>Ga0134126_10000387_pt1 | contig 56959 bp, 61 predicted proteins | sample KB31752_FD_96881 | JGI IMG/M metagenome (GOLD analysis project Ga0134126, IMG submission 96881) | Terrestrial soil microbial communities with excess Nitrogen fertilizer from Kellogg Biological Station, Michigan, USA - KB3-175-2 | ecosystem: Environmental > Terrestrial > Soil > Unclassified ...
CCTGCATAATGTTCCATGGCTGTCTCCTCTTCCGATGCTTGGGGCCACACAGCTGGACCCCGTTGAAACATCATCGGAGACAGCCACCTTCCTCGCCATCGCTCGGTCAGGCCCATCACCGCATCTCGGCGGCTAGGCTTTTAAAGAGATGCCTTGAACTTTCCCTGGGCAGCGGACAAGCGTTCGCTGCCCTTCTTTTCGGATTTGAATGCAACCATGACGTTTGGTTAGAGGGCAACAATCCAAATGCGAGCGGTGGCCGATCATGCATCGTCTATTGCAGGATTATCTCGATGAGTTGGAGACCGCCGGCAGCGCAAAGCAGCTCTGTCAGGCCCTGGCGCGCATCGCCGCGGGCCTGGACCTTCCCGCGTTCGCTTATATCGCGATACCGTCAGCAACCGGCCGGCAGCTTCGCTTGATCACGAACTACGCCGACCCTTGGCGCAAGCACTACGTCGATCAGCGTTACGAGACCTGCGATCCGATCGTTCTGCACAGTATCCGCCAACCACGTCCCTTCGCGTGGGGACGGGACTTTGGAGAAGATGATCCTTTCACGCGCCGGTTCTTCGACGAGGCATCCCACTTCGGTATCTGTTATGGCTACACCATCCCGATCCATCACTGGCATGGCCGTTTCGCCGCGCTGACCTTTGCCACGGATCAGAAACGCGCAACGTTCCTGCATACGATTCAAGGTCACGCTCTTGCCTTGGAGGTTATTGCCTATCAATTCCACAGGAAAGTGCGCGAAAAACTCGAACCTCTACACATTCTGTCCGGTATCCATCTAACCTGTCGCGAACGACAATGCCTCACCCTGGCCGCCCAAGGAAAATCATTTCCGGACATCGCTCTCGTCCTCAATATCTCACCCCGTACCGTCAAAGATTATATCGACAGCGCAAAAGAGAAATTCGGGGTCAGAAACATCCGCGAAGCGCTGGTCTGCTTTCATTTGCTCATGCAGCAGGGCTGAGCGCACATCCGATCTCCAACTGACTTGATTTGAGCGCTTTGCGCCGGCACCGCGCGCAACAGAACGAATCGCAACCCGTCTCTTTGGGAGGGGATTGTTGAACGCCCCGTCCCGAAAGACGGGATGAACGTCTATCCGTTTGTGTTCCTTATGTGGGCCGCAACTCAGCATGGGGACTCCAATGTTGCAGCTCGTCACGCCCGCGGATTACGCCCATTGCGCCGAAGCTCTCGTCGAGATGTATCGCGTTCGCTTTCGCGTCTTCAAAAATCGTCTCGATTGGGATGTTGCGGTCGACGGCGACATGGAGAAAGACGCCTACGACGACCTTGATCCCATCTATCTCCTGCAGCGCAGTGGCGACGGCGAACTGACAGGCTGCGTGCGTCTGTTGCCGACAACCGGCCCGACGATGCTGCGCGATACGTTTCCGGTATTGCTGCACGGTAGCCCAATGCCGTCCGACCCCGCGATATGGGAAACGAGCCGGTTTGCGCTCGATCAGCGGCAGGTCGCTTCGGTCGGCGCCGGTGGTGTGGCCACACAAACTTACGAACTTCTCGTTGGTCTCCTCGAATTCGGGATTGCCAACGGCATCCGCCAGATTGTCACCGTCACCGATGCGCGCATGGAACGCATTTTGCGGCGCGCAAACTGGCCGTTACAGCGCCTTGGTGAGCCGGTGCAAATCGGAGACACCCGCGCGCTCGCCGGGATGGTCGATATCAGCGAAGACATTCTTCGTCGCCTTCGAAGTCGCGGCGGTTTCGTGGAACCGCTCCTGAACTTGCCCGTCATTCGGTCCTAAAGGGGTGCCCGGCATGAATTCGGACATTTCTCTCAATTGGCGGGACGATGGCCACTACGACTACACCGCACGGCTCTCGCGACGCGAATGGGCCTGGGAATTCCTGCGGCGCAATCGCGATTTTTGCGAGGCATGGCGGTCCTGCCAGCTCGAATACGGCATCGTCGGTTATGACGGCGGAACGACGATGCTGGTCTCGCAGTTCGAGACTCCACGACTGACCGAGTGGGGACTGCTCTACTGCTCTGCGCCCGACCAGAACGCGTTGATGGCGATTGTTTTCTGGTCGCCGGATTTGTGTCCGAGCGTTTTGCGGATGACCGCGTTTCCGTTGAGTGCGCGCATCGACGCGACGCCGTTCCTGCTACGCGACATCGCCTGTGCGTCTGTTTTGCTCAATGTACCGTCCGGTCCGCAGCACCTGTTGTTCACGGAAGAGGGGAGGGGGCTGCAACTGCTCATCGAGGGCGAGGAAGTTGTGCGCCCCGTGCGCCTGCTGACCAATGGGGCACCGAAGCCGGAACTCGTCAGCGGTCAGTTGCGCGCGCTTCATTGCTTCAACGAGCTTCGTCTGACCGGCAGGTTATGCCCGAGCAGCGTCCAGCGCGATCCGCTGTCGCCGCGCCTTCGCCATGTGTTGCGGGTGCTGGACGCGGACCTGGCAGGCGCCACGCGCGAAGAGATTGGCGAAGTTCTGTTGACCGAGGGCCGTGCCACGGAACGGTGGCAGGGAAGCGGGCGAGCCTTACGCGATTATGTCCGTCGCGCCTTGCGGCGTGGCCAGGACTTGATGCGCAAGTCTTACCGCAACCTGCTCACTTAGGCGCGGGACCGGCCCCGGATGGAGTGCTGTCGCGGTTGAAGAGATGGCGGGCGCCACCGTCAAGAAACCAGCGCGCCCGTCGTAAATGGCTTTCGAATCGGGTACGGGCGCGGCCCGGTTCGCACGCAGGGTCGATATCCAGCAATTCAACGCATATATCCGCCTCCGCCGCCTTGGCGGCCACGGCATCCAGAAGCTGCATGTAAAGTGTGAAATGCGTCTCATCATAGGCCGTCAGCGCATCCGCCCACGGGGGCTGGTCCGCCAACAGGGGAGCATTTGTCATCCTCGATCCTCCTTGCGGCCAGGCCCTCACGATGCGGATTGTTGGATATATCCCGTGGAGAAATCTCCCACAAGCCGTTGGCCTCCGGGCCATGAACCTTCGAGAGATATTTTCCCGGAATCTGCAAGCCCAGCGGCGGGCCCGCGGGCTGTCCCAGGAAGCTTTGGCCCATGAAGCCGATATGGATCGCACCTATCTCAGTGCGCTGGAACGCTGCATCAATTCGGCAAGCCTGGACATGGTGGAAAAGCTCGCCAAGGTTCTGGACGTTGAGCCTTCGATTCTTCTGGAGCGGCCAAGCCGCCTGCGCCGTCAACGCCGAAACCCGCGCAACTAAGCAGTTCGAAGCGTCAGTGCACCCGGCCGCCCGCGCGGACCGCGCGCCGTGTGCTCGTGGACCAAGCCCGGCGAACGACCGGTCTTGGCCCTTACGGGCGTCGCCCGCTGGCGGGGCTCAGGCTTTCGCCTGAGAGATAGAGTCGGCGCTGATCGCCGACACTTCTTATATACGGCTTTCCCCCTTCGCGAAGTGGGCGGCGCTCCCTTCTAGGCCCGCCGCGGCAGGCCGCAACGCGCTACCCGCGCGTCCTACGCTTTGCTTCGGCCTTTCAGGTGCGGCCCGCCTCCGAAGGCGGGCCTTTCCGGTCGCTCTTTCGCCGCCCACCCCGCTCTCGGGGAAAAGCGCGGCGAGGTCCGAGCAGGCTGCCGCGCCCGTGCCCCGATCTTCCAACCCCGGTGCTGCGGCGGGAGTTGTGATATGAACCTTTTGACCTACGCAGTGACCGAGCGGCTTTTGAACAACGGGGCCGTTCCCGACGGCACCGACCACAAGCCCGTGGTGAAGTTCTTCACGCCCGACGCGGGCGCGACCTGGCTCATCACCGAAATGTCTCCCGATGAGCCCGATAGCCTGTTCGGGCTTTGCGACCTGGGCCTTGGCAGTCCCGAACTCGGCACGGTTTCCTTGCTCGAACTCAAAGGGTTGCGCGGCAATCTCGGTCTGCGGGTGGAACGCGACCGGCATTTCAAGGCGATCCACACGCTATCGGTGTACGCCGAAGAAGCGCGCCTCGCAGGCCGCATCGTCCTGAACCGCAAGAGCCTCGACGAAGCAGCCGCCAAACTCGCCCAAAAACATTCCCGCGCCTGACGCGCGCGAACCCTCGCGCGCGGGGTTCGCGCGCATTTTCTCGCGAAGGAGTCCAATATCATGCAATTAAGTCATATCCCGCTTGAACAGTTGCACGTCTCGCCCGCGAACATGCGTCATGGCAAGCGCGCGCCGGACATTTCCGATATTCTGCCGAGCGTGCGCGCACGCGGCATCCTGCAACCGCTTCTCGTCCGCCCGAACGCGGACGGTTATGAGATCGTGGCAGGCAGGCGGCGGTATTTCAGCGCCAAGGCCGTGAAGGAGGAAGGCGGCGAGATCGCGGACATTCCGTGCGCCATCATGGAGACAGGAGATGATGCAGCAGCCCTCGAAGCCTCGCTGATCGAGAACATCGCCCGCCTCGATCCCGATGAGATCGCGCAATACGAGACCTTCGCGCGGCTTGCCAAAGAAGGCCGTTCGGTGGCCGACATTGCCGCCACCTTCGGTATCACCGAGCGCATGGTCAAAGGCCGTCTTGCCCTCGGCAATCTCCTGCCGAAGATCAAGCAAGCCTATCGCGACGAGGAGATCGACGCGGAGACCATCCGTCACCTCACCATGGCGACCAAGGCGCAGCAGAAAGAATGGCTTGCGCTGTACGAAGATCACAACGCGCCGATGGGCCATTACCTGAAGCAGTGGTTATTTTTTGGCGGCGTGTCGATTTCCACCAAGGCCGCGATCTTTCCGCTCGACGCCTACACGGGCCACACCGTCAGCGATTTGTTCGAGGAGGAGAGCTATTTCGCGGACCCCGGTCAGTTTTGGCAATTGCAGTCTGCCGCCATCGAGGCCAAGGCCGACGCCTATAGGGAGGCAGGCTGGGCCGATGTGGTCGTTCTCGAAACCGGCGATCCGTTCACGACTTGGGATCACGAGAAGATGCCCAAGAAGAAAGGCGGCAAGGTGTTTGTCGCCGTCGCCCATCGCGGCGACGTGACGTTTCACGAAGGCTGGCTGACAAAAAAGGAGGCAAAGAAAGCCGCCCGCGCCGAAATCGAGGACAGCGCGGACGGCGAAGCCGAGGCAGAGAAATCTCCCGCCAAGCCACAGATGACGCAGGCGATGGAGAACTACCTTGAACTCCATCGTCACGCGGTTGTCCGTCTCGCGCTGTTGCGCGATCCGGCATCCGCGTTCCGGCTGATGATGGCCCATGCGCTCCTGCCCACCGGCAACTGGAACGTGAAATCCGATCGGCAGCGCGCCCGCTCCAACGAGATCGGCGCGAATATCGCGGGTTCGGCGGCGCAGGCGACGTTCACGGACGAGCGCGAAGCCGTCGAAACCTTGCTCGGCAAGGCGATGGAGCGCGATACGGTCGCGATCTTCGCCCATCTGCTCACCCTGAGGGACGCGGAGGTGATGCGGATCGCGGCCTTCGTCATGGCCGACACGCTGGCGGTGGGAGACACTCCGGTCGAAGCGGCGGGCCTGCATTTGAAAGCCAATGCAGGCGAGGTCTGGCAGGCCGACGAGACCTTCTTCGAACTGGTTCGCGACCGCGCCACCGTCAATGCCATGCTGGCGGACGTGGCGGGCAAATCCGTTGCCAAGGCCAACACCGGCGAGAAGGCGAAGACCCAGAAGAAGGTCATCCGCGATTGCCTCACGGGCGAAAACGGGCGCACCAAAACCGAGGGCTGGCTTCCCGGCTGGATGCAGTTCCCGTTCAAGCCCTACGGCAAGGGCGCGTCCGGTATTGCGCACACGGCCAAAGTGGCCGCGAAGGCGCTGCCCGGCGCATAATCGCGTTATCGAAGTGTCCTATCGAAGCGGGCGGCTTTGCCGCCCGCTTTTTTTGCAATTGAGCATCGCCTTGACGAAGTAAGGAATAATCCTTACATTGCGGTCGGGAGAACAGGCCATGAGCACAACGATCAAGGAAGTCAGCACCATCACGGCGAAGGGCCAGACCACGGTGCCCAAGGCCGTGCGCCAGGCCCTCGGCGTGGATTGCGGCGGCAAGATCGCCTTCCGCGTCGAAGGACGCCGCGTCACGCTCTCCAATGCGGTCGCCGAACATCGCGATCCTACACTGGACGCGTTTCTGGAAGTGATCCGCAAAGACCTCGCCAAAGGCCGTAACGTCAAGACACTGCCGTCCGATCTCGCGTCCGCGATCCGCCGCGTGCTCAAGGACGTTCCCGTCTTGCTCGACGAACCGCTCGACGGCGACGTGGCCCTTTAGGCGCGCGCCGTGATTGTCAACGGCTGGACGCTCCTTTTCCATGAAGCCGTCCTCGACCAGCTCACCAAGCTCGCCGACGCCACCGCCCGCGCGCGCAAATCCGATCCCAAAACCTACGCCGCCAATCCCAACGTCAAGCTGTTCGCCGCCGTGGCGAAATTGATGTTGGAGATCGTTCCCGGCGATCCCACCCGCCCCGAATACCGGCAGGGAAACACCTTGGGGCAGGATTACCGGCATTGGTTTCGCGTGAAGTTCCTCGGGCGGTTCCGCCTGTTCTTCCGCTACGACAGCCGCGCCAAACTCATCGTCTATGCCTGGGTCAACGACGAACGGACCTTGCGCCAGAGCGGCGGCCGCAACGATCCTTACGAAGTGTTCCGGCGGATGCTCGATAGCGGCAATCCGCCCAACGATTGGGCATCCCTCGTGAAAGCCGCTGCCAAATTGCCGCCCGGTCTCGCAGCGCATCTGGCGGGCCGCAGCAAGGATTGACGCGGAAAGCGTTTCCACGATCTTGAAGCCGCCCGATGACGCGCGCCGCTGTTGCATCGCGCTCTCCATCGGCGCAGAAGCGGCCATTCCTTCGCTCATTGGCTTGAACCTATGGGACCGTCCGGCCCTTCCCGAAACCGTCGCGGCTCGAACAAATTTCCCCGCGCGTGCCCGCGCTCCTCGCGCGCCAAATTTGTTCGCCGCTCCGGTGCTTCGCTGCGCTGCGCCCCTGAAGGGTTCGGGCGCCGGAGCGGCCCCATGAACGGTTCGCCATCGCGAGGGAATGGCCTTCGCGCCTTCAATGGAGACGAACAATGGCATCCATCGGTCAAGTCACCCGTCAGGGCAATGGTTTCAAGGGCCATCTCAAGACGCTCTCGTTCCGCGCCAACATCACCATCGTACCGAACACCGACAAGAACGCGGCCAATCAACCCGACTACCGCGTCCTGAATGACGGCGCAGAGATCGGTTCCGCCTGGACGCGCCATAGCAAGTCCAGCGGCAACGAGTATATCAGCCTGTCGCTCTCGGACCCCGCGTTCGGCCCGAAAATTCTTTATGCGAACCTCGGCCGCATGGCGGGCCAGGAAGATGACGACGTACTGGCCGTCATCTGGAACGCCAAAAAGTGAATCCCCGAAGCTCCCGCGTGAAAGCGCGGGAGCTTTTTTCGCTGCACGCGAAATTCGCAATCGTGCCTCGGGGCGTCACCGTACACCGCGCGGCATTTTTCGGTGCGTATGCGTCGGCACGTCATCTTAGAAGTCGAATTCGCGATTCGTCCTCGCACATATACCGGCGATGGACGAGGACGATCCAGACGACGCGATCAACAAACGGGCCGCTGCGGCGCGCGCGGGCAGTCCGTTCCTCAACACCGCGCAGGCCGCTCACTATCTCGGCCTCTCCGAACGCACGCTTGAGGACATGCGCGAGAAACCCGGCGGGCCGATCTTCCGCAAGCATGGTTCCGCGGTGCGCTATCACATTCTCGATCTGGATGTGTGGTCCGACACCAACAGGCGGGCCTGCACAACGTCCTGCGCGCACTCCCATCCCAAAGGACGATCCGATGACAGATAGATTTCGCAATCATCGCCTGCGCAACACCCTCACCCCGCACGGCCTGGGCGTGATCGCCGCCGCCTTCGCGCTCTGCGGCTACGCCGCAGCCACGCCCGGCTCGCCGTCGCAGGCGCTGTTCGTCTGGAACGCGACGGCCAGCGCACCGACCGGTCTCTATCGGGTCCGCCACGATCGCGCGTCAACGCGCGGCGATCTGGTCCTTGCCGTTCCCACCCCGAAACTCGCCGCTTTCGCGGCGCGCCGGGGCTATCTTCCCGCGCGCGTGCCGCTCGTCAAACGCATCGCCGCTGTCGCGGGCGATGCGGTTTGCGCGCGCGGGACCGAAATCTTCATCGACGGCCGCCTTGCCGCTGCGCGGCTCGCGGCCGACAGCAAGGGCCGCCCTCTTCCAGCGTGGTCCGGTTGCCGGACCCTCCACAAGGGCGAGGTGTTCCTGTTGATGGCGAACGTGCGCACCTCATTCGACGGGCGATATTTCGGCCCGACAAACATTTCGGACATCGCCGGCAGGTTGGAGCCGCTGTGGACGCGCTGAAGGCCGCCGGCCTTTGCGCGCTGCTGGTTTCGCCGCCGCAGGGGGCGCAGCCCTGCGGACCCGCGGTGCAGATTTCCCGCCCCGCAATCGACCATTGGCAAATGCTGATCGAGGCAGCATCGCAACGGTTCGGCATCCCTGCGGCGTGGATCGCTGCGGTGATGGAACGCGAAAGCGCAGGGGCCACCACGCTCGACGGCCACCCGATCATGTCACACGCAGGCGCGATGGGTCTCATGCAGCTCATGCCCGATACCTGGCTGGACATGCGCGCGCGTTACAGCCTCGGCAACGATCCGTTCGACCCGCATGACAATATCTTTGCGGGCACCGCCTATTTGCGTGAGGTGTTCGACCGATACGGTTTTCCCGATCTGTTTGCTGCCTATCAGGCTGGACCGGGCCGCCTCGACGCGGTTCTGAGAGGAAAAAAACAGCTTCCCGCAGCGACCAAAACCTATCTCGAAAGCATCGTCCCGGGTGTCGAAACGGACGCGATTTCGAGTGGAAATCGCCTCCCGGCATCGCCAAAATCGGATTCGGATTCACTGTTTTTCGTGCGCGGAGACGGTGAAAACCTGCCCGCGTCCACCGCAGACCACGCACCCGACGCACACGGCCTCTTCGTGCCGCTCGCAACGCCGCCGGATTCCGGCGCCCGCTAAAATCGCCAAGGAAAATGCGGATTTCGCAGCAGAGGAGGACCAACACAGGCGCATCGCAAGATAAAGAGGGCTTAGCGCTAAGTTTCGCGCAAGCCCTTGTCTGCACATCTCAAAAAAACAGAGTCAAAGCGTCGCCGGTTAGCGCCACGGATTTTTATGTTGCTGATTTTGTTCGAGGCGTTGGCGCTATGCCGCGATTTTCGAATTTGGGTGTTCAATCCGCGACGTGTTCGCCGGTGTATTGGACATGAGCGACGACGATGAGTTCACGCCAAAGCTGGGCCGCATACATTCGACGAATGCGCGGGAGAGGAACTATCTGCATCGCGTGCTGCAAGGCATCGCGCGTGCCGGCGGCCGCCACGCGAACGTCAAGAGCGCGCGCTTCAACGGCAGCCAGATCGGCCGCGGCTCCGGCGTCGGGCGTGTTCTGCGACATGCGGGCTTCCGGTCACGGCGTGTCGTGGTGCAGGCTCGCATCGTCAAGCTGGGCGGCAAGGGGCTTGCCAGCGCGCGGCGTCATCTGCGTTATCTCCAGCGTGAGGGCGTTGGCCGCGAAGGTGAGAAAGGCGTGCTCTATGACAAAGAGCGCAACGAGGCCGACGGCCGCAGCTTCATGGACGAGGCCAAAGACGACCGCCACCAGTTCCGCTTCATCGTCTCGCCGGAAGAGGGTGCGCAATATCAGGATCTGAAGCCACTGGTTCGTCGCCTGATGGCGAAGATGGAAGAAGATCTGGGAACGAAGCTCGATTGGGTGGCCGCCGATCACTACAATACCGGCCACCCGCATTCGCACATCGTCGTGCGCGGCAAGGACGAGAAGGGCCATAACCTCATCATCGCCCGCGAATACATTGCCCACGGTTTGCGGGCGCGCGCGGTGGAGCTGGTCAGCCTCGATCTCGGACCACGGACGGATTTCGAGATCGAGGACGCGCTGAAGAACGAGATGGAACAGGAACGGTTCACCAGCCTCGACCGCGACCTGCTGAAACGGGCCGATCCCGATCTTTGCGTGGCCGCCATCGCCAAGGATGCCTTCCGTCAGACCTTGCGGGCCGGGCGTCTGCGGAAGCTCGAACGTCTCGGCCTGGCCGATGAGATCGAGCCCGGCCAGTGGCAGCTATCACCGGAACTGGAGAAGACGCTGCGCCAGATGGGCGAGCGCGGCGACATCATCAAGACCTTGCACCAAGAACTGACCAAGGATGGTCAATCACGAGACCTGTCCACTTACGCGATCTACGATCCGAACGGCGGCAATGCGGACAGGCTCGTCGGCCGCGTTGCAGGGCGCGGCATGTCCGACGAACTGTACGAGCGGCGTTATCTGATCGTCGATGGTGTTGATGGACGCGCCCACTACGTCGATGCCGGGCTTGCCGCTGCCGACGCTCTACCGCCCGAGAATGGTATTGTGGTTGTAAATCCGGTCCGCCCATCCCTGATGAAATCCGACCGCACGATTGCCGAGATCGCGGCAAATAATGACGGCCACTACAGCGCAGCCCTTCATGCCGAATGCGATCCGCGTTCCTCGCCAGAGTTTATCCTGTCCCATGTGCGGCGCCTCGAAGCCTTGAGGCGCGGCGGTGTCGATGTCGAGCGGGCAGCGGAGGGAACCTGGACTCTTGCGCCCGATCATCTCCGGCAGGTCGAGACCTTCGAGCGCAACCGCACACGCGCCTATCCAGTACAATGGGAAATTGCTTCGGCCACGCCGCTCGAACATCTGGTCACAATTGAAGGCGCGACATGGCTGGACAAGGAATTGGTTGGCGGATCGCAGGCCGAGTGGCGAGATAGCGGCTTCGGCCGCGAAGCGCGCGAGGCATTGGAGCGGCGCCGTCTGTGGCTGATGCAGGAAGGCTTCGCGCAGGGCGAGGGTGACCGCACGACCTATCCTCCGCGGATGCTGGACGAATTGCGGCACCGAGAACTATCGAATGCTGGCGCACGCCTCTCTACCGAGCTCAATCTGCCATACGCGGAAAACGCGAAAGGCGGGCGCATCGAGGGCGTCTATGCGCGAAAGGTGGATCTTGCGAGTGGACGCTTTGCTGTGATCGAGAAAAGCCGGGAGTTCACGCTGGTTCCTTGGCGGCCCGTTCTCGAAGACCAGCTTGGCAGACGAGTTTCCGGCATCATGCGCGGCGAAGAGATCTCATGGACCTTCGGTCGCCAGCGCAGCGGCCCATCGATTTCATAACGTCACTGAAAATCGGGTTCGCCCGTAATATCCATCGAGTGACATCTAAAACCTAACGCCGTGATGGGCTTCGGCGTGGCATTTTGTGGTTCTACCGTACAAAAGCGCCGTTGCGGAAAATTCCATTTCGCTCGATTCCTGTTCGCGTTTCGGGAGCGGCTTCGGTGACCCCCACAAAATTCCTCATCGGCCAGATATTCGTCGTGTTTGCCGTGGCCGCCGGTGGCGTGTGGTTCGCGACGGAATGGCTGGCCTGGCATCTCGCGTTCCAACCGCGGCTGGGGATGCCATGGTTCACGGTGCTGTCGTTCCCGTTCTACTACCCGTGGCGTCTCTTCGACTGGTGGTATGCCTACGATGCCTACGCGCACAACCTGTTCAACATTGCCGGCGCGATCGCCGCGATCAGCGGATTCCTCGGCTGCGCCGTCGCCATCATCGGATCGCTGTGGCGCGCGCGGCAGGTCGGCGTGGTCACGACCTATGGGTCATCGCGCTGGGCGAAACTCGTGGAGATCAGGAAAGCAGGATTGTTTCACGCGGCCGGCGTCTTCCTGGGACGCATCGACGGCGAATATCTCCGCCACAACGGCCCCGAACACGTCATGGCCTTTGCGCCGACCCGTTCGGGCAAGGGCGTGGGACTGGTCGTGCCGACCTTGCTGTCATGGACCGAGAGCGTCGTCATTCACGACATCAAGGGCGAGAACTGGCAGCTCACCGCCGGATGGCGGTCGCAGTTTTCCCATTGCCTGTTGTTCAATCCGACCGATACGCGCAGCGCCCGTTACAATCCGCTGCTGGAAGTGCGTAAGGGGGCGAATGAAGTCCGCGACGTTCAGAACATCGCCGACATGCTGGTCGATCCGGAAGGCGCATTGGAGCGGCGCACGCATTGGGAAAAGACCAGTCACGCCCTTTTGGTCGGAACGATTTTGCATGTGCTTTATTCCGAGAAGGAAAAGACATTAGCCCGCGTCGCGAGCTTCCTGTCGGACCCGCTGCGTTCTTTCGAACACACCCTGCGCGCCATGATGGCGACCAACCATCTGGGGACGCCGGAACACCCGCTGGTTCATCCGGTCGTGGCGTCGGCTGCCCGCGAAGTATTGAACAAGTCGGACAACGAACGCTCCGGCGTGCTGTCCACCGCCATGTCGTTTCTCGGTCTCTACCGCGATCCGACCGTGGCCGCGACCACTTCGACATGCGACTGGCGGATTTCCGATTTGATGGACGCCGAAAATCCCGTCTCGCTCTACCTCGTCATCCCGCCGTCGGATATTTCGCGGACAAAGCCGCTGGTGCGGCTGGTGCTCAATCAGATCGGGCGTCACCTCACCGAAAAACTTGAAGGCGATCCTGCCAAGCGCCGCAAGCATCAGCTTTTGATGATGCTCGATGAGTTTCCGGCGCTGGGACGGCTGGATTTCTTCGAGACCGCGCTGGCCTTCATGGCCGGGTACGGCATCCGTGCGTATCTAATCGCGCAAAGTCTGAATCAAATTTCGAAAGCCTACGGCGAGAACAATTCCATTCTCGACAACTGCCATGTCCGCATAGCGTTTTCTTCAAACGACGAGCGCACAGCGAAGCGAATTTCCGATGCGCTCGGAACCGCCACGGAACTCCGCGCCCAGCGCAACTATGCCGGACACAGGCTTTCGCCTTGGCTGGGCCACGTTATGGTATCGAAGCAGGAAACCGCCCGTCCGCTGCTGACGCCCGGCGAAGTCATGCAGCTTCCGCCGTCGGACGAACTCGTGTTGATCTCCGGTCTGCCTCCGATCCGCGCCAAGAAACTGCGCTACTACACGGATGCGAATTTCATCGCCCGTGTCGAATCCGCACCCGACCTTACCGATGGGGAATTTCAGGATCGCCCGGCGGCGCGCTGCGACGATTGGAGTGGCCAGGTCTGCGGGCTTCACAACGCGCTGTACGAAGCGGTGATCGCCGAAATCTCCAAGGATAAGGACGCCGACGAAGGCGGTCGGCAACAGCAGCGCCTTCCCGAATTGGGTGAAGCCCCCAAGACGCACACATCGAAGGAACCGAAACGCGATCACCGAGATGAGGACATGCCGCAACCAGATGCTGATTTGTTCGACGTGTTGAGCCGTGCTCGGGCGATGAACGACGGCAATCGCCATCTCGATAACGACATTCTGCGCTCTTTCTGAGGATTCCATGAAAGTCCGTCACTGTCTTTATTTCGACGAGAAGGTCAGCAAGGAGCTGGAATCGCTGACGGCGAAGCCAGGCACGACCAAATCCGATATTGTGAACGGCGCGCTCGCGTCATTCCTCAAGCATCGCGGTGCCGATCAGATCGACCAGAAATTTCGGCCGCGCCTAGACCGCATCAGCGATCAGCTCAACCGCGTCGAGCGTGACCAGCAGATCATGCTGGAGAGCCTGGCGCTTTTCATTCGCTATCACCTGATCATCGGCGCACCGCTTACCGCGGGTCAACTCACATCTCTGCAAGCGGTCGGCAACGAACGCTTCCAGGGTTTTATCGAACAGGTGAGCCGCAGGCTCGCCAAGGGCGTGAAATTCAGCACGGAGATCATCGAACGCGCCAAGGACGAACGCGACGGCAAGAGGCGCAAATGACAATCGAGCAAACAGAAAGCCGCGACCGCCAACGGACCATGCTGCGCACGGCCATGGGACCGAGGATCGCCGCGGCTCTCGCCGATCCCGCCGTCATCGAAGTGATGGTGAACCCTGATGGCGCCTTGCGGATGGACCGTCTGGGCGAAGGGCGGATTGATCTTGGTGTCCGCATCGCTCCGTCAGCAACCGAACGGATCATCCGCCTGGTGGCATCGCATTTGCGCCTCGAAGTTCATGCGACGTGCCCCATCGTCAGCGCGGAATTGCCGTCGCTGGGCGACGGCATCGCGGGCGAACGCTTCGAGGGACTTCTGCCGCCCGTCGTGCTGGCGCCATGCTTTGCGATCCGCAAGCCCGCTGCGCGCATCCACTCACTCGGCGATTATGTGAATGCCCATATCCTGACGGTGAATGAAGCTGCCTGGCTTCAGCGTGCAGTTACCGCACGCAAGAACATTCTGATTGCCGGCGGCACCAGCTCCGGCAAAACCACTCTCGCCAATGCGCTGCTGGCGGAGATCGCCCATCAGGACGAGCGCGTGATCGTGATCGAGGATACGCGCGAACTGCAATGCGCCGCGCCCGATTGCGTCAACCTGCGAACGAAACCAGGGGTCGCTTCCCTTGCGGACCTGGTGCGCTCGACGCTCCGGCTAAGGCCGGACCGCATCATCGTGGGTGAAGTCAGAGGCGCGGAAGCCCTCGACATGCTGAAAGCCTGGAACACGGGCCATCCGGGTGGGATCGCGACCGTTCACGCCAATTCCGCGCCCGCCGCCCTCTACCGCCTGGAACAACTCATTCAGGAAGCCGTCGTCACCGTGCCGCGTAAGCTAATCGCCGAAGCCATCGACGTGATTGTGTTTATCGGCGGCCGCGGCAATTCCCGCCGTGTTGAAGCGATCGCCGAAGTGGTTGGGCTGACGGCCGATGGCGAGTACGCGCTCACACCCTCCACAAGCCCGAAGCTCCATGCCCTCTAGCCCAAAGGAGAATGCCATGAAGATACGTCACGTCATTGCAATAACCGCTATGCTTCCCACGACGTCCGCCAGTGCAGCTCTTGCCGCCGGCACGGATATGCCGTGGGAAGCGCCGCTGCAAAACATCCTCGACTCCATCCAAGGGCCTGTCGCGAAGTCTCTCGCGGTCATCGTGATTATCATTACCGGCCTGACGCTGGCCTTCGGTGAAACGTCCGGCGGTTTCCGGCGCCTGATCCAGATCGTGCTGGGGCTTTCGATTGCCTTCGCGGCGTCGAGCTTTTTCCTGTCGTTCTTCTCCTTCGGCGGCGGGGCGCTCGTATCGTGATCGAAGGCTTCGAGGTGCCGCTGCACCGCTCCCTGACCGAACCGATATTGCTGGCGGGCGCGCCGCGCGCGCTCGCCATTGTGAACGGAACGGTCGCGGCGGCCCTCGGTCTGGGGCTTCGCATGTGGATTGCGGGTCTGTTGCTTTGGGCAGCCGGCCACACCGTCGCCGTGTTTGCGGCAAAACGCGATCCCGACTTTGCGGAAGTGCTGCGCCGTCACCTTCGCCAGAAAGCTTATCTCTCATGCTGAATATCGGGGAATATCGCCGCAAAGCAGATCGCCTTGCCGATCACCTGCCCTGGGCGGCGCTGGTCGCGCCCGGCGTGGTTCTGAACAAGGACGGCAGCTTTCAGCGCACGTTCCGCTTTCGCGGCCCCGACCTTGAAAGTGCGACCGAAGCCGAGCTGGTCGCGGCGTGTGCGCGCACAAACAATGTGTTGCGGCGCTTCGGTTCCGGCTGGGCGCTGTTCTTCGAGGCCGATCGTTTCGAGGCGGCTGGCTATCCCGGCAGCAGATTTCCTGATCCAGCGTCGCGGCTGGTCGATGACGAACGCCGTGCCTCTTTCGAGATCGGCGCCGGACGCCATTTCGACAGCGCCTACTATCTGACGCTGACCTATATGCCGCCGCCGGACAACACAGCGCGCGCGGAACGCGCGTTGATCGAACGCGAGCACGATACGACTTCACGCGATTGGCGGGCGGAATTGAACACCTTCGTTTCCGAGACCGAAAAATCGTTCGACCTGTTCGGCCAGATCCTGCCGGAAATCGCGCCGCTCGATGACGCGCAGACCCTGACTTATCTTCACGGAACGGTTTCCACCAAACGGCATCACGTTTGCGTACCTGAGATACCGGCATATCTCGATGCGATCCTGACGGATACGCCGTTAAGCGGCGGTCTTGAACCGATGCTGGGCGACAAGCATCTGCGGACAGTCACGATTCTGGGATTTCCCAACGCAACGCGGCCCGGATTGCTCGACGCTCTCAACCACCTCGATTTTCCGTATCGCTGGACAACCCGGTTCATCGCGCTCGACAAGACCGAAGCCAGCAAGGCATTGGTGAAGATCAGGCGGCAATGGTTCAACAAACGCAAATCCATCGCCGTGATGTTGCGCGAAGTTGTGCACAACGAGCCAGTGCAGCTTCTGGATACCGACGCCGACAACAAAGTCGTTGATGCGGATCAGGCGTTGCAAGCCTTAGGCGGCGATCACGTCGCGTTCGGCTACGTCACGATCACGGTGGCCGTGATGGATGAGAACGCCTCAACCGCCGATGAAAGGGCCCGGGGGATCGAGCGGGTTATCAATGGGCTCGGTTTCACCACCATTCGCGAGAGCATAAATGCCGTAGAAGCGTGGCTCGGCAGCCTGCCAGGGCATCTTTACGCAAACGTCCGCCAACCGCTGATTCACACGTTGAACCTGTCTCATCTTATGCCGCTCTCTTCGGTATGGGCCGGGCCAGAGCGCAACGATCACCTGAAAGGCCCGCCGCTGTTCACCGCGGAAACCACGGGTTCGACGCCGTTTCGGTTTTCGACGCACGTCGGCGATGTCGGCCACATGCTGATTGTCGGGCCGACCGGTGCGGGCAAATCGGTTCTTCTCTCCCTCATGGCAATGCAATTCCGGCGTTATGCGGATTCTCAAGTTTACTGCTTCGACAAAGGCAAATCCGCCCGTGCCGCAACCTTGGCAATGGGTGGCGCACATCACGAACTGGACTCGGACGGAACGCTCGCATTTCAACCGCTTTCGAACATTGATGCCGACGCGGAACGCAGCTGGGCTGCGGACTGGATCGTCGGTTTGCTCGATCACGAGAAGGTCACGGTTACCCCCGACATCAAGGAGCAGGTGTGGTCGGCGTTGAACAGCCTGGCATCGGCGCCAAAGGCAGAACGCACGCTCACCGGCTTGTCGCTGCTGTTGCAATCAAACGCGCTCCGCTCCGCGCTGCTGCCATACACGTTGGAAGGACCGTTCGGGCGGTTGCTGGACGCAGCCGAGGACAGTCTGGCGCTCAAGGATGTGCAGTGTTTCGAGACCGAAACCCTGATGCACCAGGCCGCCGTCGTGCCGCCTGTGCTGACATATTTATTCCATCGCCTCGAAGATCGGTTTGGCGGACGCCCCTCCTTGCTCATTCTCGACGAAGCGTGGGTCTTCCTCGACAACCCGCTGTTCGCCGCCCGAATCCGCGAATGGCTCAAGGTTCTTCGGAAGAAAAATGTTTCCGTCGTGTTCGCCACGCAATCGCTGGCTGACATTGCCAATTCCTCGATTGCGCCTGCGATCGTCGAAAGCTGCCCGCAACGGATATTCCTGCCGAACGACCGCGCGATCGAGCCGCAATCGCGTGCGGCATACGAGCAATTCGGCCTCAACGCGCGGCAGATCGAGCTAATCTCGCGCGCGATACCCAAGCGTCAATACTACCTGCAATCGCGGCGCGGCAATCGGCTGTTCGAACTCGGTTTGGGAGCAATTGCGCTTGCGTTCTGCGGATCGTCGTCGCCAACCGATCAAGCTCTGATTGACCGCATTCTTTCCGAAGACGGCGAAAGTGAGTTCGCCGACCACTTCCTCGCCGCCAAGGGGCTCGATTGGGCGGCCGATCTTCTCACCGAGTTTTCCAGAAAGGAGACTTTCGCATGATTCGCGCCCTCAAATATCTTGCCACACCGCTCACGGTCGCTTTGTTTAGCGTTCCCGCCGTCGCTCAGTGGGAAGTCTTCGATCCGTCGAATTTCGCCGAGAATATCCTGCAAGCCTCGCGCGAGCTTGAGCAAATCCAGAACCAGATCCAGTCGCTTCAGAACGAAGCTGCGATGCTCACCAATATGGGCAAGAACCTTCAGGCCCTCGGCTTGAACGAACTGGGTCCGATCCTCTCCGATCTCGATCAAGTGCGGTCGATCGTAAACCAGCCCTTCGGCATCGGTTTCGATCTGGGAACGACGCAAGCGCAGTTCGGGCAATACTGGCCCGCGATCTATTCCGTCGGCACGTCGAATACGACGTTGCAGGCGGACAGCCTCACGCGCTGGACCGATGCGATGCAATCGTTCCTGCAAACCTTGAGCATCGGCGCGCAGGTCATTCGCAATGTGGAGAATGATAGCGCCAGCCTTTCGGCATTGGTCGGTGCGTCACAAGGCGCGAGCGGCAACCTCGAAGCAACTCAAGCCACCAACCAGCTCCTGGCGCTGTCGACAAAGCAGCAGCTTCAAACGCAAAGCCTGTTGGCGGCCCAATACCGGGCCGAAACGCTGAACCTTGCCAACGAGCAGGAAGCCGAAGTGCAGGGAAAGGCCGAATTCGCGAACTTCGCCGGTTCCGGCAACGCCTACACGCCGCAATAGGCCAGACATCTCAAAGGACCGGCCGCCATGGGTGATCTCGATGTCGTCGATCAGTTCATGCAGACGTTCATCCACTACATCGACAGCGGCTTCGGCCTCTTGTCGGGCGATGTCGGTTGGCTCTCGACGATCCTGATTTCGCTCGACATCACCCTGGCTGGCCTCTTCTGGGCGATGGACGGGGAAGCTCATGTCTTCTACCGGCTGGTCAAGAAAGTTCTGTATGTCGGCTTCTTCGCGTTGCTGATCAATAACTTTCAGTCGCTGTCGCAAGTGGTGTTCGATTCCTTCTCGACGCTGGGAATCGACGCGACCAATTCGGGATTTTCGGCTGCCGATATGCTCCGGCCCGGCAAGATCGCCGGGATTGGCTACCAAGCAGCATGGCCTTTGTTGAACAAGGCCGGTTCGTTAATCGGATTCACGACATTTTTCAGTCACGCGATCACGATTGCGGTGCTGCTATTTGCATGGATTGTGGTGATCCTGTCGTTCTTCGTTCTGTCCGTTCAACTCTTCATCACCATCATCGAGTTCAAACTGACCACCCTGGCGGGATTTACCCTCGTTCCCTTCGCCTTGTGGAACAAGACGGCGTTTCTCGCCGAACGTGTGCTGGGCAACGTCATCTCATCCGGCATCAAGGTCATGGTGCTCGCCGTCATCATCGGTATTGGCGCGACCTTCTTCGACCGATTCATTGCAGCACTGCAGGGACATGATCCAACGCTGGCCGATGCCATGTCGCTTGTTCTCGCGTCGATTTCGCTGTTCGGACTCGGAATCTTTGGTCCTGGCATCGCGTCCGGCTTGGTTGCTGGTGCGCCGCAGCTTGGAGCGGGTGCCGCCATCGGCACGGTCGGCGGCCTTGCCGCGAGTGCCGCATTGGCGGGTGGCGCTGTGGTGGGCGCAGCTCGCATCGGTGGTAGCGGCCTTGCCGCAATTCGTGCCGCGTCGGCGGCCCCGGCACCATCATCCGGCAGCGCGCCGCCTAGCGCTCCGCCAAATGCCCCGTCCCCGTCCTCCACAGATCCAAACAGCCCCGCATCACCGAACGGTGCGCCGGATTGGGCGCGCAAAATGCAGCGGGGCCAGCGAATGGCCGGACGTGCCCGCGCCGTGGGCCAGGCGATCAAGGAAGGCGAAAGGCCCGGTCATGGCGCCAACCCCGAACTCGATGGAGGAGAAAGTTGATGTTTCGGCGTACCACACAACGCTACGGGCAGACGCCCGAACCCATCACACCATATCAACGCGCCGAACAGACATGGGACGAGCGTATCGGATCGGCGCGCGTGCAGGCGAGGAATTGGCGATTGATGGCCTTCGGGTCACTAGGCTTGTCGGGCGCTCTTGCTGCATCTGTCATCTGGCAGTCGACCCAAAGCCACATCGTTCCCTATGTTGTGAAGATCGACAAGCTGGGCGAGGCACAGGCGGTCGCTCCCGCCATTGCCGACTACAAACCCTCCGATGGCGAAGTCGCGTGGTTCCTAGCGCGCTTCATAATCGATGTTCGCTCGCTTTCGAGCGATCCGGTGATTGCTCGCAGGAGCTGGCTCGAAGCCTACGAATATACGACCAACCATGGCGCGGCCATTCTCAACCAGTTCGCGCAGGAACACGATCCGTTCAAAGGGATCGGCGAGCGAACCGTATCCATTCAGGTGACGAGCGTTGTGCGGATGTCCGACAATTCGTTTCAGGTGAAGTGGATCGAACAACACTTTGACCATGATGCGCTTACCTCGACCGAGCATTGGACGGGAATTCTGACCGTCATCACCAAACCGCCCACAACCGCCGAGGTTCTGCGAAAGAATCCCCTCGGGCTCTACGTCAACGCCATCGATTGGTCGCGCGAACTCGACGCGCAATGAAGGAGATCGTCATGCAACGTATGGTTTTCAGTTCGGCAGGTTTGCTCCTGCTATCTGCCTGTGCTTCTGCGCAAACGCCGGCTCCCGTGACGCCCGCCTTCAAACTGGCGGCCGTTGCGCCGAGTGCATCTCTGCCGGTCAAGATCGTGACCGTGGCACAACCGCTTCCGTTGCCAGGACAACTCCAGCCTTATCCGGAAGTTATTCGAGTCGATCACACAATGCCGGCTACGCGGGTCAATGAGGCAGATCGCAAGGCCCTGATTGAGCCGACGCGTGACGGCTATGTGAACGCAATGCAGGTGTATCCGTTCACATCCGGCGCGTTGTATCGGCTGTATTCCGCTCCGCAGAAGGTCAGCGACATTGCGCTCCAGCCGGGCGAGGCGCTGGTCGCGATTTCTGCGGGTGATACTGTGCGCTGGGTGGTTGGCGATACAACAAGCGGGACAGGCACGGAGAAGCAGGTTCACATACTGGCGAAGCCGTTCGCTTCCGGCCTCAAGACCAATCTCGTTATCACGACCGACCGGCGCAGCTATCATCTCGAACTCGAAAGCACCGACCATACCTACATGGCCGCTCTGTCGTGGACATATCCGAATGACGAGCTAATCGCACTCAAGCAGCAGAACGATGAAGCGAAAGCGGCAGCACCGGTCGATGCCGGGATTTCGTTGAGCAGCCTGAATTTCGATTACACCATCAGCGGAGACAACCCATCGTGGAAGCCGCTACGCGCCTTCGATGACGGCCGGCGTGTGTATATAGAGTTTCCGGCGACGCTGGATCGTGGGGAGGCGCCACCGCTTTTTGTGATCGGGGAGGGCGGAAGCACCGATCTCGTCAACTATCGCGTTCGCGACAACTATTACATCGTGGACCAGATCTTCGCCGCAGCCGAACTCCGTCTCGGCAAGGAGAAACAGCAGATCGTGCGGATCACACGCAGCAAAACCCGCCTCTCTTCGAGGACGCCATGAGCGACGCGCCTCAAAAATCCGAACCCGAGGAACTTGTCCTTCGCGGCAAGCCGCGCCGTGTCACGCGGTTCCGGCGCAACGTCGTCATTGGAGTCGCGGCAGCAGTGACAGCGGTGGTGTGTGGAGCGGCATGGCTGGCGCTTCGCACACCTTCTCTCAAGATGAAGACCAACGCAGATGAACTTTACGATACCGATTCCAAACCATCCCCCGACCAACTCGCGAGCCTTCCGCCCTCCTATGACAAGGTGAAGCCGCCGCGCCTGGGCCCGCCACTGCCCGGTGACCTGGGTGCTCCGATTGTCGCTCGCGAGAAGCAACTTGGCATGAATCCGGTGTCGGGCTCATTCGACGAAAACAACGCCGAGCACGCAGAACATTTGCGGCAAGCACAACTTGCCCAACAGGCGCGCGAAGCCAAGGTGATGTTCCAAACAAGTGACGGAAATCGAACACCGGAAGTCACCGCGAGAGCATCGCAAACCAACCCGACGACGCCCTTGAATACACAGCCCGCCAGTCCCGTACTCGCCGACGATCAGAACGGCCAGCAACACAAGATCGGCTTCACCCGTCAGCGGGATGATAGTGGAATTTATAATGCGCATGGACTGGTGAAGCCCGCTTCGGATTTCGAACTTTTTGCGGGAACGGTTATTCCTGCCAGCCTGATAACGGGCATCAATTCCGATCTGCCGGGTCTCGCCATCGCGCAGGTCACGCAGAATCTCTACGGGATTTCCGGTGTTTTGCTTCTGCCCGCCGGCTCCAGAATGTTAGGAAAAATTGATTCCGTCGTCGCGTTCGGTCAAAGCCGCGCATTGGTGGTGTGGCAGCGCATTGTCATGCCGAATGGAACGTCCATCGAAATCGACAACACGCCCGCTTCCGATACGGAAGGTTACTCTGGTCTTGAAGACGAAGTGGACTACCACACCTGGCGGCTCATCAAAGGTGTTGCACTTTCGACCCTGTTGGGTGTCGGCGCGCAGCTATCGGTCAACAACAGCAATGACGACCTGCTGACGGCGTTGCGAGAATCTGCGCAGGACAGCGCCAACCAGGCCGGACAACAGATCACACAGCGCAATGTCAGTATCCAGCCGACGATAACAATACGGCCGGGTTGGCCGCTCCGGGCCATCTTAGCAAAAGATTTGGTGCTGCAACCCTACCAAGGTTGAGAGGCCATGAGCACTTTGAAACTCGCCAAACTTCCCGCACGAACGCCAGTGAGGGTCACTATATCGGTGACGCCGGACCTTCATCGAACGCTGGCGAGATATGCCGAGTGCTACAGGGAGGCGTATGGCGAAGCCGAGAAGATCGGCGATCTGATCCCGTTCATGCTGGAAGCGTTTCTAGCGTCCGATAAGGATTTCGCGAAGGCACGCAGGGATCTGGGTTTGAGGACGACAGGAGAGGTAGGATGATTATCGGCAAGTTCTCGCGCACCTCTGACGGTTGGTCCGGTACGATCCAGACGCTGACCATTCGAGCGAAAGCGCGCTTCGTACCAAACGACAAACGGGAGAACGAGCGTGCGCCGGATTTTCGTGTGCTGTCAGGCCACAGTGAACTGGGCGCTGCCTGGCGGCGCGTGCAGCAGGATACAGATTCGCGCGAACGTCTCAGCGTCATCCTCGATGATCCGCTTATGGTCGCACCGTTGAATGTGATGCTGCTTGAAACAACGCGCGCCGGCGAAGCGAACCTTATCTGGAAACGCCAACAGGACGGCGGCCGTCCCCACGAAGAATAAGGACTGGACAAGGTGCCGGAAGCGTGTTCCCGTTATGTTCCTATGCTGGGTGTTGGACCGCAATGGCGTTCGGACTTCTTCTTATGGTTTTTGGGATCGGTGCGTTTTGCGCCCTGATCTACAAGATGGCTGTCTATGCCCTTCCAGTGATGGTGGGACTGTGGGCGGCCTTCGCGGCTTTTCATTCCGGCAGCGGCCCGGTCCTCGCCTTCGCAGTTGGATTTGTCGTGGGCGTGGCCGTATTCGGCATCGGGCAGTCGGTTTGGAATAGCCGCCAGCCGAAAGCTTTGCGCTATGCCGTGGCGCTCCTCTTCGTCGCGCCGGCGACGTTGACCGGCTATTACACCACACAGCAATTCTCGACTCTCGTTGTGCCGTCTTCTTCATGGCAGCTCGTGTCAGCCATTGTGGGTGCGATTGCGATTGGGCTAACGGCATTTGTCTGGCTCACGGGCGTTCCTCTCCTGAGCGGGACAATGACGCAAGACAGTCACATTTGAAGATTTCTACAAAGTATTCATGTAGGTAGACGCGCGCCAGGCTAGGCGATTACTTGTAATTATACTGCGCGCGCCGAAGGTGTCGCATTGCGTTGACTGTTCAAGCGCAGAACAATCCCTCTAGCACTAGGTTCACAATGGCGGAGGGTGAGCCATGTCGAAACGAAGAACTGCGAAGAGTTCATTCTGGGCGCAAGACCCGGTCGTGGCAACGCAGCGGCAGACCAAGCTGAAACTCGCCTATGCGATCAATCGTGCGATCAAGAGCCAGAAGTTGGTGCGCACCTCGGCCGCCGGCATGTTGGATTTGGCGCCGCTGAAGGTTGCCCACCTCCGAAACTATAATCTCAGGGGCTTCTCAGTTGAGGAGTTGGCGGGATTTCTGACGACATTGCACCGCGGTGTCGATCATACATCAACGCCGCGGCTCTAAGATGGAAAGTCTGATTCAGCTAGGCAAAATCGCAGGGCTGGCTGGAATCGCTCTTGGGACTGTCTTTCTTTTATTTCGCGACGTGGTTCGCAGCGAACTTGGAAAGACTTTGGGGCCATCCAACGCATATCGATTGCTTAGGCTTGTCGTAATTGGCTCGTTTCTCGTCGGAGTATTTGGTCTGGGTGTGTACGTTTGGGAGATACAGTCCAAACCGACCGGGCCGGTATCGGCTGTCGGACGCGAGCCATTCGTTTTACCTGGTGGGACTGGATGGATTTTTGCGGGCTATTTCGATCCTGATCGCAATGCATGGACAAAAGAAGTCTATGTAGAACACGACGGTATTCCCTGCGACAAGTCTTGGATTGGAGATACCGTCGAAATTGCCAATCGCGAACGCCACATTGTAGTCGTTGGCTATGGAGTTACCGCGTTCCAAAGGAACCTGGAATCTCCGGTGACCGACTATAACGAGAAGCGCGACATTACGGAGACTAAAGTGCCAATCGGCACTAAGCTAATTGTGCGCGACGTTTCCGTTGGCAGATACCCAAATCGTCCTGCCGCCTGCTGGCTGAGGGTCGCAAGTTTTTAGTGGGGAAGCATGCCCAAGAAAGCGGTGTCGCGGGACGATCTCAGAAAGAAAGTGGCAGCTGCATTCAGATATGAAGCGTGCTGTGAAGGTGCTTCGGAATTCGAAATCGCGCGCCACGAACCGAACGAATTGGGCGTGAACTGGACGGTGAAACTCCTCAGTCCTGATGCCGACGGAAAATGCTATGCAGCCGCGGGCACCGTCATTGCGCTTCTCGCAAAGGCTTACGAGCTAGTGGAATAACCGTGGCAGCCCCTTTGGCATTGCGAACGGACGAAATTCTTGGTGGCTTCATACTGAGGCTTTGGCGCAGCATTTTCTCTGCGTGATCGACGTTTCGGGCATGAATGCTGCGATTGCGTTCTAAAAGCTGCTCACGCCCCTTGGACGTGATCTGATAGCCCGGCTGGCCGCGAGCAAATTGCCGTTTCTCCAGCAGGTCTTTTTCCGCCAGGCGGTCAGCGATTTGTCGCAAACGATATTGTGAGATCGAAATAGCCTGTGGCCATGCGTTTTGCGCGCCTTGCAGTATCATTTTTTCCCGATCATCCATTGCCGCCACCCGCCGCCTGTGACCGGCGGCCCGCAATTCAAACGCCAGTAACGGAAATTCGATCCGCCAATCAGAATCAAATTCTGGCTCGCGCCTTACTTAGAACTCGCTGCGCAAGCCAGCCCCCCTCGCTGTGCGCGGCAAGCTCGGGGTCCGACCTCGCCCTCAAGCCGCCGGACCCCGTCTTTTTTCGCAAATCCCAATCTCTCTTGTTTGACTACGCCGCGGGTTTGTCGCGGATTCTGGACAGATCGTGCGCGCCCAGAATCCCCGCCGGGTAGTCGAGCCGCATCACCAGATATTGGCCATCGCCGCTCTCAATGAAATAGCCCAACGCCTCAAGGCGTTTGCGCTCAAATGTGTCTCCACTGGGAATGCGGATACGCTTTGGTTCCTGTGACACGCTCTAACCCCTCATTCGGCTCTCGTCACCGAGAATGCCTCTCCCATCACCAGTTCGAGGGCCTTAGTAGCCCTTCTCGCACTTTCGTCCGAAGCGAAGATGAAATTGGCAATCGCCTCGCCATCGCTGTCGAATAGCTCAATGCGGCAGCCATCGACAAGCGGACCGATCTCACCGATCCGGTGATGGCTGCGGAAACCGTCTTGGTTTTCCATGGCAACACTCCCGCTAGAGATCGAGGGACGGTTGAGTGGCAGGCTTTTCAGCTTTGCGCTTCTTTGGGTGGCGGCCGGCCGGGTTCCTGTTCGCGCATGACCAGCGACCCGTCGTAAGGCCGCAGGAGCGCCTTCAATTCCGCTGCTGTAGCAGGCATCTCGCCGAGCCAGGTTTTGATTTCCGCATCGTCACGCAAAATTGCCGGCATCCGCTCATCGCGCATATCGAGCGGCGGGCAGGATTGCGTCGTCACCATCACACAAGTTTTTAAGAGCCCAAACATCGTCTCCCAAACCGAGTAGATCACAGCAATGGCGACCGGCTGGCCGTCGGCACGACTGCACACCCATTGCTTGACGCTTTTGTCCGGAAATTCCTCGCCGATGTTGAACGACTTGGTGAACACGATGCCGCGTGATGTGTAAAAAGGATCTGTCCAGGTCGGCGTGCGATCGATTTCTTCGGAACGTGCGTGAAGATGTTTGAAACTGCGCCGCGGATCGGCTGCCTTGTGATCGTACCAACCCCAGCGCATCGGCGTGATGCGCCGCATTCCAACCGGATTGAGATGCAAAACTGGCAGGCTGCTCATGGGCGTGAAGGTGCCAAGCTGCTTTTGCGGGTCCATCATATCCGGGCCGAGTTCTTCACTGCCGGATGTGCCGACGCCTGCGAGGAAGCAATATTCCTTCCAACTCATCATCGCCGTGAACTTTCCACACATAGCCGCCTCTTAACCCAGATCGCCCGGATGCATATGTGTACAGGTGATGGTGACGCTCACGTGGCTTCGACAGGTCATGCAAAAGAAACCCGACAATTCGCTGTTCAGTTTCGCCGAAGCCAGGCGCTTGTGTTCCGATAGAAGCCTGTAGGGATGCATCTGTTTGCGGGTTTGACATCGCTGGCACATTACCATGACGAGGTAGTCAGCCTCACAGCTATCCGCAAGGGTTTCGACAGTTCCATGAAAATTGCGCCGTCCCATGGCAATTAAATTTCACTGGGGAGAGGACGTTTCAATGCATCGACGGCCTTGGAGAATGCGTTCTTTTCGCGCTTCACCAGATAGCCTTTGTAGGTCTCTACGAAGATGTCGCCAGTTATCTTCAGTTCGAACTCAATCTCCGCCATTGCCTGTTCGCAGGTGTCGTACTGCTTGCTTTCGCGGCCGTTGATCGCCGCGTACCATGTATACTTGCCGCGCTGGTGGTCGAAGACGTTGCGTACAACGCTTGCATGAAACCGCGCGTAGGAATCGCCGATTTCGAGATTGTAGCCAACGCATTCGCCGCGCCCCCAGCGGGTCCATTCGTTTCGTGCCATGGGACGTACTCATGTCAGACAGAGCGAGAGGCGTCTTCGCGATTGGACGAGACTTTCCAGAAGCCATTTTCAACGTCCTGGTCGATCCGTTTCACATCTTCGTCGCGCGTGATGTGAATTCCATTCAAACCAGTGCGGAGAAAGCTGCGCATGATCTCTCTCTGCGTGCCAAGGCCTCGTTCGGGACGCGCGATTGGAAGTAAGGCGACTTGAGATTGCGAACGCACTCGTAGGTCTCTGGAAGGGACCTCTCATAACGAACTTCGATACGCGTCAGACCGATCTCCTGCACCCATTTGAAGGAACAACCAGCACGTTCCATCATCAATTCGAATGCATCCTCAAACAAAAGGCCGGATTGTTGCTGCTTACCATCCTCGTCATGCGGACCCAACACCGTGTAGCGGTCATTCATGTCATTCTCCTTGTCAAAAGGCTGTTTGAAAATGTCAGAACAAAAGGAGAACACATGGATCGACCAGAGTCCAGAGGCCGAGCCCGACAGAAAATTACAAAGGGAGGTTTTAGGGGAATTGGTATTCGAATTGGGCGCTAAAAAGTCACGATCAGGTTCACCTATTTTTTCCCGACGGGTTTCGATGAACCTCGAATGAGATTATGTCTCTGTCCGTAATAGTCTCAATCGCGGCATCCAAGCCCGATCCGTCAGCGGCATCCTGGAAGAAAGTGATTGATTGCCGATAGTGATGACCGATGATGTCGAGCAAATCCCGGTTTGGGTCCGCGCCAACTATGATTGGACGAAAATAGCGGTATACACCTTCGTCGGAGTCCACTGCTTGTGCAAATCCGGCACGCTCGAAGAACTTCTCTCCATATGGCCTCTTATGAATAAACTGGTTGCGCAAATCACTTACCTCTCGCAGCCACCCGGCAGTTTCCCATCGATGACTCTTTGTAGCCGATACAGCCAAGAATCCTTTGGTCAACGCCTGCTGCAATAGCGGTGACGATGCAAAATGTTGCGATCGTATGATTTCAACCAACCGCGCTAATGAGTCAATTCGATCCGGATTTTTGCCTATACCGAGTGCAATAAAAGCGGCCAAATAATCACGCGCCGCTCCCAAATGCATAAAAAACGAATGGACATGCGCATAAAGAGACTGATCCAAAGTGGTGGCTCGCCGTTGTCCGTTCAAAGCACCCGACGCCATTAAATCAATCAACTGCTCATGATAAAATTCTGCTATCCGACCAACGCTTATATCTACACTTCTCAAACAAAGACTAATCGACTGAGCAAGTCGCTCCGCTTCAGTGCGATTGTCAAGAAGTGCTGCGATCTTATCATGCGTTGGATCGATCATGTTTCGCAGGTCTGTATCGGTTCTTCGGCGTGTGATGTTAGAGGCAATATTTCGCCAATGATCGGCGGGGCCAAGAAAGTGGTTCGTTCGTGTAGGATTAATTGGTGTCCAACTGGAGTGATAACAGCCCTTCGTCCAGCCCACGCTTTCAAATGCGATGCCGATCAGTTTGTGCCTCTTCGTAAATGTTTGCAGCTGTTCCGTCGTAAGAGGGCCCGCGACGCAAGCTTTCCCATCTATTAGAATTGGGTCTATCTTCCAGGTATCCTTATCAATTTGCCCGGCCCTAAATCCTCCCCCACAGTGAAGTACGAAAGCGTTCCCGTCAGGCTGTCGCGGAATTTCAGATGCTTGCTGATAACCCACATTTTTTTGTTCGTTCATAAGAAGTGTCACTTCTCGGTGTCGCTGAATATCTGGAGCCGGCTCTTTGACTCCCAATTGTTCAAATAGTCGAGGACTGATTATTGACGCTTATATCGGCGGGCCATACGCCATAGCAGGCGTCTCGCGCAATTAGGTCCCAATTTCTGCGTCGTTGCGCAAGATTGCGTGGTGACAATTGCGCAAGTTTGCAAAATTCCGCGTTGTTCCGAAGGCGGCAACAACTGGCCGCCTACGGCTCAGGTGCGTATCCAATGTTGAAATCGAATTAACGTTAGAATGAGTGACCGAACGTTATCGGCGGACAAAGCGATCCATTTGGGTTTCCGCCAGACGCGGCGACAACTGTGCCCGGTAGCAAAGGGGGGTACAGCAATGAAGGGTTCTTACAGAGGTATTCAATAGACGTCGGAAACACTGGCAGTTCGTTCGTAAACCAAGTGTCCCTTGCTGTCTGCAAATTGTGAATGGCCGTATCCATGTCATTCTCCGCCGCCTGCGCGGATTGGAGGTTGGCAGATTCAAAGTTGTGCTCAGCTTGATTGTAGTCCGCTGCGTTTTGACCCATCAGAGCAGGCAAATGTGTAAGCTGCTTTGCTTGTGCCACGATGTAAGCGCATTTGGCAGCTAAATAGTCCATTCGAAACTTCAGGGGCCTACCCTCTGCATACTCTGGGGAAAGATTGTGACCTGAAAGGCGATACTTCCAATCCTGAAGTAGTCTTCCCTGACAGGGATCGCCGGGCCTTTCTTCCCGACTTGTCACCAATGCGTAAGGTGACCCCAACGCGGGTCCAAATGGGGGGCTGTAGGTGGGACAAGGTTGGCACATTGGGATTGGAATATCTGCAACGGAAATCTGTCCGTCGGCAGGCAGCGTTTGAGAGAAGGTGTCAAGTGTCGTTGTTATGCTGACAACCAATGGCTTCCCGATCCGTCTCTGCAAAATGGTAGACAGTGGGTGCGACAAGGTTTTGCCGGTCCAGTTTTCGACTGTCTCGGCACCAAAAACTTGAAACGAAGTAACAATTGGAACTGGTACGAGATCGTTGATCCTGGCGAATGACAATGTCAATGTAGCGGTGTTTGGGTCTCCCTCTGCTTTTTCAAGACTACCGCGTAAGCCTGGCACAACCATCCTTATACACTCTACCCATGATTTCCACTGATCCGATGTGGTGAGCGATTTTCGAATTTTTTGCCGAGTACTTTCGGCAAGTGCGCTCCTCTGCTCGCTTGTCAATGAGTTGTAAGCAGAACCGCCACTCGCATCATCGGATCCAAATCCCAAATTTATGGGTATATCGTCGATCGGTATACCGAGATCAACGCTTGCCCCGGAAGAATCGTGCCAAGACCGGCCTGAGCTTGTGCTCAGAAATGATTGATAGGCCGAATTGAACGAGCTTTCGCTGTCGGCATCCATTATAGTTTTGAGATTGGGATCTAATGCGGCATTACAGGCCGTCACATCATTCGCGTTGGCAGCGAAATTTGTCAGGAGCGCCAACGTAAGAGCGATTGCGAAGTGAAGCTTAGGCACTTTGATCATTTTCACCCCCGTCTGAAATAAAGACGTAATATATACCGAGAAATTGATCCGAAAAAGAGTCGGGTATTCCTTCTGAATTTTTGTCTTATCGGCAATTTCTTCAATATTATAAACATGTTAATTAGAGATCGTTGTTATGACAGACTAGTGACTGATAATGTGGAAGATATTTAATACACACTCTCGCTTTATGCAGATTGTTGTCCAATTGGGGACTGCTGGCTTTCGAGTGGCGTATCGTTGTTTCGCCTTCATTCCTGGTTGTCGGGCCTGTGCCGGACAAGCTCGCCGAAACCGATATCGCCGGGAAGTCGTCTGCTGGTAGTTCATGACTGACAATAATTTGAGGACCCCAATCTGAAACACAGTGACTTTCACCATCCTGAGGACGCTGGCGGGGTGGTTCGATGCCCATTCAGGGACTCGAACTGCATGTCCTTCCCGTCAGAAGCGGTGGGACTTTGTTGGTGGAAAGCATTGGAAAACAATGGAACGATTGAAAGTCCCACTTTCCTGTAAGTCGTTGATTTGGATAAATTATGCCTCGGCTCCCCGTGCCTCAGGATCAGTCATTTTCGCGCTATGTATCCCAGGCGCGGGAATTGGCGGCCCCCGATCCCATTCATGCGCGTTCTGAAACTATCGACAGTAAGCCGACATTCGCGACGGCATTCAAGAACGCACAACGCGGCATCGCTAGGTCATTCCGGGGCGGAAATAGCTCGGGCTCTCTGAGGCTGCGCTCGGCAGCCCGCGAACAGTTTGGCTCCGCACCAAAAATAATTCCCCGGCGCCATTACCGCCGGGCGGGCCGAGGTGCGTTGTTCTAGGTGTAGGCTTTGCGAATTCCTCCCTCGAGTAGCCGAGGCTGGCGGGGGCATGACCGACAAGTTCGAAATCAATCCTGACGAGGCTGGGGTCATTCCCGGTGGTGGCGTAGCCGTGCCCGATCTGGAGGGTTGGTTTGTTGATGAAGTCCTGCCGCTGGAGGCGGCGCTGATGCAATTCTTGCGACGCAGTGGGCGTAGTGCACAAGACATCGCCGATCTCCGTCAAGAGATCTACTTGCGAGTCTGCGAATCCGCGAAGCGTCAAATTCCGCGTCCCGTAAGGCCATTTGTCTTCACGATCGCTCGAAACCTTCTGATCGACCAGATGAGACGAGATCACGTGATACCTATCGATGCCGTGTCCGATCTCGAAGCGCTCAATGTCGCAACTGATGTGCCGGGGCCGGATCGCAATGTTATGGCGCGAGACGAATTACGGCGCGTTCGCGTCGCACTCGACGAATTGCCGCCGCGCTCACGCGAAGTGGTCGTCTTGCGGCGGATAGTTGGGCTTTCCCGCGAAGAAATCGCAACGCGCATGAACATATCCGAAGCGACCGTTACCAAGCACCTGGTCAATGGCCTCAAGGCCCTCGCAAATCTCCTTTATGCCGAAATCGAAGCAGAACGGCGGATCGAATGAGCGACACAAGACACGCTGAAGACTGCATTGCGACTGTAGCCGAAGACCAAGCCGCTATTTGGATCGGCCGCCAAGATCACAAGAGTTGGAGCGCTTCGGATCAGAAAGAATTGGATGCTTGGCTGGAGCAGTCACTTGTCAACAGTATCGCATATTGGCGAATAAATGCGGCTTGGAAGCGCACTGAGCGGTTGGCCGCGCTGCGTCCCACAGTAAAAGGTCCCGTGGCCGCGCCCGATCTCGTCCGCCTTAGGGCACTCGCCAAACGAACCGCTGCAGTCACAGCCGTGGCTGCGTTGATCGGCGGGGGCACGCTTTACCTCAGGCAGCCAGCCGAGCGCACCTATGCAACGCCTGTCGGCGGCCGCGAAATTCTGACGCTTGCCGATGGCTCGCAGATTGAACTCAACACAGACACAGTCCTGCGTATTTCCGGGGGGGCCGGTCAGCGAAAGGTCACCTTGGATCAGGGAGAGGCATACTTCCAGATCAAGCACGACAGCGCCCATCCGTTCGTTGTTTCCGTGGGAAGTCGTCGGGTCGTCGATATCGGCACGAAATTTTCAATACGAAAATCGGCTCAAGACTTCGAAGTGGCGCTCACAGAAGGTAGTGCGCGAATTGAAAGCTCCGGGCTGCGGCAAGAAAGGTCGATTACGCTGAAACCTGGCGACGTGGTGATCGCAACCGGTGCTTCTTTGTCGGTTAAGAAGACATCGTTGCGGGCTCTGGAAAATCGGCTTGGCTGGCGTCGCGGCGTTCTCATTTTCAGTAGCACAACACTTGGCGATGCGGCTGCACAGTTTAATCGATATGCCCGCACGAAGCTTATCGTAAGCGGACCTGCCGCCCAACTCAAGATCGATGGAACGTTCGTGGCGAATGACGTGGCGGGGTTCGCTGCCGTTTCAAGGCACATCCTTCACCTCAAGACACATCAAAACGAAGATGAGATTGTGATTTCGCGTTAGGCGGATGGCCACCCAAATCGACTAACGCAAACCGACAGTGAAATGTAAGGGGGAACGTATGAGAATTCGGAAATTGCTGAAAGCAACCACAGTTGGGGTCGGATTGTCCGTCTTTGCTAACGTTGTGCTTGCCGCGGACTTCAACGTACCGGCTGGCGATTTGAAATCGGCATTGGACGTTTACGCAGCCCAAACGGGGACATCGCTTATAGTGTCGTCGGACGAAGTTCACGGCGCGCGGACGAAAGGCGTGAAAGGCCAGTTTTCTGCAGACGCCGCACTGACGCGAATTCTCGCGGGAACAGGCTTTTCCGTATTTCGTTATTCTTCGGGGGCAATCGGGATTAGTCGCGAGAAGAGCTCCGAAATTGTTACCGAATCGCACCTAGAGCTCGCACAGGCAGCGGCGCCAAAAGCGTCAGTTGAGACTGTGACTGTCACCTCCTCCAAGCTGGGGGGAGCGGACGTGCAGAGCATCCCCATCGCGATAACTGCACTCAGCCAGGAGCAGCTTACGGCAACACAAACCGCTGGCGGTCCCGACCTTATCAAAAACGTCCCGAATATGACTTTTACCAAAACAAATTTCAGCGGCTACAGCATCCAAATCCGTGGCATCGGCACGCAGGCCGTGTCGGTGACGACCGATCCGGCAGTTGCTGTCGCTTTGAACGACATCCCGTTCATCCGCAATCATTTCTTCGAACAGGAATTCTACGATCTCAGCCAGGCCGAGGTGCTCCGCGGGCCGCAAGGCACGCTCTATGGCCGCAACGCAACCGCAGGCGTGGTGAATCTCATAACCGCGAAGCCCACAGATCAATTTGAAGCAATGGCCTCCGGCGATATCGGCAACTACAAGAACCGCCGTTTCGAAGGCATGATCAACCTGCCCATCGTCGATGATCGCGCGGATCTGCGCATTGCGGGCGAATGGACGAAACGCGATGGCTATTCGTTCAATGAGATCACGAATTCACCCATCGATGGCCGCAACCTTTGGTCGGGCCGCGTCACGCTGGGGTTCAAACCTATCCAGCACCTTCAGACATATCTTATCTGGGAGCATTTCCAGGAAAATGATGATCGCTTGCGTTCCAGCAAGCAGCTTTGCAAGACCGCACCCACACCGACGGAAGTTGGCGGTGTACTGGTGGCGACCAACAATTTCCATGTGGAAAATCCCAACCTCGAACCAAGCAATTACCTGAGCCAAGGCTGCGAGCAGACGTCTCTTTATTCGGCTGACGCATACCAGCTCCCTAATGCGTTCGCTCTGCCCTACGCCACGGATATCGCGGTGCTGAACTATTTCATCCGCCCGAGTTACAATCCCTATACGAGCACGACCCAATCGCGCGATCTGCGTGTGATCCAATCGGCAATCAATCCCACGTATCGGGCGCGAAACGATACGCTAGAACTCAATGCCGACTACGACTTAACGCCGGAGCTCACGCTAACGTCGCAAACCGGATATAACAGCGACTTTCTGTGGTCGACGGAAGATTACAATCGCTTCAATACCGGCCCAGGATTCTTCTTTATGGGTGTTTTTCAGGTCAATAACTGGCAAGCGAATGCGGTTTCTCCGGATCCTAGCGGTGCATTTCGCTGTGCTGCTTTGGACGGGGGCGGCGACTGCAACGGGAAACCTGCTGGCGCATCCTGCGACCCTGCGCAAGGCGGGCAATGTATACAGGATGCCGTCTTTTGCGACCCGCAACTGGGTTGCAGTAGCAGGCTGGTGGCCGAAGATCTGTCTGAAGAGCACGCTTGGCAATTCAGTCACGAGTTTCGTCTGTCCTCCAAATACAGCGGCCCGTTTAATTTCAGTGTTGGCGGCAATTTCCTGCACTACGAAACTGAAGAAAATTACTACGTCTTTATAAACTCTCTTACGCTCTCCGCAGCCAGCACTTTGGGTGGTTCTCCGGGGCCGGGGCAGCAAGCGCAATGGATTCCCGGAGTTTCTGACAACAGCCAATGTCTTATTGGTGGGTTCGTGGATACGCCGCCGTCCTTCCCCCACAATCCCTTAAGCGCAGGTTATTGCGCCTACATCGATCCCAATCCGATCACCAGTCTCAACAACAAGGGACATAATTACTTCCTCAGCCAGAATCCATACGTACTGAATTCATATGCCGGCTTCGGCGAGGCTTATTACAATCTCACGCAAGAATTGAAGTTGACCGGTGGGTTGCGTTGGACGGATGACGAAAAACACTTCATCGACATTCCAAGCGAGCTCGCTGTGCCGGGTTATGGCTATGCCGCGACCGCCGTGGTCAATCAGAAATGGGACCAATGGACGGGGCGGGCGGCGGCCAATTGGACGCCCAAGCTCGAGTTTACCGATCAGACGTTGGTATATGGTTCCTACGCCCACGGTTACAAGGCTGGCGGCGCCAATCCTCCGGGCGCTACGTTTCTGACTTATGGAGGTGCCGATGTTTCGAACCCGATCCACCCGCTGACCTTCAAGCCGGAATTTGTCGATGCCTTCGAACTTGGAACGAAGAACACTCTGCTGGATGGTGCACTGACGTTGAATGGCGATGTCTTCTATTACAACTACGAGAACTATCAGATTTCCCGCATCGTCGACCGGACTGCGATTAACGACAATTTCGACGCATACGTCAGGGGCGGCGAACTGGAAGCAAGCTGGGAGCCTTTGCCTGGACTCAAATTCAACTTCGCAGGCGGTTACGAAGATGCGCGGCTCGCCAATGGCTCACATTCCGTTGACCTGATTGATCGCACCGCAGGCAATCCCGACTGGATGGTGCTTAAGCCTTTCCCAACCCAAGCATCCAACTGCATCGTTCCGGTCTACGTGGTCGCCGCCATTCTGAACCAAAGCGGCACCACGCATGGTATCGCGTACGCTTGCGGCAATATGTACAACTTGCACGAAGATCCACTAACAGAGGCCTCTTATGTGCAAGATCCGACTGTGCAAAATGCGGGCACTGTAATACCGCCGGACTATCCGGGGTATGACCAGCTCAGTGTCGATTCCAGTGCACCAGCCAACGTGAACAATGGATTGGGATTGCCGCCCAACAATGGTGAAGGTTTCGACAAGGATCTAAGCGGTAATGACTTACCGAACGCGCCGCATTTTACCACGTCATTCTCCGCCGAATATACTCATCCCCTCACACCGGATTGGGCGGCAACGCTGCACGGCGACTTCTATTGGCAGAGCGATAGTTTCGCGCGTGTGTTCAACGACAGGCCATATGACGAGCTGCATGGCTATACCAATCTGAACATCGCGCTCATCCTCACCAGCCAAAACGGCTGGCAGGTGATGGGGTATTTGAAGAATGTCTTCAACACCACGGCCATCACGGGCGACTTCCTGAACAGCGATGACTCGGGCCTGACGACGAACGTCTTCTTGACCGATCCACGCCTCTTTGGCGTGCGTGTAACAAAGAACTGGTGAGGGGGAAAGCCATGAGCGAATTAATCGTCATAAGACAAAATGCGAAGAGCACTCGTAGGCAGCTTCTGGTCACAGCTTCAGCTGTTGCACTGCTTGGTGCAGTCTGCGCAGCGGGGCGAGCAAGTGCTGAGTCCGGCAGTGGTGGTCCAACCGTGTGGATCGAATTGGGCGGACAACTAAGCAAATCGAACGACAAGGAGGAAGCGTTCTCGCCACCTATCATGGCAGACCGGGCACCCGGACTTTCACCTTCGGAGCCGTTCGAGAAGTTGCCTCGATATAGCGTAGATGAAACCGGAAAGATCGCATTCGAACCAAGTGCCGACGGCTGGCTTTTCTCCGCCTCGGTTCGATTTGGACGGTCGAACAGCAACAGGGACGTTAATCAAGGTACCCATCCCAAGCCGTTTATTGAATATGTACCCTCCGGCACGCAGACGGCTCGCATTGCCTTCTATCCGGTTGCCTCGAAGTTTGCCGAGACGATTGTTCACAACAGTGAGCAACATCTCATTGTCGATTTTCAGGTCGGCAAAGATGTCGGGCTTGGGATGTTTGGGGGACGCGGAACGTCCGCGGTCAATCTCGGTGTTCGATATGCACAATTCCGCAGCAGTTCGAATATAGTGTTGAATTCCGATCCCGACTGGCATTTCACATATAAATATTTGCCCAACGGCATTGTGCTCCTGCACCAGGCGTTTCACACCAACAGAGCGAACCTGGAAGCAGAACGCAGTTTCCATGGTATCGGCCCGTCTTTGTCGTGGAATGGTTCCGCGCCATTTATTGGAAACCCGCAGGACGGAGAACTTTCGTTCGATGGAGGATTGAATGGTGCAGTTCTGTTCGGCCGACAGAGGGTGAATGTTCACCACCAGTCATCCGGACAATATCGTCCGCTTGAGCCTGGCGCGAACGCAGGACCCTTCTATCTTACCCATCCCCCGACGCCAGTGAACAGAACTCGTTCACACTCTGTCACCGTCCCGAACTTCGGAGTATCTGCAGGACTGAGCTATCGTATGGAGAATTTTAAGCTCAGCGCTGGCTATCGCGCTGACTTCTTCTTCGGTGCCATGGATGGTGGCATCGACGCACGAAAAACTTATGATCGAAATTTCTACGGACCCTTTGCTGCTGTGAGCATCGGTATTGGCGGCTAGGTACCCGCAGGACCGGCTGGCAAAATTAGGGCGGCGTTCTTCTGTCATCCTCAATCTTTCGCTACCAAGTTCGTCCCGACACGGATGCTGCGAGATCGTCGCTGGCCGGACGCGGTATTTCAGCGCCAAGGTCGCACAGGCAGAGCAAGGAGATATCACGCTTATTCACTGAAGTGTCATGGAGCCCGGCGACGATGCGGCAGCACTGGAAACCTCGCTGGCCGAGGACACCGCCAGTTTCGACCCACGAAGTCGCTCAATATGAAACCTTCGCGCGCGTGCCAAAGATGGCCGCGCGGGTTCGGAAAGAGTTGCCACGGATTGGGACGAACCGGGCGAACATTTGAAAGATCATATCCGCAAAACCATCCGCCGGGGGTTTGAAATTGTCCACGGCGGCTATCGGTTGTTCCTGCGATAGAGCAGTTTGCGGCTCGATCTCGCTGCGAAATCAAGTGGCGACTTGAAGAACCATTTTTTGCATGGTGAAACTCGAAACAACCTCCAAGATCGAAGCATATCGAACCAATCCGCTAAGCTGCATCATATTGTGTGAGGTGACGTAACGCCCGCACACATCACCCCTACCTCGGCTCCCTCATTTCTCAGAAGCGATGCCGCAAAGGCGTATGCTGCCTTGCGGGCATAACGGCCGATTTGCCGAACAACGCAAGATTCTTGCTTGGAATTTTCCGCGGGTTTGTCCCGCTGAGTTGTCTTTGTAGGCATGCACGGGACTGTGATCCTCTAGGGGCAAATAGGCCGAGGGATGGCAGACACGCCAAAAAGCGAGTTCGACGAACCGAATGCGCCTTCTTTAGGTGAAGCCGCAGGTATGGACGAGCTTGAAGCGTGGTTTATCCGTGAGGTGCTGCCGCTGGAGGCAATGTTGATCCAATTCTTGCGACGCGGTGGTCGTAGCAGCTCCGACGCCGAGGATTTGCGGCAGGATCTCTACGAAAGAGTGTTTGACGCCGCTCGTGAAGGCATACCGAAATCGACTCGCGCGTTTGTGTTTACCGTGGCCAGAAACTTGCTCATCAATCGCGTCAAGCATGAACAAGTAGTGCCATTCACCTCGGTCGAAAGTCTCGAAGAGTTAAGTCTTGCGATCGATGAGCCGGCGCCGGATCGCGTTGTAATCGCGCGTCAGGAGCTCAGACGGCTTCAGGTTGCGCTCGACAAACTTCCTGAAAGGCAACGTCGCGCGATTGTCCTGCGCAAAGTCGAGGGTTTGTCCATTCGCGAAATCGCCCAAAGGGTAGGTTCTGCCGAAAGGACAGTCGAAGAACATCTAACCGAGGGCGTTCGGACGCTCGCAAGCATTCTGTATCGCGACAACCTGGATGTGGAGCAATCGGGATGAGCGATACGAAACTGACTTCTTCTCCAGCGGCGGGCAGGGCGGCGCGCACGGACGCCAAAGCGTCCGAATTTATTGTCCGCTGCTATGATTGCGATGTATGGAGCGAGGCAAACCAGTCAGAATTGGACGCTTGGCTTGAAGAATCGGCAGCGAACCGCACAGCCTTTCTACGACTGAAGTCATCGTGGATGCGCGCAAACCGGCTTGATGCCTTGCGCCCCATGGCCCAGCGCAGTGTGCCTTCAACTCAGAGGCCGTTCCAGTACGGCATAAAGCTTGCCGCCGTTGTTACGCTCCTTGCGCTGTTGACCGGGGCAGGTTGGGTTCTCAGCCAGCCATCTATCCGGACGTTTTCGACGAAGGTCGGTGAGCAAAGCCGAATTCAATTGTCGGACGGAACTCGTATCGAGTTGACAACGGACACGGTTCTTCGCGTGGCGACCGAAGGCGCGCATCGCAAGGTGTGGCTTGATAAGGGCGAAGCGTTCTTCGACGTTGTGCACGACGAAAGCCGACCGTTTGAAATTCACGCACTCAATTACCGCATTGTTGACATTGGTACGGAGTTTTCCGTTCGTCGAGAAGCCGATAGTATCAAGGTGGTGGTTCTGAAGGGCAGCGTCCGTGTGGGTGCCGCGAATACCGGGCACAAAAGCAACGCCATAAACGTAACGGCCGGTGAAGTTGTAGTTGCGGACAATAAGTCCGTAAGAGTGCTGAGAAAATCCACGTCCCAGATTGCTGACGCGCTTGGTTGGAGGAACAACGTACTTGTGTTCCGCAACGCGCCACTCAGCGATGTTGCCGCTGAATTCAATCGGTACAACAACGAAAAGATCGTAATCGACGATCAAGACGTATCAAAATCCATCGTCAGTGCTCGATTGCAGGCCACGAATGTCGAGGCGTTTGCACGTATGGCACGTGATTTCATGGGATTGCAGATTTGGCATGACGGCGACGAAATACATATTTCACGTCATCGCAAATAAACGTTGTCGAGCGCTTGAATAGCCTTAAGGCGCACTAAGCAGAGGGGGCATTGAATGGCACGTCTAAAAGTTTCCGGCCTACTGTTGGCGGGGTCGGCACTCTCGATTTGCGGAGCAATTCCGTCGTTTGCTGCGAATTTTGACGTGCCGAGCGGCGATCTCGGTTCAGCACTTAATGCTTACATCGCGCAATCGGGAATACAGTTACTGGTTCCGAACGACACTATCCGGGGTTCCTACACCAAGGGGGTGAAGGGCAACCTTTCTGACCATGACGCTCTGGTGCGGATACTACGCGGCACGGGCTTTGTCGCAAAATCGGACAGTTCCGGTGCTATGGGAATCGTTCGCGAGACGCACGGGGAACTGTCGATCACGCCTACGCAACTTGCCCAGGCAACTCCTTCTCGCGCCGCAGTCGAAACCGTGACAGTAACGTCCTCCAAGCTCGGGGGCGCTGATGTGCAATCAATCCCGATTTCGATCACGGCGCTTTCACAGGAGCAATTGACCGCAACGCAAACAGCAGGTGGACCTGATCTCGTGAAGCAGGTCCCAAACTTGACGTTCACAAAGACGAATTTCACCGGTTATTCCATCCAGATACGCGGTATCGGCACGCAAGCGATCTCGGTAACCACCGACCCGGCAGTCGCTGTTGCTCTGAATGATATTCCTTTTATCCGCAATCACTTCTTCGAACAGGAATTCTACGATCTCGGCCAGGCAGAAGTTTTACGCGGACCGCAGGGAACGCTCTATGGCCGCAACGCGACAGCCGGTGTGGTAAACCTCGTTACCGCCAAGCCTACCGATCAATTCGAAGCCATGACGAGCGGCGAACTCGGAAATTACCATCAGCGCCGCGTCGAAGGCATGATCAACTTGCCGCTTGTCGATGATCGTCTTGATTTGCGCATCGCCGGCGAGTGGACCAAGCGGCAGGGTTACTCGTTCAACGCACTCGACGATCAGCGCATCGATGGTCGTGATTTGTGGTCAGGCCGCGCCACATTGGGCTGGAAGCCGAGCGAGAAACTGCAGACTTATCTTGTGTGGGAACATTTCTCGGAAAACGACGACCGCATGCGGACCGCCAAGCAATTGTGCAAGACCGATCCTGTCCCTACTGAGGTGGGGGGAGTGCCGCTTCAGAGCACGCTGGCACCTGTACCTGGTCCATATCAGCCTGCGCTCTATCTTAGCCAAGGCTGTATTCCCAGTTCGCTTTATTCAAATGACGCATTCCAGGTACCCAATGGCATTTCTCTGCCTTACTACGAGCCCTTGTCACAAAAAGCCGTGCCCGTTTGGGCTCCTCCATTTGGCAGTTTCGATCCTTACGCTAGCACCAGCCAATCGCGGAACTTACGTGTAATCGAAACTCAGATTGATCCGGCGTACAAGGCGAAGAACGATACGGTCGAGTTCAGCGCGGACTACAAGGTTACTCCGGCTCTGACGCTTACATCGCAGACGGGTTTCAATCAGGACTATCTGCGGTCGACTGAAGACTACAATCGCTTTGATACCGCGGAAGGCGCGTTCGAATTCACCACGCCAAATGACAGCAATCATTCAGTAACGGCGGCAAATACGGCCCCGAAACTTCATGTGCTGACGCCAGATCCCAATGGAACGGGTCATTGCTTCACCACATACGGCGATTGTGCCGGGTTAGCCCCACTGGCGCCTTGCACCCCACCACCAGGCGCCGATCAAGACACGTCTATCTCCGCGTGCGTTCCCAACGGAGTGTTCTGCGATCCACAGCTGGGGTGCAGCGACAAGTTGGTAGCGCAAGATCTTTCGGAAGAACGGTCGTGGCAGCTCAGTCAGGAATTCCGCTTCGCGTCCCATTTCAATGGGCCCTTCAATTTTAGCATTGGTGGAAATTATCTGCACTACGAGACAGAAGAGAACTACTACGTCTTTATAAATTCGCTGAGCCTGGCATCCTATACCTGGGCTTTGGGAACGAGCGGGGCTGCTATTCAGACCCAGCCTTATGTACCCGGAGTTTCCGATAATTCCAATTGTATCCCAGGCTTCAGCGTCACCAACCCGCATGCACCGCATTCCATCAGCACGAACGAAGCGCCAGTTTGTATCTATATCGACCCCAACCCGCTCAGCAGTCTCAACAATCAGGGACACAATTATTTTCTTAGTCAGAATCCTTACACACTCAATTCTTATGCGGGATTTGGGGAAGTCTATTATGACGTCACCAAGGACATAAAGCTGACTGGCGGCCTGCGTTGGACCGACGACCGCAAACATTTTACGCTGATCCCGAGCGAACTTCTCGTGCCAGGATATGGCTACCCCATCACGGGTGTCGTGAACCAGCAATGGGATGAGTTGACGGGCCGTGCGGCTGTCAACTGGACGCCCAAACTTGATTTCACCGATCAGACGCTTGTCTATGGTTCCTATGCCCACGGCTACAAGGCGGGCGGCGCGAACCCGCCCGGGGCGCAATTGCTGGAATATACCGCCGGCGACATCAGCAGCCCCGTCCACCCACTGACCTTCAAGCCGGAATTCATCGACGCGTTCGAGATGGGGACGAAGAACACACTGTTCGACGGCGCCCTGACGTTCAATGCAAGTGCGTTCTATTACAACTACGAGAACTATCAGATTTCCGAGATTGTTGATCGAACGGCGATCAACCTGAATTTCGATGCCCATGTCAAAGGCGCCGAGATCGAATCGAATTGGGAGCCGGTGCCAGGCCTGCGTTTCAACTTTGCAGGAGGGTGGGAGGACACCCAACTTGCCAAAGGGGCGCAAGCGGTGGATCTGATTGATCGCGCAGCGGGCGATCCGGAGTGGATGGTTCTCAAACCGTTCGTTACCCAGGCTTCGAACTGCATCCTGCCGGTCTCTGTCGTCGCGATCCTTATTCAGCAGAACAACGGTCTCGAGGATCAGTTGGCCGTCAGCAGCGGGTGCGCGCGTGCCTACAGCGAGCATCTCGATCCGGTAACAAACCAGCCGTATCAGAATACCACCTATCCGGTGAATATACCGATCAACTTCACCAACAGCGACACGGTTTCGTATTCCGGATTCAATCCTGCGACGGCCCCGAACAACGGCGAAGGCATTGATAAGGATTTGAGCGGCAACGAACTGCCCAATGCGCCCCCGTTCACCGTGTCGTTCGGCGCGCAATATACCGTGCCGCTGTCTTCCGACTGGGCGGGAACGCTGCGCGGCGATTACTATTGGCAGGACTATTCCTGGGCCCGTGTCTTCAACGATAAACCCTACGATCGTCTGCGTGGCTACACCAACGTCAACTTGACGCTGATCTTGACCAACCAGAATGGCTGGCAGGTGATGCTGTACGACAAGAATGTGTTTGACACGACAGCCATCACCGGCGACTTCCTGAACAGCGATGACAGTGGTTTGACAACCAACGTCTTCACGACCGATCCAAAATTGATCGGCATTCGCGTCACGAAGAACTGGTGACCGCGATGAACGCAGATACACACATTTCGTCTGATCTCAACCTTATGGCGCGGTCGAATAGTACGAGCACAGCGCAGTGTGGTTGGAGCGCTCAGCCGCTGTCTGCACCGGGTGGCCTCTGTCCCAGCCCAGATCGCTCCACTCTCCGACCTGCGAAAGAGGAAGAGGTGGGCAAAATCATTAGCAATCTCACGGGGGGGCCACAACAATGAGCGAACTTGTTACAAAGCGCACAGTTTCCGCAGATATTCGACTGCAACTACTCGGAACCGTTTCCGCGCTTACGCTTCTAGTTGCGGTTTCCACGCAGGCCGATGCTGAAGAGACCAACCGCCCCACTGTCTGGATCGAATTGGGCGGACAGCTGGAGAGCATGGACGCAGGTCAGAAGCAATTCGCGCCACCCTTTATTGTCGCCACGCCGCGCCCGGCGCCTGAAACCGTCTCGCCACTCAGCGTCGGCCATGCGCCGCGCCGCAGTTTCGGCGGAGAAGGCCAGATATCATTCAAGCCAGAGGACACCAATTGGATATTCTCAGCAGCTGTCCGCTTCGGTCGTTCGAATTCGCATAAGCATCTGCATCAGCAATCCTATCCGACCCATCCAATCCGTCCACCAATCACGCCTAGCGCGGCCACAAACTTCCAATATGCGCTGCCTTTTTCTGACGCTAATCGACATGACAGCGAAAGCCATACCGTGCTCGACTTTCAAGTGGGCAAGGACGTCGGCCTTGGCATGTTCGGGCGAAACAGTTCTTCGATCTTCAGCCTCGGCGTCCGCTTCGCGCAATTCGGGTCGAAGTCGCATACGGCATTCAAGTCTCAGCCGGATTTCCACGTATCGTATAAATATTTTTACGGGTTAAAATTTCCCAATGCCGTTTTCTATCATTCAAACATGGCCACGGCGACCACAAACCGGAGCTTCCACGGTGTGGGACCATCTATCTCGTGGAATGCATCCGCGCCTTTCGCAGGTAATCCCGACGACGGAGAAGTCGCATTCGATTGGGGCGTTAACGCGGCGGTTTTATTCGGCCGTCAGAAAGCAACTGTGCATCACCACACGACCGCAAGATATCACACGGCCCGAAGCTATACCGTTCCGCCCATCACCGTTTACCATCATGCCCCGCCGGACCAATTCCGATCACGTTCCGTTGCAGTGCCCAATGTCGGAGCCTTCGCCGGTCTTTCGTTTCGCTACGACGCCGCCAAAGTCAGCTTCGGCTACAGGGCGGACCTCTTCTTCGGCGCTATGGATGGCGGTATCGACAGCCACGAGTCTTACAACCGCAATTTCTACGGTCCGTTCGCTACCGTCAGTATCGGCTTGGGAGGCTAGAATCTCGAATCTGAATTTCCATGCCCGATAAGTCAGTAGTTTGCGCGCGGATTGTCCTCAACCAACGACATCCGGTGCGTTGGCCGGTTGGCCACCGGGTAGTCGCGCTTACACAGTTGGGCGAACGTGCGCGTAGTAGAGATGGTTTGCAACGGCGTTTGAAAGATCAAATGCGCAAGGCAACCAGAAGGTCTTCGGTTTGGATCAAAGTAAGTCAGACGCGTCGGTCCGTTATTCTGAAGCAATTTGCGGTAGCCCGTTTCTGTAAACCAAACTGCCCGCCGATAATGCGTATCGTAGGCCTTTTGTGCGCGGGCCGGGTCCGTTTTTGGATCGATTCCGAATAAGACCACGCAGACTTCATCCGGTTCCGCGCCTTGGGTCTTGGCGTCGAGAAGCCTCAGGTAGATCTTGAGGTGTACCCTGTCGTAAGCCGTGATCTCATCGGACCACGGGGATTCATCGGCTACCGTGTCCTCCTGGGAAAGCATATCTTCGTTCCGGCCCCTTCGGGGTACGCCCCGTCTCTAACGGCTGGCCTAACGGTCGCCAAACGCCACCCACCCCCGCTTCCGGGGAATGCGTGGCGAGAGGTTCGAGCGGGAGGCCAGAGGCGGGCCAAGCAATCCAGCAGCAATCATCCGGCCAGAACCACACCACCTTCACGACGAGGTGACGGCGCGCATCATCGCCGAACTTGAACAGGGCCGAATCCCTTGGGTGAAGCCTTGGGCGGAGTCCGGCGTGCCCTTGGGGTTGCCGCGCAGTGCTGCCAGCCGCAGACATTATTCGGGCATCAACATACTCGTCTTGTGGGATGCTGTGATCCGGCGCCGTCAGTCCGCGCGGCGATGTGGAAGCCCACGAAGGATGGGCGAGCAAAATAGATGCGCGCCGCGCCGCGAAGGGCGGCGGCGGTGGGGAAGGCGACGGACCCAAAGTCGCTAGCGGCAAGCTGCAGATGACCAAGACAACGGAGAACTACCTTGAACTCCACCGCCACGGTCGCGCGCCTTGCTCTGTTGCGCGATCCGGCAACCGCGTTCCGGCTCATGGTCTCCCATACCATCGCACCCACCGGTAACCGGCAAGTTTTGCCGGACCCGCAACGTGCCCGTTCCAAGGAAATCGAAGCCAGCGTCGTCAAAGGTCCTGCGCATCAGCAGTTCGATGCGGAATACAAGGCCGTCATCGCCTTGCTCGACGTGCCGAAAGAGGCCGACACCGTGGTGATCTTTGCGCGGCTGCTCAAGATAGCTGATACGGAAGTAATGCGAGTGGCTGCCTTCGCGATGGCACTAACCCTCAAGGTTGGCGATGAAAACGTCGAAGCTGTTGGGCTTCACCTGAATGCCAGCGCGGCGGAAGTCTGGCAGGCGGACGAAGTGTTTTTCGATCTCATCCGCGACCGCACCACGGCCAACGCCATGCTGGCCGACGTGGCCGGAAAATCCGTAGCCAAGAGCAATCTGCCGGAGAAAATGAAAACGCAGAAACAGATCGTGCGCGTTTCTCAACGGCGAAAATGGGCGCGGCAAGGTCGAAAACTGGCTGCTCGGCTGGATGCAGTTCCCGTTCAAGCCTTATGGCAAGGAGGCATCGCAAATCGCCGACGCCGCCAAGCAGGCGGCCAAAGCTCTCGCACGGTCTTGAACGTACCGGGGACGGGCGGCGGCAGAAACGCCGCCCGCTTTGCTTCCGCTCGGGGCAATTGACTATTGCTGGCGCCCAGGCTCAAGTCCGCGCGGGTAGGGGCTGCCTCTGCGGGGGTGCTTACAGTCCGAACACGACAAACACGACCTTGGGGCCAGTTGCGACGACAGGTGCCGCGCTGGCCTATCTGCTTTGAAAGCGTTGCGTTGGATCGCCGTTTGGAAGGGTGTCATGCCGCTTTTTTCTTACACCCCATACGCCGGAATGCTTTGCCGCGCTCGACGAATTCGATCCGGGGCAAGCCGCGATGATCCGGCAGGCCTTGAATCTCGTCGGCCGCCTCGACGTTTGCGGCTCGTGCGGCGACGAGAAAGTCGTCGATTACCGTGTGACTCCGAGAGACCTGGCATTTCATCCGGCGTCCACCATGCGCCTTTGCGAAACCTGCCGCGATCTGCGTATTGCGGTCTCGCGCGACACGCTTATACCGTTGGCGAACGAGAGTTGAGCGGCGGAGCGACTATCGCTTTCGCAGTTTTTTCCGGGGACGCCCGGCGGCACCTTCGCGGCCCAGGCCGATCTGCTTCGCCAACACCGAACGCCGGGCCGCATAATTCGGTGCCGTCATCGGATAATTCGACGGCAGATTCCATTTCGCGCGATACTCCTCCGGCGTCATTCCATAACGTCCGCGCAGGTAGCGTTTAAGCATTTTGAGGCGCTTGCCGTCTTCGAGACAGATCAGATATTCGGGTGTCACCGACGCCTTGATTGCGACCGCTGGATGGTGTTCAGACTGCCCCGCCCATAAGCTGAGGAAGGTATAATGTACCGCCCGCAAAAGCGTCTCCAATGCGCTTGCCGGTATCGGGTTGTGCGCCACATAGGCGCTTACCAATTCGCTCGTCAAATCAAGTGGCGTGCGGGGTTCACTCGTTGGGCCGTGTCTCAGTTTTTCCAATTTATACGACCTCGCGCAAATTCGTTTGGGCGGATACTGATGGTGTCATGTACAACTGGTCAAGCTCATCGAGGCGCATTGGCGAGCACTTGTTGCAAGCTGATTCTTGCCGCCTGTCCGTCGGCGCAAAACGCGTTGCAACGGTCGATATAATTCGAAAGTTCGCGTTCTAATGTCTGTGCTTGCTCAATTTTGCGCTGCAAGTCATCACGTTGTTCTTCCGCGATGGTGCATGCGTCTGAGCAGGTCTGCACGTCGTGATCGAGCAAATCGAGCAGCACGCGAACCTGTGTGATGCTGAAACCGAAATTCCGGTAGCGGCGAACGATGTTGAGCCGCCGCCTATGGGTGTCGTCATAAGCGCGGCGTCCCGCCAATGTACGGGGTGGGGCCGGCAACAATCCGATCCGCTCGTAATAGCGGATGGTCTGGACCGGGCTTTGTGTCACAAGCGCCAATGCGCCAATCGTCATATCGCCTGCGCGAGACCCCATTTTTCTCTCCCAGAGGCTTGCTCCTATACCGACTATAGGTGCGAGAACCCCTTCCGTCACATGAATTGCTGGAGATAGACGCTATGTCGAACGAGCCTCAGCCGCTTGCGTGTTCCCTGACGGGGCCGGCCTTGCCGAACGCCTGGAATGGCTCCGGGCATTGAGATCACGTGCGCTCGTCGATCATTGGCGCGAGGGGCATTCCCTCCATTTGCTCTTCGCAAAAGAGGCTCGCGCCGATGTGAACGCCCTCATTGAAATGGAATGGGCCTGTTGCAGGTTTCTGACCTTTGCGGTTGCCGAAACGGCTTGCGCCATTCATCTACGTGTGACGCCGCCGCCGGAAGCGGTCCCGTTCCTCGACGAATTGTTGCATCACTTCGAGCCGGAGTAGGCAGCGGAGCTGGCACCGGAATTCGCCGCAGTGGATCGACTGACGCTCTTTGGGCTGGTCACGGTCAGCGCATGTTGCTCTGCTACGCGCTTGAGCACCGTGGCCCGTGGTACGTGCTCGCCTTCTCCGGAATCTGCCTTCTGACTTCTCTGTACGGGTTTCTGCAAGGGGCGTGGCCGTTCGGAATTGTCGAAGCTGTTTGGGCGTTGGTCGCGTTCAGCCGTTGGCGACGAGCTCGCTCCCCTTCGTGAGGGCAGGCGAGTCTAGAGCCAGGTGGTCGAGTGGGCCGGTCGGGGAGATCGGCTGACCCATAAGGCGGCGGTCCCGATCCGAAAGAATATTGCGCGCCAATGCCGCGCCGAACGGGTAACTCCTTGATACCTCGCGATCCGGTGCTTGGCAGCGTTCTTGACCGACGCCCGCTCTCGCATAGCCACGTCTCCCAACCGGGACCTCGGCCCACTGAAAATATTTTTCGTTGGAACCGACGATGTCGGGGGCAAAATGCCGTCTCAGTATAGGTAGTCCGTGTCTTTGTCCCATTGGGGAAGGAAGAGCGCGAGGATGACTGAAAAGCCGGAAGCAACCCGTGCAGTCACTAACGCCGATCGTCAGGGCGCTCATATGAGCGCGCCCGAAGCTTTGGCTTGGTTTCTGCGAGACGTGCTGCCGCTTGAGGCGATGCTGATGCAGTATTTACGGCACAATTGGCGCGATCAAAGCGACATCGAAGACATCGTCCAGGAGATCTATGTCCGCGTCTTTGAGGCCGCGCGAAAGGAAATACCCCAGAAGGCAAAGCCATTTCTTTTCACGACCGCGCGCAATCTTCTTATTGACCGCGTTCGCGAGCGCCGCGTCGTTCCTCTCGAGGCAGCTCTTGACTTGGACGCATTGGAAATCGCCATCGATGAGCCGTCACCCGATCAAGGTCTGATCGCCAGGGATGAACTTCGCCGGCTGCGCGACGCCATCGACACGTTGCCCCCACGGTTTCGTGACGTTGTCGTAATGCGAAGGATCGAAGATCTCTCTCGTGCCGAAGTCGCGCAACGTCTGGGGATCAATGAGACGACAGTCTCCGACTATCTGACAAAGGGAATGTTCCTGCTTGCCGACATCATATACGGCGCGCCGATCAGCCCACGGAGGCTGCCATGATGGACTCAGAAGAAGATTTCAACGTGTATGGCGCACGTGCCATCAAATTGCAGGCTGCCGCATGGCTCGAACGGCGAGACCGCTTGGATTGGAGCGAAGAAGACCAAGCGGCCCTTGATGAGTGGCTCTCGGAGTCGACGGAAAATTTTCTGTTCTACCACCGGGCAGCGAGCGCTTGGGATCGTTCGCGCAGGCTGGTGGCATTGCGCCATCCAAAAGGGATGAGTATCGCTCAGTTTGGCAAAAAAAATCAGCGCCGCCCCCTTCTTCGCACTGTACTGCCGGCCTCCGGCGGTCTGATAGCAGTTGCAATAGGGGTTTTCGTTCTCACCCCTGTATCGCAGACACACACCTTCACAACACCAGTCGGAGGGCACGAAATCGTTACCCTTCGTGATGGCTCATCGATTGAATTGAACACCGATACGGTCGTTCGGACCAATATCGGGCCAGACCACCGCATTGCGTCAATCGAAAAGGGCGAAGCCTTTTTCAAGATTGCACACGATGCCGGCCATCCGTTCACCGTCACCGCGAACAACAACAAGATCACAGTCCTTGGAACACAGTTCTCCGTTCGCGACGAACCTGGGCGTGTCGAAGTACGATTGATCGATGGCAAAGTCTGGTTCACGTCTGAAAACGGCAAGGGTCATGCGAAATCGGCGCTGATGGCGCCGGGTGACGTCTTGGTCGCGACGGTCGACGCACTGTCAATCGCAAAACAGACTCCAAGAGAATTGTCGAATGAGCTGGGATGGAGGCACGGCCTGATTGTGTTCCACCGTTCAACTCTCGCCGACGCCGCCGCTGAATACAATCGGTACAACAATCAGAAGATCGTCATACCCGATGCATCGGTCGCGCGCCTAACGGTGACGGGGTCGCTACCCGCGCACGACACGCAAGAATTTCTGTTGATCGCACAAAAGTTTTTCGGACTTCACGTCCAAAAGAAGGGCGACGAGATCGTAATCGCACGCTGACCAAGATGGTCCGAGTGTCGCGGACCTGACCATTTGCGGCCACACCGGCCGCGCGGAGGGGAAATGAAACGGGATTCTTACGCTAGATCGTTGTTTTTGGGGACGTCGTTCGCGGTACTCGCAATCGCGAGCGCGCACGCCGAAAGCTTCAATATTCCAGGCGGCGATCTGGATTCGGCACTCGATGCATATACGACACAGTCGGGTGTCGCCGTTATCGTCTCCAATGCTGCCGTAAAAGGAGCGAAAACCCCCGGCGTCAGGGGCAATCTTCAACCGACAGACGCGCTCGCGCGCCTGTTGCGTGGCACCGGCTTTGTTCAGACAAAAGATTCTGCCGGTGTAATCCAGATTGTAAGACAGACCAGCGAACTCCAGCGGTCGGAGGATCTGGGGTCAATTCAGATGGCACAAGCCGCTGGGCCGTCGCGCGCCGCAGTGGAAACGGTAACCGTGACTTCTTCGAAGCTCGGCGGCGCGGATGTTCAAAGTATCCCAATTTCGATCACGGCACTTTCGCAAGAGCAGTTGACTGCCACGCAGACGGCGGGTGGCCCGGACCTAATCAAGCAGGTCCCGAACATGACATTTACAAAAACAAATTTCAGTGGTTACAGCATTCAGCTCCGCGGTATCGGCACGCAGGCAATCTCGGTGACCACCGACCCTGCGGTCGCCGTTGCGTTCAATGATACACCATTCATCCGAAATCATTTCTTCGAGCAGGAATTCTATGATGTTGCCCAGGTGCAGGTTCTGCGCGGGCCACAGGGAACCCTCTATGGTCGCAACGCAACGGCAGGTGTCGTGAACCTGACCTCTGCAAAGCCGACCGATCAATTTGAGGCCATGGCATCGGGCGATATCGGCAACTACCACAATCGTCGTTTTGAGGCCATGGTCAATCTGCCCATCGTCGATGATCGCGTCGATCTGCGCATCGCTGGCGAATGGACAAAGCGCCAAGGATACTCCTTCAACGACCTGCAAGATCAGCGTGTGGATGGGCGCGACCTCTGGTCAGGCAGAGTGAGCCTTGGATTCAAGCCAACCGAAAACCTGCAGATTTACGCTATCTGGGAGCATTTCTCTGAAGACGACGATCGTATGCGCACGGCAAAACAGCTTTGCAAGACCGACCCAACGCCAACAGAGGTCAGCGGTGTGCCAGTCGGTAACTCTTTCATCGGAGCTTATTCGTCTGGTCCCTATTTGAGCCAAGGCTGCCTGCCAAGTTCGCTTTATTCCGCCGATGCTTTCGGCGTGGTGAATGGCGACTCGCTGCCCTATTACGAACCACTAGCGGATAAAGGTGTACCCGTTTGGGCGCATTATGCCAATTTTGATCCCTACGCCAGCACAACTCAATCTCGAAACTTACGTGTCATTGAAACGACGCTCAATCCTGTTTACAAAGCAAAGAATGATACCATTGAGTTGAATGCGGACTACAATCTCTCGCCAGCGCTGACCTTCACTTCGCAAACCGGATACAATCAGGATTTCTTGTGGTCTACCGAAGACTACAATCGGGTTGATACGACCGCAGGAGCTTTCTTTTATCAAACGCCTCAAAGTACAACGCCGGGCGTTTATAACACCAATGGACTTTACATCACTACGCCATCTCCAGACGGCGTTGGTCATTGCCGAATTGCTGGTAATGATTCCTGCGCTGGTTTGTCACTAAACGACAAATGCACGCCTCTACCGGGCGCCTATGTAAACACAGATAGCTTTCCAGGAAATGGGTATGGCGTATATGGTTGCATTCCAGACGCCGTCTTTTGCGATCCGCAACTGGGTTGCAGTGACCGACTTGTCGCCGAAGATCTTTCGGAAGAAAAAGCTTGGCAGCTGAGCCAGGAGTTCCGTCTCGCCTCGCATTTCACCGGGCCGTTCAATTTCAGCATCGGTGGTAACTACCTTCACTACGAGACGGAGGAAAATTATTACGTTTTCATCAACACACTGACCATGGCCTCATATGTATGGGCGCAGGGGACGGGTGGCTCATCCATGCAAACATTGCCATGGAATCCTGGCGTGTCGGACAATTCGAACTGTGTTACCGGCGGTTTTACTAATACCAACCCCAACGCACCGCGAAACACAGACATTGGAGCTGGAGAGGCATTTGGCTGCATTTATATCGACCCCAACCCGCTTACGAGCCTCAACAACAAAGGTCACAACTATTTTCTGAGCCAAAATCCTTATGCGCTCAATTCCTACGCAGGCTTCGGCGAAGCTTACTACAATATATTCGAAGATCTGAAGCTGACTGCTGGCCTGCGCTGGACGGAGGACCAAAAGCATTTCACCGATATTCCGAGTGAGCTTTTGGTGAAGGGTTACGGTTATCCCATCAGCGGCGTGGTCGATCAACAGTGGGATCAGTTCACAGGCCGCGCCGTCGCCAATTGGACTCCCAAGCTTGACTTCACAGACCAGACTCTCGTCTACGGTTCATATTCGCATGGCTACAAAGCCGGCGGCGCCAACCCTCCGGGAGCAACGCTACTAACGTTCGGCCATGACTCCGGACAAGTCGTCAATCCACTCCATCCTTTAACTTTCAAACCTGAATTCGTCGACGCCTTCGAGATCGGATCGAAGAACACGTTGCTTGATGGCTCACTTACTTTCAACGCCGACGTCTTCTATTACAATTACGAGAACTATCAGATTTCACGCATTGTCGATCGTACTTCGATCAACGACAATTTTGATGCGCATGTGAAGGGCGCGGAAGTCGAATCCACCTGGGAGCCCGTGCCCGGATTGCGGTTCAATTTCGCTGGGGGATGGGAAGATACAGCGCTTGCCAAGGGCACGAAGTCCGTCGATCTCATTGATCGAGCAGATATCGCAAACCACCCTGGTTGGATGGTCGTCAAACCGTTCGTCACGCAAGCGTCGAACTGCGTGCTGCCTGTCTACGTTGTTACCGAGCTGTTGCAAACAGTGAACTCGGGTGGCTATACGGCCACTGGCCTCAACATGGCATGTACTGCGGCATACAATGCGGACCTGGATCCCGTAACTTTCAGACAGTATGAGGCTTATCCCGGCGTATTGCAAAACCCATATTCAGATCCCACCTATCCCGGCTTCGACCCGCACGCAGGCACATCTGGCGATCCTTACACAGGGCAAAATACTCTTAACGGCGTCGATTACGGTCCGGCACCTAACAATGGCCAGGGCTTCGACAAGAATCTGAGCGGAAACGAGTTGCCCAATGCGCCGCCATTCACCGTGTCGGCGGGCGCGCAATACACCATTCCGCTGACGACGGATTGGGCAGGAACGCTGCGCGCCGACTATTACTGGCAGGATTACTCTTGGGCGCGTGTCTTCAACGACGATCCGTATGATCGCATTCGCGGCTATACCAACCTTAATCTGACGCTGATCCTCACCAGCCAGGCCGGTTGGCAGGTGATGTTCTACGACAAGAACGTGTTCAACGAAACTGCGATCACCGGCACGTTCCTCAACAGCGATGACAGCGGGTTGACGACAAACGTCTTCCTAACCGATCCCAAGCTGATCGGCATCCGCGTCACGAAGAACTGGTAAGGGGGAAGCAATGAGCGAATTGATCAAGAAGCAAGACGAAACAAAAAGCCTTCGCTGGCAACTACTGGCCACAACATCCGCGATCGTTCTTTGCGCGGCCGTTGGCACAGCCCAGGCAGACGATAGCGACCATCCTACAGTGTGGCTGGAGTTGGGTGGGCAGTTGAGCCATCTCGATGATGGCCAGGAGATATTCGCGCCACGTTTCCCCAATTCGCCTTCTCGTCCAGCAATGTTCTCATCATCCGATGGCTATCAAGGTCTTCCGTCCCAAAGTGTGGATGAGACCGGCAAACTTAGCTTCGAGCCAAAAGGTACCGATTGGGTGTTTTCCGCCTCTGTACGTTATGGACGCTCGAAGAGTGGAAAAGATGTGCATCAGCAGAGCTATCCAAAATCGTTTGTGACGAAATTGTTCTTCTCCGGATATGACCATACATATTCCTTCCCCGCTCATGCGGCAAAGTTTGCTGACACTACGGTAAATTCCAACGAAACGCATATCGTGCTCGATTTCCAGGCCGGCAAAGACATCGGCCTTGGTCTATTTGGCGGCAAGGATGCATCTTCGATCGTCAGTGTTGGTGTCCGGTTTGCCCAGTTCACTACGAGATCGAATATCGCGCTCAAGTCTGATCCAGACTGGCATCGCTTGTACAAATATTTGAGTTATCCCAGCGCTGGTGTAACCCATCAGAAGTGGGCAGGCGCTCAACCTTATCATAGCAACGCCGCAAGCCTCTATGCAGTACGTTCCTTTCACGGTGTCGGCCCATCTATTTCATGGAATGCGTCTGCGCCCGTTTTGGGCAATACCAAAAATGGGGAACTTTCAATTGATTGGGGGGTAAACGCCGCTCTGCTCTTCGGCCGGCAAAAGGCAAAGGTGCATCATCAAACAACGGGACGATACAGCGTCGGTACAAATTATAACCACGCGGCTCGACCCATAACATTTCAAGGCCCTGCCACTCCTAACCACTCGCGGTCTCGAATGGTCACTGTACCGAATGTCGGAGGCTTTGCGGGCGCAACATATCGTATCGAGAACTTCAAGGTCAGTGCCGGCTATCGCGCCGACTTCTTCCTGGGCGCTGTGGACAACGGTGTCGACGCTCGAGATAGCGAGATGATCGGCTTCCACGGACCCTTCGCCACTATCAGTGTTGGTCTTGGAGAATAAGTATTGGTGGGAGCGGACTACTCGCAGGGTCTGTACAAATAAGGTAGCGCAAACTCTGCTTATCGTCGTTCTCCGGCACTATGGCCTGCACCCGGTTCGGATGACACCTGCTTAAGCTAATCCAGTCATCCTCTCGAACTCCATAGGGCTCATATAACCGATCGTCGAGTGCCGGCGCTTGGGATTGTAGAAGCGCTCGATGTAATCGAACACATCTGCCTTGGCTTCGTCACGCGTCTGGTAGACCTTGCGCGCCACGCCCTCGGTCTTCAACGAGGAGAAGAAGCTCTCCATCGCCGCATTGTCCCAGCAGTTTCCTGAACGGCTCATCGAACAGGTGACGCCGTGATCGGCCATCAACCGCTGGAACTGTTCGGACGTGTACCGGCTGCCGCGATCGGAGTGATGCAGCAGCGCATCGGGCTTGCCTCTGCGCCAGATCGCCATGGTCAGCGCATCGGTGACGAGCTGGGCGGTCATGGCCGCGCTCATCGACCAGCCGACCACACGCCGCGAGAACAGATCGATCATTGCCGCCACATAGAGCCAGCCTTCCGCCGTCCAGATGTAGGTGAAGTCGGCAATCCATTTGCGGTTGGGTGCCGGTGCTTCGAAGCTGCGATCCAGCGTGTTGGGCGCGATGGCGGCCGTCTGCCGCTCACCGCAATCGGGCGGCAGGCGCCGCCGTCGCGGACGCGCGCGTAGCCCTTGCAGTCGCATCAATCGCTCGATCCGGTGCAGTCCGCATCCAATGCCTTCCGCGATCAGATCGTGCCACACACGCCTGGCGCCGTAGGTGCGGTCGCTGGCCAGGAAGCTCGCGCGCACCTTCAAAGCCAGTTCTTCGTTGCTGTGGCTGCGCTCACTGCGCGGTCGCGTCAGCCACGCATAGAAGCCACCGCGCGAGACCCCGAGCGCCCCGCACATCCATCCCGTCGGCCAAACCGCTCGGTGCTTCGCGATGAAGGCGAACTTCACAGGCTCTCCTTCGCGAAGTAGGCCGCAGCTTTTTTTAGAATGTCGCGTTCGGCCTTGAGCTTCGTCACCTCGCGCTTCAGCCGCGCGATCTCCGCAGCTTCCGGCTTCATCTGCCCATGGCCGGGAAAAGAATGCTGCGGATCGTCCGCAAATCCCTTCACCCAATTGCGCAGCACCGTCTGATGCACACCCAGATCGTGCGAGGCCTGCGCATATCCAACGCCACGCTCCTTGATCAGCTTCACAGCCTCAAGCTTGAACTCGCGCGTAAACTTCCGTCTCTCCATGACATACCTCCGGTTCCATAAAACACCTAACTCGGTGTCTTCGAAACCGGGGACAGGCCATTACGCTGGTCCGCGGAATAGTTGGTTCACAATTTAGAAGTCCAAACCAACGATCCAGAGCGGCCAAAAGCGGTGGGACTTTCTTGATAGAAGGCATTGGAAAACAGTGGGATGTTTTAAAGTCCCACTTTTCTATAAGCCGTTGATTTAGATGAATTAAGACTCAGCTCTTCTGGGCACCATTCGCTAGCAAAGCGATCCGCTTTCAAAAATTCACACAGTGGCGGGTTGCACCCTCAACAGAATCCGATTGAGCGGACGTAGCAGACTGCGCGCTGTGCCGTGCGCCGGAAAGTGGTGTTGGATGCGTTCGATATGATCGCGTCCTGCGCGGTGGGCGCTGAGGCTCACCGTGCCACCAAATCGGACGCGAAGCGTTGTTGTCTTCGTTGAACGGAAATGCGGAGGACGTCATGGCCAGGAAATATTCGCGCAGCGCCGGCAAGGATGTCGAAAGCGCGATGCGGCGAAAGAA
>Ga0134126_10000388_pt1 | contig 56802 bp, 48 predicted proteins | sample KB31752_FD_96881 | JGI IMG/M metagenome (GOLD analysis project Ga0134126, IMG submission 96881) | Terrestrial soil microbial communities with excess Nitrogen fertilizer from Kellogg Biological Station, Michigan, USA - KB3-175-2 | ecosystem: Environmental > Terrestrial > Soil > Unclassified ...
CCATTGATCACACCAGCCCCGTCGGCGCGGTGCTCCGCCGGGGTCGAACGACGTGGTTGTTACAGCGACGTCGTAAGAGCGACGTGAGAGCAACAACCACGTCGTTGGCCAGGCCGCGCGGCCTGGCCAGGCCGCAGCGCGGTCGCTGGCCAGTCCGAGCCAGGTCAACGGCGAATCCCGGCGAGGCCAACGGTGGACCTTGGCGAGGCCAACGGTGGACCTCGGCGAGGCCAACGGTGGACCTCGGCGAGGCCAACGGTGAACCCATCCGCCCCATCAGCCATATCGGCCCGGTCAGCCTCGCCCGATGTGCGGCTCCGGCTCGGCTCCGGCTTAGTTCCAGCTAGGCGGGGTCCAGCTCTAGCCAGGCGATGCGGCCGGAGTTGCTGCCGGCGATGCCCCAGCGGGTGGCCAGGCCGGCCACGATGAGCAGGCCACGCCCCCGTTCCTCGCCCGCCTCGGGGTCCGGGGCCCACGGGCCGCCCCGGTCCTCGACTTCGGCCCGGACCCCGCCGCACTCCGTCATCCAGACCCGCACCGCGAACTGGCCGCCCGGCTCCCGAGAGCTGCTGTGCAGCACGGCGTTGGTGGCCAGCTCGGAGACGCACACCACGATGTCGTCGGCCGCGCCCAGGCCGGACAGCACGCCGCCGACGAACCGGCGGACCTGGGCGACCTGTAATGGCTGGGCGGCGAATACCCGGCTGGCGGTGGCCACCGCCTCGGCCTGTCTCTCTCCGGCTGGGCCGGACTCAGCGCGGCCGGTGGCCCGCTGCGAAGGCCCTGCTTCTGGAGAGAGGGAGCCTGCTCCAGCCCGTGGACTGGCCATGCCGAGTGCCGCGCTCATGTGCTGCCCTTCTGCCCTGGGCTGGTGGAGCCCCTGCCAGCGGAGTTGCGCTGAGCCGTTTCAAACCGAGCCGTTTCAGCCGTGCCGTTTCAAACCGAGCCGTTTCAGCCGTGCCGTTCCAAACTGCGCCGTTCAAATCAGAAGGCCAGGTGCCAACGCTGCGGCATTCCCCGGCTTCTCTAGAGACGTTAACCCAGACCCCAAGAGATATCCAGCCCCTCATTGGCGTCGTCTTGTCCGTCATTCCTCAACAGAACGGCTGAACAGCGGCATCGCTGCTAATCTACTTCTCTAGAGACGCTAGGGCCGATTGGGGTGCCCCGGCGTGCTAGGAGGCCGGATCGTGTCGACTGCAGCTGGCCCGGTGAACGAGCGAAAGTACCGCGTGATCGCGAGCGACCTGCGCGCCGCCATCGCGCGGGGGGAGTACCCGCCGCAGTCTCGGCTGCCGGGGGAGAACGACCTCATGCGCGAGTACCAGGTGGCCCGCATGACGGCTCGCCAGGCGCTGGCTCAGCTGATCAACGAGGGCCTGGCCGTGGCCAGGAAGGGCTCGGGCGTTTACGTGCGCGAGTTCCGGCCGGTGATCCGGGCCGGCGTCGGCCGGCTGGCCGGGCGGCGCTGGGGCTCCGGGCGGTCGATCTGGTCGGCCGACATCGATGATCGCGAGCTCGTCGTGGACCAGCTCGAGGTGCGCCGGGCCGAGCCGCCCGAGCACGTCCGCCTGCTACTTGACCTGGCCGACGATCCCGACGCCAAGGTCATCGCCCGCAGCCGGCGCTACGTGCTGGACGGCAAGCCGGTGCTGCTGGCCGTCTCCTACCTGCCCGCGCAGATCGCGGCGGGCACGATGATGGAGTACCAGGACGCCGGGCCCGGCGGCATCTATGCTCGGCTGCGCGAGCTGGGCCACGCGCCGGCCCGGTTCCGCGAGGACCTGCGCTCCCGGATGCCCGAGCCCGAGGAGGCCGAGCGGCTGGCGCTGCCGCCGGGCACGCCGGTCATGGACATCGTGCGCACCGCCTACACCGCCGACGGGCAGATCGTGGAGGTCAACGAGATGACCGCCGACGCCTCGTCGTACGTGTTCCGCTACGACTTTGACGCCTAGCAGGTCATGACCGCGCCCTTCGCGACGGAGCTGCTGGGCTGGAAAACCAGTCGTAAGAATAAATTGGGCTGGGCGCTGGTGCCCAATTTTGCCGACGTGGACAACACCGAGTCACTGCGCATCGCCGGCGGCCTGCTCGACCAGCTGGCGGTGGCGCGCGGCGAGCCGTCGGCGGTGCCCGCCGATCCCGGCGGGCCGCTGGAGGAGGCGGTCCGGGTCCACCTGGAGCTGGGGTTGTTCCGGCTCCAGCGCGACCGTGGCTGGAAGGTCACTCGCGGCACGGTGATCACACAGTTCGACCAGTACTCCCACCTGAGCGAGGTGGACCAGCTCGTCCGGGCCAATCCCGAGCTGCGGATCACGGTCGGCACGGACTACCTGATCAAGCCGGACGTGACGGTGGCGCTGCGCGGTGTCCGGACGTCGTCCGGGCTGCCGCACCTGCACGCGGCGATCTCGTGCAAGTGGACGATCCGCTCCGACCGGGTCCAGAACATCCGCCACGAGTGCCTGCAGATGATCCGGCACCGCCGGGGCCGGCAGCCGCACCTGGTCACGGTGACGGCCGAGCCGCTGCCTAGCCGACTGGCGTCGATCGCGCGCGGCACGGGCGAGGTCGACGCGGTCTACCACGTGGCCTACGACGCCCTGACCGCCAGCGTGGCCGAGCACGCCAACGCGGAGCAGGCCGAGGCCTGGCGCGAAGTCACCGGCCAGCGCCGGGTGCTCAGCTACGACCGGCTGCTGGGCACCATCGCCTCCTGGTAACGCCCAGGCAAGGCGCAGCGCGGTCGCGGCGCAGGGCTAACGGGCCAGCTCGCGCAGCCGGGCCGCCGCCGCCTCGGGCATGACGTCGTTGGCGAACGCGTCCATGCCCGACTCCGAGCCGGCCAGATACTTGAGCTTGTCGCTGGTGCGGCGCGAGGTGAACAGCTCCAGGTGCAGCGCGAAGATCTCCCGCCCGTCGCGGACCGGGGCCTGGTGCCAGCCGGCGATGTACGGCGCCGGGGCGTCGAACAGCCGGGCGAAGCGGCCGAAGATGTCCAGCTCCACCTCGGCCAGCTCCTTGCGCTCGACGGAGTCCAGGCTGGCCAGGTCCGGGACCCGGCGGTGCGGGTAGAGGTGGACCTCGTAGGGCCAGCGAGCGGCGTGCGGCACGAACGCGGTCCAGCGCTCGGTCTGGGTCACCACTCGCGAGCCGTCCTCCCGCTCGGCGGCGAGCATGTCGTCGTACAGGTTGCGGCCGGTCCGGCGGTAGTAGGCGCGGGCCGAGTCCAGGGCCTTGCTGGTCCGCGGGGTGACGAACGGATAGGCGTAGATCTGCCCGTGGGGGTGCGGCTGGGTCACCCCGATCTCCGCGCCCCGGTTCTCGAAGCAGAACACCTGGTCCACGCCGGGCAGCGCCGACAACACCTCGGTCCGGTCGATGAGCGCGTCCAGCAGCAGCTCCACGCGCTCCGGGGTCAGCTCGGCGAACGACGAGTCGTGATCGGCGGTATAGACGACGACCTCACTGCGCCCGGCCGCGGGCCGCTCGGCCAGCAGGGTGCCGGGCGGCGTGCCGACCGCCTCCGGCGGCGGGGCGCTCAGCGCGGGGAACCGGTTCTGGAACACCGCCACCTCGTAGTCCGCCGCCGGGATCTCGGTCAGGTGCTCCGCGGTCGACGCGCACAGCGGGCAGTTCTGTGCCGACGGCATGTAGATGCGGTCCTGCCGGTGGCTGGCGTAGATGACCCAGGTGTCTCCGAACGGCTCGTAGCGCAGCTGCGAGGCGGAGTTCGCGGGCGGCAGCTGGCGCTTGTCCACCGCGTCTCTGGCCTGATCGGCGGCGGTGTCGTAGTAGATCAGCTCCCGCCCGTCGGCGAGCCGGATCGTCGTCTTGTACACCGTGCTGCGGCCCCTTCGGTCGTCCCGCGCGCCATCTCGGCACGACGCAACGATAGCCATGCCCGGGTGGGCCTCGGCAGCGGCCGCCCCGGTGGGTGAGCCATGCCGGGTCGGCCGTGGCGGCGGCCAACCCCCGGCCCGTGCGAGTCAGGGCTCGGCCGGCTCGGGTGCGGTGGCGCTGGCCTGGGCGTCCGCCTGACAGCGGGCCGGGTGGCAGGCCGGGTGGCGGGCGCCGAGGCGGCGGGCGGGACGGCGCGGCGCATGGTGGCGACGGTCACCAGCGCGGCGGCCAGACCCAGCAGGCCCCCCACCAGCAGGGCGTGGTCCAGGCCCGAGGCGGTGGCGGCGTGGATGGGGTGGTCAAGCGGGCCGCGCTGGGCGGCGGGCACCAGGGTCAGCACGGCCCGGGCCTGGCCGCCGGACACCGCCGGGGCGATGGCGGTGCCGCTGGCGTGACGCGCGTGACCCGCATGGCTCGAGCCGCTCGTGCCGTCCGTGCCGCTCGTGCCAGTCGGGACGCCGGCGACGCGGGCCGAGAACACTCCGCCCAGCACCGCCACCCCGAACGTGAAGCCGAGCCGGCGGGCCGTGTTCACCGCGCCTGCCGCCATGCCCGCGCTGCGGTCCGGGGGCGGTTCCGATCACGACCAGCTCCGCGCACGGCCCGCCGGTGAAGTGGAAGACATTAACCCCGGTAATGATGCGCCCGTTGACCGTGCGGGCTGCCAGCCCCCGTCGTGTGGTTCGCATCGTCGGTCCGGGCATCGATCAGAGCTCGGCCACCTCGACAAGCTCGCTGTCCGCCCGGCCGACGATACTGCTGCCCCTCTCGGTCGGTCGGCGCGGCTGGCTGGTGTCATCGGGAAATGAAACTTCATGGCGCGAGCAACATTGGTGCCTGGCGACTGATAACGGCAAAGATTGGCTCTTGACGACCGCGAGTTCCACGTCGATTGTTAGCGCTAACAGGCAGGACTGTTAGCGACCACAACAAAGCTGTCCTGTCGTGTCAGAGGATGTGAGAACCTGTGATTCATCCGCAGACGCCACGCCCGCGCAGACCGTCCGCCCGCGTCATTACGGGCGGGCGGTACCGCCATTCCGGACCACGTTTTCCTCGCAGTTTCCTTGTCGCCGCGGCGGCCGCATTAGCCGCTGGCCTCCTGCCGGTCCTGTCGGGCGCCAGCCCGGCCGTGGCCCAGCCGGTCGCCTTCACGACCACGAACGTGAACCAGGGCAGCGGCCTGTGCATGGACGATCCCAACTCGCAGACCACGACCGGCGTCCAGCTGATTCAGTACGGCTGCAACTCGGGCAGCAACCAGAACTGGACCTTCACGCCGGTCTCCGGCACCACGAACACCTACACGATCACGTCCTTCGCCAGCCTGTGCGTGGACGTGTCCGGACACTCAACGGCCGACAATGCCCAGGTCATCCAGTGGACGTGCAACGGCCAGACCAACCAGGAGTTCGAGCTCCAGCCGGTGACGGTGAGCGGCGCCACCAACACCTTCAACCTCGAGGCGGTGCACTCGTCCAAGTGCATCGTCCCCACCGGCGACACGACGGCCAACGACACGGTGCTGGTACAGCTTCCGTGTACGTCGGCCACCACCCGGGTCTGGCGGCTGCCGGGTTACAACGCCGGCAGCAGCGGCAGCGGCGGATTCCAGGGCTTGCCCAATGTCAGCCCGAACGCCTGCCAGAATTCGAGTTTGCCGCGTGCTTACGGCACTAATTTTCCTACCCCGAGCGATCCTAATGGGCCGGGTTTCTCTAATCAGACGACGATCGGCTGGGACGGCAACTTCTGGCCGGTCTTTGAGTACCTGTCGGGCTCGTTCTTTGCCCGTGGCGTGGTCAACACCTACACCCAGGGCGGCACGAGCTACTGCGGCGCGATGTATACCTTCAGCGCCTACGACTTCGGCGGCGCGCCGGGGGCGCAGTCGGTCCAGTGGACGGAGGACAACGGCTACCTGCCGGCCATGACGACGACGCGGACGGTGGGATCGGTCGTTATCTCGATCAAGAACTTCGCCGACAAGGTGACGATCGGCGGGAACCCGTTCATGCTGATCTACACCAGGGTGGCGGTCACCAACAACGGCACCTCCGCGGTGACCGTACCGCCGGGCGGCTCGGGCCCGAACCTGATCCAGCTCACCCCCACGTCGCTGAGCACCGTCCAGCCGGGCCAGACCAACGACAACGACTTCGTGGTCGCGGTGGACAACTTCGGCACCGGGGTGGCCCTGCCGACCGGGACGGCCCTGTCGGGCAGCGCGCCGGCCTTCAACACCGCCTACAGCCAGATGACCTCGTACTGGAACAGCCGGCTGGCCGACACGGCTAGCTTCTCGCTGCCCAACCTGACCCTGCCTAACACCGGGAACCTGGCCAACCCGGGCACGGCGCTGTCCAACGCGTTCAAGGCGGGCACGATCTACGACCTGATGATGCAGGTCGGCAAGAGCGAGTTCTCGGCCGCCAACAACTATGCCTGGCTGCTCAACCACGACGTGCCGGGCGAACTGCAGGCGAAGTTCGACAGCGGCGACTTCCACGACGCCCAGAACCTGCTGCTCACCGCCCGCATCTCGGAAAGCCCGAGCTTCAACGAGGTCGGGGCCAACTGGTACTACGACGGAGTCTGGAAGACGCTCGGCACCTGGGCCGACTACCTGCGGCTGACCGGCGACACCGCGTTCGTCAGCCAGTACTTCCACGACGACGCGAACACCCCGAGCCAGTGGGGCCCGAGCCTCTACTCGATGATGCACACCATCTACTCGTCGCAGCTGTCCTCCGACGGGGGGCTGGCGGCCAGCGACGACAACGACTCGGAGGGCCGCTGGCTGTTCGACGACTACTCAGCGCTGGAGGCGCTGGCGGCGTACAAGTACATCGCCACCACGATCGGCCAGACGAGCGAGGCGCAGTGGGCGGCGACCGCCTACACCAGCCTGCTGAACGCGGTGAACACGCTGGTCGGGCAGGACCAGTCGGCCAACGGGTTCACCTTCCTGCCGTGCACGCTGACCCAGCCGGACTCGGCCAACCGGTGTGGCACCTACAACGACGCCAACTGGGCCTCGCCCGGCTGGGTCGGCCAGGACCAGTGGTCGACGATGCTGATGGGCGGCGCGCTGACTGGCCTGATCGGACAGCCGGCGCAGGCCGACCAGCTGTACCAGATGGGCTTTGCCCGGCTGGCTGCCAACGGCCTGCCGTATCCGACCTTCGGCGGGTTCACCGGCTACTCGTCGGCCTACAACACCAGCTACTCCAACGACGGCCTGTACAGCAACAACTACCGTGACCTGCCGATCACTAGCTACGCGTGGCAGATCGAGACCACCACCGGCGGCCCGAACGCCTGGTGGGAGGCCAACGGGTCCGGGCCGAGCTCGAGCAACCCGTGGATCGGCAACCACGCGCCGCCGGAGTTCGGGGCCTGTCCCTACGGGTTCCCGATCTCGGGTCAGCAGCTGGGCCTGATGCAGGCCATCGCGGCCACCGGCCTGTCCTCGTCCGGAACCGGGCCTTATACCTTCACCGAGCCGCTCTACGTCGGCCGCGGAATCCCGAACACCTGGATCGCCGCGGGCCAGACCATCGCCGCCAGCAACCTCACGACCTCCTACAACGTGACCTCGGGCACCCGTAGCACCTACGGGGTCTCGATCGCGGTGACCAAGCCGGGCGCCACCCGCGTGGTCACCGTCAGCATCACCGGCACGCCGCCCGGCGGCCCGATCGAGATCCAGCTGCCGGTGTTCCTGACCACCGGCGTGACCTCGGTCGCCGGCGGCACCTACAACTCCTCCACCAACACCGTCACCGCCACCTCGACCGGCGCCAGCCAGGTGACCATCACGCTAGCCAGCTAGCTCGCGGTTAGCCCGAGCCGGGCCGCGTCGCCGACGCCGGGCCCGGCCGCCGCGCCGCGTCGTAGGCTCGGGGCATGACCAGGACGGCACCCGCGCCCGAGGTGGCTCTCGGTCTGCTGCCGCACCTGCGCCGGGCCCGTGACCACATCGACCGGTACTACGCCAGCCCGCTGGACCTGGCCGGGCTGGCCACCGTGGCCGGGGTATCCCGGTTCCACTTCGCCCGCAGCTTCGAGGCCGCCTACGGCGAGACGCCCATCCGCTACCTGACCCGGCGGCGCATCGAGCGCGCCCAGGACCTGCTGCGCAGCGCGAACCTGACGGTCACCGAGGTGTGCATGCTGGTCGGCTTCGCCAGCCTGGGCTCTTTCTCGTCGCGGTTCAGCCAGCTGGTCGGGGAGAGCCCGACCGCGTACCGGGACCGCTGGGCGGCGCGGGGCGGCCCCCATGTGCCGGGCTGCTACCTGTTCATGCGCGGGCTGCGGGATCCGCGCTACACCGCCGGCCCGGATCGCGCCGTCCCGGATCGCGCAATCTGAGAGAAGCGCCTGCGTGCGGGGCCGGCCTAGGCTCGTCACATGATCACGAACATCTCACTGGCCACGGTGTTCTGCCTGGACCAGGACCAGACCCGCGACTTCTACGTCACCAATCTCGGCTTCGAGGCGCGCACCGACATCGCAATGGGCGAGGGCTTCCGCTGGGTGACCATCGGCCACCCCAGCCAGCCCGAGCTGGACGTCACCCTGATGGTGCCCGGCCCGCCGCTGGCCCCCGAGGCGGCCGACTTCATCCGGCGCCAGCTGGAGAAGGGCGAGATGGCCGGCCTGGGCCTGCGCACCGACGACTGCCACAAGACCTACAGCGAACTGAGCGCCAAGGGCGTCACGTTCATCCAGGAGCCGGCCGACCGCCCCTACGGCATCGAGGCCATCATGCGCGACAACTCGGGCAACTGGATGGTGGTTGTCGAGCCCAAGGAGTTCAGCCAGGCGGACTTCGCCTCCGAGGGGTAGCCAGGCGAGGCGAGCTAGCCGGGGAGGGCGGCGAACCGCTGCCGTATGGTGGCGGCGGTGTCGTCCGGCGGGGCGTCCCAGATCTCCTGGTGGAAGATCTCGACCTCGATGTAGCCGGTGTAGCCGGCCGCGGCCACCTGGGCCGAGATCGGCTCGAAGTCGATGTGCCCGTCGCCGATGTGGCCGCGGCCGAGCAGCGTGTCCGGGGGGAGCGGCAGGATCCAGTCGCACAGCTGATAGCTGGCGATGCGGCCGGCGGCCCTGGCGATGTCGGCGCTGACCTGCGCGTCCCACCAGACGTGGTAGGTGTCCACGACCACACCAACGGTGTCGGCCGGGAACAGCAGGGCCAGGTCGACCGCCTCGCCGAGCCGGGAGATGACGCAGCGATCGGCGGCGAACATCGGGTGCAGGGCCTCGATGGCCAGGCGCACGCCGTGTTGCTGGGCGGTCGGGACGAGATCGGCTATGGCATCGGCGATCATCCGCCGGGCCAGGCCAATGTCGCGGCTGCCCGGCACCAGCCCGCCGGAGACGAGCACGAGCGTGTCCGCCGCAAGTTCATCTGCTTCCCTGATCGCGGCCCGGTTGTCGGCGAGTGCGCGGGCCCGTGCGACCGGGTCGGCGTGGGTGAAGAACCCGCCCCGGCACAGGCTGGACACGTGCAGGCCGGCGGCCCGGACGATGGCCGCGGCCTCGGCCAGCCCGGTCCTGGCAACATGCTCGCGCCACAGGCCGATGGCCGGGATATCGTGCCGGACGCACAGCTCGGCGGCCTGGGCCACATCCAGGTGCTGGACGGTGGCCTGATTGAGGGAGAGCCTGCTCAGGTCGGTCACGGGGCCGCCCGCAGGAACGCGGTCATCCGGGCCACGGCCAGCTCCGGGTCGCGCAGCGCGCCCGCGGCGGCGGCCAGCTCGAAGACCTGGGTCAGGTGCTCGGGGCTTCGCTCCTTCTCCAGGCCGCCGACCATCGCGAAGTCGGGCTGGAGGCCGTTGAGCCAGGCCAGGAAGGCCACCCCGACCTTGTAGTGGTAGGTCGGCTCGGTAAAGATGAGCCGGCTCAGGGCCGCGGTCGGGCCCATGGTCGCGTCGTAGCCGGCCAGGTCGCCCGCGTCCAGGGCGTGCAGCGCGGCGGCCGCGGGCGCGGTGATGGCGGCGAACGCGCCGAGGAGCGCGTCGCTGTGGCCGTCGGTGTCGCCCCTGATGAGGTCGGCATAGTTGAAGTCGTCGCCGGTGTAAAGGCGGACGCCCGGCGGCAGCTGGCGGCGCAGCGTCAGCTCGTGGTCGGCGTTCAGCAGGGAGAGCTTGACGCCGCTGACCTGGCCACCGGACCGGCCGATCAGCTCGAGCACGGTCTGCGCGGCCCCGGCGAAGTCCGGGCTGCCCCAGTAGCCGCGCAGCGCGGGGTCGAAGGCGTCGCCCAGCCAGTGCAGGATGACCGGGCGCCGTGCCTGTCTCAGCAGCTGGCCGTAGACGTCGAGGTAGTCGGCCGCGTTCCTGGCGCTGGCGGCCAGCGCCCGGCTGGCCATGAGGATGACCTCGGCCCCGGCGTCCTGGACGACGGCGAGCTGCTCGGTGTAGGCGCGGGTGATCTCGGCCAGGGAGTGCTGGCCGGCGTCGAGCTGGTCGGTGCCGGCTCCGCAGGCGAGGTCCCCGCCGCGCTCGGCGGCCCGCGCGGCCGAGCGGACGATCAGCTCGCGGGCCTGGGGCCAGGACAAGCCCATGCCGCGCTGGGCGGTGTCCATCGCCTCGGCGACCGCGAAGCCGTGGGCCCACAGGTAGTCGCGGAAGGCCAGGGTGGCGTCCCAGTCGATCTCGCCGCCGTGGCTGGCGGCCACGTGTGCGGCGGCGTAGACCCGGCGCGAGGACGGCGGCGGGTAGCTGGCAGCCCAGCCGGGCTCGGCCACGTTGATCGGGTCCGCTCGTCCGGGCAGCCTGATCCGGGCCGTCACCGGTGCCGCCGGGGTCTCGCTGGCGGCGGTGGTCTCGCTCACAGTGTCTCCCGGTTCGCTCGCCTCCGGGCCGCCTGACGCGTTGCCTTCCCTCGTCGCTCGCTCCTTCGTCGCTCACTCCTCAGTCCAGGCAGCGCGCGGCCCTCCAGCTCGCTCACAGGGCCAGCTGCGGGACTTCGATGCGCCGTCCCTCGGCCGAGGACTGGAGCGCGAGCCGGGCCAGCTGGACGCCCTTGGCTCCTTCGACCAGGTCCCAGCGGAACGGCCTGCCTTGCATGGCGTCCTTGAGGAACAGCTCCCACTGGACATTGAAGCCGTTGTCGAACACCTCGTTGTCCGGGACGTCGGTCCACTGAGCCAGGTAGTCGTTGGGGTCGGGCAGGTCGGGGTTCCAGACCGGCATGGGCGTCGACACCCGGTGCTGCACGGCGCAGTTGCGCAGCCCGGCCACGGCGCTGCCGTGCGTCCCGTCCACGTGCAGCTCGACCAGCTCGCGGCGGTTGACCCGCACGGCCCAGGACGAGTTCACCGAGGCCAGCGCCCCGCCCTCGAACTCCAGCAGTGCGTAGGCGGCGTCGTCGGCGGTGACCTCGTAGGGTGCGCCGGACTCGTCCCAGCGCCGGGGCAGGTGCGTGGCGTGCCGGGCGTACAACGCGCTGATCGGCCCGAACAAGTCCTCCAGCAGGTACTGCCAGTGCGGGAACATGTCCAGCACGATCCCGCCGCCGTCCTCCTTGCGGTAGTTCCATGACGGGCGCTGGGCCGCGATGCTGTCGCCCTCGAAGACCCAGTAGCCGAACTCCAGCCGGATGGACAGGACCCGGCCGAAGAAGCCTTCCTTGATCAGCCGGCGGAGCTTGATCACGCCGGGCAGGAACAGCTTGTCCTGGACCACGCCGTGGGTGATCCCGGCTTCCCTGGCCGAGGCGGCCAGCCGCAGGGCGCCGTCCAGGGAGTCGGCGACCGGCTTCTCGGTGTAGACGTGCTTGCCGGCCGCGATGGCCTTGGCCAGGCTCGGCTCGCGGGCCGAGGTCACCTGGGTGTCGAAGTAGACCTCGACGGCCGGATCGCTGAGGACCTCGTCCAGGCTGGTCGACCAGCGTTCGAGACCGTGGCGCTCGGCAATGGCGCGCAGCCGCTGCTCGTTGCGGCCGACCAGGACGGGCTCCGGGTAGATGACCGTCCCGTCGTCCAGCGGTACGCCGCCCTGCTCGCGGATGCTGAGCAGCGATCTGACCAGATGCTGCCGGTAGCCCATCCGGCCGGTGACGCCGTTGAGGGCAACGTGGACGACCTTGCGCGACATGAAGTACCCCTAGGGGAGGCGGCTCCGCGCCGGGTTAGGGGCGCAGAGTCTGGGAAAGCACTTTCCAAAGATTAAGCTGAGGCTGAAAGTCGGGTCAACCGGCGGATTACGGCCGAACGCCGGGTCGGCCTCGGCGTAGCCGGGCACGATGGGCCGGTCTGGACGTGGGCGGGCCGGACCGTTCATGATCACGGAACCTGGTCAGCGGATATCACCGACCGGGTTCCGTGATCATGAACGAGTCCGGGCTGGGCTGAGACGGCGCCAGGCAGCTGGGCCGAGGATGGGCCCGGCGGCAGGTCGTGGAGTTGATGGTTGAGCAGGTGAAGGCTGGAGAGGTGGCGGCTATGACCGACGTTAAGCAGGGTTCAGGCCGCCGTCGTCGCCGTGCCGATGGGAACGGGACCGGCGCCGACGGCGCCGGGATCCGGGTGACGCTGCAGGACGTCGCGGACCGGGCCGGGGTGTCGCTGACGACCGCGTCGCGCGTGGTCAACGAGGGTTCGCGCCGGGTTAGCGCGGCCATGACCGTTCGGGTCAACGCCGCCGTCGCCGAGCTCGGTTACATGGCCAACCTGCAGGCCAGGGCGGTTGCGACCGGCCAGAGCAGCACCGTCGGCGTGGTCGTGCACGACATCGCCGACCCGTACTTCTCGTCCATCGCCGCCGGGCTTATCGAGGTGGCCTACGCCCGTGGCCTGCTGGTTTGCATGTCCAGCACCTCGACCAGGGAGGCCGGAGAACGCGAGTACGTCTCGCTCATGCACGCCCAGCGCGCACGGGCCGTGATCCTGATCGGCAGCCGGTCGGACGACGGCCGGGCCCGCACCGGCCTGGCCAGCGAGATCAGCGCGTTCACCAGGTCCGGCGGCCGGGCCGTCTGCGTGGGCCAGGACCTGCTCGGGGTGGACACGATCATGCCCGAGAACGCAGCCGGCGCCGAGGCCCTGGCCAGGGCCCTGGTCGCGCTGGGGCACCGCAGCTTCGCCGTGCTGGCCGGCCCGCGCAGCCTGCTCACCGCCCGTGATCGCCTCAACGGCTTCGCGGCCGGCCTGGCCTCCTGGTCGGTGAACCTGGACCGGCGCTGCGTGGTGCACGGAGAGTTCACCAGGGACGGCGGTTACGAGGCCATGAGCGGCCTGCTGGCGGCGGGAGTGCGGCCGGACTGCGTGTTCGCGGTCAACGACGTGATGGCGGTCGGTGCGCTGGCCCGGCTCCGCGCGGAGGGAATCAATGCGCCGAGTGACATCGCGGTGGCCGGGTTCGACGACATCATCACGCTGCGTGATGTCTACCCGCCGCTGACCACGGTCCGGCTGCCGCTCAAGCGGATGGGGGAGATGGCCGCCAACCTGGTGCTCAGCGACACCAGCCCGGACCACCCGCGCATCGTCCCGGTCCCCGGCGAGGTCATCCTCCGCGACAGCACTCTGCCCCGCCCACTCCGCTGACCAGCGACTTCGCGGCCCGACCGCCTCAACGTCGCCAGCCCGCCGTCCGAGCCCGACCATCGGGCGACCGCGGGCGCGGGGCGGCGTGGGGCTGAGCGCGCGTGACCCCCGGGCTGGCATGGGGTAGGAGATCGGGGCTGGTGGGGGCGCGTTGCGGGGTGGGGTTTGGGCAGTTATCGAACAGACACCTTCGAGCGGATGACTGACTCTTGCGCGGCTCTGTCCGCGTCAGGTACTTTCGCCTGAATATGGAAAGCGCTTGCCACACGGGTTTTGCCACACCGGGCGGCTGAGCGCCGGGCTCCGGCCCACTCAAGATGCAGGAGACACTCGTGGGATCTGCCCAGCAGGCGTGGCACGAGGCGATGTTCGTCGGCGGAGCCTTCGAGCGGCCAGCGGACGGCGGCACCATCGACGTGCGGGACAAGGCGTCGGGAGAGATCTTCGCGACGGCCGGGCTGGCGATGGAGGCCGACGTGGACCGGGCGGTCGTCCTGGCCAGAACGGCCCAGCCGGGCTGGGCCGAGCGCACCTACGCCGAGCGGGCGGCGCTGCTGCGGGGCGTGGCGGCGGCGCTCAGCGACCGGGCCAAGGACATACGCGAGCTGATCATGCGGGAGACGGGCTGCATCGGCGGCAAGGCGGACTACGAGATCGGCGCCGCCGTGAGCGAGCTGACCGAGGCGGCGGCGCTGGCCTCGCGGGCGACCGGCGAGGTGCTGCCGACCGGGCACGCCGGCCGGTTCTCGCTCTCGGAGCGACTGCCGGTGGGGGTGGTCGGCGTGATCACCCCGTGGAACTTCCCGCTGGTCCTGGGCATGCGGGTGATCGCGCCCGCGATCGCGCTTGGCAACGTGGTGGTGCTCAAGCCATCGCCGGAGACCCCGGTCTCTGGCGGGCTGGCGATTGCCGAGCTGTTCGAGGCGGCCGGGGCGCCGGCGGGCGTCTTCCAGGTGCTGCCGGGAGACGTGGCGGTGGGCGAGCGGCTGGTCAGCCACCCTGACGTGGGGATGATCCACTTCACCGGGTCCACGGCGGTCGGGCGGCAGATCGCGGCCACGGCGGGCGGGCTGCTCAAGAAGGTCTCGCTGGAGCTGGGCGGGAACAACGCGCTGCTGGTCCTGGATGACGCGGACGTGGAGCAAGCCACGATGATCGGGGCCTGGTCGGCCTATCACTACCAGGGCCAGACCTGCATCACCGCCGGCCGGCACATCGTCCAGCGCGGCGCGGCCGACGCCTACGTGGCCGGGCTGGCCGCTCGGGCGACGGCGATCACGATGGGCAACACGGTCACCGAGGAGGTCGGGCTCGGCCCGATGATCAACTCCCGGCAGATCGAGCGGGCCCAGGCCATGCTGGCCGAGGCGGTGGCCGAGGGGGCCAAGATCGTCACGGGCGGCGAGGTGGACGGCCCCTACTTCCGGCCGACGGTGGTCACCGGGGTCAGCCGGGAGTCCCGGCTGTGGAACGAGGAGATCTTCGCGCCGATCGCGCCGGTGCTGGTCGTGGACACCGACGACGAGGCGGTCGAGGTGGCCAACGAGACGGCCTACGGGCTGGTCGACTCGGTGATATCGGGCAACGTGCAGCGGGGCCTGGATGTGGCCCGCCGCCTGCGGGCGGGCATGGTGCACCTGAACGACGCGACCCCGCAGGACGAGGCGCTGGCCCCGTTCGGCGGCATCGGCCAGTCCGGTCTGGGCGGCCGATCCGGCGGTGACTCCAACATCGAGGAGTTCACCGAGCGGCGCTGGCTGACCATCAACCCGCTACCAGCGCATTACCCGTACTGATCCGTTACTGATCTTGTGGCGCCGAGCCCTTCCGCATGGGGACGCAATGTCCCACAATGCAGGGCAGCCACCTAGTTAACACCGAGGGGAGTGACCATGAGCGAAGCGGCCTCCGTTCCGTTCTCGGAAACCAAGGCGCCCGAATCGGCCGACCGGCTGCATCGCGGTGCGCTCAGCCTGGTGGACATATCGGCGTCGACCATGGCCAACATCGGCCCGGCCTACAGCTTCTACTTTGGCTTCGCGGGCCTCGTGCTGGTAGCCGGGCTGGCCGCACCGCTGACCATCGTCGCGGCGGCCATCGCCGTGGCGCTGCTCGGCAACACGCTGTCCCAGTTCTCCCGGGTGCAGCCGTCGACGGGCGGGTTCATCTCGTTCGTGGGCAAGACCTTCGGCGGCACCAGCGCCGTGACGACCGCGCTGCTGTGCGGGGTCGGCTACATCATCGCCATCTCTTCGGTCATCGCCGTGGTCGGCGGCTTCCTGTCGATCCTGCTGAACTACTACTTCGGCTGGAACGTCCCGTGGGGCATCTTCTCGCTGATCCTGACGGCGGGCGCGGTGCTGATGATGATCCGCGGCGTGGCCGTTTCGACCAAGCTGGCCGGCCTGTTCTTCGGCTTCGAGATGCTGGTGCTGATCGTGGTGTCCGTGGCCGCGATCATCAAGCACGGCGGGCACCTGAGCGGGGTGCCGTTCGAGCCCAGCCACATCACCAACGGCTTCAGCGGCCTGGCGGCCGGCTTCCCGCTGGCGGTGTACCTGTTTATCGGCTGGGAAAACTCAGCCGCCCTGGCCGAGGAAACCAACAATCCGCGCCGCAACGTGCCGCGGGCGGTCTTCATGTCCGTCGCGATCATGTCGGTCGGGTACCTGCTGTACTCCTTCGCCACCGTGACCGGGTTCGGTTACAGCGAGTCCAAGCTGTCCGCGGCCACGATCCCCTTCATCACGGTGGCCCACGGCATCTGGCCCGGCCTGGCCCTGTGCGCCTACATCGCGGGCATGACCTCCACGCTCGGCGTGCTGATCTCGGCCGTGAACTCGCAGTGCCGGCTGATCTTCAACGCCGGCCGCGAGGGCTTGCTGCCGGCCTGGCTGGGCAAGGTGCATAAGACGCGCCGCACCCCGGTCAACGCGATCTCCGCGTTCGTGATCATCGCCAGCGCGATCATCTTGGTCTGGGGCCTGCTGCACCTGATCGGCCACGGCCAGAGCGGCAACATGGACCCGATCAACTACTTCTTCGAGTCCTCCACGCTGGGCACGATCTTGATCCTGGTCGTCTACTTCCTGTCCAACCTGGCGCTGCCGTTCTACTACCGGAAGTTCCGGCCGCAGGAGTTCCATGTCGTCAAGCACCTGATCCTGCCGATCCTGGGCATGGTGGCCATCGGGGTTCCGGTGTACTACCTGGTCAAGCCGGGCCAGTCCGCACCGTATGACTGGTTCCCCTACGCGGCGCTGGCGGTGGTCGTGGTCGCCGTCGTCTACTCCTTCATCCTCAACCAGCGTGACCCCTCGCTCGGCGACCGGGCTGGCTCGATCGTCGCCGACGAGTAACCCGACCGCGCAGGAGGCAGCAGGGGATGCGGCGGGAGCTAAATCCGTTTCGAGTTCCGGGAGTTTCACCATGACGGACACCGCTACGAGCGCGACTGACCTGGGCGCGCTCCCGGCGCATCCCCTCAGCCAGGCAACCGCGGAGGAATACCTGACCGGTCGGCAGATCCTGGCCCAGGAGGGTCTGCTGGCCGAGCCGGTCAGGTTCGCTTACTACGGACTGGAGGAGCCGCTCAAGGACGAGGTGCTGGCCGGACGCCAATCCGAGCGGCGGCTGCGCGCGTTCCTGATCGACATCACCACCGGCGAGTCCAGCGACGTGGTCGTGTCGCTGACCGAGGGCCGGGTGGTCAGCCGGGCCATCCTCGACCCCCACATCCACGGCCAGGTGCCGATCATCTCCAACGACTTCGCGGTGGCCGAGGAGGTCGTCCGCGCCGACCCGGGCTGGCAGGCGGCCATGGCCCGGCGTGGGCTGACCGACGTCACCAAGATCCGGGCCTGCCCGCTGACGGCCGGCTCGTTCGGCCGGCCCGACGAGCAGGGCCGGCGCATGGTCCGGGTGCTGGCCTTCGTCCAGGCCAGGGAGCACGACCTGGCCTGGGCTCACCCGGTGGACGGCCTGTCCGCCTACGTCGACCTGGTCGAGAAGAAGGTCTTCCAGATCGTCGACGAGTTCGAGCTGCCGGTGCCCGCCGAGTCGGGCGACTACGACGATCCGGACGTCCGCGGGCCGCTGCGCGAGGGCCTGCGGCCGATCGAGATCACCCAGCCCGAGGGGCCGAGCTTCACCCTGGACGGGAACCTGCTCCAGTGGCAGGGCTGGTCCATGCGGGTCGGCTTCGACGCCCGCGAGGGGCTGACGCTGCATCAGATCAGCCTGGCCGACGGCGACCGGCAGCGGGACGTCATGTACCGGGCGTCGGTGCCCGAGATGGTGGTCCCCTACGGTGACCCCAAGTTCCGGTACTGGCAGACCTACTTCGACTCCGGCGAGTACCTGGTCGGCAAGTTCGTCAACTCGCTGGAGCTGGGCTGCGACTGCCTGGGCGAGATCACCTACATGGACGCCACGATCCCCGACGACTTTGGCGAGCCGCAGGTGGTCAAGAACGCCGTCTGCATCCACGAGGAGGACTTCGGGATCCTCTGGAAGCACTTCGACATCTTCAACGGCTCAAGCCAGTCGCGCCGTCAGCGCCGCCTGGTGGTCTCGTTCTTCACCACCGTCGGCAACTACGACTACGGCTTCTACTGGTACTTCTACCTGGACGGCACCATCGAGTGCGAGATCAAGCTGACCGGGGTGCTGTTCACGGCGGCCACCGACGGGTCCAACCCGTACTCGGCCGAGGTGGCGCCGGGGCTGGGCGCGCCCGTGCACCAGCACCTGTTCAGCGCGCGCCTGGACATGGCGGTGGACGGCCAGGCCAATGCCGTCGAGGAAGTGGACTTCAGCGGCCTCCCCATGGGACCTGACAACCCGTACGGCAACGCGATCGTGCAGACCGTGACCCGGCTGCGCCGCGAGTCGGAGGCGGTCCGGCGCACGGATGCGACCCGCGGCCGCACCTGGCGGGTGGTCAACACCGAGGTGGACAACCGCTACGGCAAGCCGGTCAGCTACACGCTGTACCCGGAGGCCGCGCCGGTACTGCTGGCCGACCCGGAGTCGTCGCTGAGCAAGCGGGCCCGGTTCGCCACCAACCACCTGTGGGTGACCCGGTACGAGCCGTCGCACAAGTACCCGGCGGGCGACTTCGTCAACCAGCACCCCGGTGGCGCCGGCCTGCCCGAGTTCCAGGCCCGCGACCGGGACATCGACGGCGCGGACATCGTGGTCTGGCACACGTTCGGGCCAACGCACTTCCCCCGGCCGGAGGACTGGCCGGTGATGCCGGTGGCCCGGTGCGGGTTCGTGCTCAAGCCCACGGGCTTCTTCCCGCGGAACCCGACGCTGGACGTTCCGCCCCCGGCCTCGCACTGTTCTTCTGACTGAGTTCTTCTGACTGAGTTCTTCTGACTGAACTGATCGGCGGACTGACCTCGCTCGCTTCAGGGCTCGCCGCCCCGGTCGGAGCGGCGAGCCGGGCAGGGCACGCTCAAAACCCCACCCTGTGCCTGTGGATAACTCTCGCTTAACTGTGGATATCGATAACTAGTTCGGATCATTCGAACGCCGGGCTACCGTGTCCGAACTGCTGATTCAGCGCCGACGCCCGGATCGCCCTTGGCCCACAGCCCGCTGTGGGCAAAGGCGACTGCGCAACGTCGCGCCGGGGCTGTTCACGCCGTCTGGTGTGCGGCACCAGTCCCGCCAGGTACCGGTCACTCAAGACTCGCTGGGCTCTACTGGGCTCTTATTTTGAGCTGGGCTATTGAACTGCTGGGCTCTGACTGGTAGACCAGCAGTGTCGGGATATGCCCGGACAAGTAACGCGGGGTGAGACGGAGGCGAAGCAGCGGGATGCGGTACATCGAGGCCGTGCGGGCGCAGGGGGAGAACCTGCGCTCGTCCAGGGCCACCGTGGCCGACCAGCTCAAGGCCCTGGATCTGGAGCCCTGGCGAGGACGTCGGCTCGGGCTGGTGGGCATGGGCGCCAGCGCGAACGCCATCGGGGCGGCGCTGCCCGGCTACTGGGCGGCGGGCCTGCCCGCGACCGCGTGGCTGGGGTCAGAGCTGGGCTACGCCGGGGCGGCGGCCAACTTCGATGCCGTGATCGCGGTCTCCCAGAGCGGCAAGAGCGCCGAGATCGTGGCCGCGCTGGCCGGGCCTGCCTCGGCCTGCCCCCGGCTGGTCATCACCGACGGCCCGCAGTCCCCAGCCGCCCGACTGGCGGACGCCACCATCGGCCTGGCCCTGCTGGAGGACAGCAACGTTCGTACCGTCGGTTACACGGGCACGCTCCAGGCGCTGTTCCTGCTGGCTGAGGCGCTGGGTCAGGCGCTGGACGGGCCGGACAAGGCGCCGACGGCGGACTGGGACTGGCTGGCCGGCGAAGTGGATCGGCAGCTGCCGGCCGCCGAACGGCTGGCCGCCACCCGGCTGGGTGCCCTGAGGGACGTCCGATCGTTCGACGTCGTCGGTTCCGGAGGCCAGGCGGGCACGGCGGCGCAGGGCGCGCTGCTGTTGCGCGAGGTGGCCAAGCGGCCCGCGTCGGCCTACGAGACCTACCAGTACCTGCACGGGCCGATCGAGGCGGCCGGCCCAGGCCTGGGAATGCTGATCATCGGCGGGACCCGCGAGGCCAGGCTGGCTACGTCCCTGGCTGGCACCGGGGCCGAGATCGTGCTGATCACCGCGCTCGAGGACGTGGCGCCCGCACCAGGACTGCAGGTGTTCCGGGTCCCGGCCGTGGACGACGCGGTTCTGGCCACGCTGGGCATCTTGCCGTTGCAGACCATCAGCGGGGCGCTGGCCGACGCGGCCGGCCTGCCCGACGGCGAGTTCCGGTTCCACCAGGACGACACGAAGGTCGACTGATGACCGCCCCCGTCCCAACCCCGGCCGGCTACCAGCACTCCCCGCGCCCCAGCTACGACCACGGCATCGCCATCCCCCGGTGTCAGGCCGCCCGGCACGTCTGGGGTGACGGCGAGTCGGGCGAGATCCTCGACCTGGTCTACGTGTCCAACGACCGGATCCACCAGCTGCTGTTCGAGATCCCGGCGGGCGGCCAGTTCACGCACTCGGCCGACTTCAGGACCATCTTCGGGGCCGACGAAGTGATGTACGTGGTCGACGGCTGCGTCGCCCTGGCCGACCCGCAGTCCGGGACGGTGACGCGCATCGAGGCGGGCGACGCCGCGTTCTTCGGGCCGGACACCTGGCACCACGCCTTCAACTGGGGGCCGGGCCCGGCCCGGATCCTCGAGTACTTCGCGCCGCCGCCCGCCACCGGCACCTCCGGCGCCTACGCGCAGCGGCAGCCCTACCTATTGGCCAGCCAGTACACCGACGACTCGGTGCTGGGGACGATCATCCCTGGCCAGGGCCGGGCGGGGCGGCCTCGCCTGGCCGTGGTCCGCCCGGAGGCCTACGCCTGGCGGCTGGACGGCGACCGCGACCGGGTCCTGACCGGGATCATCGCGAGCACGCCGCACCTGACCGCGGCCCGGTGCGAGGTACGCGGACCACGCTGGAGCGGCTGGATCAGCCACCACGGCGACGTGGGCGGATACGTGCTGTCGGGCGGGCTGGCCCTCTGGCTGGCCGGCCGCGGCCGAGGCTGGGACGAGCTGCGGCCCGGCGACGGGTTCTTCGTCCCGGCGGGCGAGCGGTACCAGGTCCGCGGCCTCGACGGCGGCGCTAGCTACCTGACCGGCTACGCACCCACCGGCCGCCCGACAGCCCAGCGCCCGACAGCCCAGCCTCCAAGAGCTCAGCCCCCAACAGCTCAGCCCCAAACAGCAGAGCTAGAAAACCCGCAATCGCGAACGAGGGTGGGGTCGCCCGCCCAGCCGCCGCCCACCGGGCCCGACACAACTCGGCGGGACACCTCGCCGCTCACCCCTGAGCCGAGGGAGGCGTGATGTTCAGCGGGCTGAGCCTGGAGGCCATCGACCGGCAGCACGGGGATGTCGCCATCGGCATCGACGTGGGCGGGACCAAGGTGGCCCTCGGCCTCCTGGACGCGGCCGACCTCAGGCTGCTGGAGTCCGTGGTCATCCCGACCGGCCGCGAGCGTGGCGGCAAGGCGGTACTGGCCGACATCAGGGCCACGGCCGGCGAACTGGCCGGGCGCGCGGCCGCCCTTGGCCGCCGCGTTAGCGGGATCGGCCTGCTCGTGCCGGAGATCGTGAGCCTGGCCGGGGAGATCGTCTCGAGCGCCGTCATCCCGCAGTGGAACGAGCTTCCGGTAGCCGAGGTCCTGAGCGAGATCGCCCCCGTGCTGATCGAGGCCGACGTCCGGGCGGCGGCCTTCGCCGAGACCGTGCTCGGGGCCGGCCAGGGCTACGACTACCTGGTCTTCGTCACCGTCGGCACCGGGATCAGCTACACCGCTGTCTACCAGGGCCGGCCCATCGCCGGATCACGGGGCGGGGCGCTGAACATCGGCACCACGATCCTGGCCCGCCTGCCCGCACCCCACGGCGACACCGGCGGCGCCGGCGGGACCGGCGGGACCGGCGAGCTTGAGCTGGAGGGGATCTCCTCCGGCCGCGCACTGACCGAGCGCTATGTGGCCCGCGGCGGCACCGCCGAAGGTGCGGCCGACGTCCTGGCCGCCGCCCAGCGCGGCGACCCGGCCGCCGCCGAGGTCCTGGACGAGGGCGCCCGGACCCTGGGCATCGCCATCGCGCTGCTAGTCAACGTGCTGGACCCCGAGGCGGTGATCGTGGGCGGCGGCCTGGGCAGCGCGGACACCAGCTACTGGCCGGCGACCAGGGACTACGCCCGGCAGTACCTGCACGACTTCGCGGCGGGCACGGTACTGGCCCAGGGCGCCCTGGGCGCCGACGCCGGCGTGATCGGCGCCGGCCTCACCGGCCTGTGCGGCGCCAGCCCAGGACCAGTCGGGCCGGCATGAACACACCGAACGGAACTCACTGGATAAGGAAGTGGTCGCAGGTGGCAGCCAGAACACAGCACGGTCAGGGGCCTAGACCGCCGCGGCGGCGCGATGCCCGGCTGGTCATCAGGCTCGGCGCGCTCGGCCTCGCGGCCGCGACGGCCGTCACCGCGTGCGGCTCCAGCGGCTCGGGCAGCCCGAGCGGGGCCAGCACCAAGCCCGCGGCGCTGACCGCCAGCGCCACGGGCACCGTCCAGGAGTGGAACTGGGACATCCCCGGCGACGACCCCGGCGAGCACGCGGTCATCCCGATCCTGATCAAGATGCTGGAGAAGGAGTATCCCAAGCTCAAGGTGGCCAACACCTCGATGAGCCTGGCCGAGCAGAACGACAAGCTGCCGCTGGCCTTCGCCAACGGCTCCAGCGCGCCGGACGTCAGCCAGACCAACGAGGGGCTGCAGAACCAGGGCCGCCTGGTGACCGACAAGGAACTGCTGCCGCTGGCGCCGTGGGACAAGGTCTACCACTGGTTCAGCAAGGTCGGTCCGCTGCCGCTGCAGTACAACTCGCTGCCGGCCAGCGGCAAGACGTTCGGCTCCGGGGCCGTTTACGGCGTCCCCGAGACCGGCACCGTGGTCGGCATCTTCTACAACATGGCCCTGATCAAGTCGGTCGGCGGCACCACCCCGACCAACTGGAACGCGTTCACGCATGACATGGCGCTGCTGGCCAAGGCGGGCAAGACCGCGATGGCCTACGCGGCCGGCCAGCCGACCGCCTACCAGCCGGTGCACATGCTGTACACGATCGCCAACCATTACGTCTCGGCGGCGATGAGCAACGCGTTCGTGTTCCACCGGGGCGCGCACCCGTCCATCGACATCCCCGGCTACGTGCAGGCCGCGGCGACGTTCCAGGCCTGGACCAAGGCGGGCTACTTCCCCAAGGGCTACCAGGGCCTGTCCGACACCCAGGCGCTGAACCTGTTCGACCAGGGCAAGGCCGGGTTCTTCCTGGAGGGCGACTGGTACTCCAGCTCCGTGCAGCAGGCTCTGGGCAGCAAGGCCGGGTTCTGGGTGCCGCCGGTGGTCACCGGCGGGCCGGGCGAGGGCTGGTCCATCCCGGCCAAGGCGCCGGACCCCAACGCGGGCGCCGCGGTGATCAACGCGCTGCTCAGCCCGGCCGTCCAGGACGCGCTGCTGGCCAACGGCGACATCCCGGTGACCGCGGTCAGCCCCAGCGTGCTGGCCAAGGCCAGCCCGCTGCTGCGGTCGGCCTCGACCGGCTGGTCGGGCTCGGTGCACAGCGGCAACCTCGTGCCCTACCTGGACTACGCCACGCCTGACTTCCTCAACCAGGAGATGGCCGGCATCCAGGAGCTCCAGGGCGGCCGCATCTCGCCGTCGGCGCTGATGCAGTCCCTCCAGTCGGACTACACCACCTATTGGTCCCAGCAGGGATGATCAGCCAACGCGAGCCGGAGGGGCGTCTCTGGAGAGGGCCGGGGAGGTGGGTGGGGCCCCGGAGGCTCGCGGAAAGCAGAGTGGCCGCCCTGGCCCGCCGTCGCCGGCACCGGGACTGGGTGGCGGGCTGGCTGTTCCTGGCGCCCGCGGTGGTCTTCCTCGCCGTGCTGATCGTCTACCCGCTGATCCGGGCGTTCGGCTACTCGCTGGATAACTGGGACGGGATCGGCGTCGCGCAGTTCGCCGGGCTGCACAACTACCTGGAGATCTTCGCCGACCCGATCGAGCGAGGCTCCCTGGTCAACCTGGGCATCCTGCTGATCTTCTACGCACTGATCCCGACGGCGGTGGCGCTGGTCACGGTCAACATGATGCGGCGCAGCAAGATCCGCGGCGCCGGGTTCTTCCGGGTGGTGTTCTTCCTGCCCCAGGCCATCGTCACGGTGGTGGTGGCCATCGTCTGGACCTGGCTGGCGGCGCCGTCGGGGCCGGGCACGCTCAACGAGATCCTGCACCTGGTCGGCCTGGGCGGCCGGACCGGGACGCCGTGGCTGGGCAGCTTCAGCACGGCCCTGCCCGCGGTCGGCTTCATCGCTGCCTGGCTGGACTTCGGGCTGTGCTTCGTGCTGCTGATCCCCGGCATCCAGCGGATCCCGGCCGAGCTGTACGACGCGGCCCGGGTGGACGGGGCCGGGCTGCTGACCGAGTTCTTCCGCATCACCGTGCCCATGCTGCGCCGCGACATCGGCGCGGCCATCACGATCACCGCCGTGGCCGCCCTGCAGAGCTTCACGCTTATCTACCAGGCCACCAACGGCGGCCCCGGCTACGCCACCATGGTGCCCGGCCTGCTCGTCTACCGGGACGCGTTCCAGCTTGGCGCGGTCGGGTCGGCCAGCGCGCTGGGCATCACGATGTCGCTGCTCATCTTCGGCCTGACCTTCGGCATCCGGGCCCTGATCGAGAGACGGGCGACATGACAGCCAGGCCAGCTGGATTTAATCGGAAGGGTTTTCATGCTCTCGCGCGCTGAGCGGCTCGCCTGCCTGGCCATCCTGCTGCTGGCCGCGATCATCACTTTGTACCCACTGGTCACGCTGCTCACGACGGCGCTGGCCCCGAGCGGGGCCTCCGGCGGGATCAGCTTCAGCCCGCACCTGTCGCTGTCGGCGTTCGGGTATGCCTGGCGGTCGGGCGACTTCTCGCGTTACATGGCCAACACGGCCATCGTCACGGTGTCGGTGGTGGTGATCTCCGCGATCATCGCGGTCCCGGCGGGCTACGCGATCGCGCTGGTCCGGCCGCCGGGGGCGCGTTGGGTGCTGTACACGGCGGTGTTCGGGTTCATGCTGCCGGTCGAGGCGCTGATCGTGCCGTGGTACTACCAGTTCCAGTCGGCCGGGCTGATCAACAGCTACTGGGCGATGATCTTGCCCCAGGCGGCCCAGTCGATCGCGTTCGGCACGTTCTGGATGTACGTCGCGTTCCGGTCGATTCCCGAGTCGCTGTCGGAGAGCGCGACGATCGACGGGGCCAGCCGACTGTCCCTGCTGTGGCGCATACTGGTGCCGAACGTGGGCCCGGCGGTCAAGACCATGGCGGCGCTGGTGTTCCTGTGGACCTGGAACGCCTTCCTGCTCCCGCTGGTCATGGTCTCGAACTCGTCGCTGTACACGGTGACGGTGGGGCTGTCGACGTTCCAGGGCGCGCATTTCAACAACTACGCGGCGCTGGCGGCCGGCAGCTGCCTGGCCGCGTTGCCCGTGGTCATCGTGTACCTGTTCGCGCAGCGGAGCTTCATCGCCGGGCTGTTCTCCGGGTCCGTCGTGGAATGATGGTCGCGGTCGACGGGGGCACGGGAGGCGGCGCGGTGACGGGCAACGGCGGCAAGGGCCTGACGTCCGCGCGGCGGGTGCCCATGTATGAGCAGGCGGCCGCCCAGCTGGAGGCGGAGATCCGCAGCGGTGCCCTGGGCGCCGACGAGCGGCTGATGTCCGAGCGGGCGCTGGCCGAGCGGCTGAACGTCAGCCGGATCACCATCCGCCGGGCGCTGGCCCACCTGGCCGAGAAGGACCTGGTCCGTTCGTCGATGCGAACCGGGTGGTTCGCGGGCCCGGTGAGCGAGGGCAGCGACGTGCTGCTCAGCTTCTCCGACATGGGCCGCAAGCGCGGCTTCAAGGTGACCTCGCAGGTGCTGCACTGCCGGGTCCGCGAGGCGACCCTGGCCGAGGCCGAGGAGCTGAGCGTGGCGCCGGGTAGCCGGGTCTGCGACCTGGCTCGGATCCGCTGCTTCGACGGCGTGCCCATCGCGGAGACCCAGGCGATCGTGCCCGACTACGTGGCGCCCGGGCTGGCCGGCCACGACTTCGCCGTCCAGTCGCTGTACGACGTGCTCCGCGCGGAGTACCGGGTCATGCCGGCCCGGGGCCGGTTCGCGATCCAGGCCGCGGCGTGCGAGCCCGCGCCGGCCGAGCACCTGGACGTACGGCCGGGCGATCCGGTGCTGATCTTCCAGCAAACGGGTCACGACCAGCTCGGCCGGGCCTTCGAGCTGGCCCGCACGATCTACCGGGCCGACCGCTACCTGTTCCGGGGCACCCTGATCGCGGTGAGCGAGGACGATCCCGTGGTGGAGCCCTCGGGCTGAGGGGCGCCGGGCTCGGGCTGGCGGGTCTAGGGCTAAGCAGCGCTCGTCCCCGGCGTGGCCGACCCCGACCGGCGCGGCCAGATTATTTCGCTGGAGAGCGAAGTATCTTCGTCCTAGGGTGCTGCCCATGACGACTCCCGCGCCCGAGGGCGCCAACCCGGCCGAGGTCGTGGCCGCCGGCGTGACCCGGACCCTCGAACTCGCTCGCACCTGGCTGGCCTGGGACGGTGTCCCGATCCCGGCCGAGGACCGGATCTACACCCCCAACAAGGCCATTCGCCGCTACGCCGACCACCTGGTCGATCACCTGGCCGAGATTGAGGCCCTGCTGGCCGGCGCGTCGACCGAGCCCGACCACTGGCACGCCAGTGCGGTCACGACGCCCGGCGACCTGGCCGGGTTCACCGAGGATGACCTGAACGAGGCCGACCAGCGGCTGCGCCGGCTGGCCCGCATGTACGTGCTGCGCTTCGCGGCCGCCGGGCCGCAGGCTTGGGACCAGCCGCGGGACCCGAACTGGACGCTGCGCGAGATCGTCGAGCACGTAGCCCCGGCCTGGTACGCCGAAGCCGTCGGCGACCTCACCCGCTGAGCTCGCATTTCATGATCACCCGGACTTTTCAGTCATAATGACTGAAAAGTCCGGGTGATCATGAAACGGCTGCAGGCGGAGCTGGACGGGCTGGGCGTGAGGGCGGGCCGGGGCTCGGGTAGCGTCCGGGTTGTGCACAGTGTCTTCTATGAGGTGGGCGGGGGAAGCACCTTCGTGCCGACCGAGGCCACCATCGGACCGTGGAGTCCTGACCATCAGCACGGGGGGCCGCCGTCGGCGCTGGCGGCCCGGCTGCTGGAGGGGCACGAGCCGTCCGAGAACCAGCGGCTGGCCAGCGTGACCATCGACATCCTGCGGCCGGTGCCGACCGGCCGGCTGACGGCCAGGACGGCGATGATCCGGCCGGGCAAGCGGGTCGCGCTGCTGGAGGCGGTCCTGGAGGCGAACGGGCAGGAAGTGCTGCGGGCCCGAGGCTGGCGGATCGCCGTGCCCCCGGACTACGAGCCCGCGGACCTGGCCGACGACTACGAGGCGCCATCGGTGCCGGAGCCCCGGCCGATGAAGGTCAGCCCGTGGCCGGGCGCGGTGGACGGCGGCTACCTGGCCGCGATCGACTGGCGGTACGTGGTCGGCGGCTTCGACCAGCGCGGCCCGGCGGCGGCCTGGGCGCGGCCGCTGATCCCGCTGCTGCCGGGCGAGGACATGTCGCCGATGTGCCGGGCGCTGATCATCGCCGACTCGGGCAACGGCCTCAGCTCGGAGCTGGACCCGGCCGAGTACCTGTTCGTGAACGTGGACCTCAAGGTGGTGCTGCACCGCGACCCGGTGGGCGAGTGGCTGCTGCTGGACGCCGCCACGGCGCTGGGCCCGGCGGGCTCGGCGCTGGCGGTGAGCACGGTGTCGGATTACGCCGGGCTGTGCGGGCAGGCGACGCAGACGCTGGTGGTCTCGGCCCGCTAGCGGTACTGATCGGGCAGATCGTCGGGGAACGGCGGGGACGGGCTGCCGCCCTCGGCCAGGCCCAGCTCGTCGAGGTCGGCGGGCGTGGACAGCGGCTCGGGCACGGCGGGCAGCACGTTGTCGAAGTAGGACTTGGCGGCGGCGGTGGTGCCGACGTCGCGGCCCGCGTCCTCGGACAGGTACCAGCGGTGCTCGAGGATCTCGTGGAAGATCTCGGGCGGCGACAGCCGGCCGCGCAGGCTCTCGGGGATGGCGACGGCGACGGGGTCGTAGACCTCCTCCAGCCAGCGGTGCGCGGCCACGGTTTCTGAAACCGGGTGGCCGTGCTTCTGTTCGAGGTAGCCGCGGAAGCTGGCGATGTCGTTGCGCAGCCGGCGGGCCTGGTTCTCGTCCGCCACGATGCCGGTCTCGCGGAACAGCTCGCGGGTCTGCTGGCCGGACTCGGCGACCTTGGTCCTGACCCGCAGCCGGGTGCCCTCGGGGGTGCTGAGCAGCTCGACCTCGTCGGCGTCGAAGCCGAGCTCGTTGATCCGCCGCAGCCGGTCGGCGATGCGGTAGCGCTGCTCGTCGGCCCGCAGGATCTCCTCCCTGGTCAGCTCGTCCCACAGCCGTGCGTAGCGGCGCTGGAGCTTCTCGACGACCTCGAACGGGTCGACCTCGGGCGGCAGCAGCTCCCCGGCGTGGAGGTCGGACAGCTCGCCGAACACCCGCTCGCCGGCCAGTTCCAGGTCCCAGTTCCGCTGGCCGTCGGTCAGCTCGGCGTGCTGCTCGCTGGTCTCGGCGTCGACCAGGTAGGCCTCCAGGGCTCCCGCGTCGGCCCGGAACAGGGCGTTGGACAGCGAGCAGTCGCCCCAGAAGAAGCCGGACAGGTGCAGCCGGGCCAGCAGCTCGACCAGGGCGTCGATGAGCGGGTCGGTCGGCCGCCCGCCGCGGGGGTTGGAGAACAGGGCCCGGTAGGTGGTGGAGTACTCCAGGTACCGGGTGACCAGTATGGCGTCGACGTCGGGACCGCGGTCGACGACGATGCCGACCACCTCGACGGCGGGCACGTTCAGCTCGGCCAGCGCGCGCAGCAGCCGGTACTCGCGCCGGGCCAGGCGCTCGCTGATCGACTTGAGCGCGTACAGGACGCCGTTGTCGGCGACGAAGCGGACCACGTGCCGGGATATGCCGCGCTGGCGGATCTCGACCAGCCGGTCGTCGTGCCACTCGGACAGCGGCTGGTCCCACGGGAGGCTGAGCAGCCCCGCGGCCTCGTTGGCGGGCGGGCTGAACACGAACCGCACCGGATCGCCTTGCCTTCCTGGTTCTCAGCCTGGGTACTCAGCCTGGGTACTCAGCCGGTTCTCGGCCTGGGTTCTCAGCGGATGCGGCGGGCGCCGGCCGAGGGCACGGCGTCGGAGAAGCCCGGCTCGGTCCAGCCGCGCTGGGCGAAGGCCTCCCCCACCGCGGCCCGGACGGCCTCGTCCCGCTCGGCCGGCACCAGCGCGATGACCGAGCCGCCGAAGCCGCCGCCGGTCATCCGCGCGCCGCAGGCGCCGGCCTCCAGGGCGGCGGCCACGGTGGCGTCGGCGGCGGGCCAGGACACCTCGAAGTCGTCGCGCAGTGACTCGTGCGAGGCGGTCAGCAGCGGGCCGGTCGCGGTCAGGTCGCCCTCACGGAGCAGCTGGGCGGTCACCAGCACCCGGTTGTTCTCGGTCACGACGTGCCGGGCCCGCCGCTGCAGGAGCGGGTCGATGCCGTCGAGCTGGGAGCCGTCGGTGATGTCGCGCAGCGACCGCACGCCCAGCACCTGCGCGGCCTCCTCGCAGGCCCGGCGGCGGGCGGCATAACCGCCGTCGGTGAGCTCGTGCCGGACCCTGGTGTCGATCACCAGCAGGCCCAGGCCGGCGGCGGCCGGGTCGAGCGGGACCGCAGTGCCGATGCCGCTGCGGCAGTCCAGCAGCAGCGCGTGCCCGGCCTGGCTGAGCAGCGCGGCCGACTGGTCCATGATCCCGGTGGGCGCGCCGACGAAGTCGTTCTCGGCCCTGCGGGCCATGGCGGCGAGCTGAGCCCGGGGCACGGTCAGCCCGTACAGCTCGGTCAGCGTCAGCGCGACGGCGCACTCCAGCGCGGCCGAGGAGGACAGCCCGGCGCCGAGCGGGATGTCGGAGTCGATGGCGATGCTGGCCCCGCCGATGGGGTAGCCCGCCTCGCGCAGGGCCCAGGCCACCCCGGCCGGGTAGGCGGCCCAGCCGGTGACCGAGCCGGGTATCAGCGAGTCGAGGGGGATGACGAGGTCGTCGCCGGGGGCCTGGCGCGAGGCCAGCGCGAGCACGCCGTCGTCGCGCTGGGCGGCGGCCGCGCTCAGCCCGGCGCCGATGGCGAACGGGAGCACGAAGCCCTCGTTGTAGTCGGTGTGCTCGCCGATCAGGTTGACCCGGCCTGGGGCCCGCCACGCCCCGCGCGGCTGGCGGCCGAACCGCTGGGTGAACAGGACCGCGGCATCCTCACGCGCCTGGGGCACCGTCACCTGACCGCGCCCGCCGGGATTGGGCCGTCCGGGACTGTGCCGTCCGGGACTGTGCCGTCGGGGACTGAGCTAGCCGGTTTCAGCGGGCACCTGCCCGGGCCTGCGTGAACGTCCACGCGTCCGCCACCATGTCAGTCAGGCTCCTGGCCGGCCGCCAGCCCAGCTCGGCCCGGATCCGGTCGCTCGAGGCGATCAGCACGGCCGGGTCGCCGGGCCGCCGGGGCGCCATCTCGGCCGGGATGTCCCGGCCGGTCACGTCGCGGCACGCGGCCAGCACCTCGCGGTTGGAGAACCCGGACCCGCTGCCCAGGTTGTAGATCCGGTGCGCGCCGGGCTGGCAGGCGGCCAGGGCCAGCAGGTGGGCACGGGCCAGGTCGGACACGTGGATGTAGTCCCTGATGCAGGTGCCGTCGGGGGTCGGGTAGTCGTCGCCGTAGAGCTTGAGCTCGGTGCTGCCGCTGTAGGCGGCGGCCAGCACGGTCGGGATCAGGTGCGTCTCGGGGTCGTGCCGCTCGCCCAGCCAGTTCCCGGCCCGCTCCCGGTAAGCGCCGGCCACGTTGAAGTAGCGCAGGCTGATCGCGGCCAGGCCGAACATCCGGGCGTACTCGGCCAGGGCGGTGTCGACGGCCAGCTTGGAGGCACCGTAGGGGCTGGTCGGCCGGGGCGCGGCGGTCTCCTCGATGGGCACCGACTCGGGCTCGCCGTAGGTGGCCGCGGTGGAGGAGAACACGATGCTGCCCACCCGCGCGGCCCGCATGGCCTCCAGCAGCGCCAGCGTCCCGCCCAGGTTGTTCTGCCAGTACTTGGTGGGCTGGGCGACGGACTCCCCGACCAGGGACTTGGCCGCGAAGTGCAGCACGGCCTCGATCCCGGTGGCCAGCACCGGCGCGGCCTCGGTGCGCAGGTCGCCCTCGACGAACTGAACGCCGGCCGGCACGGCGTCGGCGTGCCCGGTGGACAGGTCGTCCAGCACGACGACCTCATGACCGTCCTCAACGAGCTGAGCGGCGACGACGCTTCCGATGTAGCCAGCGCCCCCGGTGACCAGCAGCTTCATGAGCGCTCCCCGACGGATAGCGGCCTATGGATGAACGGCGTAGAACGTGACTTTCCACTCCGCAGCCTAGTGCGGGGCCGTCTGCTCCTGCGCGGACTTGCGGGCCCGGTAGGCCGCGACATGCAGGCGGTTGCCACAGGTGCGATTGTCGCAGTACCGCCGGGACCGGTTGCGAGAGAAGTCCACGAACACGTCCGGGCAGTCGGGTGACCCGCAGCTCCGGACGCGGTCGGTCTCGCCCGCCACCACCAGCCAGGCTAGGCCCATCGCCAGCTGGGCCGCGATCCGGTCGGCCAGCGGGGCCTCGGACCCGGACACGTGGATGTGCGGACCGCGGCCGTCGTGGGAGGCGATCTGCGGCACGGCCCCGGTCTCGGCCAGCAGCGAGTTCACCAGCACCGTGACCTTGTCCGTATCTCCGGCCTCGCAGGCCACCGCGATGGTGTCCAGCCGGGCCCGGTGCGCCCGCAGCAGGGCCACGTCGCCGGTCGTGGCCACGCGCGGGTAGAACGCGTAACGGCGGGCGAAGTCCTGGACGTCGGCAACGCCGCGCAGCCCCTCGCCCGTGCGCGAGCGGCCGGTGTTTATCAGCTCGGTGCAGGCGGCCAGCGCCTCGAGCTGGTCAGCATCAAAAAGCATTTTGACTCCTGACAGAGCACCCTCGTACGCTGCTAGCTGTGTCAGCACCATATGCGAAGACAGTCATGACGGCCAACGTCCGGCCGGGGCAGCGGCCGATGCTGGCGGCGACCCTGGGCGCCGCCTGCATCTCCTGCTCGGCCATTCTCGTCACGCTGGCGGGCACCGCCGCGGCTACCACCGCTTTCTTCCGATGTGTGCTGGCCCTCCCGGTGCTGGCCGCGCTGACCCTGATCGAGCAGCGGCGGCACGGCCCCCGCGCGGCCAGGGCCCGGCTCGCGGCCGTGGTCGCCGGGCTGCTGCTGGCCGTGGACCTGGTGCTGTGGAACCACGCCATCGCCGAGGTCGGCGCGGGGATCGCCACCGTGCTGGGCAACCTGCAGATAGCGTTCGTCGCCATCGCCGCCTGGGCGCTGATGGGCGAGCGGCCCAGCCGGAGGTTCCTGGCCTCGCTGCCGTTCGTGATGATGGGCGTGGTGCTGGTCTCCGGCCTGGCCGACGGCGGCGGATCCGGCCATCACGCGCTGGCCGGCATCGCCTACGGCATCGGCACCTCCATCGCCTACGCCGCGTTCCTGCTCATCTTCCGGCACTCCTCGACCGGCGCCGCGCACGTGGCCGGGCCGCTGACCGAGGCCACCGCCGGGGCCGCGCTCGGCGCCCTGGTGCTCGGCCTGCTGTTCGGCGGCCTCACCCTGGACATCGGCTGGCCCGCCTTCGGCTGGCTGCTGCTGCTGGCCACCAGCAGCCAGACCATCGGCTGGCTGCTGATCACCTCGTCGCTGCCGCGCCTGCCGGCCGCGGTGTCCTCGCTGCTCCTGCTGCTTCAGCCGGCCGCGGCGCTGGTGGTCGCCGCGGCGGTGCTCGGGCAGCGGCCGACCCTGCTCCAGGTGACCGGGGCGGTACTGGTCTGCGGCGGGGTGCTGGCCGCGAGCGGCGCGCTGCCGCTGCGCCGGGGCCCGGCCGGCCGCCGGAACCCGGCGCCGGAGGCGACCGGGCCGGCCGTGGCCGGGCCGCCGATGACCGACGCCACGGGGACCGAGCCGCTGGCGGCGCGCTCCTAGCCCGCGGCGCCCTTCAGCATCGCCACCACCGAGGCCGCGTCCGGCGTGAAGTCGTCCATCACGACCGTGCCGCCCGGCCGCACCCACTCGCGCGGATTCACCGGCTGATCCCCGGCGCCCTTGCCCTGCCCGCCGTCCGGGTCAGTCAGGGCCGGGCCGGTGCGGCCCGTTTCGCTAGCACGCCTGGTCACAGCTGGCCGGGTGCGGCGGCGTCGCGGCGGCCGGACCGGGCGAGTCCGCGCTGGCCGCGGCCGCCGGGTGGCGGCGCGGGCGGACGGCGCCGGCCAGCACCACGATCATCCCGCTGAGCAGCACGATGGTGCCCAGCGCCACGGGCAGGCTGGTCAGGTCGGCCAGGCCGCCGATGATGGCCGGGCCGGCCATGGCGCCCATGTAGCCGAACGAGGTGATCATGGCCAGGCTCGGTCCCGGCCGGCCCAGCCCGGCGGCGGCGGTGAAGGCCAGCGGCACCACCACCGACAGGCCCGCCCCGAGCAGGGCGAAGCCCGCCAGGCCCGACCACACGTGGCCGATGAGCAGCGCGCAGCCGAAGCCCGCCGTGGCCACCCCGCCCGCCAGCCGGACCAGGCGCACCGGCCCGGTCCGGTCGGTCAGCCAGTCCCCGCTGAGCCGGCCAATGGTCATGGTGACCGCGAACACGCTGTACCCCACGGCGGCCACCCCGGCCGACGCGCCGAGCGATGAGTGCAGGTAGACGGCGCTCCAGTTGCCGGCCGCCCCCTCGCCCAGGAAGCTCGCGAACGAGATCGCGCCCAGCGCCACCAGCGCCCACGACCACTTGGGCCAGCGCGCCGCCCGGCGAGCCGGGTCGGTGGCGTGATGCGCGGGCCGGGACGTGAACGCCTGGGTGCCGGCCACCCCGGCGGCCACGACCGGGATGGCCGCGATCAGGAACGCGGCCCTGGCCGACAGCCCGGTCGCGGCGGTGACGGCCCCGAGCCCGGACCCGGCCAGGCCGCCCACGCTATAGGCCCCGTGGAGGCCGGACATGACCCGGCGCCCGAGCTGATTCTGGACCGCGGCTGCCTCGGTGTTCATGGCCACGTCCAGGGTCCCGATGCCGGCGCCCCAGCCCAGCAGGGCGAGGAACAGCTGCCAGGCCGAGCCGGTCACCGTGGTCACCGGCAGCATCGCGGCCAGCAGCAGCAGGCCGGCCTGGGCCACCCGCCGGGGTGCCACCGAGGCCAGCACGGCGCCGGTGGCGGGCATGGCCAGCACGCAGCCCACGGCCGGCCCGAGCAGGGCCAGGCCGAGCAGGCCCGCCGACAGGTGCAGGTCCGCCTTGATGGCCGGGATCCGGGCCGCCCAGGTGCCCTCGGAGACGCCCAGCATGGCGAAGACCGCGGCTACCGCCAGGCGCCGGTTCCGCTCCGCCCGCCGGTCGGCCGCCGCGCGGCCAGAAGGCCGGTCGATGACCCGGTCAGACATGCTGCACCGGCAGGCCCGCCGCCTCCAGCGGCCCGGTCTGCTCGGGCGCGGCGTCGGTGACCAGCCGCTCGGCCACGTCCAGCGAGCACACCCGGCCGAAGGTCACCTGGCCGATCTTGCTGGCGTCGCTGGCCAGGATGGTGCGGCGGGCCGCGCCCAGGGCGGCCCGCCTCACCCGCGCGTCGGCGGGCACGTGCGTGGTCACGCCCTCGCGCTCGTGCAGGCCGCAGCCGCTCAGGACCAGGGTGTCGAAGCGTAGTCGCTCGAACGCCACCTCGGCCAGGTCGCCGGTCACGGTCAGCTCGCCCGGCCGGACGTCCCCGCCGGGGCAGATCAGGCTGATCTGGTCGTCATCGGCCAGCTCGATGAGCGCGCGCAGGCCCAGCGGCAGCACGGTGACCGGCCGGCCGCGCAGCGCCCTGGCCACCTCCAGGGCCGTGGTGCCGCTGTCCAGGATCACCGTCTCAGCGTCGGAGATGAGCCCGGCGACGGCGCGGGCGATGCGCTGCTTGGCCTCGATGGCGTCCATCACCCGCGCGGCGTAGGGCAGCTCGTCCCGGCGCAGCTGCACCCGGACCGCCCCGCCGTGCACCCGGCGGACCACCCCGTCGCGTTCCAGCACATCCAGGTCTCGGCGTACCGTCATCTCGGAGCAGCCGAGCTCGGTCGCGAGCTCCCTGACCTGGGCTTCGCCGTCGCGCTGCATCATGTCGAGCAGCGCTCGGCGCCGATTCCGCACATCCATGGTGGTAATTCAACCACATGAAGTGTGAATACGAACAGTCGATTTGTTCGTTTTGATGAACGGGGCCCGGTCGCTCAGGGCCCGGGTTCAGGACAGCCCGGCGATCCCGTTGCCGATCAGAAGACCGCCGACCACCAGCAGCGCACCCGCCGCGATCGCGTGCCCGTGGGCCCGCAGCCAGCCGTTGAACCGCTTGAGCGTTCTCGTGGTCAGCTCCGGCGCGGCCAGGAAGAACAGGAACGGCAGCCAGATCAGCACCACGTCGATGACGATCACGGTCAGCAGCGTGAGCGCGATGGTCAGGTCGCTGGCCGTGGACGTGGCGATGGCCTGGACCGCGGCCACGAAGGCGGCCGAGGGGAAGAACACGACCACCCCGGTGGCGAACGCGAACAGCCCCTCGGGCCGGGCCATCATCCGGGACACCAGGCCGGGCTTCTTTTTCTTGTCCGGGTCGGGGGGCTTGGGCTTGCGGCGGGTCATGTAGAGGCCACCGGCCAGTGCCAGCACGCCCAGGCCCAGGCGCAGGCCGTAGAGCGGCGTGTGGCGGGAGGGCAGGCTCACGTGACCGGCCTGGAGCGCGACCAGCACGACGATGCCGATGATCACCGTGGTGGTGAGCGCTCCGGCCAGGTACAGCAGCATGGCCCGGCGCGGGCTGTTCGAGCCGAGGTAGACCGCGCCGACCAGGACCGCCGTCGGAGACAGCGCGGAGAGCAGCGCGAAGCCGGCCGCCGTCGCGAGCATGTTGCTCACCATCGGGCGCGCGCCCGCCCCCGTCATCACCCGCCAGGAGTGAACCCGCCGACCGCCCAGGTACTCCATGATCGTGGGGGATTTTGGGTGCTGGGCCCCCGAAAATCCCCCACGCTGATGAAACGACAGCCCGCAGCGCGGCTAGTTGATCTTGGAGTTGGTGACGACGGGGTGGGGCGGGCCGCCGGTGGTGTGGTAGAAGATGCCCGGGTAGCCCGCCGTGAAGAAGCCGGCGCTGGGGTTGTCGTGCAGCGTCGAGCGCAAGATGCGCACGTAGGCGTGGCCGCAGTTGCCGTCGCAGACGTAGAAGATGGCGCCGCCGCCCTCGCGGGCGTGGTTGAACCGCATGACCGTGCCGCGGATGATCAGCGAGTAGTTGTCGCCGTCGTTGTAGATGGCGCCGCCGCTGCCGCCGCCGGGGGTGCCCGGCTGCTTGGGGTTGGCCCCGAAGCCGACCGCCCGGTTGTGGGCGAACAGGCTGTTCAGCACGGTCCAGGACACTCCGATGCTGCTCAGCGCGCTGCCGTTGGAGCAGACGCCGCCGGTGAACGTGCTGTGCACGACGTAGACCGGCCGGTTGCGGTACTGCATCAGCGCGCGGACCGCCGCGCCGCCGAGATCCGGGCCGACCCGGTAGCAGCGGTTGTTGATGAACCGGGAGTTGACCACCTTGAGCTGCCCGCCCTGGGCGTAGATGGCGCCGCCGCTGCCGTTGCCGATGAAGTGGCCGCTGGCGTTGCCCCTGGTGAAGGTCAGGTTCTCGACGGTCAGCCGGGGCGTGGCCTGGTCCTGGCAGTGGCTGGTGGTCCAGACCTGGCGCTTGTCGCAGGTGTTCATGTACAGGATCCGGCGTCGGCCGGCCCCGCTCAGCGTCACCTTGCCGCCGCCGTTGAGCACCACCTGCTGGCTGGTGTTCCTGACCTTGGCCGTGGCCGACATGGTGATCGTGACCGGCTTGGAGCCGCAGTTAAAGGTGATGACGCCGCCCCTGGCCACGGCCCGGACCACGGCACGGGAGGTGCAGCTGGCCGCGGTGCCGCGGCCGATGACCCGGGTCGGGTGGGCGGTGCTGACGGCGCGGCCCGCGGGCGGGACGTAGGCGTGCCCGTTCGGGTTGCCCGCCTGCGGCAGCCGGGCCGGGGCGGCGGTCCGGACGGCGGTGGTCCGGGCCGCGGGCGCCGCCGCGCTGGTCGTCGCCGCCGTGGTCACCACAACGGACACCAGTCCGCCCGTGGCAATGGCTGCCGAAATGGCCGTCAATCCACCCAAGAGTCGCATGGCGCCTCATGCTAGTCCCGCGCCTCAGGCGTCAGTCAGGTTTCGCGCGAGTGCGCCCCGTCCGGCTTCGCCGGCCGGTGACCGGCCAGCAACTGGGCCAGGTGCAGGCCGGTGCGGGAGGTCAGGTCGCTGAGCTGGGTCCGGCACGAGAAGCCGTCGGCCAGTACCACCGCGTCCTGGCCCGCGGCCCGGACCGCGGGCAGCAGCGCGGTCTGCGCCACCGCGGTGGACACCTCGTAGTGCCCGCGCTCCATGCCGAAGTTCCCGGCCAGGCCACAGCAGCTGCCCAGCCGGGTGACCTCGGCGCCCGCCCGGCGCAGCAGCGCAGCGTCCGTGTCCCAGCCCATGACGGCGCTGTGGTGACAGTGCGGCTGGGCCACGACCTCGGTCCCATCCAGCCGGGGCGGCGTCCAGCCCGGCGCGCCGGCCAGCACCTCGCTGAGCGTCCTGACCGAGCCGGCCAGCTCCCTGGCCTGGGGCGTGCCCAGCAGGTCGGCGGCGTCGGAGCGCAGCGTCGCGGTGCAGGACGGCTCCAGGCCCACGATCGGGATGCCGGCCCGCACGGCCGGGCTGAGCTCGTCCACGGTCCGGCGCAGGATCCGGCGCGCGGCGGTGAGCTGGCCGGTGCTGATCCAGGTGATCGCGCAGCAGGTCGGCCGGGCCGGCACGGTGACGGTGTACCCGGCGTCGGTCAGCACCCGCAGCGCGGCCTGGCCGATCTGTGGGGCGAAGTAGTCGGTGAAGGTGTCCACGAACAGCAGCACCGGCCGTCCGGCCCCGGCGCTGGTCGGGGTGCCGGTCCCGGCCCGGCTGCCTGCTGCGGCCTGTCGCCGGTACCAGGACCGGAACGACTCGGCCGCGAACGGCGGGAGCGAGCGGCGCGGCTCGATGCCGGCCGCCAGCCGGGCCGCCCGGCCCAGCCCCGGTGCCGCCAGCGTCGCGTTGGCCAGCCGGGGCAGCCGCGAGGCCAGAGCGGCCCAGCGCGGCAGCTGGCCGAGCGCATAGTGGCTGCGCGGCCGGAGGCGGCCCCGGTAGGCCTGGTGCAGCACCTCGGCCTTGTAGGTCGCCATGTCCACGCCCGCCGGGCACTCGGCCGAGCAGGCCTTGCAGGACAGGCACAGGTCCAGGGCCTCGCGGACCTCCGGCGCGCGCCAGCCGCCGGTGACCGTGCCGTCCGCCGGGCCGCCGCTGACCATCTCCTGGAGGATCCGGGCCCGGCCCCTGGTGGAGTCCTTCTCGTCGCGAGTGGCCTGGTAGGACGGGCACATGACCCGGCTGGTGCCGGCCGTGCTGGCCACGCACTTGCCCACCCCGGTGCAGCGGTGCACCGCGACCGAGAAGTCGCCGCCGTCATGCGGGAACGTCAGCCCGAGCCGCTGACGCCAGCCGGTCTGGGCCGTCTCGCCCCGTGGCGCGGGCCGGACCCGGATGTCGGCGTCCAGCGGCCGGGGCCGGACCAGCACGCCGGGGTTCAGCACCCCGGCCGGGTCGAAGGCGTCCTTGACCCGGCCGAACAGCTCCATGACCGCGGCCGAGTACATCACCGGCAGCAGCTCGCTGCGGGTCCGGCCGTCCCCGTGCTCGCCGGACAGCGACCCGCCGTACCCGGTGACTAGCTCGGCCGCCTCGCCCAGGAACTCGCGCAGCCCCTCGCGGCCGCCCGGTCGGTCGAGCGGGAAGTCCAGCCGCAGGTGCACGCAGCCGTCGCCGAAGTGGCCGTACGGGATGCCGGCCAGCCCGTGGCCGTCCATCAGCTCGCCCAGGTCACGCAGGTAGCGCCCGACCGACTCGGGCGGCACGGCCGAGTCCTCCCAGCCGGGGTAGGCCGGGGCGCCGCCCGGCCCCGTCCGCCCGGCCAGGCCCGCGCCCTGCTCGCGGATCCGCCACACCGCCGCGGCGTGCCCAGGGTCGGTCACCACCTGGCCGGACACCGCCCCGGCGACCTTGATGACCTGCTGGGCGTGGCTCAGCGCCTCGTCCTGGGTCTCGCCGGTCACCTCCACGAACAGCCAGCCCGAGCCGGGCGGCAGCGCGGGCACCGCGCCGCCGCCGCGCAGCTCGCGGACCACGTCGACCAGGCGCTGGTCCATGCCCTCGCAGGTGGCCGGGCGCAGCGGCAGGATCAGCGGCACCGCGTCCGCGGCCGCGAAGATGTCAGGGAAGCCGAGCACGGCCAGCACCCGGTGCGGCGGATCGCGGACCAGCCGCACGCTCGCGCTGGTCACGATGGCCAGTGTGCCCTCGCTGCCGACCAGGGCCCGGCCCACGTCGAAGCCGTGCTCGGGCAGCAGGTGCTGCAGCGCGTAGCCGGACACCTGCCGCCCGAACCGGCCCAGCTCGGTCCGGATGGCGGCCAGCCCGTCGGTCACGATCGCGCCCAGCGCCGCGTCGAGCTGCGCATCGCCGCTGCCCGGCCCGCCCTGGCCGGGGTGGTCCTCGCTGCCGGCCCGGCCCCGCGGGGCGGCCAGGCGCAGCGGGCGGCCCGCGCCGGTCAGGACCTCAAGGCCGAGCACGTTGTCGGAGGTCTTGCCGTACTGGAGCGAGCGCGAGCCGCACGAGTCGTTGCCGATCATCCCGCCGATGGTGCACCGGTCGTGGGTGGACGGGTCCGGCCCGAAGCGCAGTCCGTGCGAGGCGGCCGCGCGCTGGAGCTGGGCCTGGACCACGCCCGGCTGCACGGTGGCCGTCCCGGCCTCCGGGTCCAGGCTCAGGATCTGGTTCAGGTGCTGGCTGAAGTCCAGGATCAGGCCGGTGCCGATCGCGTTGCCCGCGATGGACGTCCCGGCGCCTCGGCAGGTCAGCGGCACGCCGAGGGCCGAACAGACCTCCAGCGCGGCCGCCACCTCGGCGGTGTCGCGCGGGCAGGCCACCACGGCCGGCGTGACCCGGTACAGCGAGGCGTCGCTGGTGTAGAGGGCGCGGCGCAGGGCGGTGTCGCTGACCTCGGCCAGCCCGGCGCGGCGCAGCTCGGCGGCGAGTTCCGCGGCGAGTTCCGCGGCCGGTCGCGTGCTGGCCGGGGCCCGGCCGGGTGTGCTCGCCATCCAGGCCAGTATTCCGCCCGGCCGATCGCCCGGCCTCGCCGGGTCACCGGCGGCGGCCGCCCTGGCCAGGGCCGGGGTCGGTGGATCGGGGCTGGTCAACCGGGGCGGCGGTCCGTTCTGGCGATACCGTTGCCGAAGGGCGGCCCTGAAGGCCGCGCGGAGCTATCACGGGACGGGGATCAGTTAGTGCCCGACGGCGAGGCCACGCCAGCCACGACGGCGCCCGGCCCGCGGGCCGCGGCCGGGCTCGAGCCGACGCTCCTGTACATGATGAAGCAGGTCGAGCTGGCGGCCAGGGCCCGGCTGGAGGACATCTTCCGGCCGATCGGGATGACGGCCCTGCAGTACACCGCGCTGACCGTGCTGGAGCGGCACGCCGGCATCTCGTCGGCCCAGCTGGCCCGCAACTCCTTCGTCACCGCCCAGACCATGACCGACATGATCGTCGCGCTCGAGGGCCGGGGCCTGATCGAGCGGCACCGAGACCCGGCCGACGGCCGGCGGCTGCTCGTCGTGCTGACCGGCGCCGGCCGGGCGCTGCTCGACCGCTACCGCGATGAGGTGAGCAGGCTCGAGGCCCGGATGCTGGGCGGGCTGACGCCGGCCCAGGTCGCCGATTTGCGCGCCACCCTCGGCGTCTGCCGCGAGAATCTGGCTGACCGCCCAGCTCCGATTTAATCATCAGGAAACCTGTACATTAACCGGGCCGTGTGGCACGCTCCCTCCAGCCGCCGGACGGCCTTCCCTCCGAGACGGGACCCCAGATGCCGATCAACCTGGACGCGGTCACCGCGATCGACACCCATGTGCACGTCGAGGACGACGGGCACGGGCACCACTCGCTGGATGACGAGCTGATGGCGGCGTCGGCGGCGTACTTCAAGGCCGGCGTCAACCGGACCCCGAGCCTGGCCGACATCGCCGCCTACTACCGGGAGCGCGGCCTGGCCGCCGTCGTGTTCACCGTCGACGCCCAGACCGCGACCGGCCACCCGCCGGTGTCCAGCGCCCAGATCATCGCCGACGCGCGGGCCCACGACGACGTGGTGATCCCGTTCGCCTCGGTCGACCCGCTGGCCCCCGACGCCGCCGGCCGCCTGCGCGAGCTGGCCGCCGCCGGGGCCCGCGGCCTGAAGCTGCACCCGTCGCTGCAGGCCTTCGTGCCCAGCGACCGGGCCCACTACCCGCTCTACGAGGCCGCCGCCGAGCTCGGCCTGCCCGTCGTCTTCCACACCGGCCAGACCGGGATCGGCGCCGGCCTGCCCGGCGGGCGCGGCATCAAGCTGCGCTACTCCGACCCGATGCTCATCGACGACGTGGCCGCCGACCACCCGGACCTGACGATCATCTTGGCCCACCCGTCGGTTCCGTGGCAGGACGCCGCCATCTCCATGGCCACCCACAAGGCCAACGTGTTCATCGACCTGTCCGGCTGGTCGCCGCGCTACTTCCCGCCGCAGCTCGTCCGGGCCGCGGGCAGCCTGCTGAGGCGGAAGGTGCTGTTCGGCTCCGACTTCCCGGTCATCACCCCCGACCGCTGGCTGGCCGACTTCGCCGAGCTGGACATCAAGCCCGAGGCCCGGCCGCTGATCCTCAAGGAGAACGCCGCTCGGCTGCTGGGCCTGACCGGGGGCGGAGGCTGACGTGGCCGACTACGGCCTCGGCAGCTGGCCCGCCCGCCGGGCCCGGATCAGCCCGGCGCGCACCGCGCTGCGGCAGGCCGGCCGGTCGCTGACCTACGCCGGGCTGGCCGGCCGGGTCGACCGGCTGGCCGGCGCCCTGGCCCGGCGCGGCGTGCGGCCCGGCGACCGGGTCGCCTACCTCGGCCTCAATGACATCGCCACGTTCGAGGTGTTCTTCGCCGCCGGCCGGCTCGGCGCGCTGTTCGTCCCCATGAACACCCGGCTGACCGCGCCGGAGATCGGGTTCCTGATCGACGACGCCCGGCCCGCGGTCCTGTTCCACGGGCCCGAGCACGCCGCCATCGTGGCCGAGACCGACCCCGGTCGCCGCGGCGTCGGCCTGGTGGTCCCGGTCGCCGGGACCGGCTACACCGAGCTGGCCGGCGAGACCGGCCCGGCGGCTGGACCCTTCGACGGCCCCGGCGTCGGCCTGGACGACCCGGCCGTGATCCTCTACACCAGCGGGACCACCGGCCGGCCCAAGGGCGCCGTGCTCAGCCACGGCAACCTCACGTTCAACACCATGAACCAGCTCGCCCACGCCGACGTGCTGTCCACCGACACCGCCTTGTGCGTGTCCCCGCTGTTCCACGCGACCGGACTGAGCCAGGTCAGCCTGCCCACGATGTTCAAGGGCGGCACCGTGGCCGTGGTCCCGCAGTTCGACCCGGCCACCGTGCTCGACCTCATCGGCCGGCTCGGCGCGGCGTCATTCTCCGCCGTGCCGACCATGCTCCAGCTGCTCTGCGATCATCCCGGCTTCGAGGCCGCCGACCTGTCCTCGCTGCGCTGCGTCATCTATGGCGGCTCCATGGTCGCCCGGCGGGTCGCCGTGGCCTGGCAGGACCGGGGCGTGCCGCTGCTCCAGGGCTACGGCATGACCGAGGCCTCGCCCGGCGTCTACATGGCCCCGGCCGACGGTGCCGGGCAGCGCCCGGTGTCGATCGGCGTCCCGCACTTCTTCACCGACGTCGCCCTCACCCCGCCCGGCTCCGCCGACGCGCCGGGGTCTGGGGTTGCGTCCGGCGCCGGGACCGAGCCTGCGCCCGGTGCGGCCGGCGAACTGCTCGTCCGCGGCCCGCACGTGTTCTCCGGTTACTGGGAGCGGCCCGAGGCCACCGAGCAGGCCTTCACCGACGGCTGGTTCCGTTCCGGCGACGTGCTGCGCACGGACGACGACGGCTGGGCCTACGTCGTCGACCGGATCAAGGACATGATCATCTCCGGCGGCGAGAACGTGTACCCGGCCGAGGTCGAGGCGGTGATCGACGCCCTGCCGGGGGTGTCGGCCAGCTCGGTGATCGCGGTCCCGGACGAGCGCTGGGGCGAGGTCGGCATGGCCTTCGTGGTCGCCGAGTCGGGTGCCTGGACCGCCGAGTCGCTGCGCGCCGCCCTGGCCGGGTCGCTGGCCGGATTCAAGATCCCCAGGTACGTCCGCTTCGTCGATGACCTGCCGCGCACGGCCACCGGCAAGGTCCGCAAGCAAGACCTGCGCGCCGCCGCCGGGCTAGGGCGTGCCCCGTAGATCTCCGGGTCAGATTCGGGGTTGCAGCCTGGCCTTAATGCAGGTCAGCGACGTGGTTGTTACAACCACGTCGCTACAACAACGTGAGAGCAACAACCACGTCGTTCAGCGGTCCCGCACCAAGATCATGCGTGGCCGGGCAGGCTGGAGACGGCCGCGGAGCCGTGAGCCGACCAGCCCGACGAAGCAGCCGGCCCTTCGGAACGATTCATAGGTGAGTCCTTAGCAGCCGGTAGTGATATGGCCCTCGATGCGGCGCAGGCGGCCCTGGAGAATCAGGTCGTCTATCAGCGTGGGGTGCCAGTACCACGGCCAGGCAAACCACTTTCTGGGCTCGGAGTCCGGTGCGACCACGGCGGCGCGGACCCCGGCCACGACGAGGTCGCCGAGCGCCTGGCCGGGCGGGATGTCCGACTCGGCCGAGTCGGCGTAGGCCTGGTCCCAGCGGGCCAGCTCGCTGGTGTGCAGGTGGCCCTCGCCCGAGGTGACCTCGACTGAGCGGGCGACGACCGCGCCGGCGCGCTCCAGGGGGGCGCGCAGCGACCGCAGCTCGGCCCGGCTCAGGCCCAGCTCGAGGCGCAGGTCGTCGAGCCCGGACGGGCCGGCCGCGGCCAGGTGGTCGAGCAGCCGGGCGCTGCCGCGGTCGGCGGCCCGCCACCGCGCGATCTCGGCCCTGGCGATGGGGTCAAGCAGCCGGGCGACGGCATCGGTGATCATCAGGTTCTTGCCCCGGTGGATCGCGGTGACCAGGTAGCCATGCCCGGCCAACTCGCCGAACCAGGGCCACTTGGTGGCGGGCCAGCCCGCGAAGCCATGGCCCCCGGTCTGGTACGGCTCCTCCTGGCAGGCCTCATACAGGCTCGGCAGCGCACAGTCCGGGGTCCGGGTGAGCAGCCCGCGGTCGTCCAGGAAGGCCGCGGCCTCGTCCCGGCTGCGCAGCTCGCGGCCGGGGGCCAGGCGGCACTCCACGGCCCGGCGCACCCGCAGGTCGGCCAGGGTCTCCACGGCGTCATCTTCCGCCGCCGCACGCCAGCACGGAAGGACCGGCGCCGAAGCGTCCGTCACCCGCGGCGGCGGTCGGCCACCTGGACCGAGAAGCGGGTGGTGGCCAGGCCCCGGCCGCCGCGCCAGATCTCGTTGCCGGCCAGGACGCCCTGGAGATACCAGGCCCTGGAGATCAGGTGCCGCCGGGCCGCGTCCAGCAGGACCGCCCTGAGGTTAAGGTTCCGCACCCGCGCGGGCGCCCCGGCCAGCCGGTACTGCACGTACTTCCAGCCGCCGCGGATGGTCCCGAAGCCGGTGCGCCAGTGGGTCAGGTAGAAGTGGCGGCCGGCCACGGTCACCCGTCTGGTGCCGGCCGGGCCGCGGATCCGGTAGTGCCGGGTCGTGGCGTTGAGCCAGATCATCACCTCGGCGCGGTCGGCGTGGCGGCGGGCCAGCCGGGTGGAGTTCAGCCACAGGTCGAAGCCGGCGTTCCAGATACCGCGGGCGTGGTCGCGGGTGTACCAGGTCGAGGTGGCCGACCTGAGCGCACTGACCCGCAGCGGCAGCGCGGAGCCCGGGGTGCACCAGCCCCAGTAGCAGCCGTACTGGATGTAGGGGAAGGCCTCGGCGGTATTGCCGGGGTTGCCGGCCCTAGACACCGAGACCGTGAACGCGGCCCGGCCGTGCGGGATGAGAGTGAGGCACTGGCGGCCGTCGGTGCCGAACCGGTCGTCCTGTACCCAGTAGCGCCGCCCGGCGACGTAGGCGCCGGGCTCGTCGGCGGCCCGGCCGCCTCGCGTGGTGCACAAGGTGCGGACCGGATGACGGGCCGCCGCCGCGGCCGGGCTGGCCAGCGCGGCGCCCAGCGCCGCGGTGGTGATCACGGTGAGCCCGGTCGCCAGGGCCGTTCCGGCGGCGCGCCAGCCCCGGTGGCCCGGGCACGCGCGCGCCGGCTGGATGTCGTGCATGGCGTCCCCCCCGGACGCGGCCGGCCAGGTCGGACGGCGCGGCCGCGCTGCATTTTCACGCTAATCCGGGGACGGCCAGCCTGGGGTCCGGCCTGGGCAAAGCTCCGGCCAGGTGGGCCAAAGCCGGCGGCTAAGATACCGCTATGCGCCACTGACGGGGGATAAGCCGGTTATCTGCCGGTTCGTCGTCGGCGAAGCAAGGGGCCGCTTCAGGCACGCCGGGTTCGCCTCCGGGCATCCCGTCCTGCCCGCACCGCAGGAGGCGCCATGCCGGACCAGGACCTGTACCAGCTCAGCCGCGGGCGGCCGCTGAGTCGCCTGCTCCCCTGGGCCACGGAGCACAGCCGCCAGGCGACGATCATCGGGGTGGGGCTGCTGCTGCTCGGCTCGGTGCTGATCGCCCTGCCGCCTCACTCGATCATCCTCGGCATCATCCTCGGACTGCCGTCGGTCCTCATCCTGACGGCCGTGGTGTCGGGCCGGGCCCCGCAGCGCTGGCTTGCGGTGATCGCCCTGTTCGGGGCCATATGGTGCCTGACCACTCTGGGCGTGGGCTTCGACCGGCTGCTGCTGGCGGCGGCCGGGCACGTGGAGTCATGCCGGTACGTGAACTCCACCGAGGGGCCGGAGGACAAATACGGCGGGTTCACCACCGCTTATGTCGTGGGCTGCCCGGACGGAACTCAGACCTTCTCGACCGGCGACCTAGTGCCGGTCAGCAATGGCATGATCAAGGTGCGCACGGTCGCGGGCGGCCTGCTCGGCGTCACGCCGGCGGGACAGTCGGACTGGGGGCTGTTCTTTTTCGCGGTTCCGGGCCCGATCGTGCTCTCGACCCTGCTGGTGGTGTCCCTGCGGACGCCCAGGCGGCCCGCCCCGGTGACCATCATCGGCTCGCGCTGATCCCGGCCGTCCAGGCCGTTCCCTTCCATCGCTAGCCGGCCAATTCGGTATACCGATCTACATGCGCACGTCGGGATCTTCGACTCGCGGACGTTCTCGATGTCGCTGGGCGGCTCGGCCACCTTCGCCCCGACGCACGAGTTCCACCTGGGGATCTGGTTCAACAACCCCAGACGCCGTTCAAGCTGGCCTGCGAATCGGGCGCGACCAAGCCGGTCGTGACCCCTTTCACGGCAACCACAACGCCGGGATCCAGTTTCACTTGTGCCAACTGGTTTGTTGTGCAAAGCTATTGGCACTTAGCTGAAGGAAGGGGAGAACGGTGGGCGAAGACGGAGCCGAGGCGCCGGACGGGCCTGACGGGGACCAGCCCGATCAGCCGGGGGAGCCCGACCTGCTGCGGGAGATGGCGGCACTGCGCCGGCGGGCCAGGACGGCCCGGCATGCCTACTGGTTCCCGCTGGTCCTGTTTGGCCTGCTGACGTGCGCGTCCTTCCCGTTCTACCTCCGGTCGACCGGGCGGCCGTCGACCGACGCTGGCGTTCTCGCGAGCCTGAGTAACCCGGGCGGAAAGTGGCTGCCGTTCTTCGGCGGCGCACCGGGCACCGAGCATGACAGCCTGAGCTACTACTGGCTCGCGGGACTGCTCGGCGGGCTGCTGGCTACGCTGCTGTGGTACCGGTGGCACGCCCGGCAGGCGGGGCTAGCCACCCCGGCCCGCGGCTACATCATCTGCACGGCCGTCCTCACGGTGGCCGCGCTGGCGATCCCGCCGCTGTCGATGGTGCGCAGCCCGCGCTGGCTGCGGTTCCTGCATGAACTGCGCGTGCTCTGGCCCGGGGACCTGATCCTGCGGGGAACATTCCCGTTCGTGATCATCGCCTTGGGGCTGCTGATCCTGGCGTGGGCCGAGCGAAGCCGGGCCCTGGCCGTCACCGCCGCCGTCTGTGTTGCCCTGTCGCTGCTGGAGAGCCTGTACAACGTCGGCAACATCGCTTACCGGCTGGGCTGGAGTGTGCCGACGGGTGCGGCGCCACTGCTGAACGTGCTGCCGTCCGGACTGCTGTTGCTGGTCGCGGGGGCGGCCGCCTTCCTGTGGCAGCGGCGCCGCCGGGCCGCGGCATGAGGGCTGTGAGCGACGACGCCGCGGGGCACCCGACCAGTGGCCTGGACGAGCGCGTGCACCAGCGCCACCGGCTCGGCATCCTCACGATTACCGCGGAGGCCAAGGAGGCCGAGTTCGGCTACCTGCGTGACGCGCTCGGCCTGACGGCGGGCAATTTGTCCCGGCACCTCACGGTCCTGGAGGAGGCGGGCATGATCGAGGTCGAGAAGGGCTACAGCGGGCGCCGCCCGCGGACCTGGGTCCGGATCACGCGGCAGGGCCGCGCGGCGCTGGCCGCCGAGATCGGCGCGCTGGCCGAGATCGTCCGCAGGCACGACCCGGCCGGAGGCAGTCCGCCCGTCATCGATGCGTAGTTACCTGCATGGGGGTGTAGCTAAGTAAGCATCCATGACCCGGGAGCCGGGACGCGACGCCGTTGAGCGCGTGATGGCTCGGCGGCTGCTCGGCTCGGCGGCTGCTCGGCTCGGCGGCTGCTCGGCTCGGCCCTGCGCCTAGTCATGCTCATTTAGTTGGCAATCCAAAGTAGTTGGCATTCGAGATAAGTGGAGATGCACATGTACCGGCACCGGGCCCCGCTCGCTGTGCTCAGCGTCAGCCTGACGATGGCCGCCACGGCGGTCACCGCGGCCACGGCGGTCACCGCCGTCGCGGCGGCGGTGACCCCTCAACGTGCGGTCGGCCCGGCGGGGTCAGCCGGGCCCGTCGTGCTCCTGGACGGCGCGCGCCTCGTGCGCGCCACGGCCGGAGCCGGGCGCGCGGGTGTGATCCTGGCCCCGGCCGGCCAGCGCCGGCTAGCTGCGGTCACGGGCTTCGCCATCGGTGGGCGCGACTATGTGGTCCCCGCCGCTGCCGTTCCCTACCTGGGCCGGAGCCTGGCCGCCAGCCTGTTCGACGTGAGCGCCTTGCGCCGGGCCGAGCGCGGCGGGCGCCTGCCGGTGGCGATCAGCTTTCACGGGACGCTGCCCGCCCTGCCCGGCATCCGGGTCATTCGGGCCGGGCACGGGACGGCGTCGGGTTACCTGACCAGTTCGTCGGCGGCCCGGTTCGGCGTGGCGCTGGCGCGCCAGGTGATCGCGGACCGTGCGCGGGCCAGCTATGGCACCGACGGGATGTTCGCGGGTCACGTGTCGATCAGGCTCGCCGGGACGGCCGGCGCGCCCATGCTGGCCACGCGGGCGGGCGGCACGCGGCACAAGCTCACGATCACCGCCAGCGATCTGGCGGGCAAGCCGGACACCGGCGGCATGGTGCTGGTCTCCAACGTTGCCAATAGCACCGTATTCGCGGCCCAGGGGGTCTTCCGGGCTGGCGCGGCGACGTTCAGCGTGCCGACCGGGCGTTACTGGGCCGTCGGGAGCTTCATCGAGGTATCGGGATCCCGCTTCACCGAGAACCGGGTCACCGTCCTACCCCAGTTCACGGTGGCCGGCGACACGACTGTGCACCTCGCCGAGCGCGCCGCCACCAGCCAGGTGACGATGGCGACGCCGCGTCGGGCGACCGCCGAGGACAGCGACTTCGAGGTCCGGCGCCCTTCCCGCTCCGGCCCGGCGCAGTTCTATGCGTTCTCGGACGCCGGGATCTCGCTGTGGGTCAGCCCCACCCGCCAGCGGCCGAGCGTCGGCAGGCTGCAGACGTTCACCGCGCAGCAACTCGTCTCACCGTCCAGCATGCCGGGGACACCGTACGAGTACACCCTGGCCTACCAGGGGCCGGCCGGGATCGTTTCCGGTCAGCATCACCTGGTCCGCGCGGCTGGCCTGGCCACCGTCGACGCCCGCTACTTCCAGGACGTCAGCACGACCGGCGCCGAGGTCCGCTACGGCATGTTCCCGGCCCAGCTGAACGACCTGCAGTTCGAATCCACGAACTACTTCCGGCTGCCGCGGCACCAGACCGAGTACCTGACCGGTAACCCGGCCATCTCTTATTTCAGCCAGATTCTTCAGTGCTATCCGTCCGCTCCCTGCCCCGGCGGCCAGAACGACGCGGTGCGCTCGTACCACGCCGGCCAGCGGGTGGCCGAGAACTGGAACGCCTACCCGCTGCACTCCGGCGTGAACGTGAACCTGCTCGGCCGCGCTAACCCGGATCCGACGGTGCCGTCGGCCGACAGGTCCGGCAGCATGCTGGCCATCGACGTCTCACCGTTCAGCGACAGTCAGCCGGGGCACACCGGGGCCGGGTTCACGATGGCCAGCTACCAGCTGGACCAGAACGGGCGCCGGGTGGCGGCCGGGACCGCGCCCGGTGACAGCGCTGAGGTGGCCGTGCGGGCGGCGCTGCGACCGGGCTCAGCGGTTTTGCGTTTCGCCTTGACCGCCTCCCGGATCGGGATCGCCTATCCGCTGTCGCCCCGGACGTCCACCGTGTGGACCTGGCACTCGGCCGCCAGGCCAGGGGCGAACCTCCCGCGCGGCTGGGTGTGCCGGGCCGGCGTGGCTGGTGCCTCGTCGCGCCGGTGCGACGTCCAGCCGATGCTGACCCTGGGCTACTCGGTGACCGGCCTGGCCCTGGATGGCTCGGCGCGGCCCGGGCGGCAGACGCTGACGATCACGGCGGGACACCTGCAGCTGGCTCACGCCGCGCTGATCACGGGCGTGCGAGCCTGGGTATCCCTGGACGGTGGCACGACCTGGCGCGTTGCTCGTGTTAGGCCAGCGGCCGGGCCGGGCCGGTTCACGGCCCGTTTCACGGCGCCTGGCGGGTCGCTGGTGACGCTGCGGGTACGGGCCGCCGACCGGGCGGGCGGATCCATCACCGAGACCATCTACCGCTCTTACCGGACCGTTAGCGCCGGCGCGCGGCTCTAGCGCTGCTCCCAGGATTCCTGCCACCCAGCGCGGTCAGGTCCAGGAAGGCGTAGGGCAGGTCGACATGGTCGAGGCCGCGAGCGTAGGCCGAGTAGGTGTGGTAGATCTCGCCGCCATCACCACTGTCGGTGCGGGCACTGCCGGCGTCGGACCCGTCGGCGTCGGCGCAGGAAGCAGCTGGCGCCGGACAGCTCGGTTGACTGCACGCCGCCGAGCCGGTCCGGCTCGGGCCGGTAGTTGTACTCCAGCTGCGGCACCGACTCGTCCAGCGTGACCTGGAAGTCATAGTTGAAGTCGCTGCCGTAGGAGGAGTAGCAGGGCACCGCCCAGCCGCGGCCGGCCACGTAGGCCTCGATCCGGTCCAGCGGCGCCCGGCAGGCCATCACGAAGGCCGTGTCGCGGGCGCGCAGTCGCTCGACGAACGCACCGGTGAGCTCGCTGGTGAACTCGGTGCAGATCGGGCAGGCCGCGTCCCAGTTCGGCCCGAACATGACGTGGAAAACGATCAGCTGGCGACGGCCGCCGAACAGCCCGGCCAGGCTGACCTTGCACCGCGGGCCGTCGAAGATGTACTCCTTGTCGACCCGGACCATGGGCAGCCGGCGCCGCTCGGCGTTGAGCGCAGATTTCTTGCCTTTGAGACGGGGCCAAAGCCCCGGATTGATCGGTTCTCCCGGGTGACGGGCCCGGATCGGCGGCGCTATCGTGGGGCCTGGCGTCGATCTACCGCCCAACCTCCTTCGGCCTCCCCCGGCGAGGCCGCTCGGCGGAGGCAAAGGGGACTGGATTTCCCGGATCGCTGATCACAGCCCGCCACGGGTTCCTCGCCAGGGGATGAGTGCCGTGGTGCCGAGGGCCTGATGACAGCGAATAAGCACTTCAAGCGCCACGTACGGGAACGAGCCCGCCGTACCGAGGAGTCGTACACCGCTGCGCTCAGGCATCTTCGGCGCAACGACGCCAGGGAGCAGCACATGCAATGGCAGCGCGTGGAAAAGCCCGACTTCGGCTACGCCGCCCACGTCCCGCAGGACTGGGAGGAACTCCCCGCCGACCTGACCAACAGTCCGCTCGAGACGGCCAGGTTCGCCCATCCGCGCGACCGGCGGTACAGCGTGATCGTGTTCCGCGGCCTGCCCTCGCCCGGACTGAGCGCGGTCCGGGTCGCCGAGCGGGCCCTGGGTGCGCTGGAGCGCGCCGGGTTCGGTGACTTCCAGATCACCGAGGCCGAGGTCGCCGGGCTGGCTGGCGCGCGGCTGGACTGCGCCAAGCACGTCGCGGGCCGGACCTGGGCCGTGCGCGAGTTCTTCGCCATCCACGACGACGTGCGCTTCGTGCTCGGCTGCGGCTCCTCCGTGCCGGATGAGGACGAGCCGCTGTTCACGCAGATGGCGGAGCGATTCGAAATCCTCAGCCTGGCCTGAGGCCTTACCGCGCTCGCGCCTGTCCTCCGCCGGTGGCTCTTGGCTTCTCGGCCTACCGGGTCTCGATCAGGCCCTCCTGGTAGCCAATGCTGGTCTTGTAGAAGCCGATGGCGGCGCAGTAGCCGGAGGCCGTGCAGGTCACGTTGGTCAGTCCGGTCACTGCATTGGCGCCGGTGCCGGCATTGTCCGGTACCGGCGCGCTGATGCCCGCCCAGGTGCCGGAGAAGTTCGCGCCGATGAGCGCGTTGCTGCCAGTGCCGTAATAGCCGACCACGACGCAGCCCGTGGTGGCGCAGGCCGCCGAGTTCACCTGGGAAACGCCGTCGGCCGGCGTCGGAGCGGAGGCCGTTGTCCACGTTCCGCCGGACAGCGTGTCGATGACCCCGCTCTGAGAACCGCCGGTTTCTGCGTATCCGCCCGCGGCCAGACACGACTGCGCGCTGCGGCAGGCGACCCAGCTGAACTGCGCGTTGGCCGGGCTGGCAGCGTCGGATGGCAGGGGCGCCGAGGTCGCCGTCCAGGTGCCGCCGGAGAGGTCTTCCAGCACTCCCTGCCAGGTTCCCTCGCTGGTCGTATAGCTCCCGGTCGCGGTGCACGAACCCGGCGCGGGGCAGGCGACGGATGCCAGGGTCATGGACGGAGGTGAGGCATTGTCGGCATTGGCTGGCAGCGGCGCGGTCGCCGCCGTCCACGTGCCGTTGGCGAGCGTCCCGATCATCCCCTGGGGCTGGCCGGTGCGGTCCGTGTATGTCCCAACCGCGACACAGGATCCGGCCGACGCACACGAGACAGCCGACAACGACGGGCTGCTGCCGCCGGCTGGCATCGGTGCCTCAGCCGCCGTCCACGTTCCATTGCTGAGCGTGTCGATGAGCGGTTCCTGGTCGTTGCTGCTGTCGGTGTACTCCCCAACTGCCACACATGAGGTAGCTGAGGCGCACGAGATCGAGTCAAGGCCGGGGCTGGTGGCGCCCGCCGGCAGCGGTGCCTCAGCGGCCGTCCACGTGCCGCCGTTGAGCGTTTCGATCACCAGGGCGTCGGCCTTGAGGGATCCGGCCTGCTTCTCGTAGATGCCGATGGCGACGCATGACGTGGCTGACGCACAGGTGACGTCGTACAGATCGAGGGAGGCCGGGGGCGTGTCGGTGAGCTGCGACGGCACTGGTGCCGTGATCGCGGTCCACTGGCCGCCCTTGAGCGTCTGGATCAGCCCGCCATTCTTACCCGTCGTCGGATCGATGTAATTGCCGACGGCGGTACAGGAGCCGGCCGCACCACAGGCCACGTCGTTATCGATCTGGAGGGTGTTGCTCGCCACCCCCGGTGGCAGCGGAGCCTCGGTCGGGGTCCAGCCGGAGGCCGGGGTGACGGTCAGGGTCGCGGTCGCCGTCGTGGTCTGCGCGGCTGCGTCGGTGAACTTGAGGCTGAAGGTGCTGGTGCCCGCGGCGGTCGGCGTGCCGCTGATCGTGGCGCCGGACAGGCTGAGCCCGGCGGGCAGGTGGCCTGCGGTGATGGCCCACGTGCCCGTCCGGTGGTCGACGGTGGTGAGCTGGGTGCTGTAGTGCTGCCCGACGGTCGCCGCGGGCAGGTGTGTGGTGGTGATGACCGGCGGGGTCGCTGGAGGCGGGCTGTTGCTGGACCAGAGGATCTTGTGGTCAAGCAGCGTGCCGGAGGCGATGGTGACCGTAGGGCCGCCCTTCCACCACTTGGCCAGCACGCCCTGGATGTTCCAGTCGGAGCTGACGTCCAGCTCGGCGGCCGGGTGCTGGCCGGGATGGAAGCCGAGATGCGCCGTCGCGCCGATGCTGCCGGTGACGCCGGTCGTGTCGTCCAGTGTGAGGCTGACGTCCAGGCCGCCCGCGAGGGAGGCGTCGATCCCGCCAGGGGTGGACAGCTTCGGCGGGGTGTAGGTCGGGACGCAGTACCGGCCGCCGGAGTTCCCGCCCGTGGCGGTCCACTCGTAGTAGGCGCCGCACTGGAGCGTCACCGTGGCGCGGATGTCGATGCCGCCGTTCACCGCGAAGGTCAGCGACGGCTCGACGTCGAGGTCGACCTCGCCCAGCTCACCGGCCGGGAATGCCACCTTCGCGCTGGGCAGGTCCAGTGAGCAGGTGGCCGAGCCGGACACCGTGATGCCCATGTTGACGGACACGGTGCCGTCGAGAGCGGCGTAGAAGGTGCTGAGCCCGCCCGTTCCCGGATAGAAGCCGCCGGCCTTGAACAGCGGGTGCTTCCAGATCGCCGTCACCGTCGGCGTGAGCTGGTGAGTGACGTCCAGGCCATGCAGGCTGGAGGTCACCCCGCCGCTGCAGTTCAGCGCGCCGTCGCTGCTGGCTTGTGGCCGGGCACCGCCGGCTCGCGGCCGGGCGCGGGTGGCGGTGCCGTTGCTGGTCGCGCCCAGGGCCTGGACCGTCCCGGTGTTATAGGCGTCCCCGACGGTGCCGGGGGTCAGGGTGACCGTGCTCGTGCCGTCGCCGTTGCTGGTCACCGTGCCCGCCACCGCGATCAGGCCGGTCGGCAGGCTGGTGCCGGCGGCGAGGACGAGCACGTCGTTCGCGGCCACACTGATTCCGCTCAGGGTCGCGCCGGTGACCGCGCCGCTGGTCGGATCGCGCGTGACTGAGGCCACGTCGGCCGCCGGGACCTGCACCGTCGCGCCGTCGTCCGTGACCACCGAGCACGACTTCGCCGCGCACGTCGTGGGCAGTGCTGCCGGCACCGCCAGGCTCAGCGTGGCGGTGGCCTTGGCCTGGCGCGCGTCGGTGACCTGGACCGCGACCTTGCTGGTGCCGGTCCCGGCCGGGAACCCGGTCAGGACCCCGCTCGGGGACAGCGTCAGGCCGCGGGGGAGTCCCCGAGCCGTCCAGGAGTAAGGCCCGTCCCCGCCCGTAGCAACCAGCGCGGCCAGGTATGACTCTCCGGCCATGCCCTCCGGCAGCTTCGCGGTCGAGACTCGCAACAGCCGATTGGTCTTCGCCGTCAGCGTGTCCGCGGCCGCGGTCGTGCCCGCGCGGCCGCGCGCGAACAGCGCGAAGCTGTAGGTCGTCCCGGCGGCCAGGCCGGTGACCGTGTACTGGTTGATGCCCGGCTTCGTCGTGGCGACCGCCTGGCCCGAGGTCACGCTGCCCGGCGGCGTCGACCCCGTCGCCCGCCGGATCGTCACCCCGGTCAGCGCCTTGGTGGCCGGGTTCGTCCAGGCCAGTGTCAGGCTGTGCGGCGTCGCGGCCAGCACGCCCACCGCCGTCACCCGCCCCGGCGGCGTGACGTAGGTGTAGTGGTCGGCCGCGACGCTCGCCGAGGAGCCCGCGGAGGTGATCACCTTGACCCCGGCCAGGCCCGCCGCGTGCCGCGGCGAGACGACCGTCAGCCTGGTACTTGAGGCCACCTTGAGCTGGCTGCCCTTGGCCGATCCGAAGTCCACGGCGCGGACTCCGGTGAAGTTCCTGCCGCTCACAGTGACCTTGGTGCCGCCTGCGGTCGAGCCGGAGGATGGCGACACCTTCGACACCGACGGCCGCGCCGCCTGCCCGGCCTGAATGGCCGACCTGGCCGCCACCGCGGCCTGCGCCGCCGGGCCGGCCGCCAGTACCGCCGAGCCGATCAATCCCAGGCTCGCTATCCCGACGCCAGTTCGCCGGGCTAGCACGTGACCACGCACCAGAACACCCCCCACGCCGAATGCCGACCGGAACAGTAGCAACCGGTCGGGATACGCCGGAAGACCAAAGGAGACCAAAGGAGACCGCTGGGACTACCGGTGACGGCCCGGCCTTGTCGCAGTCTTGGCTCGATCGCCCCAGGTTCGACGACCCCAAGGTTCGCCAACGTTCCCGCAACCTCGCGACAAGGCCGCCGCCATAGAACTGGACCGAAGGGCACCACAGGATCGGGGAGGTTCGACATGAAGACCACAACTGCCCCAGGGCGAGTCCAGGCCAGGGCCAGCACCGGACGGCGGCCCGCTGGTCAGTCCGCAGTGGCTGGAGGCCCATCTTGATGACCCGCGGGTGCGGGTGGTCGAGGTCGATGTCAGCCCGGCCGCCTACGGTGACTGGCACATCGAGGGCGCCGTGCTGTGGAACATCTACGCCGATCTCAAGGACGGCGATTATCGCCTCGTGGGCGCCGCCGCGCTGGAGAGGCTGACCACGTCATCGGGGATCGCACCGGACTCGACGGTGGTCTGCTATGGCTACGGGCCGGCGCTGGGCTTGTGGCTGATGAAGCTCCACGGACACCAGGACGTGCGCATCCTGGACTGCTCGCGCGAAACCTGGCGGGCCCAAGGCCGTCGGCTGAGCAACGCCGCAAGCGAACCGGTCGCTCACCGCCCTCTTCGTCGCCGAGCGCGGATTCCTGCCCGGCGAGGACTCACCCTGGATCGACGAAATCCGCCACCACCTGACCGAGCTCCGCCTGCGTGCCCTGGAGTGCTATGCCGCCGCCGCCCTGGGCCTGGGCGGAACCGAACTGGCCGCCGCCGTGGGGGCCGGCCGACAGCTCACCCGCCTGGCTCCGCTACGCGAGAGCGGCTACCCCTACCTCATGCAAGCCCTCGCCGCCCACAACCTGGCTGAAGCTCTCGAGGTGTACGCGCAGCTCAGCGACTGCCTGCGGGACCAGCTCGGTGTGTCACCTGGTCCGGCCACCCGCCAGCTCTACGAGCAGCTCCTGGCCGCGACCTGACCGCGCAGCCGGGGGACTGCCAGGTGGGGGAGGGGTGGTGGCTGGGCTGAAGTGGGGCGCCTGGGGCTCGAACCCAGAACCCACGGATTAAAAGTCCGCTGCTCTACCATTGAGCTAACGCCCCGCGAAATTAGTGTGCTGACCGGCAGGTTCCTGCCGACGCGACACCGCAGTCGCTTGAGCATAC
>Ga0134126_10000389_pt1 | contig 56786 bp, 88 predicted proteins | sample KB31752_FD_96881 | JGI IMG/M metagenome (GOLD analysis project Ga0134126, IMG submission 96881) | Terrestrial soil microbial communities with excess Nitrogen fertilizer from Kellogg Biological Station, Michigan, USA - KB3-175-2 | ecosystem: Environmental > Terrestrial > Soil > Unclassified ...
GTCTCGTCTTCCCATCGCCGCACCGCGAGGTCGATCGTGTTGGGGCGTTCGTCGTCCCAATGGACGCGGATCAGCTTCGGGTTCTGCGACCAGTACTGGACCTCTCCCGTGGTCGGATTCACGTCAACGAGCACGTAGGAGTCGCCATCGCCGAACTGGTCGGCGTAGACGTGCCCCTCATGCACGCTCATTCGGTTCGCTTCCCAGAGTTCCTGCGCTTCCTCGGCGATTGTCGGGTCGGTGGCGTCGAACCCCGAGACCTGAAGCCGGTCGGCGTGGGCGTCAACGACTGCAGCAGACCGGTTGTACGCGAACGCGCGGAAGCGTTGGCCGAACGTGGTGAGGAACTTCTGTGTCGCGAACGCGAGCTGCTGATTGCCCGCGATGTAGTCCTCGTACCGGGCGTAGTGATCGTTGCGGCCGTCCGTGAAGGCGTCGATGGCCCACGCGAGGGGGTTGGCTGGTAGGGTCATCTAGGCACTCCAGAGTTTGCGTGATGCTGCGAGCGCGAGCCGCGTCAACGCCATGCTTGTCGTATCGACCTGGTCATCGTGGTCACCGTGAGGGAAGGCCTGATGCTCCAGAAGCCAGTCTTCTCGCCAGTCTGCGTTCTCAGGGATATGCGCCCGGCCACCTTCTACGATAGCGGTCACCCCATCTGCTCGAGCCGTCTTCGATTGCGTTCCGTCGATCTTGAAGGCCACGACCGGGAGGGCAGGAAGCTTCTCGTCCTTGGTGTAATAGGGGAGTTTCCACGTCTGGATCGCCGATTGCCCGCTCGCCTTGTCTTCGACGACGAGCGCGATCTTGAGCCCCGGAAACAATCGAGACGCCCACGCATAGGCCGTATGTCCAAGTCGGATCAAATCGGGGAAGGACACACGTTCACGCCAGACGCGAACGAGATACAGGTTCCCGTCTCCGTCTGCGCCCCAGAGCGCGAAGACGGAATAGTCGTTCTCCACGCCCTCTTTGAAGGCTGAGTCGACGTAGAGCTCCGCCTTGACGATCTTGGGCAAATCGCGGTACGACTGCCACCACGAACGCTTGAACATCCCGCCTTCTTGGCGAACGGGCTTCTGCTGATACTGTGCCGAATATGCCTGTGATCCCAGTTCAACTTTCTTCTCGGTGATTTCCTTGGCGCCGTACCGCTCGGGGTCGAGGAGTTCACCTGGAATGTTCCGGGGGTCCGTCCATCCGATACCGGTGACCTGTGTCGTGGGCTCGTACTCCATCGGCAAGTTGAGGTGCTCATAGCCTTGCTCGATGACATTGCCGGCAAGATCGTTAACGTGGAGACGCTGCTGAATCACGATTTTGGGACTGGTCTTCGGATCGTTGAGGCGAGATGGCATCGTCTCATTCCACCAGCGCACCGTTTCCGCAAGAGCCTTCGGGCTATGCGCGTCTTTCGCGTCGTGGGGGTCGTCCACGATCAGCAAATCGCCCCGCTTCCCCGTCACGCCTGATCCCGTCCCGAGCGAGATGCGATGTCCCGTCTGATCGTTCTCGTAACGTGTCTTTACATTTTGATCTGTTGTCATAGCAAACCGATCGCCCCACCGCTCTTGATACCAATCCGACGCGATGACTCGCCGGGAACGTACGGCGTCCCGCATGGCGAGATCGCTATCGTGTGAGGTCGTCAGGAAGCGGAAAGACGGGTGGTCGATCCAGAGCCACGCCGGGAAAAGAACAGATACCAAGGTGGACTTAAGAAAACCCGGCGGAAGCGTAATAACAAGACGCTTGATGTCCCCCTCGGCAACCGCTTGCAGATGGTCGCAGATCGCATCAACGTAGAAGCCGGGGATGAGATCGCGTCCTGGCTCAACCTCTGGCCATGCCTGGCGAACAAAATTGCGAAGCTGGCGTTCCGCCTTGAGGGTGCGAATCACGTCGAGATCGAGCAACTCGCCGTATGTCGGCTGGACAGCGGCGAGCATCAGACGGCCACCTGATGCTCAGAGGAGGTGGCTTTGAGCGCAATCCGTTCGAGCGCGTCAAGCTCATCGTTGGAGAGATTGCGAAGGCCATCCGGAATCCGGTGAACGTGATCGATTCTGCCGGAGTGGCGAACGTTGACGCTCGTATCCCACTGACCGAGTTCCTTGGCAATCTGTTCCTGAATCGAACGGAGTTCCTTGAGCGTGGCGACGTCAACGGCTGCTTCGCGACTGATACTCTCGAGACCGATCGTCTCTTTCGTCGCGATTAGCCCGGTGTGCTCACCCGGCGCCCATTGTCGTTCGGACTCCTGTGCGTAACTTCGGGCCTCAATGACCTGGAGAATCTTATTGTGGAGATCGGCGAGAACCCGAATCCGTCCGGCCTTGGTGGCGACCGCTTCGTGGCGGATTGCTTCTGACGCCTCACCGATCAGTCCTTGAACGAGAGAGGCGAACGTCGGGTCTTTCTTCCAACGGTCAAGTTGACGTTGGGTGACACCGGCAATCTGCGCAATTTCACGGTCGGGGATCGTCCCATCGGCAAGCTGGGACGCCGCTCGATACTTACGTGCATCGACGGTAATCCTACTGACATTTGCTGACGTTTTGGGAGCGTCCGCCATCCGGGAATCCGAGCACGATAAGCCGCGTCTCCCCCGAGTCGTAAGTAAAGTATAGCCTATCGGTCACCGTCGGACGATTGGCTGAGGTCATCAAGTTCCGCTTTCCCGCGCAAGACATCGGTGACGGTGCGCAGATCAGCCATCGCCCGGTAGAGCATGTCGCTGACGGCGATCTCCTGACCCGCTGGCAGGTCCAGAGCGCGCAGCAGGTCACGCGCCTGACCGTTGAGCCGTTCGGCCTCCTCCACGAGCGCCTTGGCCATCCTGCGACGTTCTACTGGGTCACGGCTGCTCCCTCGCATCCCGGATGATCTGCTCGGCGGCGCTGACGTGTCCGGTTACCTGCCTGTCGAGGTAGCTATCGACCTCACGCCAGATTGATCGGATCACCTCGTTTTGGTCAGCGTGTGGGGAGTCGGCCCACTGGTACAGCACGCTCTCAATACCGACAAGCATGTCGTCCTCTTCTTGATCGTCGGTCGCATCAATGCAGTTCTGAAAGAACCAGGTACTGAATCGGGCAATGTCGTCATGAGTTCCGCCGCGATAGGGGAGATGCTTGTTGAGTTCAGCAGTCAGTCCCATCACCCCGCCTCCCCGCTTCCAATTGTGGCGAATCTGCCACAATTAGCATGCTCACGCAACCACGCGGCCAGCTCTTTCGCCCGGAGCTCGTCGTAGTTGTCGCATAAGGCATCAACGTGTTCCTCCGCCTCCCGCGCCAGCTCCTCGATCACGCGTCGCCGTTCGTCGGCCCGTTCTGCCGCCACCTGCTCCCGGTACGCCGGGTTGCTCTGCCAGAGATTCATCATTGGTGCTGCCTCACGTTGCTGCTGAAGCCAGACATCGGACGGCAGACCATCGGTCATATCCGGCGCGATACCGACAAGCTCAGATGGATGGATTCGTTTCTTGTTGCTCATCACCACTCCAACCTTCCGCCGCGTTCCTGATGCTGGCGCGGTACACGTTTGCCGTCGATCAGGGCATGGTACCGCTCCAGCATATCGAGGATGCGGCCCACGCTCACCGATTCGGACACACCGTATTCCTTGCGCAACTCGATCCCGATCCACATCGCCGCGTTGTGAGCACCCTCACGCTTCACGTCGGCCATGGCCTGGGTGCAGGCGTCGTGGGAGGGGCATGTGTCAGTCACCGCATCCCCCTCACCGCCTCTCGTGACCATCCCAAGTCCACCAGCGTGATCCGTGCGCCCATCCGTGGCCCGCTGTGGTGGATGCCAAGGTCCGGGTTGGTGGACAGGTCAGTGAACCAGATCGTCTTTTGGCCACGATCGTTCGGCTCGACACGGATGCCGCGCAACGGTGGACCGTTGGGACTGGTAGCGGCAAACTCGTCCATCCATCTCTCGTACCACGAAAGCGGTTGATCTTGGATCAGCGGGTCGTCGTGCTGGGTCATGCGGCCCGCCTTTCTGCTTCGTCGGCCAGTACGGCATTCATCAGCGTGTAGAACGAACTGTCTCGCAGGGACGGCGTGTTGGCCCGGAAGACCCGCCAGCCGAGTGCCTGTGCGAGATTGATCTTCTCACTGTCTCGCAGCATACCGTTCAGACTGTTGTGCCCCGGCCCGGTGATCCCATCGTATTCGATCGCGATCTTTGGGACAGTCCAGCAAAAATCGAATCTGAACCGGCGCACCGGGTGAAAGCGCACCTCAGTGGTCAGCTCCCAGTCAAGCCCGAACGACTGCGGGGCGTAGGCGAGATACGTGTGCAGGTCGGCCTTGTAGTCCTGCTTACTCACCGGTCGCCTCCAGCCATGCGGTCATCCAGTCCCGCATCGCCGTCACTTGCGCACGATCCAGCGTCGTAAAGATCGACTCATAGTCTGCCAGCCGCCGGTACGGGCTGAACCAGACCTTGACCTGATCGGTGTGCCCCTCCAGCGACAGGTCATCGTGGACCGTGCGTGGAGTCTGGATCAGCAGCTCGTGGACGGGCGGGAACGTCAGTTTCTTGTCGGTCATCCCTGCCCCTCTTTCATCGCTCGCAACTTCGCGATCGCCTCTTCTTCGCTGTCGGCGTGAATGAAGTGCTCATCATTGTGACCCGGCGGGATGAGGCGCGAGAGATCACATGGCTCAAAGGGATCGTCCCATTCCACCCATGCGTCAGGGGGCCGTGCAGTGTGCTTCCCGTCACCGTCGAAGTCTGCGATGACTCGGTAGAGTGGCTGTGTGTGGGTCGGAATCTCGGGATTCCGTTCGACATCATGGAACTCGCAGTAGTTGCCGCCAAGCGCGGTGTTGATGCTCGCCGTAGCAGCGCTGGCGTCCGCCTCGTTATCGAATACGGCGGCAGGAAACCATGTGGCGTAGTCAAAATCGGGATTAGTGCTGTACACCATCACAACGAAAGCCTTCATCCCTGCCCCTCCTGCCGTGACCGGTCAGGTTTTCGTCCCGGTGTGATTACCCAGTCAGGGACAAGAGCGTGACGCATCTCGTCACACCAACAACAGATGATGCGTGGGCTGTCACCATCCCATCGCCACGTATGCTTTTGGCCGTCCACCCGCTGCGAGAATGGGCAATACTCCGGGTCCAGCGCCGTGATGCGGTCCTCGTGGTCGGTCATGATGCGGCCTCGTTTTTTGGGTTGATGTCGAGGAGCGCACACCAGATGACGAAGCAGATGAACGACGCGATGAAGATGGTGACAGCCACGCCAACCCACGCGAAAAACGCATTGGTGAGAAAGTCACTGCTCGGCATCACTTGCCCTCCCGGTCCCGGAGCGCGCTGACGGCGTCGTCGTAGTCCTTGATCAATGAGCGCAATACCGTTTTCGACATCGAATCGAGTCCAGCGCCTGGATCGTCGGCAATATCCACAATCTCATCTCGTAAAGCAGCCGCCGCCTCCAGCACCCGCGTCACCGCGTCGTCGGCGCTCGGGGTCGGCTGCGGCTGCCGGGAGAATTCGCCATGAAAGTGCGTCATGTGATCGCGCTCCCACTCCTCGATCATGACCAACCCTTGATCGATGTAAGCCTTTTGCCCATCCATCCGCGCGGCCAGTTCGTCAAGGCGCTTGTCGAATGTGGCATCGGCTTCATGGAGCGCGTAAACCTCGCAACCAAGCTCGTCATCCAGCATGCCCAAATCCACATGCAACCCGTTGATCCGCTTCTCGTGCTGCTCGATGCGTTCGTGGTGCGCGTACTCGGTGGACGAGTCGGCGTCTATAGAGGTGCTATGAACGCTATGAACGTCTTTAGCCGCGTTCTTAGCGTTCATAGCCTCATCTTCCGCAACTCTCCGGGATTCCCGGAGAGTTGGATCGGCGTCCGGCTGAAGCGGTATCGTCCACCGCATGCCGTTCGGACCACGGCGGTACACCCATCCGTCTTCCGTGATCTCGGCGTCCGCTGGCATCTTTCCGCAGTGGGGGCAACCACCGTCTTCGTTGGCGTCAGGAACAGGGTAGTCGCAGACACCCGTAGCATGGCAGTACGGACACGTAGATATCGGCTCTTCGATATCCGCCTCGGACTCCCCACCCCGAATCTTGCGAAGCAGTGCTGCCTGATCGCGTTTGATCGCGTACTTCAGCGGACCGACTTCCGACTCCTCGGCGTCTGTTGGAGGGGTGGCGGCATCGAATCTCCTGATTGCCCCATGAATCTCTGTCGCTTCATCACTGCTTTCCGGTAGCGCGTGTAGGAGGTACGCCATATCACGGCGCAGCTCCCTCCCCGCCGCCACCTGTGCCGTCAGCCGCGCGTTCTCGGCCCGAAGATCGCCGCATTTGGTGTCGCTGTTGTGCGAAAGGTTGTAGTAGGCATCGCGTTCGACACGAATGGCGGCGAGGTCGCTGGTCAGCCGCGCGTTCTTGTCGATCTCTTCTTTGCGCCAGGTAAGCAGGTTGGCGCGATCCTCTTTCAGCCGCGCGATTTCGGCGTCCTTCGGGGCTAGCAGTTCGGCTTCGATCAGATCAAGGTTATTCCCGCCGACGGAGTAGATCGATAGCGGGTTGTGATTGTTCATTCGGTACGGGGTCATCAAGTCTCGCAGCTTGCTCATTCGGTCTCAGCTCCTTCGCTGGCGGTCGGGGCGGGCAGGTACGTGCGGATGAATGCCTGTACGTCAGACGGGTAGCAGGTCCATTCGCTGTCACGGTCGATCAGCCGGGCAGGCAGTTCAAACGGGGCCTCGTCGATCATGCGTTGCAGCACATCGGTCACGACGGCGCGTTTCGCGGCTTCGATGTAGGGATCGGCGATCTCAAGAACAGTCTCTACGTCGCCATAACCAACATAGCTGGAAACCCGAGGATTCCAGGAGATTGCAGCGATCTCACTCTCAGCGAACTTCATCGTCGCCCCTTTCCGTTCCGGCGAGTGCGGATACGATCCAGTTACTGAGACTCCCCCCTTCGCCGTGGTACTGGCCTGTGTTGTCATCCCAGAATGCAAGGATGTTCTCGTGCGGATCGTTACCCGCCTTCTCCATCAACTGCGCCAGGAGGTCCGCCGTGATGACGGGGATCAGATGGGGCAGGGCGGCTTCGAGTGCCACAAACGGGAGCTCCGAAACGTCATGTCCCCTCGTATCTGCCCACCAGGCGTCGCATGCGTCCCGTGCGGCATCCTGTGCCGCGTCCGGTATCTCGATGGTCATCACGCGCCCCCTTCGCCCATGTAGTCGATTTCATCCGCTCCGAGATGACGGGCGAGCTCTTCGCCGTACAGCGGCGATTCCGCGCCCCCTTCGCCCAGATCTCCCGGATATCGCGCCTCTGATGCCAGCACGCCATACGCGATACACAATGGCGTCAAGTGATCCCGGTCCTCTTGGGAGACGTCTGGCAGCATCACGTCCAGCCACGTATGGATGTCGTCAGCCACACTCAGCGCAGCTTCCAGCCGCTCGATCTGCGCCACCAGTGCCGCGCGATCCGGGTCGAGGGCTGCATCAATGACGACACGAGCATGGCTGATATAGCTACTCTGGTCGCCTTCTCGAACGTTGTCCCATCCGACGATGATCTTGGGATTGTGATAGCGATGCACGTACGCATACAGCGCCTGTGCCCCTCGAATTTCCGCGTCTGTTGCCATCACCACACCATCCATCCGTACACGTAACCCAGAATCATCCACACGCCCCACAGCGTCACGCCGACGATCAGCGCCACGGCGGCGGCGATCAGGACGTACATACTCGTCAGCAGCGCCATCTCCAGCCGGGTCAGCGGCACATCGGGGTCAAGGTCATCGTTCACGCGGCGTTCCTTTCCTGCGCCTTGCACGGACGACCGGTGCGCCTTGGCAGTGGCGGGTATCCCCACTGCCGTCCCCGCGCGATCTCCTTCACGGCATTGCGATGCACCCCGAACCGGGCGGCGATCGCGACAACGGTCATTTCTCCTTCCGCGTACAGCTCCCGAATTTCTTCGACCTGCCCGCGGTGCAACTTGCCGCCGCGGGTTTCGGCGCGGGTGGCCTCGTACCGGATGTGCGCAACACGTTCGGCGTCGGTCCACGGGGTCAGCGGTGCGCTCGGGTCGATCGTGCTCATGCGGCTTGCTCCTCTTCCCTCATCAATGCTTCGATGCGTTCGACCGTGACGCCGTAGCGTTCGGCCAGTGCCAGACGGGTTGCGCCCCGTGGCGTCGACTCGCCGGATCGCCAGCGGCCTACCGCGCTCATGCCGACGTCGAGCGTGGCGGCAAGGGACGCGATCGTGTCGCCGCGCGTCTCCATCACCCGGCGCAACCAGTCGGCAAAGCGCCCGTGGGTAACGCGTTGCGGCATCGGCTTGACCTTGTCGGAGCGGGTGCGTTTGGCCATGATCGCCTTGACGCGGGCGACCGCTGCGGCCGCTTCCGGCGACCCCTCGGGCAAGCCGCCCGCGTTGGTCCCGTACATCGCCGGGACGAATCGGATGGTGGTCATGCCGCCCGCCTTTCCTGCTGTGCCTGCGCCCACGCGCGGGCGTGCCGCTCGAACTCGAACTCCGCGAGCGGGCGACCATCGGGATCGCGCGGGTCCTTGACGGCGTAGACCGTGACCGGGATGCCGAGAAAGGCGTCGTGGCGGTCCGTGCGGTGGATCGGGAATCCGGCTTCCCATGTGAGGTTCTTTCGGTGGAAGTAGTGACGGTCGATCATCGGCCAGCCTCCCAGTCGATTTGACTTGCAGGAACGTAGGTCGGCTTCACGTGTGCGATACGCAGCCGGATCGGAGACGGCATCCCCTGCTCCTTCAGCTTGCCGCGGACCATCTGAATCGACCGTTCGCGAAGAAGGCGCATGACGTTGTCGTATTTGTCCGGCGGGCAGTCAGGAAGCGGCACGATGAGAAAAACAGTCCGTCCCCCTTTTGCTTTTCCGCCGTTCGCCTCGAGCATCCACTCTTCGCAGGCCACGATGTCGCCGCGAAGGAGTTGGTATCTGTTGCGCTCGTTGAGCACCTGGTATTTCGTCTTGGCTGTGTTCGGGGGAACCTCGCCGTTTTCGGCGGGTTTATGTCGTGTCTGCATGTGTGCTCCTGGGTCTAGGCGACGCTGGTGAACGGCACCACCTGGTCGATAAGCGGCGCCTGAACGAAGGTCTCACGAGCATCCTTGAGTTCGGATGTCCACGCGCCATAGCGAGCGATCTCGGCGGTGAACGCCACGACCTCCGGCGATCGAAGCGCCGGCTTCGCGGTTTCGGGATCGATATCCGCGCGCATCAATTGCGAGAACATGAGCGCTTCGAACTGCATCGCGTTCAGCGCGAGGTCACGGCTGTTGTCGGCGGCGACCCAGATCACGAACTGGTACCCATCGAAGAAGGTCAGAAGTGCCGGCGCGAGCACGGTGCGTCCCAACGTGAGCCGACCGCTTGCCTTGCCGCCGGCGCGCTTCCAGAGATAGGCGATTGACGCGGTGGTCAGATGTGCGAGTTCCGGGCATTCGGCGATCAGATGCTGCCCGATGCGATCTATCTCCGGCGCCGGAAGGAACGGAATCGGTTCGTCGTTTTCGTTGACGAACGCGTTGTCTACGGGCGGGACGATGCGGAACGAGCGGGTGATGTCGTGGATATTGCTGGTCATGCGGACATCCTTCCTGGGTGAAGTCGCTCGAGGATCCGGTTGATCCATGAGGCATGGCGGTCGTCACGAAAGATGTGCTGCTCAACGGCGGTCAACGCCTCACGCATCGCCTTCGCTTCGGACGCAAGTCCGCACGATTGCGCATACTCGAGACGCGCCGTCAGAACATCGACGACGGTGCTGAGTGATGGCGTATGGTCCGTCATGAGACGACTCCCACTTCCCGCAGCCGCTTCGAGATCGGGTCAAACTGAAATCTCACCCGCCCCAGCTTTGCCGCGTCGATCCGTCGCGTCTTGGTCACGACGATGTCGACTGGATTATCCGGAGCCTTGAGGTCGCGCCAGACGGAGAGGCCGAAGTCGGCCTTGTTCCGGAAGTTGTTTGACCCGGAGATATTGCCAAGGCCCGGCACTTGCTCCTCGCCGGCATCCGACATCGGCATCTTGGTCGGATGGGCCACGAGCCACAGATGGAGATTGTGATTCCGCGCGAAGCTCCGTAGTTTCCGCAGGACCACGCTGACGTATTCGGTCTCCGAGAGGTTCGCCGGACGTGCGTGTTCGAGTTCGTTCCACGGGTCGATGACAATCCCCTGTGCCCCCGTCCGATAGACCTGGATCTTCGCGAGTTCGATGATCGAGTCGATCGACGGTTCTTCCGGGAGGATGAACGCGAAGTGATCGCGCACCCACCGGTTCGCCGTGAGCATCTCGTCCTCACTCATACGGGGACTCGGCCCATCCCAGAACGGGAAACCCATGTACTGCTCGATAAGCTGCGCCTGATGCCACGCCAGTGGTTGTTGCTCCGGCGAGAAGATCGAGAATTTCCAGTCGTGCCGCTCGGCGAGGAGGATCAGCAATTGATCCAGCGCCGTTGACTTGCCGTGTCCGGCGTGACCCGTGACGATCGTCATGTACCCCGGTAGCACGCTGTAGAAGCGGTCGAAGACGGGATATCCGAACGTGTAGCCCTTGTCGCGTCCCTGCCGGTAGAGCCGAACGAGGTCATCCTCGAACGCGTCGCCGTCGTAGATGCCAACGATCGGTTCCGGCCGCGCCTGGTCGATCAGATCGCAAACGGCCGTAATGCCATTCGCCATCAGGACATCGTTGGCATCCTTCGTCCCGGAAGGGAAGCGCACCCGCCAGCACTTCTCCGGACCGATGCGGCGCTTCAGTTCTTCCGCCAACGTCTCGCCGGCCGGGTCGGCGTCAGTCGCGATGACGACCCGCTTTGCCCCCGCGATAATCTGCTCGGCGGAGTGGAGGCAGTCGAGCTTGGCACCGGGATTCGCGCCCGGCTGGATTGCTCCGTTTGGCACGGACATCACCGTCGTGATCCCCGCCGTCATCAACGCGAGGCGATCCATCTCGCCTTCGCAAATAACGACCGTGTCGGCATCCCGGCATTCGTCCAGCCCGTACATTACGAGTTCGGTGTTCTGGGTTGACCAGAACGCCTTCTCCCGCAGCCGCCGGTACTTCACATGGACGACCTCGCCGTCCCGCTGGTACGGGAACGCGATCGCCGTATCTTCGGGATTCGAGTAGACGCCGAGTTCGATCGCGAGATCAGGATCGATCGCCCGATCTGCGAGAAAGGCGCGCGCCCGATCGCCAAGTCGTCGTTCGGCCGCAATCTGTGGACGATCGTAGTGGCGCTCCGACTTGATCGGGGTCTGCCAGTCCTCCGGCTTGAGGCTGCCCGTGAATCCGCAGTTGTGGCAGAGCCACACGCCATCGTCGATGTTGACGGAGAGCGGGCGGTCGTTGCGGTGCGCCGGCTTGCGGTCGTGATCGCATCGCGGGCATTTGGTCTTGACCTGACCGCTCGCACGACCCTTCGTGTCGATGCCGAGGTCGGCAAAGGTTGTTGTCACCATGACGCCAACCCCAGCGGTCCCTTGCCGGATTTCGTCTCTGGCTCAACTTCGTCCTGCCAGTTCTGATCGCGAAGCCAGCGGTGCGGTGCCTTGACGTAGCCCTCTTGCCACTTCCGCGACGACTTCTGTGACGCGATCGCCGCGAGGATCGTTGCCTGGAGTTCGGCTGATGGCTTCAACCGGCGCCATTGGTCGACCGCTTGTTTTTTCTCGGCGTGTTTCGGGTATGCCAACCAGAACGCATCGAAGCCGTTCGGTGGTGCCAACGCGGTAGATAGATCTTGTTCTTTTGGTTTTAGTTCTACTGGTTCTTGTTCAACCCGCTGTGGACGGGTACTCAACCCGCTGTCAGCGGGTACCTGACCCGCTGACAGCGGGTACGTTACCGTTGGTGCCGGGTGCGTACCCGCTGTGGACGGTATGCGTTCGTTCGCACTATTCCGCTCGGGAAACTCAACGATACCGTTGTCAGCGGGATGCTTTTTCCCGGAATAGTGATGAACGAGTACGTATTGGTTGGAACGCTTGAATCCGTTCGATTCGCGTTGGTCGATGCGGATAATTTCGAGCATAGCGAGTGCCTTTACCGCTCGGGTCACGTGGTCCTCGGACCACCCGGTATCGTCTGCGATCTTCTTGAGAGATGGGTAGGCGACGGCTCGATGATCGGCATAGGAAGCGATCGCCTGGTAGACGGCGACAAGCACCCCCTTGGCAATCGGCTTCCGTCCGTCGCCCACATCGATCGGCCCGGTGATCGTCCGGAAGACGGCCGGGATCAAGACGAACCCGGTATCAAATCCGACAGGTGGAGCGTCATATGCCGCTGGCTCTTCGTCGTGGACCATCCGTAATGCGCTCATGCTGCCTGCTCCCCACTGTTCGGGAAGTTCAGCCGTGCATACTCGCCGAAGTGTTTTCGGGCGGCATTGTCTCGCGCAATTGCCGCCTCTTCGGGTGTGTCAAACGTCCCGAAGTAGTGGCAGATTCCGTCCGTCTTTAGGCGAGCGGCCCAACGACCAGATCTCGTCTGGACAACACCACGGTATCCCGACCTGCTCGGCGTGGACCTGATGATGTTCTGTTGGTTTTGCTGATGCGTGCAGATGCGAAGGTTGCTTCGGCAATTGTTGAGTGTGTTTCCATCGATGTGGTCGACATCGAATCCAGGATCGGCACCCATGACGAAACGATGTAGGTAGCTGTGAGATTCCCGCCCGGTGGCGACGTAGAAGCTTCCTCGAATAAGGACGGGATGCCAACGTTTTGCGAGGACTCGGTCGGCGTCTTCTTCGTCAACGAGGGCAAAGAGGTCCGGATATTTCCGGGAGTGGAGGGGTACGCGTATACTACGCATGGCGGTCATCCTTCCGTGATGATCGTCCGCGCTCCGGGGTGTTGCAAGCACCGCCGGAGCACTTCTATTCGTTGGATGAATTATACCACGGAACATCGCCGAAACCCCCATACGTACGAGGTAAATCAACCCACAGAGGTTGCTAAAACGGAGCCTCTTCCTTTGATGCGGACTGATCCCCACCGCCGACGAACTGGAAGTCCGTCATCGTGACGTCGTAGGAAATCCGCGTCGACCCATCGTTGCCGGAGAACTCACGCGGCTCGAACGACCCCTCCACATAGAGATGCCGGCCCTTGGCGATGTACTGCTGCTGGGCAAGACGATCGACGCGCTCGGCCAACTTGTCCCAAGCGCTCACCCGATACCAGACTGGCTTCGCATCGCTCCCATCGGCACCCTTGCGGCGCGGGTTGACGGCGAGACTGAACGAAACGACCATCGCCCCGTTTGGTGTGTACTTGGTCTCCGGGTCACTTCCGAGATTCCCGAAGACGACGATCCTGGCGAAACTTGCCATTGGTGTTGTGCTCCTAATCCGCGGCGATCGCATCGTCTGATGCGCGAATTCGTGCGGCGTTCATGGCGATTGCGATACGTTCCCAAACTTGTTGTTCGCGGCGTGTCTTATCTCTCCATGCCTTGACGCCGTAGGCACCCTCCATGCGTCGCTCAAAGACGTCCTGCGGCGACGTGGCGCCCTTGTCGACCACGTAGCGCCACCAGATGCGGTCGAGTTCGTCCGCCTCTTCCCATGACCGACTGTGGCGCAGCCCGCCCCTCATGTGAGCGCGGTATTCGAGTTCGACCTCTGCGGCCTCGAAGCCGGCGCGCGCCACGGCTTCGGTGACAGGTGAGCGGCTCATGCGTTCATGAGCCGGGTGGCATGCGCAATGTTGGCGTCCAGATCAGCCACCGGAGCCGGACCCTTGGCTTTTGGGAGTTCGGCGACCTTCTTCTTCATCCGATCAATTGCTTCCTTTGCTTGTGGCACCGAGAGGTCGGCCAGCGGCGTGCCAACTGCTGCGGTCAATGCCTGGTCGAGCTTTGCTCCGTCGTGATGTCCGTTGTCCTTCACCATCCCCAATTGCTTGCCGAGACCGATGATGAAATTCCGCTGCTGGTCGGTGGCCCTCGGCGCCGGCGTTTCGGAGCGCGGTCGTGCTTGGGGTGTTTGCGGTCGCGCCACCGGTGAATCGACGATCCGCTCTCCCTCATCGAGTTCAGGTGCGAATTGCGTCCCGAAGCCGAGTGCAGCGAGGGCACGACCAATCGCCTTGGTTTCGGCCTTCTCGATGAAGTCACCGAAGTCCTTCACCGACTCCGACCCGATCCCCGACCCGATCCCGCCGACGCCGTCGTCCACCTGGGCGGTGACGATCGCGTGCGTGTCCGTGATGTGGTGGATCGCCGTGGTGATCCGCCCATGTGGGTATTGATCGCGGAACCACACGAGGCGCCACTTGACCTCCAAATAGTCTTTCCCCTTGAGCTTTATCAGGTGCTCGTTGGGGTCGAATGCGTTCCGTGTCAGCTCAGCCATTGCCGTTTCCTCAACAGGAACGGGCGGTCGCACTGCCGCCCGTCATCCCCTCAGCTATGCCGCTACCCGCTCGTTACCAGCCATCGCCTGGAGGTCGGCTTGCAGCTCGTAACTCCGCTCTTGCAGCGCAAACGCGCGCTCAAGAAGTCGCGCACCCGTCTTCCGCTGTCCCAACAGCACGGCCTCCGACAGCATGTCCCAGACGTACGTGCCTTCCTCGTTGACCTTGCGCAGTTCCTCGCCAACGGCCAGTTGGCGCGCCGAGCGGATCGGCTTGACGACCGGGTGCGCGGTGCGGCGCTTCGGGGCTTGGGTTGTCCACTTGTGGGCATTGATTGCGGTGTTCATGAGGTATACTGTCCTTGCATTTGATTCGTCTGGCGCTTTCACCCTTGCCCGGTGAAGGCGCTTTGTCGTTCAGGCCGCTCGCTGCGGCTCATTTCCGTCCGGGAAGTCGACGATGTTTGCCGGTCGCTGGACCAGCCGGAGATAGTCCTGCGCTCGTGTCCGCGTCTGGCGTTCGACCCAGGGCGTCACGGCCCCGGCGTTGAGCACGGTCTGCGCGAGCGTGTGTGCGTCCGAGATGACCGAGAGTTCGGCCTTGATCCCCTCTTCCTCGATCTCGATGTCGCGTTGCCGTGCGCGATAGCCCTCCCACTCCTCGGCGGTCACGATGTGATCGGCCACCATCTCTGCGACGTAGGCGTCGCGCTCCTCGACACGCTCGATGAAGTCATCGAACCGGTTCTGCAATCGAATGATTCGGGTCGTTGCGGACACTGCGGGGGTCTTTCTTTCTGCGTATGTACGCTTGTCGGATCGGCGGGATACAGTAAAGAGACGGACGGGGACGGGGACTCCGTACGGTTCTACAGAGGCGTTCGCCCCGGTCCGTGTCGTGGCGTGGGCAACTCCTTTCGTGTGCAGCAAGGTCGGCGTGTTCGGCGTGTTCGGCGTCGAGTCGGATCGATGACCCGAGAGCCTGTTCCGAAGCTGGGTGGGGAAGGTCGATGCGAGGGGAGAGGTCGCAACGACAGGGACATACCAGCTTCGGAACAGGCCCCCCGGCAAGCGGAGGACGTGCACGGTCGCGACGGAAGACGCCGGGCGATCGACCGTGGAGGAGAGTGGGGACGGTGCCGCCGTGCGCGTGCGGGCGGGGAAGAGAGGGAAAATCATGGCTACGCGGCCTCGGCCAGTGTGGCGGCGGGACGATTCGTATGCTTGATGTAGGTTGGGTATCCCGTGTGCTTAGAGGAGTCGAGATAGGTGAAGGTGACGTTGCCCGCGACATCGATCGTCGCGACTTCCTGGCGGAAAACTCCATCCGTCTCCCAGTCGACGTATACGCGAATCGAGTTGACGTCCGTGTCTCCAGAGTTGAGCACGTGGTCAAGCGCCTTCCGGGCCATCGCGAAGTCGGTCCCGCATCGGTACGTCGGCCGGTACTGCTTGTCGAGCTTCTTGAGCGTGGCGACCCAGATATTGCCGTTGGTGATCGTGTCCGGGGCATGAAGGAAAGGATCGGCGGTGAGTGTTGGCATCGGAACTCCCCTATGCAACATCGGCCAGCAGCGCGTTGATCTGCTCGGCGACCTGAATGCGACGGATCGACTGCACCGTGTCATCGGTGGTCTGGCGGGCCGTGACGGCGCGACCGCACCACCAGTTGAGGAAGGGCTTGAGTGCTACGAGGTAGGTGCCCTCGTCTGCGTTCGTGTCGCTCGGGATGAAGAGGATGCCCTTGTCTTCGAACTTCCCCGCTTTGGCGCCCCGGCGAAGGAGCGGCGCCGGAATCCCGGTCATCTCGCTTAACTGGTCGACGGTGACGCGGCGAATCTCCGGGTCCGTGAAGGTCAGCGGCTTGGTCTCTTCGCTCATGCCGCCCGGCTTTCGATCGGCTCGTCGGCCTCCGCGATGGCAGCTGCGATTGCCTTCCAGTTCAGTCCGTACCGATGCTCCAACCCGATGACCACCATCTCCCCGAGGAATTCGGATCGCTTCCCAACACCGCGTGAAAGGGCATCTGCCAGGCGAATCGTCTCGGTGGTCAGAGAAACGCCAACACCCTTCTTCTTGAGTTCCTTTGGCACTTCCGGGTAGGACATCGGCACGTCTCCATATCACTTGTCACGTTTCGTGTTTCGTTACACGCATTATGACACAGAGGTTTTTGAGTGTCAAGCATTGCAACGACTTTTTCAGAGACTGAAAATGCTGGGATGAGCACAGTAGGAAGTCTTGGTGAATTGATATTTGCCGCGAGAACGGCCAGGGGGTGGACGATCGAGGAAGCCGCATCCCGGATCGGTCGTACTCATACGTGGCTTTGGAGAATCGAGAAGGGCAAGAATGCAAATCCGCCCAGCCCTGGGGAGCTTCGAGACATAGGGAAAGTCTTAGGTCTCTCCTCATTGGAGATGCTGGAGGCGCTCGGGTATCTCGATCCGCCCCAAGCAGGTCACCACCCGAACAGTCACGAGTATCCCGACACAGACATCGGGCAGCTTCAGAGCTTTATTGATACTGGAGAACTGACGGAGCGGGAGGCCGGAGAACTGCTTAGCTATCTCGATTTCATTCGAACAAAGCCTGCGCGGTAGGGAGGGGGCAAGTGGCGGGTGAAATGACTGATAAGGAAGACGGACGTGATCCCGAAGGCGACCACGCGATGGTCGAGCCCATCACGATGCTTCACTACCCAATCGGGACTCAGTGGCATCAATCGGTTGATACGAGCGACCCGGCCTTCGTCTGTTGGGATCCTCTCCATCGCGAGATCGTCCTCACGACATTTCAATGGGAGTCTCATATCGAAGCGACCCATCCCGCACTATCCGGTATGATGAATCATGTCGAGATGACGATCCGGTACCCTGAACTGATTACGACCGATCAAAAAGTCTCCGAGCGGCGAGGGTATTATCTGGATCATGTCTTCTCGAATGGACAACGCTACTGGATCAAGGTCGTTGTTCACTTTGACGAGACTGTCAAACTCAACTACGACGTCGATGGATTTGTTGTCACCAGCTTCATGCCCGTCCAGCCTCACCGAAAGGAGAAACGCGAATGGATACGACATTAGACAATGTTTCTCTTCAAACGCTCGACGGGCCATCTCCGGCCGGCACGGTCGGCGTATTTGTCGATGCGGTCGCCGATAATCTCACCTTCTGGACCACAGAGAAACCAGTTCCCAGTTTCAGCGCGCAAATCAATGACTACTCTTCAGTGCTTTTCAATCTTGATGACCAACGAGCCGTTGGCGTGCAGATCGAAAACTTCCTTACCTATGCCGTCCACGAGCACCCTTCGCTGATGCCCCTTGTCCGGGTGCTCAACCTGATACCGCGCCCATATGGCGATACGAGACTTGTCACGAATCGCCTGCTCGCCGAGTTGCGCCCTACAGATCCAGATGATCTGAAGCAGATCGACTTCATTCTCCGCCACATTATTGATCTCACTGGCGGTGTGGATCCGGACCTCGCCGTCATTACGCCGCGATAATCTGCGAGAAGGAGGATTACTATCAGAAAACCCGATAGTAATCCTCCTTCGATTTAGATGGTCCACCCCTTGCCTTTGCACTCCGGGCAAGCGAACTTGTCATCCATCACCTGGACCCGCCCCCTTTCACAGAACGGATTTGTGCATGGTTTGCGAGACCGCTTTCGCCGCTCCGCTCGCCGATGCCGGCGCCGTTCGTTTTCAGGGAGATTCGGCGTGCTGCGGGCCACTTCGTCAACGCCGTATTTCTGCTTCAGCTCCCAGATCGCGACAATCTTGTTCTTCGACGTGATGACTTTCTTCCCGCCTGGCGCTTCTGCGCTCGTCAGTTCCGCCGTTGTCGTGCCGTTTTCCACACGTACCGTTCGATCGATCTCGACAACATCATCGGGGTTGCCATCGCGAAGGGCGCGGATACGGGCGCGCAACTCCTGAAAAGACGGTGTATAGGGCGGGGTATGCATTTACTCGATCTCCCCCGGTCCAGTGCCAGCGAACTCGCCAAGCTCCGCACGAATCAGCGTTTCACAGATCAACGCGACCGCATATCTCGACTCGGGATCGTCCGGGATGGCAATCGCAACGGCGGAACCGTCACTCGCGCGTGCCCACCATTGATGCGTGCGCACATTTACCCATCCGTATGCGGGATGCTTATCCTGCTCATGCTCGCGAAGCACCACCGGCCGCACTGCCGGATCGCGAGGATCAAAGGCCAACATCGTCCGCTCCTCTCGTACGGGATCGCTCCCTCGGGTCTGTCTAGATCATATGTTCTAAAATGAAGTCTGACAAGTCGTTTTCCTTATTGACATCATGTCACCGAAGGGAAGTCGGAATGGCCAAGCAGACGAAACTCACGCCGGGACGCTATCAGGACCGCGACCCGCTGACCGGGAGACCGATCGAGTCCGGGATCACAGCGATCGTCTCCGATGCGTTGGGCGTGACGTATCAGGCGCGCTGGTCGTGGACGGGACCGGACGGCAAGCGGCACCAGGAAGCGGAGACCTTCAAAACGCTGGACGCGGCGGAAGAGACGTTGTTGGAGAACAAGCTGAAGATCAAACGCGGCATCTACGTCCCGAACAACAAGATCACGATGCAGGAATACTACGACCAGTGGTACAAGCGGCTCTCGATCTCCAAGTGGCGAACGTCGACGGCGTTTCGCGTCCGGTCGACGTGGGAGCATCACTTCAAGGATTCCGTCGGCGGTGTCCCGTTGACGAAGATGAACCGGTCACTCTGCCAGCGCGAAGCAGACCGACTCATGAACCTGAAGAATCCTCGTGACGCGGCTAAGCCGCTCGCCGAGCAACGCCCGCTCTACGCGCCGGGAACGATCCGGCTCTTCCTCACGGTGCTCACAGGCGTGCTGGAGGGTGCGTTCCGTGAGGGGATCATCGACCGCAACCCAGCGCTCCGATTAGAGATCCCGAAGGACCGGACGAAGACGAAAGCCGTCTGGACGGTGGCGCAGGCGAAGACGTTCCTGGCGAAGACGGCGGACGATCCGTTTCACGTCCTCTGGTGGTTCATGCTCACGACGGGATGCAGGGTCGGGGAAGCCGCGGCACTGAGTTGGTCTGCCGTCGACCTCGACGCCGGACGCGTGACGTTCCGCGCCACCCGTCGCCGGAAAGCGGATGGCGGCTGGGAGATCGCCGCCGGCACGAAGACGTCAGACGAGGATCAGACAATCCCGCTCGTACCCGAGATGGTGACGCTCTTCGCCGAATTGCGGCGTGACCAACGATCAAAGCCCGTCGTCGATCTTGATGGACTCGTGTTTCCTACCAAGACGGGCGCGCCGATGGGAGAGCGTGTCGTCGCGCACGCGTTGGACCGCTGCATCCTGACTGCTGGCGTCCCCCGAATCACGCCACACGGGATGCGACACACGACGTCGATGTTGCTCCGGGCGCTCAAGGTGCCCGATAGCGTGATCAAGGATGTGCTGCGGCACAAGTCGATCGAGACGACCGTCGACATCTATATGCAGTCGGACGAGGAACTGCTCCGCGAAGCCGTCACCCGGCTGGAGCAGGCGTACGGGAGTCGGTAGCTTGCGACTACATCTGAGGGCGAATCCGGGCGGGTGTGTAGACTCTGTGTAGGAGTCGAGGAGAAAGGTACCGGAAACCCCGATGGATCAAGGAAAATCGGGGAAGAGCGTACTACAGCCGGTAGACGAATACCGGTTTTCTCCCTCGCTGTTTCCTTGATATGGCGGGAAAATCCGAACCAAGAACGATCGTCGGCGATTGTCGACGATCGTTCTGTGTGTAGGAATTGTGTAGGAAATCCGTTCAAACCCGTGCGCCCCGTAGGCCAGTCTTGACGCGCTCCTATACAGAACATATGATCTATTCGTCAGGGCGGACGTGTCGCAACGTGTTCCTACCGCCCTGATCCCTGCGAGCCCCGGCGAAGGGATGCCGGGGCTTTGCTCCCTTCATCCCACTGAGCCCCAGACCCGCATCCGGGGCTCAGGACCAGAGCGATCCATACCCTAACGAGATCAACGGCGACCAACACACAAAGGCCGGTGGATGTTCTCCACCGGCCTTTGTGTCTGCGAGATATGGAGCGAGACGAGCGGCATCACGTTGCCGTGATGTGGCGGTTTGCGCGCCGCCGTTGGGGTGTGACCCCTGGAGCAGGAACTCGAACTCATCAACCCGGCAGAAGAAGTCTCGTGTGACGCTGGATACGGAAGTGAGACGGGGGTTTACGCGCTCTGCCATTGAGCTACATCCACCGAAGCGGATGACGGGATTCGAACCCGCAACCACGTGCTTAGCAGGCAATAACCCGAACTCGTCAACCCAGCGATTGATTCGCGAGTATGTCGGATGCGTGTGTGGCACGGGGGGATTTGTGTCAAGCAATAACCCCAAGCCTTCAACCCGACACGTCCATTATACCTGACCGCTCAGGAAAAGGGCGAGCGTGCGCGGGACCGACGCGTCCATGCCTACAAGGTCCATCTGGCGCGGGTCGCTCGGATCCGCAATTGAAATCTCGTTCGTGGCCATCGCGAGCACCGCGTGCCGGAACGCCGGGCGCGTCGCCTGAATCTCCGTGATCCGGTGCAACCCGTAGCGACTTGGCCACGTCTCGCTGTCGGTGATACTCACGACCGCCGAAACCTCAGGATCGCTCATCGCCGCCGTGAGCGGCAGCGAACAGTCGGTGCCGCCTCCCTGAATGCGGCCAAGTGCTTGTCGAAGCTCGTCATAGCCCTCACCGCGAACCTCCAGGTGGTACGCGCGGTTCTCGTACGCCATGAACGTCGCATTCGGAAACTGGTACGCGAACACGAGCGCTAGGGAGGTTTCTGCGTCGACACAGGTCAGATGCGTGCCGGATGCGTTGCCGTATGTCATGCTCCCCGATACGTCAAGCGCGATGAGGGGCGTCTGGTCCGGATAGATTTCCAGCCCTGTGAACGCCTCCCCGAATCCTTCCGCCAACGCGGTCGAGATGCGACTGTTCGGCGTCCACGTCAACGAACCCTTGATGCCACGCCCGGCATCGTAGACCGAGCGAGCGAGCAGAAATTCGAACGGATGACAGACTTTCGTCGCCCCGTGAATCTTGCGAACGATGAGGTCTACCGAATGCTCGTCATCCATCCCGAGGGATGATAGCTTGCCAAGATTGCGCAGGAGCGCGCGACCCGGCATGTCCGGCAGCAAGGCGCGCCAGACGGCTTCGTGCCCGAGGAGTGGCCCCGGTACCATCTCGCGCGGGAGTCGCGCCGACGTGATCGCTTCTGCCGCTTGCTCCGGGGTGATGTCATCGCGTCGCAGTGCGGAATAGCCGACGAACAACCGGGACGCGTGGCTGTCGGTGAGCAAATCCGCCTCGAACGTCGTCCGCTTGTCCGGATGAGCGATCCAGTCGAAGATCAACGCATGGTCCGAGGATGGCGCCGTCGGACGTGCAAGGCGCAGCGCATCCCGGAGGGACCACCCGTCGCGCTGATCGTACTTGACTGCCTGGAGCGCGAGAACGTCCGGTGTGCGCATGGTGAACCATCGACTCACGGCACGGCGGAACGTCCGATTGCTCTTGCGATCCGCGAAGCGATACCCAAGCCAGTGCAGCAGGTCAGTCCCGATCCGGCACACCTCCGCGACCGCCTCCACCGCCTCCCGCTTGACCGCGAGATCAGCACTGCGCGTGAGTGCCGCGAGGACGTAGATTGCCGGGTCAATGCGGAGCGCGAGATTGCCACGCGAGACCTCGATCACCATATCGAGCGCCGCCCGTGGTTGCTCGTGAATGACGCGCTGAATGGTCTCGTCAGCCCCCTTTGTCACGTCGTAGCCGGTGGCGTAGAACGTGCCGGTCGATCCCAGGATTAGGAATCGGCGCAGGTGCGTGAGCGGATCAACGCGATAGACGTCGCCTCCCTCATTGCTGAGGACCGTTCCGTTCGCGCGTGCATTGGCCTGTCGAAGAAGAATAGCGTTCTGGCTCATTCATCGCTCCATTCATAAAGGACGTGAAGTCTACCTGCCGGGCGCTTGTTATGTCGAATGATTCACGCCGCCTCCCCTTCCTGCCGCATGCCGCGACGCTTGAGCGCAAACCTGCCAAGGTCCGTCATCGCGTAATACCGCACCGTGATCGTCTTGCCGTCGTAGGACGGTGTGGAGATCGAGCGGTGGACCTCGATCATGCCGGTATCCCGCAGTCGCCAGAGGGCGTGCTGGACGGTCGGAATGTCGAGCGTGAGGCCGAACAGCAGATCGTGCTCCGCGTGCGCCTGGTAGATGCTGAACGCCGTCGCCTCGCCAAGGGAGTTGATCGTGGCGAGGACGATGACGGCGATGTCGTCCGGGTGTCCGATGTCGGCGATCATTTCAGACGCACCCCATTACGGCGAGCATGAAGCATGATGGCGGAAAACGACGCGAACTCAGCGAAGATCATCGTTCGTTTCGCCTGCCAATTGGACTCGGTTCGCTCGTTGATTCGCTCCTCGACCTGTCCGTCCGGGAGCACGATGACGGTGACAAGGGCATCCGGCGGAACTGACCCCAAAGAGGCTGATCCAAGCACCATCCATGTCCCATCATGATCTGGCGTTGCAACGCTGCCGAAATATGGGTAAGTGGAGACGATCTGAGCCATGGCGTCATACGACTCAATGGACACATCCTTCCTCACGATAAGGAATGCCCAATCATCGTGGCGCGAAATCACGTAGTCTTCGCTCATGCCGCTTCGTCCTCCCACGTCTCGGCGATTGCATCCGCCAGCCAGTCGAGCCAGTCCGGATCGTCGGAGGGCTTGGGCGGGGCGTGCTCGTCAGTCATCGACGTACTCCTTCAGGACGATCGTTGCGAGGTAGAGGAACTTGTCTCCATCGTGGGCCAGTGATTCGCTGACGATGCAGAACTCTCCTTGCGGATATTCTTTGGCGATCTCACTGAAGCGCTCGATCTTCTTGTCGTATAGAGCGTTGGCATTTTGCCCCTGCAACATCACTTGGAGAACGATCTGCTTGACGCGCTGGGTGACAGGTTCGGTCCACATCACTGGTCCTCGTGTGGTGGCGGGGCGGCGGGAAGATGATCGCGAATCACGGCGAGGACCGCGGGCAGTTCGACGAATCGCTTGTTCCCGACATGTTCGGCGCGCATCGCGAACTCACCCTTGAATACTTTCTCCAGCGCGACGATTAGGTCCCGCTGGGCCGCGAGCGCGACGGGCGTTGACATCTCCTCGTACTGGTGACGGTCGATTGGTACGAGCTCGTCCCATATATCGTTGTCACGATCAGGCATGGGGTGACGATCCCACCATTCCCAATTCACGCGGTGCATGATCCGTGCGTACTTCTCGCGCTGCTCCGGGGTGAGCGTCATGGTCATCACCTACCAGTCCCCTTCCGCATACCGGCGCTCTGATCCTAAGTCATCGCCGATCGGGTTGGGGAACCCATACTTGACCGCGGTTGCTTTGAAAAGCGGAAGTCCATACAGAGCGTAGTCCTCGAAATCCTCGAGCCCGTCTTCAAGTATCCAGTTCCACATCGCCACTACGTCATACATCATTCCGGCTGAAAGCCCTCGCTGATTCAGTGCCTTGCTAAAGCCGAACGCAACATCCTTCTTGAGTTGTCCCAGGATGTTTTCGCGGGTGAACGGGACGCAGCTATGCTTGCCGACGAACTCTTCCTTGAGCGTTGCGCCAATCCGGTGTAGGTCAACCTCGGGAACAAAATCCACGAGCCGTAAAATATCCCGACCGTCCAACGTCTTCGATGTATAGCCCGCGTAAACCTGCTCGAGTGTCTTCATCTCTACTCCTCAGTGGTGCGGCCACGAGCCGTGAGCCCGTGGCGCTGGTGGGTGGTTAGTCGTCTTTCGCGCGGCTGTCGCCCTTGACCGTGCGGAGCGGTCGGAGCGTGTGCACGATGTCGATCAGGTCTCTCTGGCGACCGATCACGGTCGCGATGTCCTTGTAAGCCCCAGGTGCCTCGTCAAGCTGGCCCTTCGTGATCGTCGTGAACGTGGCAGCGTCTTCCAGCTCGATGTTCACCAGATCGACGTCGAACGTCTTCTTGGCGACATTGCGCCCCATCTTGCGACCGGCACCATGCGAGCACGATGCGTAGCTGTCGAGGTTCCCCTTGCCATGCACGATGTAGCTCGTCGATCCCATGCTGCCGGGGATGATGCCGATGCTCGACGCTCCGGCATCCGTCGCACCCTTGCGATGCAACACGATGCCGTGATCCTCCGGCCCATCGAACTCGGCATAGTTGTGCATGCAATCGAACGTATCGATCCGGTCCACCGGAATCCCGATCGCCGCCTCCAATGCGCGGACCAATTGTTCGATCATCCACATCCGGCTCTCACGTGCGAACGCCATCCCCCAGTTCATGTCATGCATGTAGTCATGGGCGGCCTGTTCATCGAAGCTCAGTGAGGCGAGGTCCTTCGCCACTTTGACGCCCCGCTTCTCGGTCTCTGCAACGGCGAGCGTGTGGTAATAGCGCGCGAGCTGGTTTCCGGTCCCACGCGATCCCGAGTGCACCATGAGCCAGATAGCGTCTTCCTCGTCCACTTGTGCTTCGAGGAAGTGATTGCCGCCGCCAAGGGTGCCGAGTTGCGCGGGCCCCTTGCGGAGCATCGTGTCTTGGAGGGCATCCGCGCGGAGCGACATCTCGAAGAGCCAGTGATGCTCCCGCGCCGGATCCGCTGTACGGTGTGCCTCGAATCCGGTCGGGATGCGTTCATTCACTTCGCTTGCCCATGCGTCCCAGAAGTGCTGACCCATCCCCGGATCGAAGTCGATGCTCGTGCGAACGGCTTGCATTCCACATCCAATGTCAACGCCCACCGCGTTCGGGATGACGACGCCTTCGGTGGGAAAGACGCAGCCGATCGGGACACCGAAGCCGCCGTGTGCGTCGGGCATCAATGCGACGTGGTCACTGACTTCTGGGTGGTTCGCGACGTTGATGACTTGTTCGACCGCCATCGCGTCAAGCTCGTAGTCGGGTACCCACATCTTCACAGGGACACGGGTCTTCGCGCTGAACTCAATCATTGGTATGTCTCCTTGTGGGCCGCCCGTGTGAGCGGCCCGTGCTGAATACCAGGCGTCAGAACGGAAAACCGTCGTGCGTCGCGGCAATCTCCGTCGTGAAGATCCCCATCCCTGCGAAGACCTGCTCGCGCGCGTCCTCGGCGCCGCATCGTTGGCAGCGGTCCGGCGTGTCCATCTCGCTCCAGCAGAGGGCTTCGCGACCGCACCGCTCGCAGCGGTAGTCCGCGCACTCCAGCCAGTCCATATCCACGTCGTCCGCGTAGCCCTGCGTGTCGTCGTCGTCCATCCATGCGTTCATGCTCATGTCAGCTCCATCCCATCTCAACGGCGTGCTCGTAGCCCTTGCGCAGTTGCGTTTCGTCACTCAAGTCCTCGTTGCGCGTGCTGCACCGATACCTGGTGTGGCCGGGCTGGTAGAAATCGTTCTGGATCAGCCACTCTTCTTCTGCGGGGGTGACGTACGGGTGCTGACCGTGGCTCGTGCGTTCCGCGATCCGGGCAAGCAACCCGTCCCACGTCATCCGGGTTCCGGGCATATCGCCGTCAACGAACGTCAGGGCGCCTCGCATCGCGTAGAGCGCCGCCTCGCGGATCGTGGCGTGGTCAGGGACACCGTTGGCGACCATGTGGGTGTCCATGTCGTCTACCTCAAAATGGATCGAGTAGGTGAAGGTCCGCTCGGTCCCGCGGTACGGGATGGGGTAGCCGTCGAACCGGAAATGCGTCTGAAGCTCGAACGATCCGACCAGCCGTGCCAACTCTGCGAAAACCGCCTCGGTGTCCCACGTCTCCACCTCCTCCATACGGGATTCCAGCGCGTGCACGCCGTCTGCGTATTGACGGGCGAGGGATGGCTTTCCACTCGCCCGCTTCGTGGTCGCCGCCTTGCTCACGACCATGCACTCCACGCCAGTCGCTCCCGGTCGTGCGCGTCCTGCGGCTCCCGGATGCCCGCCTTCATTTCCCAGATCATCGGCGCCCGCTTGGCGGCGGGCTTGGCGACCGGGGCGACCGGCTTCGTGTCGTTGAGACGCGCGACCAGTTCGGCCTCCGCCTCCGTGATCCAGACCCGCATCCGCTCCTTCGTGACCGGGGTAACGCGCGGGTTGGACAATCCGGCGATGAGGGAAACCCTCGCGGCTCGGATGGCTTCGGTGGACTTCTCGGCGTATCGGTACATCGGTGTTCTCCTGCGTGTGGTCCGTCCGGCTGCAACCGGTCGGGACTTCGGTTCGGGTGAAAGCCTTGCGTCTTTCAATACACTTATATTAGCACGCTTAGTGCGGAGAGTCAATAGTACACGCAGAGTAGTTCACTGCTATAATCATGCACAGAGAGGAGGGACGGTGAAGACGATCAAGGAACTTCGCGAAGAGCACAACGAAACCCAGCTCGAACTAGCCAGGGTGCTCAACGTCACGCCGGTCACGGTGTACAACTGGGAACGTGGGAAGTTTGAGCCGAAGGCATCACAGGTACGCGCCATTGCTCGGCACTATGAGGTGTCTATGGATGACATCGCGTTTGAGGTGGAGAGCGCAAAGAACCACCGCCAGGACTGACCCAGCGGTGGCCGCAAGACTCTCACCCTTGCAGGGGTAAGAACAGTGTGCAGTGTACCGGATATGCCTCTTCCAACCACAATCGAAACCGAACGGGATCTTCTCGTGGCTCACCTCAACGCGGTAGCGGCTGGCACGGAGAGCTTGAACGACTTTTCGTCGTGGTTCTTTATGTCGTCGCGTCCGGAAGAGTTCGACGATGGCGTAGAATTGGTATGGGGAGTCGAGTCGATCTTGTATCAGTGGGGAGATTTCCATGACCTTGTGGGCGCCGAAGAAATTGTCACGAGCATTCGGCAGGAACTAGCTGCGCATGGATGTAATGACGATCCTCATTAGTATTCCGCTTGCGATCCTCGCCAATGTGGTGTGGGCTGGACTTCTGATCGCGCGGGACCACTGGCAACACGGCAAGCTCAAGATTCAAGGGCACTGGGCAGAATGGGCCCCTGACTCCAAGGGACGCGAGTTCAGTATTGGGACGATTGAATACCGGTGGCTCAAGCGCCGGATCGAATTCAACGGAACGAACTACCACAGCAACGGCATGCCATTTTGCCACTGGACCACAACGGCAAGTACGCTCAATCTTCCGGCGGGGAAGCTGTATTACATCTTCGATTCGACGAACGTCGGCGCGCTCCAGTCGTCATCGACGGGGTTCGGCGTGCTGAATCTTCGTCGACGGGCAGACAAGACGATCGTCCCTGAGGACGGCTATTTCATGTACCGCGACACGCGAGCCTTCTCCGTCAGCCACAGCATGGTCCGTATTGACGAAGTTCCAATGTCTCGGGGAGATAGCGCGGCCGCGATCCTGGCTCGTGTCTTTCCGCATGAGTGGGCCGCGTTGAACGGTGACGACGCCATCGAACCCCGAAGCCCGTTCCGCGTTGTGGCGCGCGATGTCCATGCACACCCGGAGGATGTTGCGTCATAGCACGCATGTTCTGACCGGCAGACCGGCGACGGCGTGCCCCTTGCCGAACAGTATTTCGCACATTCGCACGAGAGACCGGACGTTGATAGCGTCCGGTCTCTCGTGCAGTTGATGGCAACAGGATTCGAACCTGCGGCGATTCGACCATTGGGTATCTGGCCCCCGTCGAAACGCTAGCCAGTAAGAGACGGGCTCATCCGTCATTCAGCGTTAAACCACTCCGCCAAACCATCAACCACGTTGCCTGAGAACCCAAGGCCTAGCCGGACTGGATACCGGCCCGCCGGGAATGCACCCAACGCCTACAACCACGGGAAAGACGTGGACTTCCGTCTTGGTGGTCTCATGTCTGCCGGCGTAGAGACCAACCGCCGCGTGCCTCGGGCACGGAGCCCCTCACAGGAGTCGAACCTGTACCCGGCTGTTTACAAAACAGCTGCTCTGCCTTCGAGCTAGAGGGGCAAAGCGGACGGCTTGCCATTCGCCTACATGGCCCAAGGGCCACGCCCGGATTCGAACCGGGAATCTTCCGCCTGACGGCGCCTGACCGATCGGCCATCCCGCTTTCGCCAGACCGGGAGTCGAACCCGGCTACTCCGTCCTGTGACGATTATACCGCTACGGCGTCGCCACGTCCGGCGTGACGGGTGCTGCCGGCGTCTCTGGCGTCGCCACAGGCACGACAGGCGCGACAGGCACCACGACCGGCGTCACGGCCTCCATGCTCGCCTTGGCCTCTTCCAGCAGCTTGACGACGGTCGCAGGAGAGAAGACGGCGCTCCGCGTGTCCTGCGCCTGGTGCCAGCGCGACCACAGTCCCCACGCGATCAGGGCGACGGGCCACGCGACGTTGACCCACTCGTAGGCGTTGTCGAGGACGTGCTGCGTGACGGTAAAGCCGAGCGAGGTCGCGACGACGGCCAGCACGTCGATGATCCGGTAAACCTTGGCGATGGTCAGGACGGGCTCATCTGCGTAGATGGACGACGTGGGCGCAACGACGGCGGGCTTGGGGATAGTGCTCATACCGCAACCTTTCCGAGGAGAATGAGAATCAGCACGAAGATGAGTAGGACGCCGACGACGCTCCATAGGGTGTTGTTGGTGTTGGGGTTCATCCGGTCCTCCGTTAGCTAAGCAAATGGCCGTTTCCTTAGCTAACGGGCCACGTTCGGCGGCGTTAGCTAAGGCGGCTTGGGTTAGGCGAGTTTTGCCGGGTCACCGCCGAGCGAGGTGATGATCCGGTCGAGCGGAAAGGTTGGGGAGGGGCAGTACTCACGGGTGAGTGCATTCACGTCCGAGTGGCGCCACTGGTGCGAGCGATCGGTGTTGAGGCCGTACACGGCGGGGTGTGCGAAGTAGCGGGCAAGCCGGATCGAGGCGTCAATCTGCACCTGGGGGAAGGCCATATTCGGCTTGCCAACGTGCTCGATCGTGATCGTGTAGTCGTTCAGGTTCGGCCCGGCATTGATGGAATTGACCAACGCCGGGATGTCCGTCCGGTAGCCAAGCTGCCCGTTCAGCTCGAAGTCGCCGTTCGTCCACGCACCGTCCGTGCTGCTGACGAACTGGTACACCGTGCCATCCGTGTCGATCACGAAGTGGGACGATGCTTGCGAACTCGAGTTCTGGAACCAACTGATCGTGTTGTTCAGCACGAGGTCGTCCGTGACGTGGTAGCACATCGCGATCGGCTTCTTGCCCGCGCGGTTCGCGAAGAAGTTCGGTGACCCCTTCCAGACGATCGGTGGCAGCAGAATCGACGGGTCTTTCACCGTCTTGTAGTTCGCCGCGGTGACCTGCGAATAGTCCGTGATCGCGGCACTTCCGCCGCCGGTGATGACGCCGCCGGGGTTCGTGTCCGGGATGGTAAAGAGACCGTCCCAGAACTTGCCGACGAGCCGTTCACCCTTCGTGTCATAGAGCCAGACGTCGCCTTTGGTGTCCGTCCACGACCACGAGGCGACGCGGGTCTCCCCCTTCTTGACGTCCGCCGTCTTTGGCGCGCCCTTGGGATCGGCCCACTGATACGCGGCGGTATCCTCGGTCGCCGTCACCGTCGTGTCCGGGATGTTGAAGTACACGCCGTTCTTGTCGCGGGTCATCGGCGCCTTGACCGCGTCCGCATCGGTGAACAGTTTCAGCAGCTTCGGCGGTGCGTACGTCGTTGGTGTTGGTGTTGTGGGCACGGTGGTTCCTCCTGATGCTTGTATCGGTGGTGTGGATAATTGATCGGGGATATTGGGAAAGAACTTGTTTCCTCGAATCGCGAGGTTGGCGGCCCCCTGTGTTTCTGACCACCACTTGCCACCGAGATCGTTCACCGTCTTCACGGTGCCACGATTCGCTACCGGAACGGCGCTGTATCGGGGATCGAGTGAGATGTAGGGCAGGAGGGCTGTCCACGCGGCCGAGTCCGACACGGGGATCTCGTATCGTGCGTGATGAACCACGTGCGCCTGTGCCGCTTCCTTTCCACCGGCGAAGCGATAACCGAGGTCTTGAACATCCGTAATCCCGATGCCAGCGGGGTTGTAGCGATTCCGCGTGTCCCGGTACGCCTCCACGGTTGCCCATGCGGGAGAAGAGAAGGGGCGAATCCCGTCAGTGCCACCGCCGGTCTCCACGCAGACGTGAGCGATCAAGAGCACGGCATCGAGCGTGAGGAGACCGCAGAGCCGATAGACCTCATCAACGAAGTCGTCGACGTCCTTGCCCGCAATGACTCCCGCCGCATGCAATGCCGCCTTGATCTGGTCAGGCGTCCCGCGCGATGGGGATCGCCATGTGTCGGTGATCTTTATGGCCACAATCGATTCCTTTCCTCGACCAGCACCTTGCAGAGGTGCGTCCCGCAGAGGCAGACGGCGACGACCGCGAACGTCGCCAGCATGTAGAGGCCGAGGCGCAAGTGGAACTCGAGCGTGAAGAACGCCGCCTTCTTCGTGCCGAAGTAGAGAAACACGATGCTCAGGAGCATCCCTTGAATCCAGAGCGCCCGGAAGAGCGCGCGGCAGGCCGGCCCGACCTTGGTCTTCGATTCCTGTGCGCCCATCACCCAGTCGAGGTAGGCGCAGATGATGGACTTGATGAAAAACGCACCGCTCATGATCCAGAGCATGTACGTAATCACCTCAACTTCCGTGGCACCCATCATGATCGTTGTCCCTGATCTCCGAGCAGCTCGCGCTCCAGGAAGTTCTGCTCACGTTTGATCTCGTCCTCGACCACCGCCTGCACGCGCTTTTGCCGGCGGTACTCGTCAAGACTGAAGAATGGAAAGAGATTGAAGAAGTGGAGCAGGGCGTCCCGCATCCGTTCCAGTCCATTCATGACGTCGTCCCCGCCGATGAGCGCGCCCGCAGGCGGTCGTTGTCGTCTTGAAGGGAGCGAATAGTTTGCTGCGAAATCATGTCCTTGGTTTGCAACTGCGAGATGCGGTCTTCGAGCGTTTTGACGGTCTGCGCGCTTTGACGCTGGACGATTTTGACGAGGACGCCGAGCGCCGTGGTGAACCCGCCGAGCGCCACCAGGACGGCCGCGGTCATCGATCCGACTGCTACGTAGTCCATCTGGTCGCCCCCGGATATCGTGAAGTGGCGTGTCCATCGTTCATCCTCCGTGTCATCACTAGGCCGTCTTGAGTGACATCAGCGGGACGACCTGCTGATCCGTGTAGCTATAGGTCGGCGTGGTCGCGAACCCGGTCGAATACGTGACCCCGGTCGTGCGTCCCGCCGTGACGTTGAGGAGCATGTTTCCGGATCGATACATGTTCCGCCCCCCGCTCGTCACATCCAGCGCCGTGAGCGTGACCGTCCCGTCGAAGACCACTGCGAGGTTGTATTCGTTTGGCAGTCCCGCCCCGAGCGCGATTGCCGGGGAGATTGACCCAACCTTGAGTCCGGTTCCGCTGAGCGCGATCGTGCCGGTCGCCAGCGGTGCGCCCGTCGCGTTGCCGGATGAGCTCCGCGCGTAGATCGCCCATTTGGCATTCGCCGCTGTGCCGGTGGCGCTGACGTTGAACGAGATGTTGGTGAGCGATCCGCTGCTGTAATCCAGCTCGATCGGGACGAAATACCCGTTATTTGCCGTACAGGCGAGCGTCGAAATCTTGCCGTAGCAGCCGTTGTTGGCGTTGCTGTAGTACTGGCCGGACGGGATCGCGGTGCGTGGCACGAGGAGCGCCTCCGACGTTGCCCGGTTGGCAATTTCCGTCGAGAGCGCGGAGGCCGTGGCGAAGTTGGCCGTCACCGCAGACGAGAGGTCCGCGAGGGAGATCGTGCCGTCGAGGATCATCGCGCTCGTGATGTAGCCCGTGCCGATGGAGGTCAGGAGCGGCACGCCGTCGATGGTGAGCACGCCCGTGCCCGTGTTGACGCCGAGCGTGTGGACCGTGCCGTCGGACGCGTGGAGCTTGAGGACGGTGGGATCGTTCGTCTGGAGGACGTTGGAGACCGTGCGAGACGGCGTGACCTCTAGCGAGTTGTTTTTCCAGAGACCAACGTCCGGCGTGCTGGCAGGAATGGAGACCGATGCGCCGACTCCATTCGATCGCGGGGAATTCGCCCCGATACTGGACTTCGCCCCAAGCAGACTGCCACTGTCAGAGCCGGAGTTGATTGTCGCGCCGGTCCCGACACCGGTAGTGAACGCGCCGTGAACCTGCGCGTTCACCGCGACTGCGCCCGCACCGTCAGCAATCGCGGTAGGGACGCCAAACAAAGAGACATACCGGCCGATGGCCAGCGTATCATCGCCGAGTGCCTGAGCGCCGTTCCCGAGAGCGGACGCACTGTCGCCATCGGCAAGGGAGTCAATCCCAAACGCGGCGCTATGAGCACCGTTGGCGACAGACCCGTCGCCGAAGTGCGTGCCCTGCACGTCGGATTGCGCGACGACCGGTCCCGCGGGCGGCTCCCCGACAGAGTTCTGGCCGAACACGGTCACCGACGCTGGACCGTTGAACGCATCCCAATCCGTCGAGGAAATGTTGGACCCGCTCGCCAGCCGCACGACCTGGATTTCGCCTGTCTGCGCGCCCGTGCCATCGACCACGGTCGTGACGCTCTGGGCGTCGTTGCCTTTGTCGGTGAGATACTGGCTGATCTGGTCGACGCGGATGTTGTCCCCCGCCGTCCAGCCGAGCACGGTATCGGCAAGATCGAGCGTGTACGTCACCGTATCCGGCGTCGCGTTCGGCGTGAAATCCTCTTCGATGGTTGGCGGCGTCGGCAACGGGTCGCCGATCTGCCACGACACGTTGTTCCAGTAGAGCGGCCACGAGTCCTGCAAGTCCGGCTCGGCGCTGGCATCGACGTGGATCAGCGACGGGTCAGCAGGATCGACCGTGAGCGACGTCACGGTGATGCCACCGCTGACGAGCCACGCGTTCAGCAGGTCCAAATTGGCGGGTTCCCCGGCAACGTAGCCGCCTTTTGTATCAGCGAGCGAAAGATCGTACGTGGACATTACTTCACCACCTTTATCCCAAACATCATTGCTGATCGAATGTCGGAGTTGCCGGAGCCGCCGAAGCAGCTCCAGCGGAGATTGATGTTCTGGTCGCTGTAGGCATCGGTGGTGCTGGCGACGTTGAACGTGCGCGCGTGGACGGTGAACAGCGATTGGACGGACGTGTCCTTGCCGGCGGAACTTGGCGGGCCGACAGCGCCATTGAGGTTGGCAAATGACGGGTCGGCAATCGTGGTGTTGCCGCCGATCCGGATGCGCATATCGACCTGGGTCGCGGCCGTTGCCGGGCGAATCTGGGCGTACGCGAGCATCGCGACGGTGACGTTCTTGTTCGTGGGGATGCGGACGGTCGTGGCGACGTTGCCCGGCACGCCGATCTTGTCGTCGATGGTGACGGACTGCGATGTCTGGACCGGCAGCGCGCGTGTCGCGAACGCCTTCCGGGCGAAGATCAGTTCGGGCGCGTCGTACGGTCCGGCAATGCGCCCGAGCACGACCGGGACGCCGGAACTGCTGGCATCCCCGAACGCCTGCGTCATCGCGATCAGGACGTCGCCAACGGCCATCGGGTCGACCGAGGCCACCCGGTCCATCGCTTCGACGCCGGAGCCGTAGACATTGACCGCCGTCTTGGTGAGGGTCTGCGGATCGTCGCCGTAGCCGTCGTCATCGGTGATCGTGCGGCCGAGCATCTGCCCAAGGACGAGGCCGGTGAAGACGCGGGCGATGTCGCCTTCGTCAGACGCGATGTTGTTGAGGATCGTGGCGATACTGGTCGTCGTCATGGCTACCCCTGCCCCACGTTGACGAGCCGCGCCGTCTTGGCGAGCGTGGCCGTCTGCGTCGCCGGGGAGTTGGCGTCACTGCCCCACGAGAACGTTGTCGAGATGAGCCGCCAGTTCGCGGGCTGGATCACCGACGCGGCGTCATCCGTCTTGATATCGAGCCACCACGCCTCATTCGGTTCGACGCGGGGATCGGGGACGACGGAAAGCGTCACCCGCGTTGGGATGCCGGTCTTCTGTTGCAGCATCTGCCGGGCACGAACCTTGGCGGTATCGGAGATCGTGTCGTTGGAGTCGACGATCAGCTTGGGGAACGGGCCAATGCTGGGCACCGACCACGGGTCGTCTTGGTCAGCGGAATCGACGATGAAGCCGATCTTCGTCGCGTTGTCGGCGTCCGGGTTCGAGGATTTGAGCAGGATGCGATTGGCAAACGCGGTGCTGTCCGGTTCGATCGCGATCGAGTCATAGAGGTCGTTGCGCCAGTCGTAGATCGCACGATGCGGTTCCGCCTGGGCCACTTCGTAGGCGCGTTCAGTCGTGACGACGCCCGTCGAGGTCGCATAGAGTTTGAAGTAGCCCGCCGCCTGCAAGACTTCGTTCGCCGCGGCAAGGAGGTTATCGCCGGGACGAATCGTCCGAATCTTGCCGGTCTTGACGCCCGTCTTCGGAATGCGAATGTCGAGGCCGGTCGGCGAGTTGTTGAGGATCGTCTGGGCGACGCTACCGCAGTCGATCCCGAACCCGAAGACCATCCGCTTCGAGGCGATCTGCTGGCTGAGTTGCCAGATCATGTCGCGCCCGTCGATGGTGGTCGTCTGCTGGTTGCGGCTGAAGTCGCGGCGCGGCGGCACGAAGGCGAAAAGGCCGAGCTGACGCCGTACGATCGTCTGTTCGCCCGCCGCGTTGAGCCACCACGTACACCAGTAGGGCGCGAGCAACTGCTGGTACGCCTTGATCCCGTTCGGCCCGTCCAGCGTGGCGTTCATCGTCCACGGGACATCGTTGTCGGTGTTGAGCGTGACGTTGCACGAGATGACCTGATCGGTGATATCGATCTGGCCGTCCGGGCTATTGCGATCCTCGCGAACGTACATCTCGCCCCACGACTCAACCACGCTGTTGACGGGAAGGATCGGCTGATCGACGGGCAAGCTGTGGGAGAGGTTGACCATCGCCCTACCCCAATCCCACGGGCGGATCGACCTGGAGCCCGGTCAGCGCGACGTGCGTGATCCGGTAATCCACGTCATCCGTCGGGACGAACGAGGTCAGGACGCAGTAGAAGCGCTCACCGAGCCCGTCGCGATAGAGCAGCACTTGCCGCGTCTGGCAGAGGATGTCGAGCGCGGCAAGCTGGTCCTGCACGGTCGTGCCGAAGACGGGATCGTCCCAGAGGATGTGGTAGGTCGCGGTGAAGCTCTTGCCGTACGCCTTGTCGCGGTAGATGACCGGAAGTTGCGCGCCCCACGGTGTCCGGGCGGTTCGGTTGAAGATGCGAGGGATCGAGCGCGTATCGCGTCCCGGCAGGACCACGTACGTCCGGCCCGACCCGGTGGTCTGCGAGAGCACCGTGCCGGAGATGCCACGGTTCAGGATTTTGCCGCCCGGCGGTGTCCACTCTTTCGCGACGCTGTAGAGGTCAGAGCCGGAGACGACGGTATGGACGAAGATGCCGACAACAATCGGGGTGTTGAGCGGCAGTTCGAGCGAGCGGTAGCCCACGACGGTGGAGTCACTGAACGTGATGAAGGTCGTCTCTGAACCGTCCCACGCCGCATCCGCAAGCCGGTACGCGAGCCGGTATTCGGCGAATCCGGTGGCCGTTGACGCGGTCCACGCAAGATCGGCGTACGCCCCGTCGGCACTGACCGATCCGGTGAACGTCGCCGGAGCGGACGGCGGCGTGAACGTGATCGAAAAGTCGCGATCGACAAACGACTCCTGCCCCGCCTCGTTGTAGACGCGGAATCCGGCCCGGTACGCTTTCGGATTCTTCAGGATGTTGTGGGGGAGCCGGTACTGGACGTCGGTCGTCTTCAACGTCGTATCAGTGACCGGCGGCACCGATCCGTCCGGGCGCGCCGGTGAGGTCGCGACGAACCAGACCGACTGGTTGGTCACATCATCGACGTAGTTGATCTCCTGATACGCAATCGGGGTGGACGCGTCGGTGGCGATCGCCCATTGGAAGAGCGGCGCCGTGCCGTCGAAGGCGGGATCGGTCGCGTCCGGGCGACTCACCGTCAGCGTGGCGGGCTGGGAGTACCACCACGGCCATTTGCCGGCCTGCCCTGCCTGCCGGAAGGTCGTCGAGCCGCCGGAGTAGATCAGGTCGCCGTCGCGGTAGGAGACGACGTACCAGTACCAGCGGCCACGTCCACTGTAGGCACCTGCGGTGATATGGCCGGTCCCCTGTGTCACGATCGTCCTCGTGATCGTCAGCGTCGTGCCGCTGCTGTTGCGATAGCCCGCCGTCATCCACCAGCCGAGCTGGCTGTGCATGAGGTAGGAGACGCCCGCCCGGTTGTTGCGCATCTGGATCGTGATCCCGCCCGGATCGACCGGGCGACCGGTGACGAGGGCGTCGCCGGGGTTGATGTCGGGCAGGGCGTCAACGATCGCCTGAATCTGGGCGGTCGTGGCGTTCCACGGGACCGGATCGCCGAGGGCGCCGAAGAGCGAGATCGTCGAGGAGCCGGACGTCGGGGTCCCGCTGAACGTGAAGTTGAGCTTGTGGGAGGTGCCGGGCGGCTGGACGGCGAACGAGTAGTTCGACCCGGAGCGCGTCATCTCCTGCACGGTGACGATGCGTCCGGCGTCGGTGACGATCGCCATGAAGACGCGCGTGTCCGCCTGGTCGCTATCGACGCACGTCGCCGTAAACGTCGTCGGCAGGGACGCGACGATGTCGTTGTAGAGCGGATACGTTCGACTGGGGACGACGGGGGCAATGGCCATGGCGAACAGCAGTTCCCTTGTTCAGGGGCACTGCGCACCACGGCGACGGGCCTTCGGAGTTACGTCATTTTAGCATGTGGAGAGGGCTAGGACGGGACGTTATCGAACTCAAACTTCAACTTGTCGTCTAGATCGTTTAACAACTTCAGTATCTCTGCCCGCTGCTCCTCGGTCATTGCGCGAAACGCGTACACCAAGGCAGCAGCGAGCACTCCATACGGACTCCCTTGGACCCGATGCAGTCCTGGGATGTAGGTCGAGATTCGTTCTTCCCGTTGGGCAATCGGTTCCTGTGTTGGCGTTCGCTCAGGAACCCACTCATTCCCATTCTGATCCTGTGCCAATAACTCCAGGTCTACGAGTTCATCATCTGAACTACCAAGGACACTATGAATCTTGGCGCGCGTTGCGAACTGTGGAAGCTTGATTCGACCATTCTCTATAGCATTGATGTATGTTCGCCCAAGCCCTGATTCCTCGGCAAGCTTTTCCTGAGTGAGCTTCTGCTCACGTCTCTTTGCTTTGAGCCAGTCTGAGTACGTTTCTAATCCTGCCATGGGACGCATTATTACAGCGCTAGCGGTATTGACGCAAGGAACTACTACTGTCATACTCACTGTGTTACTTGGAGTGACGCAGCGTCAGATGCGAACTATAGCATCGCAAGTGAGGAGGAACCGTGAACACGCAAGGGCTCGGAGTATTCGTTCGCCAGCGACGGGGAGAGCTTGGATTGACCCAGAATGAATTGGGGGCAAAGACGGGGCTGACACAGGCATACATTAGCCAGATTGAGCGCGGGGTTCGTCGTTGGCCGCAGCCTTATGTGAGAGCTATCGCTGATGTGCTCGGCGTCTCCGAGATTCAGTTGGCACAGGAAGCCGGACTCATCTCGCGCCAACCGGAAGGAAAGGATGGAGAGTGAACCGGACCACCGAACTCGTGTCCACCAACAGCATTGTTGTCGCTGACCGCCTCCGTGAGGACTTCGGCGACATTTCGGGACTCGCCGAGTCTATCCGCGAGCATGGTCTTCTCCACCCGCTCACGATCGATCAGGACAACAAGCTCATCGCTGGCGAGCGCCGACTTCGTGCGATGAAGGAGTTGGGCTTCCTTGAGGTTGAAGTTCGCCGGTGGTCACTTCTTGACGAGAATGAGCGGCGCGAGATCGAACTCGAAGAGAACATTCGCCGCAAGGATCTGACATCGTTCGAGCGTTCAAAGAATTTGGTCGAGTTGGCGCAGGTCGCCAAAGAAGTTGCGGCGCAAGAGGTTTTCACGGATTCCGTGAAAACTCCCAAAGGAGGACGACCACCAAAGAGTCTGGTTCCCGAAGCGAAGGTAGCCGAACGTATCGGCGTTCCCGCCCAGACGATTCGTGATGCAAAAAAACACGTCGCCGCCGCCGAGACCTATCCCGTGCTTCAGAAGCCGGGATGGAAGGCATATCAGGCAATGGAGGCAGCCGAGGTCATCGAAAAGCTCCCCGAAGAGGATCGTCAGCCCGTCGCCCGACTCATTGATCAGCCCGGAATCCCACCAGACAAGGCAATTTCGATGCTACGCAACGTCGCCAGCCAGACACAGGAGGAACGAAAGGAGGTCGTCAAACTTGCCCAGAGTACGGACTCACGAGACCGGACCCTCGCCATCACGAAGGCCGCGAAGGTCCCGCCGATGCCAGACGAACGAATCGCGATGCTCGGGCAAGCGGAGCGACACCTTCAAAAGGCGATCAGCACCCGGCCAACAGATCCAGAGGCATCGGAACTCAAGGAGATGGTAAGCACGATTCGGCGACTAATCCGCTCAATGGAAGGAAACACGCATGGTGTTCGAACTCAAGATTCAGCAGCCTGACGGACCGCGAGACCAGAGAATTCGGGATGAATTCGCCAACAACCAGATGAGTCTGTCAGCGTTCACCCATCACTGCGCTGCGCGGGGATTCTGGACACCGGAAGAGGTCGACGCGTACGCATTCCGCGCACAGCAGAACGAGATTCGACGCGCGTTGAAGATTCGAACAGAGAATGGACTTCCGTTTGCCGGACCAACGACAAAAATGGACGAGTCCGGTGCTCCCATCTGGTCTCAACGCGCATTCTGGGACCTGGACGATTATGTCGGCAACATCCGCGAACTGAAGGATCAGGCCGAAACAATGATCGCGATTGCGGAGGAGATGATTCGAGAGGCTATCTATCGTTACGGCCTTGAGGCAGTGAATGACGCCTTGAGCCGGATTCCGCTCGCAGCCTAAATAAAGCGAAGCGGTGACGACTGCAATTCGTCACCGCTTCCCGAACTACTTGTAGCAACAGTTCACCCACAAGGATAGCACACCGATGTCTCCCACACGACGTGACATTCTCGCCGCCATAGTCGCCGCTCCCGTGGCGGCGATTCTTCCCGCCGCAACGTGGATACCGGATGCCTCAGCGGCTCCGGTCGTCCCTCCCCAGGCCAACCCGTTTGAGCATGGGGTTCACTTTACCGGCTTCTCAACGTGGCAGGATGTGGGGACCGAGACATTGCTTAGCGGTCGCGTTGAGCTATACGCCGATCACAAGAAGGCGATCGTTCACGTGGCGAACTGGGACCGCACCGACAAAGGCACGAATCTCGTCTTTCGGCATCCGGTGGTGGTCAGCGCGCTCCAGATCGTCATGTCCGCGATGAATGAAGCCTTTGACGGGAAACGCGACATGGAGTTGATCCGTGAGGATTATGTGATGTGCGGCGACTGTCTCGGGGTCGGATGGTTCAAGGACGTGGAAGGCGAATCCGACTGCGCATTGTGCAGCGGAAAAGGGTATGGAATGCGCTCGTCTCGGTAGCCGCACGCAGCAGGAAGGCCCGGAGGTTCATGCCTCCGGGCCTTCCTGCTGCGTGGCATATCGGTCTATCCGGCCGCATTCACGCTATCAGTGATATCTGCTTGGAATGCGAGCGAGAAGTCGACAGGGAAATCCGCGAGGACGGGGATTGCGTCCCAAAGACCTCCGACCATCTCGCCGTCCGACTGTGACTTCACAGCCGCTTTCGAGGGCCATCGCTTATCGATCGCCTCGTACATCTTGATAAGTTGCGATGTTAGCCCGGCTCCTTGTGCCAGCCCGATCGCCAGAGCGATAGTGCCATCCTTGGCGACAGTCAAGACGGTTCCCGAAACAACAAGATTCACACCTCCGGCACTTCGCGTGATATTAACAATTGACGCCCGAGCGCTTCGTAGCTTCGTTGTACCCACACTGATCGGTGCGGCGGGGTCAGAGGACACGAAGGGAAGTGACGAATCGTTCTGGTAACGAGCGACGATCGCGTTCTCAGCAGCCTTATGGACAGCGTCAACACTCCCAGACGCGTCCAGCGTGATGGCGAACGCCACAAGTGCGGCCAACGTTCCGAGATTAGCAGGGTCATTGAAGTTTTTGGTTGATGAGAAGTTCCGCACGAGTGCTTGCTTGCATCCGGCGAACCTGAGGTATCCGGCTGTTGCGCCGTCCGGGACAACATCGGAAATCTCGCCATCCTGCGCGTTGGCCGCGTTGCCTAATGAGATCCCCGCGATCGATGCCGCGGCACCAACAACGAACGATCGTCGAGAGATGTGCACCACCACAGAACTCCTTTGCAAACACTTGACCAGACCGGTCATTTCATGAGCAAGAGGATTCTCGCACCATCATGCCGCTTGTGCGAATTTCTCGCCCTTGTCTGGCAGTTTAGCGCCTGTCACGACGTTCCATGCATGGGTGATTAGCTGTCCTTGACGCTTACTGCATCGCGGACACTCAAATTCGATCGTGCGTTCGATCGCCGGATAGGGGTACTCATCGTCGAGCACCAGCACGCCATGCAGTCGCCAGCGGCACCTAAGCTCGACACGTCGAAGCGTCATCGCTAGCGCCTCCCCACGGTTGGGGTCGACGCCGTCTGCCGTATCTGTGTGAGTGCCGGGCCGAGGTTCGTTGCGAGATCGCTTCCAGCCTCGGCTTGCTCCATCAAATGCTGGAGTTCGTCGCTCTTGAGCGCCTGTACTACTGTGGTGCGATAGATGATGGTCTGGCTCGGTCGTGACGCGCTTTGTGTCGGCACCGAGGTCGGCACGGCCGCCCGCCATGGTCGCACGTAGCCGCCACGAGCGTAAGCAGGGATCGGACCTGCGCCGTCCATTCCCGCCAGCATGTTCTTCGTGCGCGGTGCGGTGAAAACATAGGTGTGTGCCGGAACAGCGTAGTATGCCTTCTCGCGTGCAAGTCCCATGCTCCCGTCCGGGTAGCGCAAAAGCTCTGGCCCCTCTTCTGCCATCAGCGTGAGCACGCCGTCGGTGTAGCCGCCTCGTGCTTGCGGCTTGCCGACAGCATTAAGGCCGCCTGTCGTAACTACATTGACGTAGGCCGTCACACTATGAACCGCGTCAATTGCATTGGCAAGGGCCAAGACGTCACCAATGCCACTCACAGATGCATCGACGGTCGAGAAGCGCGAATCCGGAATACTGAAGAGCGCGCTTGCTGCATCGTACGCCTTGTCGCGGACGGTCTCGGCGCCTTGTTGCGTAACCGAGGTGAACCACGAGACTGGGATGCTTCGCAGCGCTCCTTCCGTAATACCCGCCGCACCCGTCACGGCTTCCGCGCCCGACTGACTCAAAAACGACTTCCACGCGGTTGGGATTGATTCGAGCGCCCCTTCGGTCAAGCCGGCCGATTTGGTGACGTCTTCCGCGCCCACCTGGGAAATCTTCGGCACTGCATGCACGCGGCCGAGGACGTCAAGCGCGCTCTGCGTCAGGCCGGTTGCGGCGGTCGCGCCGACCAGTGCGGCGGTCGCGTGTTGCACACCCGCTTCCGCGAAGTCGGCGAGCGACTTGCGCGCACTCCCGCTCGTGGCTGTCAAATTTTGAAGGTTCTTCTGCATCGCGGCGATCGCGGCGGCGTTTTCACCGAATCCGCCCATCGCGCCGACACCACCTGCCCCCGTTGGACCCGGCATGGTCGGCTGGCGTTGGTCGGGCCCCTTCGGGTAAACGTTGTCCTTTGATTTGTCCCTGATCTGCTTGAGCTTGTCATCGTTCGCCTGCATCGCGTCGACAAGTTTTTTCATCGCAGCCGCGGCGGCATGCGCATCTTCCGGCGTGAAGTAGTCACCCGGGTTTGGGACGGTGTAGTTCCCTTGCGCATCCTTTGTGTAGTCTGTGTACCGCCCATTCTTGCTCGGGCCATTGAGCGTTCCGGTAGGCGACTGCTGAACTATTCGTGGAATCCTGGGATCAGTTACCGCTGACTGGGCCACGTCACTGATCCCGCCCACAGCGTGTTGTCCAAGCTTTTCGCGAACAACCTTCGGCGTGTCGATTGTGCCGATCGAAACCCCCGGCAGTTTGTTGAGATAGCCGATCAGGGTGTTGATCGTATCTCCCCACTTCTGCTTGATGTCGGCCAGTACCTTGTCGAGGCTCGTCTCGATTGGATCCCAGAATCCGTCGAAGATCCCCGTTGCGAGCGCGGCAATGTCCTTGAATGCGGCGGTGACGCCGTCACTGAAGCCGTTCCAGAGATCGGCATAGGTGCTCGCCTGTGACGCTTTCTTCACCATTTCGGAAACGAAGCCGACGATGATCGACGCCGCCATAACGGGAAGTACAAACGGCGAGATCGCAATAAGCAGCAGCCCATGTCCGATCGCCACGCCAATCGAATGGTAGTCAGCCGTGCTGAATTTCTTGGCGATGTCAGCAATGAATCCGGGGATGCCGATAATCGCGTCGGCGAGACCCTTCCCGATATCAAACGGTGCCTTGATTATTCCGAAGGAGATTGCCGCCCCGAGGGGACTGTAGTCCGCGTCAGCGAGCTTCTTGCCGATCGCTCCCACAACCGAGTCTGTGCCGTCGACAACCCAGTTGGCGACGGTGACGGTGATCGATTCAATCGTGGTCAAGCTGGTTCCCGAGATGACACTGCCAGTCGAGGTGATGACTTTCCCAATGGCATCACCGAGTGGAGCGCCAGCACTCACGAGCCAATTCACGATAGATACAGCAACATTGGGGATGTTGGTGGCTACGCTACTGACTGCTGGCCACGCCGTTCCTGTGATCCACGAACCAACCGATGCGCCGATATCCTTTAGCGCATCAACGGCCCAGTCCCCGATGGAAACCAGAACCTTGCCGATATCCGTGGCCGCACCGCTCACGGCTGGCCACGCTGTGTCCTTGATCCATGAACCAACGGACGTGCCGATATCCGTGAGTGCATCAACGGCCCAATCAGAGATGCTGACGAGCACTTTTCCAATATCGACAGCCGCACCCGCAACAGCCGGAAGCGCGGTATCTTTGACCCACGATCCGATGGACTTGCCAAGGTCAACGATCGCGTCAACGCCCCAGTCGGTGATCGACACGAGCACCTTGCCGATGTCAACGGCAGCCCCGGCGACCGCTGGCAAGGCCGTGTCCTTGACCCACGAGGCGATGGACTTTCCGATGTCGACCGCTTTGCCAATCGCATCAACCGCCCAATCCGAGATCGAGACGAGGACCTTGCCGATATCCGTTGCCGCGCCAGCGACGGCAGGGAGCGCGGTGTCGGTGATCCATTTCTTGATCGCGCTCCCGAGATCGAGCGCGTCACCTGCAAGGCCGACAAGCCAGCCGCCGATGTTCAGGGCAATTTGTCCGAGGTCGACGATGCCGTTCCAGACCCAGCCCGCAATGCCCGTGATCCCGTTCCAGACGTTCCCGGCGTTGTCGGCAATCCAGCCGGTAATCGTCGGTGCAACGGTGTTGAGCACCCAACTGCCGAGCGAGATGCCTGCGGTGCCGAGCCCGGTCAGCGTCGCGCCAATCGTGACGAATTGATCTCTGACGAGCGAGCCGAAGTCCGTAACGGCGTGCTCGCCCCACTTCATCGCGGTCGAGAAGTCGCCCTTCAGGACGTAGCCTGCCGCCTTGCCGACGTCCTGGATGATCCGCCCGAGGTCGTCGAACTGACTGCCGATACCGCGTACGGCGCCCGCGAACGGTCCGGCGTACTGCGCGCCCAATCGGAAGAGATCGCCGACCCCGGTGAAGAAGCGCCGTGCTGCCGTCCCGGCGTTGCCGAGGGCACGCGGCACTTCCTGCGCGACGCCGAGCAATCCGTTCCGGTCGTACGCCCGTTTGAAGTCGCCCATCGTGTCGAGCAGCGTGCCGACGCCATGGGCGACGCCTTGCAACGGTCCCGGCAAGGTCTTGAGCAGCTTTTCGGCATTGCCGCCGAACGCGGCCTTGAAGTAGTTCTGGAAGAGTTGCGTGTACCGCGCCGCCTTGAGCAGTCCCGCCGAGATGTCGTTCGCCCACGTGAACTTGCCACCGCCGATCTGGCCGAACGCGTAGGAGAGGGCGAGCAGGACGCGCGCAAGCCCCGTCGCCGTGCCGTAGAGCGCCTGAATGTGCTTCGTGGCACTGCCGACCCCGACATTGAACGGGTTCACCGCGTCCGTGACCCCGTTGACGCCCTTGGCAAGACCGTTCACCGCGTCACCGACCGACTTCGCGGGACCGGTGACGCCGTCGAGGCTCTTCTTCGTCGAGTCCGCCGCGCCGTTGAAGCCCTTGAGGAACCCGGCAACCTTGCCGACAGCGCCGCCGACGGCATCGACCGTTTGCTTCATCGTCTTGAAGCCAGCCGATATCCCTTCTGCGACCCCCTTCACCGGCGCCATCGCGTCGTAGGCGAGGCCGAAGTTGTCGATGAAGTTGGAGATACCGCCGGTCAAGCCGTTCCAGGTGTCCGTGAGGTCAGACCCGATCGACCGCACCCCGTCAGCAAAGCCGAGGAAGTTCGTCTTGTAGGCGATGCCGAGGCCGATGATTGCCGCGGTGACGAGCAGAATCGGCGGGCTGAGCAGGCTGAACGAGGATGCCGCGCCTTCGGCTGCACTCGCACCACGAATCAGGGTCAACACCTCGCCGAACGCCTGCTTCATCTCGAGGATCTTCGGCAAGGCGAGACCAATGCTGCCAGCTACGAGCGCGACAACGCCAACGACGCCACCAATCGCGGCAATCGCGGCAAGGACCGGCGTCGGCAAGCCGCTGATGACGTTGAAGAGCTTCGTCAGTCCTTCGGCGACGGTGTTGATCACGGGTTCGAGCTGCTGCCCGATCTTGATCTGGAGGACGGAGAACGCCGCGGCGAGCTGCTTGAGCTTGAACGCCGTCGTCTCCTGCTGCTTGTTCAGCGCGGTCTGCGTCGCGCCGAGGCCGTCGCTGGCGTGGTTCATCTTGTCGAGCTCGTCGGTGTACTGCTTGCCGTTGTCCTTCATGAGCAGCATCGCTGCCGCTGACGCGTTCTGCGTGCCGAGCAGATCCGTCAGCGCCGTCGCCGATCCCCCGGACGCGGTGGTCAGGAAGTCGAGGAAGCCGGGAAGGCCCTTCGATTTGATCAGCGATTCGGCGTTTGCGTACCCGTATTTCTGCACAGCCGTCGTCAGGGCGCTGGTAGGGTTGAGCGCCGAGGTCAGCAGGGCGTTGATGTCGGTCTGCGTTTCCGCGACCGGCAGCCCGTTCTTGGTCATCAGGGCGTAAGAGGCGCCCAACTGTTCGATCGGGACGTTGAGCGCCGAGGCAATCGGGAGCGTCTGCCCCATGTACTGCGAGAGTTGCCCGAACGTGACCACGCCGTCGTTCACCGTCTGGAAGAGGACGTCCGAGGCGTGCCCGGCTTGATCGGCGCCGAGCGAATACGAGTTGAGGACGGCGGTGATGACCGCGGCAGACGTGCCGGTGTCGGAGAGCCCGGCATTCGCCGCGTTGGCGGCGGCGGTGAGGATCTTCAGCGCGTCCGCGCCGGCAAAGCCGGACGATTCGATGTCGTACAACCCGTCGGCCAACGTCGTCGGTGCCTGCCCGGTCGCTTTGGAGAGGTCAAGCACCTGGTTCGTCAGATCGGCAAGTTGGCCCTTCGTGAGTTGAGCAATCGAATTGACGTTGCCCATCGCGCCGTCGAACCCGATCGCGCCCTTCGCGGCGATCGCGAACGCGCCGGTGACCGCGAGCCCGAACCCGGCGGTGACGGCGCTGACCTTCTGGATCGACGCGCCGAACGTATTCACCTTGCCGGTCAGCGTGTCGAGGTTCTTTCCGCCGCCGGCACCGATCCCGTTGATCGTAGTGTTGGCCTTGTTCGCCTTGCTCGTGAGGTCGGAGATGTCGAGGGTGATCTTCGCCGCAGCGGTCCCGAGGTTCAGCATGGCCGCTCACTCCGTTCGTTGGGTATGTCGTCATGCCAGACCATCGAGAGCTCCTAAACAACATGCGCGGTCCGACCGGTCTCCCGGCGGTACCGCGCATCACGCGCGACATCTTCACTTCACGTTCGTCCTAGAACAGGACGGGCAAGTCGTCTTCCAGTGCCGCGACGGCGATGGCCATCTCTGCGGCGGTCAGTGGCGGCGGGTCGGGTGTCACGTCGGGCTGGTAGAGGGCGAGGATGTCGTCGGGACTCGCGTACTTCGGCACCCAGTCCTCGCCCTCTTTGAGCTTATCGGAGGCCGGAATCTTCCCCTTCATACGTGCTTCGCTCATCCGCTCGAACCACTGCATGAAGTCCTTCAGACTCTCGTCGAGGCTGAAGCGCATCGTTGCGGAATACCGCAGCTCCCGCATGTCCAGCAGGTCCGACGGGCGCACGCCCCAGTACTTCGCGGTCGTCCCGATCCGCCACATCGTCAGCGGGTCCTGGACGAAACGTCTCGAAGAGCCGGGCCTGCGCACTTTCCGCGTCATTGCATGCGAACAAGAACGCGATGCGATCCTCGGGCTTGATCCGTTCAACATGGAGGATGCCGTTCGCCACATCTTCATCCCGCTGATCGAGGACGATCTTGGGATAGATGAACGCCGCCAGGCAGTAGTAGTTTGCGGACTTCAGCGTGGCCTCGTTGTTCGCAAAAACCTGGTTGATATCCCGCGCTTCTACCCCATCCTCCTGCATCTTCTGGATTGCCTTGTTGTTATCGCGAAGACTCTTCCAGACAAATTCCTGAATGTCGCTGGGAAGCACACCGAGTGACGCGCGGTCCATGAAGTTCAGGCGACGCACCAGTGCTTTCCAAACGGTCTTCTTGCCGACGGATGACGCGTGGAGCGGGAAGAGGAATTCCCGCTCGTTCTGGTGTTCGATGAAGTCATCAAGGTTGAAGTCAACGGCCTTGCGAAAGCTTTCAATGTGGGTGCTACTGACCATGGGTGTCGTCTCCTGTCGCGCATCACGCGCATGTCGAGTCGATGAAGGGTGTCAGGCTAGGATCAGGACGCCGGCGCCGTCAGGTTGACCGGCATCACGCCTGCGGTGAAGACGGGTGCGGTCGCCATCCATTCGTAGATGATCAGCGGGTCATCCCCGACCGGCGTCGCGTTGGTGCTCGCCGTCCACATGCCGGTCGACTCCTGACCGCCCGACTTGGAAGCCGGAGAAGCGGAGGTGTGCGGCGTGGTCGTGCGGAGTCCGGCGACGTCCGGGTTGTGGCCACGGTCGACGTTCGGCTCCCACTTCGAGATGATGAAGTCGGTCGGGACAAAGACGCCCGGCTGTTCGTAGCGATCGATCACGGTTCCCGCCGTGCCACTGGACGAAACGGTACCGCCGTTGATGATCCCGAGGACGGCGGAATTGCCGTCGATCCACGTCAGGTCGCCGCTCAGGTCAGGCGAGGCGTAGGCGGTGTAGTAGGTCGTGCCGTCGGCCTTGACCGGGGTCGGGGACGCCGAGATCGTCGGCTCCCAGTCCACAGAGCCGGGGACATCGACGAATGTCGGCGTGGCGCCAACGAGCCCCACCTGGACGTGTTGTGTGTTGTAACTCACGGTTCCGCTGGTCATCGGTTACTCCTTGTTCGGTGTGGACTCGTATTCGGTCCACTGCATGTGCGAATGAAGATCGGCGACGTGATAGGCCGCTTGGTGATTGGCCTTGGCGAGGGCAGCGTCGGGGCAATTGCGATCCCGGCACCGCCAGCGAATAAAGCGGTCATCGACGATAACGAACGAGGTGCGACCGCCGCACCCTACCGGGACCCAACCGATCCCCCGCGAACGTAGTGCTTGCGTGTCAGGTCTTTCCGATACCGCAACGCCTCGTCCGGGTTGGTAAAGGTCAGGCGTTCCGTCACCGGCAAGTCCCACGCCCGTTTCACCGTCCACGGGCCGTAGACATCGGCATTCTGGAACCAGAGCCGCGCCTTCGGATGACGCCGGATGACCTCGACATCGGCATCGCTCACCGTTTGTGTCCATCCGTTCGCCAACCTCCAGACGTATGTCGTCTCCAGTGGGAGCGTGACATCCATCATCTGCAACCGGTCCGTGACCGGACGAATCTGATCGCGCTGTGCGTCGTACGCCTTGCCCCGTTCGGTCTTGGAGAACCACTGCCACGCCGGGATCGTGCGCGGGTCTTCCGAAAGGATGTCGCGCCCGATGAAGTGGACGATGTAGCCCTCCCAGCGGGGCGCGACGGCGCCGAGTTCGGCCTTCGCCATCTCCTGGATGCCGGTGATCGAGACGTGCGGGTAGAGACGTCGCAGGTGCTCCACGAACAGATCCATGTTGCGCCGTTGAATGTCCTTGCCCAGAAACTCAAGGTTCACCGGCATTGCGTTACCCTTCCGCTCGTTTGGACATCACGCCCCGCGAGTAGACCCATCCCGCCGGGACGTGCCCGGTCTCGTGGAAGGTCGCCAGCGCCTTGTCTGCGGCAGCCGTTTCGGCCTTGGTCGGATCCTTGGCGGCAGGCGTTGCCCGCTTCGCCTTGGTGGCCGTCTTCGGCGTCGTGGTGACGGTCGTTGTCTCTGCTGATGTCGTCGCGTCGTCCGTATTGGGCATTGCTGCCTCCTTTACCACCGGCTCACCGCGAGGATGGACCCCGCGCTAAAGGTCAGCCGGTCAAAGACCATGTCCTTGACGATGGTTTTGCCGACACGCCCGGCGTGGAACGCCTGCGCGCCCGTGACGGGGTCCTGCCAGCCATGCAGGACGTCCGTCACCCGTCCGATCAGGGTGTCCACCGCCGCGTAGCCCGCATCCGAGAGCGGCGCGAAGGCGTAGATGTGGATCACCTCCCGTGTCATCGCCGGGCCGTCAAGCGATGAGCGCAGACTCCCCCGATCGAGGATCGAGAGAGCCGGTATGACCATGCCGTCCGCGTCGAAAGCGGCAGGGGACGCAAGTCGTCCCGCCGCCCGGATGTCGTAGGGATAGAGCCCTCCTGTCGCGGTCGCCGCGATCACGCTATCGGCGCTCAGTGCGGCGATGATGGACGTCGAGGGGATCACGAGTGACCGCCCAGCAGTCCGTCGACCACCTTGACCGCATCGTCGAAGTACTCGGTCGCCGTCACCTGTGCCGCGGGCTCCAGAAACGGGCGCGCGGCCATGTGTTTCGTTCCGAGTTCAACATCCGGCGCGTACTCCATCGTCGCGCCGATCTCGATCGTCGTGCCCTCCGCAACGCCGTACGTCGACTGGCGGAGGTTACCCGTCCGGTCGGTGTAGGCCGTTGTCGCCTTGGCGAGGGTTTCGCCGCGGCTAGCGTGGTACTGCGCCAGTTCATCGCACGCGGCTTCCGCCTTGCCCGAGAGCGCCGTGAGATGAGCACCGATCTGCTGCGAGGGCTTGATCACCCAGCGGAACTCCGTGTTCGCCATCAGACGTTGCCTTCCGCGAGTTCAAACCCGGCGTCAACCACGCCGAAGCGCGCTGGCATGACCGAGGTGATGCGGAAATGCCGCCCTTGCCACGTGAACCGGTCGTCGAGCTGGATCGGCAACGGTGCGAATCCCAGCAGCGATCCGAGCTTGTCCGTCTGGTCCATGCCCATGTTCTCCCCGCTCGCGATCGGGAAACGGTTGACAAACGCGATCCGGATCAGGTTGACCGTGAGCACATCCGCCATCGCGCCGGCGACAATCCGCCGGAAGGTGACGACCGGTTGCGGGTCCTGCACCTCCTGGATCGAGTGGAAGCCCTTGTCGAAGGCGTTCGCGATCTCCGCGAGGTTGCGGGCGGTGAGGAAGCTCTGCGTGCTCATCAGAAGTCCTGCCCGTCCACGACCATCTGGCCGACCGTCGAAATCGTGAACAGTCGTCGCCGGATGACCGGGTCCATCAGGTCGGCACGGTCACGCAACCATGTGGCGTTCGCCCGGAGCGTCTTTGCGCGGTCGCCCCACCCGATCGTCATGTCGTTGGTTGCGCCAAAGTTGACGATGTTCTGGTCGAGGATCTCCGCAACCTGCACCGACATGTCCGCCGTCGCCCGCAGCCCCTGGTACGAGAAGGCGGAGTCGGCGCCGTACATGGCGATCACGGCGTCGTACGTCGCATCGGGCACAAGCTCCGTTGCGGCATCGTTCGATGTGTCCGTGGTCGCTTTTCGGATGTAGTCGCGCAGTGTTGGCAACGTTGGATCGTACGACATGTCGCGCCCCTCAGTCCGGCGTCCAGCGGATGCGGTCGTGGAACTCAGGCGGCAGCGGATCGACCTGATAGCGCTCGTGCTCCCAGTCAACGACCGGTTGCCATGCCGCTTTCAGGGCGACGTGCGCATCCACCGAGCCGCGCAGCCGGATCGCGTTGTCACGCTCCCACTGGATGCGAGCCCGGTTGTTGCTGCGCCAGAGTTCCGCCCGTGCTTCCTCGTCCATGACTAGGCCCGCGAGAGCGTAATCGTGACAAGCCCACCGGGATCGGCGAGCCCGGTGCCCACGCTGTCCGACTGCCACGCCAGCACGTCACCCGCGGCGACGGCAAGATTCGCGGCGGTGCCGGAGAGCGTGATCGCGGTCTCGTCGTAAGCGGCGGCATTAGTGCCGCTGTTGAACTGGAGCGTGGCGACCACGGTCGTACCGGTGCCGTCCTGCTTGCGGTTGTAGAGCGTCAGCTTGCGCGTATTGGTCGCGGCGCCAGTAATGGCGACACTCGCGGCGTAGGTGACGCCGGTTACGGTGCCATCGAACGGCGCGACGGCGACGGCGATACCTGCGCTGGACGCCTGCGCGACGGCCGCGCCGGGGTAGGAATAGACTTTGATGAACGGTGCTGCAAGACTCATAAGATCGCCTCCTTCAGGCACGACCGGTTAGGACGCCGGGCTGGTCATCACGGCGAACGGATAGCGCAAGCTCTTGTCTTCCTGCTGGTAGTTGATCGTGTTCGCCACCGCAAAGGCGCAGCGGAAGACCATGCGAAGACCGATCATGTCCTGTTGGGCGAAGTTATAGATCGTCGATCCGTCCGCCCCCTGGATGGTGGCTTCTGTCAGGATCTTCCAAGTGAAGTCCTGGCGGATACCAAGGATGCCCTGCCGGAAGTCGCCGGTGATCATCTCTGGCGCGCTCAGGCCGGCGGGCCAGAGTCCTTCAAGCGGATACGTGACGGGGATGCCGTAGACCTCAGTCGGCGAAAGCTCGTCGAGGCGCTCACCCTGCACGTCACGGGCGTTCCGGAGATTGCCCTTGTACGTGACGTTGGCGATCACGCCGGATGGGTTGTAGCCTTCGGCCTCGACGGTCTTGAAGAGGTCCGAAATATCGCCGGCCAGCGATCCGTGCGCAGCGTCATGCGTCCCGCGGACGACCACGTTGCTGGCTGCCGTGGCGCCGCTCACGATAGAGGGGTCCCACGTGCCGGGCTTGCCGACGCCAAAGAAGATGGCGTTGTCGATCGCGCGAATCGCCGAGTTGACGGCGAGCGGCTTGACCGCGCCCCAGATGTCGTACTCGCTGTCGTCGAGGACGGCCTCCGGGATCGGGATGATGGTCGCCAACTCTTCGACGTTGAGGTATTTGTTCGACCAGCTCATGTCGGTCGTCTGCTTGAGACCGGTTTCCCCGTTGACAAAGTAGGACATCGGCAGGGTCTCGATAACCGGCAGTCGGGTCTGGTTCCGTGCCATCTGGACGGTGCGGAACAGCGACATCGCAGCACTGTTGGTGGTGATATTGGTCAGGAGGTCGCGCGAGACGTCCTCGGTGTTCAGCGCCGAGACAAGTGCGCGCTCCATGTTGGCGTCAAATGCCATGCGTCATCTCTTTCGTTGGCACGTCGGGACAGCATGGTCACCGACGTCTAGGATGTTCGCCCCGCCAAATGGCGAAGAGCTGCGTTGATATCGGTCTTGGGGGCTTTGTCCTGCCCCTTGCCGCCGTCCCCTGATCCCTGCGCGGCGCGGAACAAGGACGGCTCGTCCTTCTTGGCCTGAGCAATCAGGGCGTTGATATTGGTGGGTTCGCCGTTGTCGTCGTATTCGAGATCGGGGGTAATCAGCGCCATCACCAGCCGGGTTGACGTCGCGTTAGCCTTCTGTGCGGCCTCGGTGATCGCCACTCTGGCATTGGCTGCGCGTAGACGGTTTTCGGCTGCGGTTGCCCGCTCCTCTGCCGCCTTCTGCGCTGCCTGACTCCGCTCCGTCTCGGTCTTGTCCTTGTTCTCGAATTCGGCGACCTTGGCCTGAAGCGCCTTCAGGTCCCGTTCGGCCTTGCGGCGGGCATCGCGCTCCGCCTTGATCGCTGCCGCGCCCTTGTCGCCGAGGTCGCTGCTGGTCGTGGTCGTCTGGTCTGTGCTCTGATCGTCGACGCCGGCATCGCGCTCGTCCGTCTGATCGGTTGTGGTCTGGTCGTCAGACATCGCGTCTGTGCTCCCGTGGTATCCGGCATCGCGCCGAACGCAAAAATGCCCGCTCCCGGTGAGAGCAGGCGGTGCGCTTTCGCGGCGGCGTGCACTTCCAAGAGCGGGCGATGCCAACGGTGTCGTTGGGTGGCCCTATGGGCTATACGTTCATTATGACATATCGACGGTGCAAACGGAACTACGCGGCCCGTTCCTCCAGCCGCTCCTCAATCTTGGCCATTTCCTCAGCAACACGCGTCGCTCCCGTGAGATGACGACGTAGCGCCTCACGCAATTTTCGCAAGCGTTCGATGTCGCTATCTGTCGTCTCCGGCGACGCGGGTTTCGGCTTCGGTGCGAGGCCGACGGGTTGGGATCGGGCGATCATCAGACGTCCTCCGCACGCATGCCGAATGACGGGTCAAAGCAAAAATCAGCACGAATACGACTCGCAATTGCGCCTGGATGATGCCGAGCGAGTTCGATTGCCCGTGCGGGATCGTTGAAGCACCCGATGATTCGCTCGGAGTCCAAAGCAAGGACCACAAAGACATCGCGCGAACCACCAAGTTGCACCTTTGGCCTGAAACTCCAATCCTGAACTTCCATCCCTTCAATCTGAGCGAGAACGGCAGGGTTGTAGTGGATCATCGCGCTCGGCGTGTAAAGGTCGTAGAACATCTACGCCGCCTCCTCTGCCGGGACATCGTCGCGGATCGGGAGCGGCAGAAGACGCGCCCATGCGGTCGAGATACCGTCGATGTGCAGTTCCATCTGGTCCGTAAAGCCGCTGTCGAACATCTCCCATTCCCGCTGCGTCATGCACTTCGCGGCATCGTTCACATGCCACTGCACCGGGGCGAAGTGGCAGTGGCAAAGTTCGTGGCAAATAATCTCGCGCAACTCCCATCCTTCGAACGTTGCCCATTCTTCCGCGAGCTGAATCACGGCGTACTTGCGACCGTAGACCACATCGCAAAAGCCGCCCGGTCGCATGTCGCCGCCTGGGTGAGCCGGTGGCGGATCATCTGCGAGTTTGATGCGCCAATCGTGCATGCCCATGAGTTGCGCAAGCGACCAGATGTAGTCGGCGAGCTTTTCTCGGTCGCCGTTCAGCAACATCGGCGTCTTCTCCGCAGTCTCGGCCATCTCGCCGACGGTGTAGGGCACTTCGGTCTCGGTCATGACGCTGGCTCCATCGCATCGAACTTCGCTCGGTTGTCGGCGTAGATCGTCGTGTATTCGAGTTGCATGAGCGACCGCTCTTCCTCGCATATGGGGCACACGATCCTGACCGACATGCCCTCAAACTGGCTGTCATTCGACTCTTTGACGTATTCGGCGTCCCGCTCTTCGAGCCTGAACACGGAATTGCAGTAGACGCAGGCGTACCGCCCTTCCCACTGATACCGCTTCGGTCGCTTGCCTTGCACAAGGACTTTCATAACGCACCCCTCCGCTCGACCGCGATCCGCTTCTGGTCTCCGGCGCCGTGCAGCGCCGCGCGCTGATGTTTGCGACTGGACGCTTGCCGGCGTTCGTGGCGGTTGGCGGGCGTGGTGTCGACGGGAACACTCGGTTCGTCATCGCGGACGTATCGGATCGAATACGTGTACGAGCCGTCGCCGTTGGATCGGGGAGGATCAACTACCCGGCGCCCCGGTACTTCTTCTGGTGCCCACGGGATAATCGTGCTGAACTGGGTGGGCTCAGTCATGGGCCACTTGTGATCAACGTAGATGGTCTGCGGCGTTTGCATCGTGCGCGTTATGTCGCCCATCACCGCCTCCCCTCGTACTCGCCGCTCGCGATCAACGTCAGCACGCCCAGCACCATCAGCGATGCGATGGCCACCGATCCGCCGTAGACGCATTCCAGCCAGACGCTCGCAATGAGCATGGCGGTGCCACAGAGGGCGAACGTGGGCTTCTTGAGGGGCATCTAGTCTCCTCCGTACTTGGCAATGAGGTCATCGATCATCTGTTCACGGGGTTTCGTCGCCGGTGTCAGCGTGCAGGTGCAATTAGGATGCTCGGGGTACGGCGGCACGTCGCCCGTCTTGTAGACGCCAGCGCCAAACCCGTCATCACGGCTTGCATTGTCATTGCATCCGTCTTGTCCCTCGTGGCTCGCACTCAGGACCCAGCGCACACCGATGACGCCGGGCGTGACCTTCGCGGCCTCGATAACTGCGGCGCCATGCACCCTGGTAGTTTCGGTCCGTGCCAGACGACGGGCGCTTACGTTGCCCCAGTCGCCGCGACCTGGCGCCAATGTCTGGTTCCGGCGAATCAGCTTGCCGTTCTTGGTCACGTCCTCCGATTTGAATGCGGGGTTTAGATGGGATTCCAAGGAACGCGCAATGGAAAGCGCATCTTCCCCGTTTGCTATCCCCTCACGGAGACGCTGGTCGATTGCTTGCCGCACGTCACGACCGTTCTTCCAGAGCCGTTGACTGAGCCGGTATCCGGATCGGGTGTTCCACCGTTCTCGCTTGACCCAAGCCCGGTCAGCGTCGAGCGCCTTCGACCGCAGCAGCCGTTGCCGTTGCGTCTCAGGCCCGTTCAAATCGCCGAGGACGCGCAAAAACGGGTCAGCACTCTTCGATGACGCCTTACTTGCGATGTTGCGCCCCCAGAACGTCGGGTCGCTTTTGTCGATCACGTTCTTCACCCGCTCGATGCTGCGTTGGAACGGCAGCGCGGCGGCGCTATCGGTGCTGGCCAGCATTTCCTTAAAGAGGGTGGATGACAGCGCGCCTTCGACGGTACTCCCATAGTACCGACTGATGATTACATTTATGTCACGCAAGATAAGTTTCCGCCGGAATGAGGTTAGCGGTCCGGGCGGCTCTCGGAGAAACACGGCGTTCACCTCCTGCCAGAACTTCGCGAAGACCCGATCGTTCCGCGCCAACGCCTGCCTTATCAGATCGACAAGATCCTTCTGTTCGACCGATAGCGCCATGACTACGCGGCCTGTGCGTCAGGGGCAGCTTGCTCCGGGTTGATCTCGGCGCTCAGGGGCAGCGGGGCGCTGCTGTAGGTGGCGCTGTTGTCCCCGTACTTGGCGAGGTCTGCCTCGAACTGCGTGATCTGATCCTCCGTATAGCCGTTCCACCGCAGCGCCGTAATCAGCGGCACGCCGTCGTTGACTTGCTGCGTGATCAGGTCCCAGACGTCATCCTCGGACGTGTCCTCGACGCTCTCCCACTTGACGCGGATATCGCCAGCCTTGACGTCGTAGCCCTTGAGCCGGAGGCCGTAGCGCTGCACGTCGCCCCAGACGGAGCCCGCGGCCTTTGCCCGGTCGAGCATTTTCTTGATAAACGGAATCGACGCGAGCGACTGCGCGCGGCCAGACGGGAAGTTGCCGCTCATCTCCAGGTAATGCACCGGGATCTTCGAGACGCGGCAGATCGCCTTGTCGAGGTACTCCGTGATCGTCGTGTACTGGGCGATGTTGACGGCGGTGAACTCGGCAATCTTCGACTCGGGGCTTTCCAGCGTGACGATCTTGCTGACGCCAGTCACGAAGTTGTCGTAGAGCTTCTGCTCGTCGGCGTCCCGTGGTGATTCGACGCCGATCAGGACGCGCTGAGGAAACGCCATCAGCTCCATTGCAACGAAGAGGTCCATCAGGCTCTTGTTGATCGCGTCCTGCAACGAGAGGATCGAGCGGAGTTCGCTGACGCCGTAGGCGTTGGTGCGGGCGTTGTTCGCGAAGTGGAAGACCGGCACCGTGTCGTTGATGGGGAGCATCACGGGCCACGATTCGCCGTCCACCAGATACGGGACCATGTCGTCGGCGGAGGCCGATGTGCCGGGACTACTGGCCTTGGCGCTGACGTACTTTTCGATCCGGTCGGTGAAGTA
>Ga0134126_10000390_pt1 | contig 56769 bp, 34 predicted proteins | sample KB31752_FD_96881 | JGI IMG/M metagenome (GOLD analysis project Ga0134126, IMG submission 96881) | Terrestrial soil microbial communities with excess Nitrogen fertilizer from Kellogg Biological Station, Michigan, USA - KB3-175-2 | ecosystem: Environmental > Terrestrial > Soil > Unclassified ...
GCGGCGTTGCTGGGTCAGGCTTTCGCCCATTGCCCAAAATTCCCGACTGCTGCCTCCCGTAGGAGTCTGACCCGTATGTCAGTGTCAGTGTGGCCGACCGCCCTCTCAGGCCGGCTACAGATCGTCGCCTTGGTAAGCCGTTACCTTACCAACTAGCTAATCTGCCGCAGGCTCCTCTTCAGGCGCGAGGTTCGAAAATCCCCCGCTTTAACAACTGTCACCATGTGGTGCCGCTGCATTATGCGGTATTAGCGCAAGTTTCCCTGCGTTATTCCCCACCCGAAGGTAGATTACCTACGTGTTACTCACCCGGACGCCACTCTACTTGTCCCCCGAAGGGGACTTTCGCGTTCGACTTGCATGTCTGAGGCACGCCGCCAGCGTTGATTCTGAGCCAGGATCAAACTCTCGTTAAGAATTGTTTCCTAGCAACATTATCTTACTGGTTGTTGTTCGTAAGAGGCGGGACAAGTCCCGCCTTTATCAGTCTCGATAATGACTCTTCTTCAGAGTTTTGCGCGAACTTTATCGTTCGCGTTTTGACTCTCAAAGGTCTAATTGAGACGGACACGCTCTATCTAGTTTTCAAAGATCGAATTGTTTTGGATTCGAGCTTGCGCTCTTTTGTGATCCAAGCTTGGATGGGTTAGGAACTGCTTCGAGTGCCTTTATGAGGAAATTATCCTCCCAAGCAAACGCGCATTCTAACGAACGCGCATGGGCGTGTCAAGCGCAGGAACGAGGTTTTTCACTGATAACTTCGTTGTGGTTCAGCGTGAGGCTGACCTGGGCTTTCCCGAACGACCGGAATTAGATGAGCAATTCGCCGTGGGGTTGCCCAAGTTCGTTGGCTATTTCCTCTTCACAGACTTCATCTGCTCCGGTGGCGTGACCCGCATCACCCCGTGCTCGTCCCGATACAAACTGAACGTCATGTCCTTGACCTGGTTAGAGTCGTCCTTGATTCGGGCCGTGAAAGTTTTGTTCGCACCTTTTCCTTCGACCTTCAGCGGCAGGTACCCTTCGATGTCGGGGCTGCGGTATGCGGTGTAATGATCCTGATCGTGCTTCTCGTATCCCAATACATAGATGCGATCGAAATCGGGTTCGCCTATTTTGTGCGGCTCGTCTTTGGGATTGCTCTTTTCCAGAATCACCCAACTACCCGGACGTGAAGTTCTGGCAACATCTTTCGTTTGCGTCGCCGAACTCTCGTCAGTGCTCTCTTCGTCCAGCCGCCGCCAGGCGACAAATTCTCTTCCGGTGCGGTAATAGATAATGTCACTCGGCACGGTCAGTTCAACTTGCTTTCCGAAAATCCATCCAGCCGGCGCGGGCGAAATCGCCGGCGCGAGACGAACTTTGTACCAAAGCTCAGTGGTCTCCTGCGCTTCCTGATCTTCTTCCTCGCTGCGATCTGATTTGCTGCGCGCGGTTGTCGCGCTCCCCGGTTTCGGCGCAATGTCACTTTCGTCGGGGGCGCCCTCTTTTACTTTGGGGACCCGTTTCCAACTGACGATCTCAAAACTCGCTCCACTGTCGAGTCTCATCATGATGTTGTCGTCTTTGGTGCGATCCGGCGACAGACGGAGATTCGAACTCGCGTGCAATTGACCGGTGGCCTGCGCCTGAACGTCTTTGTCTTCGTCAGCAAGTTTCCGAGATTTCCCGATTACATCATCGAGCATAATGTTGCGCGCTTCGATCCAGCCCTCGGTCTTATCAGCGTCGTGCGCGCGCACGCGATACCAAAGCTCTTTCTTGGTGTTGTCACTTGGGTCGGGCACTTCCATTGAGTCGAGGATATCGATGCCATCACCGCGCGCGACTTCCAGCAGGTCGGCAGCGACGACTGCGGTCGAACTGCGAATTTGTGCGCGATGGGAAACAACCACTCCCGAGCTACCGCGGCTCGCGATTGCACTGCAACCCACAAGAATCAGCGTCACTGCCGACAATGCAATAACAAGGATTGGCGGGTAATGCCTCGGCCCCAAACGGTTGCGGTTTCGTTTTATCGTACTAATCGACATCGGTTTCGATACGCGCTTCATCTACTTCTGGCCGCGACTGCGCGGCTCATTGTAACCTAACTGCTTCAACAAATCGCGCTGCCGACCGGTGAGCTGCGCGTTCACAAAAATATGACTCCGCACACCCGGTTTCTCAACATGCAAGCCGTACGGCGTCAGCTCCTTCTGCAAGTCTAGGTTCGCTCGCTCCACTACCAGCCGATTAACAAAATCCTGATCTGAGAGTTCCGCCCGCAAAGCTGCCACCACGGCGCCATTTCCATCGGCGTTGGCAGCAACCGGCGGCGATTTGGCGGCGTAGCTTCGCGCGATTGTCCGATAGACGTCGTCCAGCGATCGCTTCCCTTTCGTCTGCCAACGCAAGTTCAAGTCATACAGAAATGCCACGACCATCGCCTTTGAATATACGGTCGAAGCTCCATTCGTCCAGCGCTGCTTTGATGCTTCTATCAATGATAGATTCTGCGCGTCCGGCATTGACGATCCATCATAGGCGTCAGAGATCGCGTTCAGGAACTGTTCGAACGACAACAAGTCCATTCGAACTGCCGCACGCGCGGCCTGATACATCGTGAAGCCTTCGTAGAACCAGTCGTACTCGCCCGTTAACGCCAATCCATTCGGCACCCAAATATGAAAGAGCTCGTGTGTCAGCGCCAATCCCAACTGCGACACTGCCGCAACTTTCGAAGGCGAACGCCCCATCAGCAAAGTCACGGTGCACCCGCGCGTCTGCGCGCTCCATTTGTTTGCGCTTGTCGGCTGCGGGAACGGTAGCAGCACTAATGAAGTGCTCTCGCATGGGAACTGACCCGTGTTATCACGGTGAAGCTGTAAGACGTTCGCGGCCATTTCAACTGCATCGCTATCAATAAAAGCCCAATCACCGTCCGTTAACATCGTGAATGGTTTCCCGAGAATGGCGCGCGACGAAACCCGAATCTTTTTTCCCACTACCACCGGCGCGCGATCAGGTTCAGTGATTTCGAATTGCGTCTCCTGCCTGCCCGTGTCGCTCGCATAAGCGTTCCAGCCCGCCGGCAAGACCAAGCGAACAGTAACTGGCTCTGGCTGCCCCGGCCTTGGTTCCGGCAACAAATCGCCGAACATCAACAGCCCACGTTCGGGACCAAGCCATGACGTAAACGCCGCATCGGCAGGTCGCGAAGTCGGCGCTAATTCAATCTCGTATTTGAATCTTGTCGCCGCTTCAGTAGACGCAAACTGTCCAGGAGCGATTCTGCGAACTGCTACTTGTTTCCCGGCAGTATCGAACAATTGAAACCCGCGCACTCGCTCGCCCAGACCGACGATTCCGGCGTACGTGTCCCGAAAAGACCAAGCCTCGCGGGGGGAAGCAGAACCCTCGAACAACAGGCGACCGGGAGCGCCCGGCAAAACCTGTACGGATACCGTCAAGGATTGCGCAGCTAATGCCGTCACCGCGCCGGCGATAGCGAAGTGCAGGACCAGCAGCAGAGAGTTTCTAAAACGATTTGATAAGCGAAAGATCATCACTCGGCGAATGACGTTATCTACTGTCTGATATTGACTTATCTGATGCGCCATTCATAAACTAACGCAACAACCCCGATGTGGCTATCAGGATCGCATCCCAAAAATAGCCGGCTCGCGATGACCACGCGTGTCATTGGAGCTGTACTGCTCGCCGCGATCACGTGGGGCAGTACATTTGAGTTCACACACCATCACGGCGTTGGCTCGCCAACTCTCGCTCAGAGAGTTGCGACAGAGACGCAAACAAACGGCAACGCAGAATCAGCAAACAGGCAACTACCGCCGCTTTCCCCGCGCACGAGCACGTCTGAGTGCGCGATTTGCCAGCTTCATCATAACCTTGCGACAACTCTGATCAGCACACCGGCTTACGCGAAGTGCGATGTTGCCCAGACCGCGATTGCTATCGAAACTGTCGCGGTCCTCGCCAGCGAGTTCACCTCAACCAGACACGGCCGCGCGCCTCCTTCTCTTCTCTAAACCAAAATCGCCGTTTCTGTGCGTGTCGTATCAGCGCGCACTCTCAGAGGCCGGGCGACGTTTGTACGTCAGCGTATTTTTGCGCGTGCGCGTTGCCGGCCTAACCCACAGAGGAGGCAATACGATGAGGGCTCAGAGAAGCGCTCTTCCAATTACATTTCAAATTCTGATTTGCGCATTAGCAGCAGCACCTGCGACGAGCTATGCCCAACTGATCAAGAGCGAGAACACACCTAACACCACTGCGCGCAGCTCGAGCGTCGGTCTCGCACCGACAGGGCCAGGCTTCCCCCAAACGTCTTCGACTGCCAAGCAACCGATCACGGTCTCCGACGCGGTATCGATTTTTTTGCGGCAGAACTTTCAGCTCATTGCGGCGCGTTACGACATCGACACCGCGGAAGCCGAAAAGCTTACGGCGCGTTTGCGGCCGAACCCTGAAGTCAGCGTCGGTTTTGAAGGTCTGCCGCTGAATCTCCACGGGAACCCGCTCACCGAGCAGCAATACACCTACAGCATTTCGCAGACATTCGAGTTGGGCGGCAAGCGAGGTAAGCGGATCAGCGTGGCCGATGCCAATGCAGAGGTGGCGCGCGCCCAATTCGAAACTGTCCTATGGCAACTGACGAACGATGTGAAGAGAAAATTCTTTACCGTAATTCTGGCAAAGTCTCTACTCGATCTTGCCACCCAGAATGAAGCGACATTCGAAGACGTGGTTAAGCACACTTCCGAACTGGTGCAAGCGGGAGAGGTTTCCGGGCTTGATCTGACCAGGCTTGAAGTCGAGAAACTCAAATTCGATACCGACCTCGCCAGCGCGCAAAGAGACTATGAAGTCGCGCTGCGCGATCTGCGCGTCACGCTGGGTGGTGATTACCGGACGATGGAAATAGAGCCGGTTGGTTCCCTGGATCCGGAGACTTACAACTTCACGTTTGCGGACTTGCGCGACAAAGCGCTCGCCGCCCGGCCTGACTTGAAGGCTGCGAAGCTCAGTGAACAGGCCGCCGATCAATCGATTCGTTTGCAAGACGCGCAACGAATCCCCGACCTGAATCTCGAGGGAGGCATTACTCAGGTGCCGGGTGGAGGAAGCAACTTCACCTATGGCGTCGGCATGACGCTGCCGGTGCACGATCGCAATCAGGGCGAACGCGCCAAAGCGCGGATTGAAAGAGAGAAAGCGCAAAACCAGCAGCACCTGATTACTAACCAAATATTCGGCGACGTCGATAAGGCGCTGGTGGCCTTCGAGATTCAGAAACGCCGCGTCGATCTCTACAACACGGGTGTTATCACCAAAGTGAATAAGATTCAGGACCTGACAGAGTATTCATTGAAGGCCGGCGAAAGCTCGATTCTCGACTTGCTCGATGCGATTCGCACGCGCCGGGAAACGCTCGCCGGCTTCTATCAGACGCTTTTTGATTACGAGAGCGCGCTGCTGGATCTCGAACTCGCGACCGCAACGCGGCTGCAAAAGTAGTCAGGAGTCCGAAAGGTTATGGCTATGTCTCATTATCGAAATTTCGCGATTGGTTTGTTGGCTGTGACGGCGATTTGCTCGGGTTGCAAACGGTCGAACCCAACTTCAGTGACTGCGAATGTTCAGACCGCGCAAACGTCGGCGGCAGATAAGACAATCGAAACGGAAATCGTCGCAACTGCTCCGTTCGCCGGCATGGTAGCCGCTACCGGCAAGGTTCTCGTCCCCGAGGATCGCACTGCGGTGATTGGTCCGGTCAATCAAGGCCGCATCGTTAAGCTGTACGCCGGCCAGGGCACGCGCGTCAGAAGAGGTCAGAGACTTGCCGAGCTGGAATCGGCCGACATCGACCAAGCCGAAGCCGATTACCTAAAAGCATCAGCGGATGCAGAAAATGCCAAGCGCTCGGCCGCAGCTGAAATCAAGCTGGCACAACAGACTTACGATCGAACAAAGGCGCTGTACGAAAAGACCGTAGTGCCGGGGAAGAATATGCAATCGGCCGAGCACGATCTGGAAGTCGCCAAGGCGAACGCCGAGAACAGTCTCGCTTCAACCAGAGTGGCGCTGACGGCCGCGCGGCGTCACCTGCTCATTCTGGGTATGACCGATTCGGCGATCGATGCGCTGGGCAAGAAGCCGGGACTCGCGGCGACCTTCGCACTCAACTCGCCAATCGACGGAGTTGTCGTCGAACGCAACGCCACGATTGGAGCGACCGTAGGCACCGATGCCAGCGTCTTCAAGATCATCGATATCTCGCGAGTATGGATTGACGCGAACGTTTTTGAAAAAGATCTTCAGCGCGTGCGCGTGGGTCAGTCCGTCAAAGTTACGACCACGGCGTTTCCCGGCACGACGTTCGCCGGCCGGGTGATTTTCGTCAATAGCGTCGTCGATCCTGATTCGCGCACCGTCAAGGTGCGTACCGAAGTTCCCAACCCTGACAGCCGATTGAAGCCGGACATGTTTGCGAATGTCGAGATCATCACCGATGTGGCGAGCAACGCGATCTCGGTTCCGCAGTCGGCCGTGCTCGAGGACGGCGGCAAGAGTTTCGTCTTTGTTTTCGTTCCCGAAGACAAGACCTACAAAAAGCTACAAGTCCAGACGGGAATTAAGACCGGCGATCGAGTGGAAATCGTCGACGGTCTCAAGGCGGGCGACCGCGTCGTTATTAAAGGTAACTATTTGCTGCTTCAGCAGAGTAAACCGGAGTGATTTCTAGCCTGCGAAGCAGGCGACAGCATAAAGCCTGGGGCGTGAGCCCCAGGTTTTCGGATATCAAAAGGGACGAGCTCGCGAAGCGAGGGATAGATTTTTTCAGCTGAAAGGTTGGTCTTCGCGATGAATCTCTCGAGTTTCTTTATGAGAACCGAATCGAATTCGACACGCGGTCTGTTGGATGTTTCAGCTGTCGCCCGCTCCACGGGCTTGGTCCGTGGTTGTGCTTCTCTTCCTGGGGTTTCCGCTTCGCTCCACCCCAGGCTTTATGCTGTCGCACGCTCCGCGCGCTAACAAACCTATGACCGATAACTTCATCGCCTTTTTCTATCGCGAACGGCTACTGGTTGCGGTCGTCTCAATGCTGATTGTCGCGGGCGGAATTCTCGCGCTGCGCCGGTTGAATGTTGACGCATTCCCCGACGTCACGCCGGTGCAGGTTGAGATCGATACTGAAGCCGAAGGCCTGGCGCCGGAAGAAGTCGAACGCCAAATTAGCTTCCCCATTGAAAACGAGATGAACGGCATCTCGGGGGTCACGCGTGTCGAATCAGCATCCAAATTTGGTCTCTCAGTCGTCACGGTCTATTTCACCGACGATACGGACATCTATTTCGCGCGCGAGCAGGTCTTTCAGCGTCTGGCTGATGCCAAAGAGAATATTCCTTCGGGCTTCGAGCCCACGATGGGCCCAATCACCACGGGCACGGGCCAGATTTATCTCTATCAAATCGTCGGACATGGGCAAAGCAATCAGGAGTTGCGCACGATTCAGGATTGGATCGTGAAGCTGCAACTGCGCACGGTGCCGGGCGTCGCCGATGTGCTGAGCTTTGGCGGCGACGTCAAGCAGTATCAGGTCATTGTCGATCAGGAGGCGCTGGTCAATTACAACATCACGCTCAAGGCGCTGTTCGACGCGATCCAAGCCAACAATCAAAACACCGGCGCGAACTTCATCGAGCATGGTGACGAACAATACGTGGTGCGCGGCCTGGGCCTGGTCAAAGACATCGAAGACATCAAGAACGTTGTGCTTGATTCGCGTGGCGGGACGCCGATTCGCGTCGGAGATGTGGCGCGCGTTGAGATTGGCAACGAAATTCGCCAGGGCGCAGTCACCAAAGACGGCCAGGGCGAAGTCGTCACCGGCATTGTCCTGAAACGCATCAACGAAAACACCAAAGAAGTTATCGATCGGATCAAAGAGAAAGTTGTCGAGATCAATAAAGCGTTGCCTGCGGGAGTGCAGATCGTGGACTTCTACGATCAAGCCGAACTCGTCGATAACAGTGTGCACACCGTCGTCGAATCTTTAATAGAAGGCGAAGTGCTCGTGCTGGTCATTCTGGTTCTGCTGCTCGGGAACTTCCGCAGCTCGTTTATTACCGCCGCTGCAATTCCCTTCTGCATGCTCGTCGCATTCATCTTGATGTGGTACTGGGGACAGTCGGCGAATCTAATGTCGTTGGGCGGGCTCGCGATCAGCATTGGCATGATGGTCGATGCGACCGTCGTGATGGTTGAGAATATCTATCGCCACCTCGAAGAGCACCGCGAACATTCGACGCGCCAGGCGATTCTTGCTGCCGCGCAGGAAATCGGCCGGCCGATCTTTTTTGCCATCATCATCATCACTGCGGTTTTTCTCCCGGTCTTCACGCTCCAGGGCATCGAGGGCAAGCTCTTCAAGCCGCTCGCCTATGCCGTCACGTTCTCAATGGTCGGTTCGATGCTGATGGCGCTGTGCATCGCGCCCATGCTGTGCGCGCTGTGGCTGCGTTTGAAGAAGGGCGCTGTCCGCGAAAATCCAATCATTCGCTTCGTGAAAGGAATCTACGTTCCGATTCTCAAGTGGGCCATTCGTCATAAAGTCCTGACCTTGACCATTGCCGGGCTCCTGCTGGTTTGGACTCTGGCGGATGTTTTCATTCTCGGGAGCGAGTTTCTGCCGACGATTGACGAAGGAAACATGTTAGTGCGGGCGACGATGCCGGCGAGCATCTCTCTCTCACGCGCCGTCGAAGTCTCGACGGAAATCGAGAAGACTCTGCGCCAATTTCCCGAGGTCGAAACTGTGGTGGCCAAGATTGGCCGCGCCGAGTTAGGCGGCGATCCGGAAAGCGTTAGCAATGACGAGCTGTACGTGCGACTGAAACCCAAGAGCCAATGGACGACAGCAAAGACGAAAGACGAGCTGGTTGACGCGATGCGCAGACGCGTCGAAGGATTCCCCGGGGTGAAATTCAACTTCTCGCAGGTCATTGAAACCCGAAACGACGAGTTGATTTCCGGCATCAACGCGCAGATCGCCGTCAAGATCTTTGGCGAGGACGAGGACACTCTGCGCAAATTAGCGGATCAAATTCACGATGCGATGTCGCATGTGCGCGGCGTTGAAGACCTGGCCGTCGAACAATCCGCCGGCGAAGAGCATCTCGAGATCGATGTCGATCGCGACCAGATTGCCCGCTACGGCCTGAATATCGCCGACGTGCTGGAAGTCGCCAAGATTGCCATTGGCGGCGATTCGGCTACGGATGTGCTCGAGGGGCAACGCCGCTTTGCGATCTTTGTGCGGCTCAAAGAGGATTATCGTAATCAGGTAGATAAGCTCGGTAATATTCTGGTGGCGGCGCCGGTCGGCGGCAAGATTCCGCTGGCGCAACTGGCAACTTTCAAACTATCGACGGGCGATTCGCTGGTCACGCGCGAGAATTCTTTGCGGCGCATCGTCGTGATGTGCAACATCAAGGGCCGTGACATCGGCAGCTTCGTGCGCGACGCGCAGCAGGCTGTGGCATTGCAGGTCAAAACTCCGCCCGGATATTTTGTAACCTGGGGCGGACAGTTCGAAAACGCGCAACAGGCGACGCGTCGATTGCTGATCGCAATACCAATTGCGCTGCTGCTTGTGTTTGTATTGATTTACGCGTGCTTCAACTCGCTGCGCAACACGCTCACCATCATCTTCAATATTCCGATCGCGCTGGTTGGCAGCACGACGTTCCTCTTGATCTCCGGCTTTCCTTTGAGCGTTCCGGCCATCGTCGGCTTCATTGCCGTCTTTGGCGTGGCGGTGCAGAACGGCATGGTGATGGTGTCTTACATCAACAAACTGCGCGACCAGGGATATGACTTGTACGACGCCGTGATTAAGGGCGCCAGCGTTCGCTTGCGCGCCGAGCTGTTGAGCGCGCTGATCGGCAGCATCAGTTTGATTCCGTTCATCATTTCTTCGGGCACGGGAGCCGAGATCGAAAAGCCTCTGGCGATTGTGGTGGTGGGCGGACTCGTGACCCGCCCGATCAAGATAGTCATTTTGCCTATGGTCTACGAATGGGTCGAGCGCAGCGCTTCGCGCAGAGCCGCGAAAGAAATCGATGCGTGAGTGGAGCATGTCTTCGCGACTATAAAAGCGTGATAGTTGTTAGAGTGAAACAGTTTTCAGGTGCTAACGAGATCACAAAACATAAGTAGCCGGCTCGCATTGCCGACCCGTGTGATTGGGGCTTTGCTGCTTCTCGCAATCGCGTGGGGCAGTACCTTTGAGATCACTCACCATCACAGCGTGGGGTCATCAGCGCTCTCTCAGCGAGTTGCGACAGAGAAGCAATCCCAGGCGAACCAAGAAGCGGCATCGCGGCAGTTGCCGCCGCTCTCGTCGCGAACACGTACCTCGGAATGTTCAATCTGTCAGCTTCAGTATAACCTCGCAACCACACTCATCAGTCAGCCCGCGGCCGTAACTTCCGATGCCGCTTCGTCAACGACACCCTTCGCGATTGTTCAGATCGAGCTGGCTGAATTCAGCGAATTTCGACACGGCCGCGCTCCTCCAATTTTCTCTTTTTCATAAGCAGCGACGCAGCGGTGCGTCACATCGGCCGGACTCTAGCGAGTCGGGTCTCATCCTGTTTGAATTGAAGGAGAGAATTCATGAATAGCAAAATTAGGTTTATCGGACTTGCATTGTTCATCTTCATCAGTGCCGCGGTTCACGCGCAGACGCGCATCGGCACTATTCAGGGCACCGTCAAAGATCCAAACGGCGCACTCGTTCCGAACGCCAGCGTTACCGTGTCGCAACCCGTCACGGGTTACAAACAAACCGCCACGACCGATGTGCAAGGCTCGTTTCGAGTGGTCAATGTTCCTTTCAATACCTACAAAGTTCGGGCAGAGGCGTCTGGTTTTCAGCCTGCCGAACAAAGCATCGATCTTGAGTCAGCGGTCCCTCTAAATGTGGATCTTAATCTTGGGTTGGAGACCGCGACGGCCAATGTGACTGTGACGGCCGACTCAGCGGCTATGGTTGAAACTGATCGCACATCTTCAGACACAGACATTGCCCAATCAGCGCTCGAACGCCTTGTGGGAGCAGCGCCCTCGCGCGCCATCGAGAACATCGTCGCATCGACCCCGGGATTTGTGACTGACGACAACGGGCGCATGCATCCGCGCGGCTCGGAATCGCAAGTGCAATACGTTGTCGATGGCGTGCCAATCACTGACAACACGTCCGCGATTTTCTCGACGAGCATCGACGCCCGCACGCTGCGAACAGTCGAGGTGCTGACGGGTGGAATTCCAGCGGAGTTTGGCGACAAGCTGGCAGGCGTAATCAATGTGAACACGCGTTCTGGGCTGGAAGGACCGACCCAAGGCGGTCTTTCATTTTCAGGCGGCAGCTTTTCCACCGGCGAAGTCGGGGCTGATTTCTCGACGCATACAAGGAAGTTTGGATTCCTGACTAACTTGTCGGCATCTACGTCGCAACGCTATCTCGATCCGCCAACGCTCGATAACTTTCACAACTTTGGCCGCACAGGGAAGGCGTTTTTCCGGCTCGACTACCAATTCAACGCAAAGGACACCTTACGCGGAACATTTACCTTTGGCGGCTCGAATTTTCAGGTGCCGAATCGATTTGAACAGGAACTGGCAGGGCAGGACCAGAAGCAGCGGCTGCGCGACAACTCGCAGAACATTACTTATCAGCGCATCGTCTCGCCGAACACGATTGCGACCGTTTCATTTTTCAATCGGCGGGCAACTGCCCTACTGAACAGCAATCCCCAATCAACTCCGGTCGTTGCTTTTCAGGATCGCTCGTTGCAAAACACGGGATTCATCGCTTCGCTCGCTACGTTACAGCACGGACACAACATTAAGTTTGGCGGGCAGGCGACCTTTACGCCGCTTCACGAAAACTTCGGTTTCTATCCGACGGTGCTTTTCGACGATCTGGAGGATGACAACGGTAACGTGTTTCCCAATCCGGTGAACAACTTCAACTCGTCGCATCCATTTGTTTTTGATGGGAACAAGACCGGCCGCACGCTGAGCGCTTATGTGCAGGATCGGTTTACGCCCTTCACTAATCTCACGCTCGATCTGGGCGTGCGATATGACAGCTATCGACTGCTGATTCAACAGCAAGCGTTGAGTCCACGCATCGGAATCGCTTACTACATTCCCAGGACGAACACGACGCTACATGCGTCCTACAATCGTCTATTTCAACCACCGCCCGCTGAGAATCTTCTGCTCGCAAGTTCAGCCGAAGCGGCGGCAATTTCTCCGATCGCGGTCCTCAATGGCTTTACCACGGTGCTTCCGATACTGCCTGACAAGGAGAACGCGTTTGAAGTAGGCGCGCAGCAACTGCTCTCAAAGTTTTTCCGGCTGAACCTCACGGTCTACCAGAAACGAATCAGGAATTTTTCCGACAAGGATCAGTTCTTCGAAACCGGTGTGATTTTTCCGATTACAATTTCTTCCGGCCGGGTGACCGGCGAAGAATTGCGTCTTGACACGGCAGACATTCACGGATTTCGCGCTTTTCTTTCGTACGCGAACGCGCGCGCATATGGCGTGACGCCTATTAATGGCGGATTGTTTTTGGGAGAAGATCCGAGCGACTTGCAGATTCCAGGTTTGATATTCGCGAACGACCACGATCAGCGGAACGAGGGGCAGTTCCAATTAAGCTACAACCACAAGTCAGGTGTGTACGCGATCTTCAACGCGCGTTATGACTCAGGCGTGCCCACGGACGTCGATCCGGGAACTACTGTGGCGCAGTTCGTTGCCGACGGTTTCGATCCACGCTTGTATGACGAGATCGACTTTCAGCGTGGTCGCGTACGTCCGCGCACGATCCTGAATTTCACGGTAGGCGTTGACCTGTTTCGGAAGGAACGAACCAATCTCAACGTGCAGTTCGACGTGCAAAACCTGACGAACGAATTGTTCCTTTACAATTTTGAGTCGGTGTTCAGTGGCACGCACGTTGGATTCCCGCGCTTGTTCAGCGCGAGAGTCGGTTTGCGTTTCAAATGACGCATGGCGCTGTCATCAGAGAAAGGCGTGCGGTCAACAGATCGCACGCCTTCTCTACGGCACTCAGAAATGATAGAAGGCTGAGAACACGGCGCGTGTCTTCCAGCGCTCACTGTGAAATAGCCGGAATGTTTTTCCCGGCGACAGGCTCACTATGCTGCGGCCACGTCAAAAAGCATACTCAACTTCCATATGGGGCTGTGAGTATTCGCTCCGGATTTAATGCTGATGGCTGGATGCTCTTCTCCGGAAACGCCAAATAACAACAGTCAGAGCAAGAATGCTCGCTCCCAAAGCAAATAAGATATAAGACAGCCTGGGCTTGGATTCAGCACTTCTTTCAGGAACTCCACCAGATGAACCTGCACCGGCAGATGGGTTGCTATTCTCTCCCAAGGTTGCGAGCAATGTAATTCTTCCGTCCGGTGACAGCTTACGAACGCGCGGTGTATACGTGCTCGGCGGCGTAAATCCAAACTCCAGGATGTAGAGGTTGCCGTCTTTGACGGCGACACCTGTCGGCGCCCAGGGTTGCTCCGCACGCGCTACCGTGCTGATTGCGCCACCGGAAGTAATCTTGAGAACGCGGCGATTGCCATAGTCAGCGACAAAAGCATTGCGCTCCGCGTCAACCGCGATGCCGAACAAGCGCGTGACGGAACTGTCCGGCGTCGCACTCTGCGCCCGATTCTCCAGCGCGACATTGCTGGCCAACATCGTCATCGTGCCGTCCATCGTTACCTTGCGAACGTTGGGATTGTCGGTGAAATAGAGCGTGCCTGCGCTATCGAATGCCATTCCGCCGACGCTGTATAGCGCGACTTGACGATACGCGTCGCCTGCCTGCCGGTTACCGGCGAGCGTGGTAACTTTGCCATCAGGAGTTCGCTTCAGCACAAAGACTTCGCGGCCCGTATTGTCGCTCGACCCCACGTAGTAACGATTACCTGCCGCGTCTTTCCAATTGGTCATTCCTTTCGGCGGATCAGAAGTTGGGGCAACAAGGTATGAGAATTTTCCGTCGGGTGTCATTGTCCAAAGCGCGGCGATGAAGCGTTGAGTGGCCGGCTCGTAGGAATTGTCCACACCGTAAAGATTCCCGTCTTCACCCAAATTGATTTCGTGCACATGCCTGCCGCTGACGCCGGCCCTGAAGACTGTGAGCTTGCCTTGGGCATCAATCTTCCAAATGGTTTCAATATCGCTAAAGTAAATTTGGTTGTTCCGGTCAAGAGCGATGCCCCATGCCGGATGCGCCGACACGTTAACTGCTAAAAGCACACACGGCATGACGATGACTGCAATTGTAATAATAAGAGCGCGCATCAAGTCTTCCATCCTTGCTCATGCTCCGCTCGCTTCCAACAATTCGCATCGCAGAGTGGTTCGGCGAGTGTCACGAACAATCCAAGCACGGCCTCTTCGGGATCGATTACATGCGCGAAGTCGCCAATCATCGGAGGCTTATGTTCTCGCCAGCTTTAACTGAGACGACGATCTTCTTAAGCTATAACGACGAACGTGGAACACTATAGCCAAGCCGTTCTCAGAATAAGTAAGGCGGCTGGCGGCGCGACATTCAGCTATCTGACCACGAGTACTCCGCGAAACATATCCATGCCGCACGTGAATTTGAAGCGGCCGGCTTTCCGTGGAGTAAACCTGATTACGACCGGGACGTTTAGGGGCAATGGCCGATTGATTCCGTAAGCTGGAATAGCGATCTCCGTTCCGCAACTCTGTTCGGCCGTGCGAATAAACGTCAGCCTGGCGGGGACGCCCTTACGCAATCGAACCGCGCTCGGTTGATATCCGTTCTCATTCACAATGATCTTCATTCCATGGGAGCGACGCGGTTGTGGTTTGCGTGGGATGGCTCGTGCTGCCGCGGCCCGCTCCGCTTCCAGTAATGGCTTCACTTCCCGATCAAATTCGTCTGCGTACACGGTGCCTTCGATGACGGCGTGGACGTCTCCCTTGCGATCCACAATGACCGTTACCGGCAATGCGTTGCTTGGCGTAAACGACTCCTTCGTCGCCTTCGAGCCCAAAGCCACCGGATAATTCATTTTCATCTTGCGCAAATACGCAGCCACCTCGCCGGGTGTTTGCGGAGGGTAGGTGATGCCGATGATGCGTAAGCCCTGACGGCGATATGTTCGTTGCAGTTTGATCAGGTCAGGAATCTCCGCGCGGCACGGCGGACACCACGTCGCCCAGAAGTTCAGCATTACTACATCTCCCTTATAATCCGCGAGGCGAATTAGACGTCCCTGCATGTCTTTCAGATCCAAAGCGGGTGCAGATTGCCCGTTCGACTGCGCCTGCGCCATGACTCCGAAACAGAAGAGAATAAGAATTACACTGGTCACTTTCATAAGACTCTCAAAAGAGGTATTTCACGCCGAGCAAGAGATTTCTATCGGTTCGCAGCACAAGCGGGCCATCATTCCGCACCACCGGAAATTGATAGCTGCCTTCAACTACAAAACGGGGATGGGCGGCCCACTGGAGCGCTGGGGCGAGATAGTATTCAGTGGCGGTGCTGCCGGAGACCGGCAACCCGTTGAGACGACCTGTGCCGCGATGCGCGAATGTCGTTTCTAAGATCAAGAACAGCTCTCCACCAGGCTTCTGCGGATCGCGCGGTATCCTGTATTCCAAATCCGTGCTCACTCGCTGTTCGTGACCCGTACGAAACCCATCGCGCTCAGTGCGAAAAATGACTTCAGCGTTGCCGCCGAAAACCACTCGACCTCCGGCTTGAGAAAACGCTAAATCAAAATGGGGCGCTAAGCCGCCATTGATCGGGGTCAACTGCTGCCTGACAAACGCCGGAACATTGATTTGTGTTACGGTCGGCGCACTTGATCTGCCGCTTGGCAGTTCCAGACCAACGCGAAAAGCAGCTTGCCTATCGCCGTAGGTCTTCACCTTCCGAAAGAAACGATACTTTACCCACGCGGTAATGTTTCCCAAACCCGCAGCTGACCCCGAGCTGATGTTGTTGTCATAACTCGTACGCGAAAATGGGACCTCGAACTCAACCTGAACACGTGGTGATGGCGTGTAGGAAACGCTGACGTCGAGTGCTTGCCGATCGACATCCAGCGAACCGAGATGTTGATGGATTAGATAGAGACGCGGCGTTACCGCGCCTCCTTTATAAACGGTCAAGCCGGGCGAGGTGACACGTATGGGGGCGGCACCCGCGGCCGCATTCGGCGTGGCAACAAGATCTGTCGCATCCGAATCATTAGGCTCCTCGATAATGAAGTTGATCTTTGTCGAGTATCCGAACGTTTGCCCGCGAAATCGATCTGCGCGGGCCTCTTTTCGCGGCGGGGGCGAAATTGTTTCGCTGGCAGTTGAACCGTTACCTACGGTCTTCCATGCGCCGGTGACCTCGATACTCGCGCCGGCTTCGACTCCTGCGGTAGCTTGATCAGCGTTCGACCCTTCTAATGCAAAACGTTGACCCGACGATTGCACGACCACGGCCAAACCATTTTGATCTCTCACGAGCTTTCCCGATACTGTTATATCGGCTGCTTGCAGTGTGTACCCGGCCTTCTTTAGCGTCTCTTTTAACGCTGCGAACGAGACGGGTTTGTCAGGCTGAGGAGTAAAAACACCCAGTCCCTTTTGAATGTCGGTTACTTGAATCTCTTTGAGCTTCGGTGCGTAGTCTAGACGGCTCACGGCCTTCTGAATGTTGTACACTCAATTGCCGCATAGGTAGCCGGCGATGTGCATTTGCACCCTCTTCACCTGCGCCGTCGAGTTGGCCGCGCTCCCGAATAACAGAACTAAGCTGAATATCTTTAAGACTGTAGTCTTCTTCATTCCTTCTTCTCCTGATCTAAAAATTGCCGTCGAACGTACGGGCAGAACCCGCACGAGCCTTGTCGAGTAGACACACTTCGGCCCGGTGCAACTAGATCAGAAGCGCGAGGTGTTGAAGATATTTCGGATTGGTGGTGTGAGGCGACGGACTAAATTGCCTGACGTTCGCGATGCGATGGCCGCCGATGTTTGAAGGCTGGATGGCGCAAGCCTGCACGTCGGCCGCTTGTGGCGAGAAACTTGACGACATGCTTGCACCGCTGCTGCCAGGCTCGGAACAATTAAGATTGCAGCATAGCCGCGCCATCGAGAGTTCGGCTTTTTTGCTCGCTGACTGAGCCTTCTTGCAGCAATCACCCATCCTGGAGTCGCCACGAATCTGATGCGCGCTGCCATTTACGACGCCGGTGAGCAGGCAGCCAATAAGCATCAGACCCGTAAAGCATTGGCGCATCATTGTCGGAAAATATAGGAAGTGGATACATTGAGTGTCAAGGATCCGTCAGAAATGATAGAAGGCTGAGAACACGGCGCGTGTCTTAAAGTCATGACTTCCGGTAATCGGAAACCCAATGCCTGCTCCCACCTGCCAGTGCTCACTATGAAACGGCCGGAATTTAATTCCTGGTGAAAGGTTCACCACGGTGCGGCCGCCGTCGTTCCCATTCAGCGCGGTCATTCCATCGAATTCAATCACCGGTTGGATTGACGGTGTCGGTTTGAAAAGGAATGACAACTCGTATCCTAACGACGTCGCTTCGTCGTCGGTCACTCTCTTATTGACTGCAAAACCCACTGATGAAAATGCGACGACTTCGACTTTCTTTCGCTTCACACCGAATCCGAAGTAAGGTTCAATATCGAAAATATGACTACTTCCGATCTCTTTTGTGTCGCTCCCAGTCGGCAATTCGAAGCTGACACCGTAAACCAGCAGCACGTGGTGCTCTTTGAAATGAAAGTTCGCGAACTTCAAAGCGACTTCCATGCTGTCGCTGTGACTGACACGCGGTTCGCCCTCCACGTTGCGGAACGTGTACGGGACATTTGTCTCGATACTGAACGTTGGGCGAAACGCATATTCGAATTCGACGCGCGGCGTGTGCTCGCTCGCGCGAATTCCATCCCGCAATCGCCGGTAGAAATAATCAAATCGAATCTTTGTATCCGGCGACGGCGATTCAACGATCAGAGGATGTGAAAAATGAAGTTCTTCCTCTTCGTGATGATGACTCTGACATTGCGCGGGTGGCTGACCTAAGAGTAAAGGCGCGAAAAATATGACAAGCATTCTCAGCCCGCTGATGAGCGGGTAGACCTTTGGTTTCATCTGGAACCCTTTCTTCCGACACCCGTGAACACGAGTGGATTCCGCCGGCCGACGCCGGCGCGAACTAACCGTCAAACGAATTCAGAGGCGGTCGCGCGAAAGCACACGAATCCTGAAATCGTTATGGCGCTATCTGTATTGGCGTTCAGAAGAAAGTAATGGGCGGTCCGCGGGGTGGGTGTTGGCGCAAGGCCGCAGCAGGCGTTAACAGCAATGCCAGGCGAGTGTTCGCAACTTCGCTGACGGAAGTCGGTTGCACTCGATACCGGCCAGAGACGGCTGCGTGATTGCGATAATCTGAAGCAGAGAACCCTGAAGCACAACTGCCGCACTCAAGCAGGCAAGGCTTTGTGATGATTGCTGAAGAGACTTGTGCTGGTCGCGATTGGTTTGCCGTACGAATCAGCGACTCGTGCCTGCTACCTGAAGACAAACGTCGTCGCATTTGCAGGGACGAACCACACAGGTGTTCCTTAACTTCTCTTTGAAAGTGATGATTGTGGTTTGCTCGTTTGCCAATCGCGGCCAGGCACGAACCGTCCATGCACGAGCCGGCCGCATGTGGCGCGCGGCCCGCGCAGCACGCGAGATTGCACATTGGGCCAGAGGCGAACGTCTCGAGTGGCGCAATGCTCGCCAGCAACGCGGCGAGCATCGCGATCGCGAGAGAAACTCTGACAAGACGCTTCGTTCTGTTAGCGTTCGTGCTGGTGAACATGCGACGAGTGAGCCGCGTATTCTAACACGGCTTCGGGCCTCGTCGTTTCATCGCGCCCTTGGCTTTCCACGACTGTTCAGTGCGAGAATTCGTTTCGCTCTAAAAAGAATGATTGTTGCTATTGAATTCAGCGCACTAAACGTACTTGCATGGGTTTTATGGCTTGTCGTTCTGGCGTGGCTCGTGAACATTCTTCTCACGCTCTACGGCTTGTTCCGGGAAAGTCGGCTCTCGCCGACGAATGATTTGGCTTTGCAGGCTAACGAGGCGCCGCTAGTCTCGGTCCTCGTCCCCGCTCGCAATGAAGCAGATCGTGTTCTGGCGGAAAGCATTTCTTCCATGCTCGCGCAAGACTACGGCCGATTCGAAGTGATTGCCGTTAACGATCGCTCGACAGACGCCACGGACGCGATTTTGAAATCCCTCGCCGCTACTAATAATCGATTGCGTGTTATCGAAGGGGCGGAGCCGCCGCCGGGATGGCTCGGCAAACCATTCGCGCTGCAGCAGGCGCTTAATAAAGCCCAGGGTGAATGGATTCTCGCGACAGATGCCGACATGATCTTTGAGCCGGCCGCCTTGCGTACCGCAGTCGCGCACGCTCTTGAGCGCGAAGCAGACGCGGTCACATTCATTCCACATTTTGCAGCCCTCTCATTTTGGGAGCGCGTGATGATTCCGGCGTGGGCCTGGGTGTTCTTGATGTATGCCATCTGCTATCGCATCAACAACCCGAAATCGCCCGGCGCGGCCGCAATCGGCGGTTTCTTTTTGCTGCGACGCGCAACTTTGGAGCGCGTCGGAGATTATGAGGCGCTGCGCGACGAAGTGATGGAAGACATGCGCCTCGCGGAACTGATCAAGCGCGCCGGCGGCACTTTGCTTATCAACCACGCGCCCGGCCTGGTCAGGACGCGCATGTATAGAAATTTTAGCGAGATGTGGGAGTGCTGTACCAGGAATTGGTTCGCGGGCATGAACTTTTCTTTGCCACTGGCGATGTCCGCCATTCTCTCGATCTATCTGATCGCGGTTGCGCCGGCAGTAATTGCAATCGCATCTGCAGTTGGGATGGCGACCGGAGCGGTGGGCTTTTCAAGATTATTCATTCCCGCAGCACTCTCGTGGCTGATGCAAGTATTTCTCGTCTTCGTCATGAGCATTCGCTCAGGCGTTTCACCTGCCTACGCGTTGACGGCGCCACTTGGGTTAGGAGTTCTTTACGCGATGTTGTTCGACTCGAGCATGAGAATCTCACTGGGAAGAGGTGTGAGATGGAAAGGGCGGAGGATTTATGAAGCTGCGGGAGTTTCGGCGCCAAGTTTCCGACGTTGAAACAAGCTCACTGAAGTCTGAAATGGAGAATGTGCGCCACTAACGGTTGAGTTGACCGGGCCACGGCGTTGCCGAGCAGCTTAGCCGGATCACGCTTGATGCGAAAGTCGCTTCCCGTGGCTCCGGTTCAACGATTTGTCATGCGGCACGCCAGAGATTAGATGAGCATAAGTTCAAGATCCGTGGGATAGCTGCCCCACCGATTGAAGTCGGCGTTCGAACACGCCTTGGATTGCGCTGGCGTTGAATGTCGCGCGTTCCATGCCGTGTTCACGTGATGATAAAGGTGCATCATCGCAACCGAGAACTCCGGTTCGTCGTAGTCGGCGTCAGTTTCCAGGTTATTGATTGTCTTCGTGATTTCTTCCTGCGCTTCACGAAGATTGAATAAAAGAAAGTCCTTATTCATACGGTTTTGTCGCCGACAGAAAGAGCCGCACAACGGTAGAGTTGACGCGGCGGCGCGAATTCACTCATCACTCATTACTCATCACGCATCACTGCGTTAAGGCTTCCGCCGCTCGCGTCCAACGATTTGTTGGGCCGCGCGACGCGATTGAGCACAAATTACCGACATGTACAACTCGGAGGTGTGATTTGCTGGTGATTACCAACCCATTCGCTGCGCCCCGCTAAGCAGCGTGCCAACTTACCCTGCGCACAGCCTATGCTACAGCCACCCCAATTGGTGAGAACGCTGCATGCTCCGGAACATTCCGGCTTCGGCTTTCGACGGCCGGTACACGTACACGGTTCAGGCAATCCTCCTTTACACAGGGCCGTCATTCCTTCAAGACAGCGGATACTAGCGCTTCCTCCGGCCGATGAAATATTAGCCTCAGGACAACTCTCGGATACAGAAGCATTCGTTTGTTCACCAGTCTTCACGGAGACCAAAAACACGCAGATAAGCGAGAGGACAACTAGGCTTAGCTTACGAGAGATCTTGGACATGCGACCTCCTCACCAAAATACGATTGAATAAGCGGCCCAACGGTTGAGTTGACGCGGCGGCGCGAATTCATTCAATCCCGATAACATCGGGACGGACCAGTCATGCTGCGAAACACGCTCTCCCGATGTCATCGGGACTCGCGTCCAACGATTTGTTGGGCGTGAGTTAATCCACCCACTGGCAAAGTGCACACTCGTTCATGGGTCAGTGCATTTCTGCGCACATTGCTTGCGCGCATATTTATATGCATCGGCATCTTCTTCGGCTAGGAAGGAGATTTTGAACTCGGTGCCGTCGCAACAGTCGCAGGTATAGAAATAGTTGTAGACGCCTTTTTTGGTCACCGGCTGCTTGTCCGTAAGGATTGCGTCCGAACATGTCCGTAACCAGGTCTTGATGGTTATGTAGACCTTGGTGGTCTGCGTAACTTCGTCAATCGCGAGGGCAATCGGTACAAGCGGATAGTAACTGGCAATTGCCATCACGTAACAAACCATCTTGCTGAAGGGTACGATGATGGTTGTCGTAGTGTAAAAGGTTATTTTCACAGAGACGACGATGAACCAACAGAACAACCCGCGCGGATCATACCAAGGATACTGCTGACACTGTTGCTGCAGCTCATCGATCCACTTATCGACCGGTTCGATAATTTCTTTCTCGACCCAATCAGTGACAAGCTTGCATACTAGAGCCATGTGAGCCTCCATTCGTCCTTATGTGAGGTCGCCACCACCGGGGAGCGTTCCCGCCGGTGGTTTTTCAAACGCCCCGCGCCGCCTCGGACCGCTGAAAGTTTCCTCCGAATCGTGGTACCAAGCTTGGAAGAGCCGCCCAACGTCTGAGTTGACCGGGCCACGGCGCTACCGAGCAGCTTCGACGGATCACGCTTGATGCGAAAGGCGCTTCCCGTGGCTCCGGTCCAACGATTTGTTATGCGGCGCGACAGCAAGAGGATGAGTGTCTAGTTCTCGCGCTTCAGCTTTCGAGCCCTCAAGAAGAACCAGACCGCGACCCCGGTGCCGAGCACGGCTTGAGCCACTACCGCCCACCAACGTGCAGAGGATGCGGTAATAGAGTCCGGCGTGATGAACCAATGGATAGCCTGTCCAGCGACCATAAGAGAGAGAATCCCGATGAAAAAATACCACCAATTCCTGGAAGTCGCTTGCGATGACATCACTTCACCTCCAACGCAAAGACTAATAACGGTAAAACCTTCGACGCCGCGAGCAGATTCCGCTCGCGTCCAAAGATTTGTTGGACGTATTGCGACCAAATCATTTCGAGTTTGCGTAAACCCGAGTAAGTTCGGCCGCGTCGCATTATGATTCAGGTAGCGTTTTGGTAAGCCTGAATGCGGCGACTGTTGTCGCTTGAGCTTGATTGCGGTTAGCGGCCAGCCACCCGAATCTACGGTGTACCGGGGAAGCGGTCGATAATCGGCCCCCATGAATTTACGTAGATCCGCCTATCTCCTCCGACAACAAAAACATCCATGCGATTTATGTCGCGAGCAACCGCGGCAGGCTGACTGATGCAGTACCCTCCAAGTGTTTCCCACCAACAACTGGTGCCGTTCCCCCACAGGTGCTGCATCTCATGAGTATTGTCGTCGACGCCGAAAAGGTCGATTCGTCCTTTAGCCCATGAGCACGCACCCACACCATACGCAAAGGGACTCGCCTGGATGAAACCGCGCGTTGGGTGTTCGCCCCAAACCGCTTCCCAATCATTCTGGCTCGGCGCCCACGACCATGATTCACCTCCAATGGTAAAAAAGAGTGCCGCCGACTTATGGTAAAGCGCTTTATCGTGGCCAAGCACGAAAACATCTATGCGGTCGTGACCGCACGCAACCGCGGCAGGGCTGCTGCGACAGTACCCGGAAATATTCTGCAGGCCCCACGATGAGCCGTCGCCATACAGGTGATACATTTCGCTGGAGATAATGCGAGGTCCCCAGACAATTTGGCCGTTAAATGTTCCTACTTCCTGATGGGGATCAACTCCAAAAGCATGCAAACGCCCGGGCCAGGGGGCACACAACGCAGTGTTAACGAGGCTGTCCCTGAGACGCGGCACATCACTCCAGCTTTTCCAGACGCCGCCTTCCCAAAACGTATGTTGAGTACGCCGTCTCTCTTGTATTGTTTGGCCCCGAATTGCCATAACGTCAATGCGCCCAGAATCCCAGGACGCCGCGGAGGCGTCAAAGCACAAGAAATTCTGATCCAGACGTCCGCTGCTGCCCCAGCCTTCAGTTTCGCTCCACATTTGATGATACATCGTGAAGTCGTTGCGGATTACGAATAGATCGAGACCGTCGGGTGATCGTGACGATACCGCTACTTTCATAACATCAGTGTGAGGACTATTCGGCAGTAATTGAAACCCCGTCCAAGCGCTGGGAACCGCGTGCCCAGTTTCCAGTCCCATGGGAAACATGGTGTGTGACGTGCGTAACAAGCGATGTTCAGAACTTTGTGTGTTCACCTCACGTTGAGGATACATTCCGGCCACATGTGGCAAGAAAGCGGTTTCACTTCGCGGAGGATACATCGTGCCGCTATTGGCCCCCGGCATTTTTGGAAGGCAGTCGTCAGGGTTCCTCATTGGTCAACCTCCGGGACTAGCTAGCACTGCTGAGCGATCGCAAATTTTTCGGCCACCAGTACCCCAGAATTGCTTCGCGCGGCAACGCGATCAATTCGAGCGTCGCCAAACGAGGTGCGCTAATCCAGTTTTTCTTTTTTTTTGACGCTTCGGTTTCGGATATCGGGATCTTTGAGGATCGGGAGGCCCAAAACCGCCCTTGGCTGCAGCGGTAGATATCAGAGCGAAGTCACCGTGTCAATAGCTTCATCACGTGTTTGAGTCATACGCAGGTTGGCGTTCCGCGGATGTTCAATGCGAGAATCGGTCTCGGTTCCAAATATCGCATGACTCTGAATATCTGACTCGATTCAACCCGAATGGGCCACACCGGCGTTCTATTAATCAACATTGGCACTCCTGACGACGCGACACCTGAAGCGGTCGGGCGCTATCTGCGCGAGTTTCTGATGGATGAGTATGTGCTCGACATGCCGTTCATAAAGCGCTGGCTGCTGGTCAATCGCGTCATTGTTCCAAGGAGAAAACATTACTCCGCCGAACATTATCAAAAGGTGCAAATGCCGGAAGGCTCCCCTTTGCTCGTGCACACCCAACGGTTCGCGAAACGGCTCGTGAGCGACTTAGCCAGCGACTCTGACGAGTACGCAGTTGAGATCGGCATGCGTTACGGCAACCCTTCAATTGCCGCGGGCTTGTCAAAATTAAAAAAAGCCGGAATGGATCGAATCGTGGCCGCGCCACTTTATCCACAGTACACGCAATCCAGTTTTGCGACTGCGGTAACGGAAACGCGCAAGCAGGCAAAGAAACTGAGGCTGAGCGACAGACTAGTTTTTCTCGATCCGTTTTATGTCGATCCCGGTTTCATTCAGGCCAGCGCGAAACTTGTTGGTGAACATTTGAAAACTCACTCGCCGGATTACATAGTGTTCAGCTATCACGGCGTGCCTGTCCGGCACATAAAACAGCTCGACACCAGCGACCATTGTCGTCTCAACGATTCGTGTTGCGCAGAAGTCAGCGCGGCGAACGCCAATTGTTATCGCGCGCAGTGTCATGCGACCTCACGCGCGATTGCCTCAGCAGTAGGACTGAAGCCCGACCAGTACACGACATGTTTCCAGTCTCAGTTCGGCAAGGACGAATGGATTGGTCCGTCGTTTGAAGGCCTGCTGGTCGAACTTCCGAAGCGCGGCATCAAAACCGTGGCGGTCGCCTGTCCATCGTTCGTGGCTGATTGTCTCGAGACTTTAGAAGAGATTGGCATTCGCGGCCGCGAGGAATTTCAGGAAGCCGGCGGCGACGACCTGACTCTAATTCCCTGCCTCAATAGCGAACCGCTTTGGGTTAAGGCGGCGGCGGATCTGATTCGCAACGCCCAAATCTAGATGACCGTCGTCCGCGACAGCGGACGGCGTGAAAATAGGCCAGCGCTTCAGCGCTGGGACCTGGTCCGAAAAGGATCGCAAGTCCGTGAAACGGACGGCAGAGGTGTAAATCGACGCATCCTCAGCAGGAAATCCTGTCGCCCACTTCGCGGGCTCTGGGTTCACTGTTAACGCGTACCCAGCGCTGAAGCGCTGGGCTTGTATCATTCGTCCGCTTCGCGGACGGATTACGAACCTCGCCCAAACGCGATAACCAGCTACCGTCCACGCGAGTTCTTAACCTGCCGATTCTTATTTCCGTTACTTCCGTTATTTCCGTTGTTAGCGTTTTGTGGTTTTCGTAGACGCTGATCGCGCGGAACATCCTTAGTGGAAGTGTTGGTGCGCGCAACGACTGAGTCGCGGGTGTGGTTTGCGTCGATTTTTTGAGATGAAATTGAATTGGCGTTAACTAGGTCGCGCCGAGGCTGAATATAGTCGACCGCTTCCTTCGAAAAAGTCGCCCATCCTTCGCTGCCAGAAAAAGCCACGACTCCGCCTACCAACATCATGACCAGAAGAGCGGCGATTACTAACGGGCGGCGACTCGGCCGCGGAATCAGCCAATCACGCTCTGCCGGTTTCAGGATCGAATAGCTGTCGAAGGGATCGAACGTCATCGCCTTGTTGACGATGGTGACGTTGACGTTCGGCGGGCCGGAGGCATCGGTGTGTGCGGTCTCGTTCCAGTTCTCAACGGCGCGCATATCATTTCTACCCAGCCGCCTCAGCGCCTGACGGAATTCCTGTGCGTTCTCATACCGTCGATTCGGATCAAGTTCCAATGCTTTGCGGAGGATAATCGAAACCTCGGGACCGACCGCAGCATGGAGTTCATTCGCGGGAACCAGCGGATCCAGTTCTGAACTCGCAATCGCTTTGGTTCGCACCAGCGCGTCCGGTGGCTTCACACCCGTCAACAAGTGATAAAGGGTGGCGCCCAGCGCATAGATGTCGCTGCGCGGCGTGGTGCCCCGATCCTGCATTTGCTCGGGCGGCGAGTACCGTCGCGTGAATCCGAAGACACTCGTCCAGGAATTCCCGCCCGTCGAATCTGAATCAGTTTTCGCCAATCCAAAATCGAGCAACGCGATGGAACCGGAAGCCGTCAACTTTAAGTTATGCGGCTTGATGTCGCGATGAATAATCTGGCGCTCTCTGGTGTGCAGGTAAATAAGAGCGTCCAGCAATTGGTCCGCCCAGGCGATCACTGTATTGGAAGGCAGCGGGCCTGGTTGCGTTGCGATGATCTCGGCCACGTCGTCTCCGCTGATGAACTGCATCACCAGAAAAACTCGATTTTCTTCAGTGAAGTAATCCGTGACGCGCGGGAGCGCCGGATGATGAAGCTGCGCGAGGAGGCGGGCCTCATGCTCAAATTGTTTTCGCAGTCTGGGATCGGTCGAGAATGCTTCCTTGATCGCGACCGTCACGTCGAGGCGCAAGTCGGTGGCTTGATAAACTGCGCCCATTCCGCCCTTGCCCAGCCGCCGCACGACGCGGTAACGGCTTTGCAACACCGTGCCCGGATCGATAATCGGACGCCGACTCGTGCCGGTAAACGACGAAGATGAAGAACTGTCTTTCATCCGAAGCGTGGACGCGCGATTACACAGAACCGCACTCACGAAACCGAGGATTCATTTGGGCGACTGGAAATCTAACTAGGGCAAGAAGCCAGAGGGTGCGAAACAGACTTCCTGTTTGGACTATACGCCTGCGACAACGGCAAAAACAAGACCTAAATAAATGGGCACGCTAGACATGAGCGCCTTCCAAAATCATAATCCGGTGCGCACCGCGCCACAGACTGGAACCGAATCGTGGAGGACCATGCGAATCACAATCACCATCGTTTCAACTTTGATGCTGTTAAGCGCTCTGGCGTGCAAAAGCGCTGAGAATCCACCGGCGCCCGCGAGTACTCCGGCAGCAACCGAGTCGGGAACTCCTTTAGCAACCACCAGCCCCGCCGCCGCGAGTTCGCCGGCCAACATGCCGAAAACATTTCCCGGCAAGGTTGACGCCTGCGCCTTACTCAACAGTGATGAGATTCAAGCCGTACAGGGCGAGGCGCTGAAGACAACCAAGCCGTCACAGCAGGCCGGCCATGAATTCGTAATCGACATTTGCTATTACGAGCTGCCGACTCCCTCGAACTCGGTGAGCCTGTCCCTGGCGCAACCCAATCCTGACAAACGCGATGCCGTCAAAGAATTCTGGGAAAACACTTTTGCCGAAAGTGAACATGGTGAACGCCGAGAGAAAGAACGCGCAGGTAAAGGCGAGATAGAAGAGGAAGAAGGAGCGCCACCGCGCAAGGTCAAGGGACTGGGTCAGGAAGCATTCTGGTTTTCCAGTCCGATTGGCGGCGTGCTTTATGTGTTGAAGGGTGAGCACTACATCCGGCTTAGCGTCGGCGGCAAAGGCACCAGCGAAGAGAAACTGAATAAGTCGCAAGCACTGGCGAAGAAGGCGCTCGCGCGGTTGTGAGGAACCCAGGAAAGCAGTTACAGAACCGCGAACGATAGTGAGCGGGAGATAGACCGCACCCTGGCTGAAAGCCTCCTTGTCCCGCTCGCTACGGCTCGCGGTTCTGAAAAAGGCCTCTCCGAAGAATGAGTTCCGGAGAGGCCGTCGCGCTGGGGTGAAACTGCTAAGCACTCTTCATCACGGCTTGATCAACCGTGACTTCAAAGTATTCAGCAGAGGATTGTAAGTAATCGTGTAAACCAGATTGGTCAACGTACCCGTGGGATCACCTCCTGACGATCCGCCGCCGGCGCTCGACGATTGGCTGGACCGAGCCAGGTTCCCAATCACATTGAACGTGACGGTGAACGCCTCTTTGTTCGGGTTGTTGAACTTGAGGCTGCGGGCCGCGGAACTCTCACCCGCCGTCAACGCATTATCAGTTCCGATGAACGTGCTGTAGTCCCAGGTAGCGCCGGCGCCGGTGCGGCCGTTGTCGGCGTTGGCTACGGTGACTCTACCGCTCGCTGAACTAATGCTGGCGACTTCGATTCGCAACGGCGCAAAGATCGTCTGCGTCGATGTGTTCTTAATCACCAGATTGTACGAGCTGACACTGTTGACAGTCGTGGCGCCACTCGGCTGTAACGCAACCATCGAGTTGACGTTCTGCTCGATAAACTGCGAGCAGCCGATGTTACCGGCGATCATGTAAGTCGCCGCCGGATAGCTGTTGTCGGTCTGCGCCTTTACGAAGGTGTGATCGACAAACAGGTTGGACCGTTCGAGTTTGCTCTCCGGAGTTCCCGGCACATCCGCGGTGAAGGTGCGGCCGTTGACTGCACCCAGTAGATCACCCGGCTGTGGATTTCCGACCGCAGACTTGGGAATGATGATCGTGATGGTGCCGTCGGCGTTGTAACCGCTTCCCGTCAGAGCATCGCCACGTTTCGTTTCCGAAATCGCATAGACAGCCGGCAGTCCAGCATCAGCCAAAGTGCCCCACTCAAACGTCGGCCCGCCGCTCGGTCCAGTCGTCATGCCGACGTAGAACTGCTGGGCAATGTTGGCGTCATCCGCGGAAATTGCTTCAGCCGCAAACGAGTTCCAGGCAACCCGCCAACGACTGTTCTGCGGAATGCTCGCGAGACTGTTCACCTTCAGCTTGAACATCAGGTTGTTGCTGTCGGGCGGTTCGGCCACAGCCACGTAATCAATCAGCAGAGACGCCAGCGTATTCAATCCCAGATTAGCTTCCGGATGTGTCGGCTCGTTGCGATGGATAATTAGGCCGTTGCACGTGTCGCCCAGATATGGCGCGGCAACTTCGTTTGTGCCGCAAGAGCTTCCCGCGCCATTCACGGCCAGCACGGTGTAGTAATACGTCTTGCTCGTGTCGGTCGCGGTGGTGTCGTCGTAGCGAGTTTGATTTCCGCCGACTGTCGCCAGCAGAGTTTCGCCGCCACTCGTCGTGCCACGCATGATCTTGTAACTCGTGATCGCAGAGTTGCCGGTGTCGGCTTCAGACCATCCGAGATGCACGACATCACCAACGCGGCGCTGCGTCACTGAAGGCACGCCGGGTCTCGAGGTCGGACTGGTTGGATCCTTCAAAGCAATCAGGCGTCGTCCGCTCGACTGGCGAGCAATCGTCGCGGCAGCCGTATAGGCATTGCCTTTGGCTGTGTGCGAAGCCTGGGCGCATGGTCCGCCTTCGCAACCGTTGACGTAGCCGACCAACACGCGCCCGTCGCGATCAACAGTCATGTCAAAGAAGTCGAGCAAGTTACGGCAGACGCTCGCGCCGCCCTTGGCCCAGATACAGCCACGCTGCAGAGGAGCATTCGGCGTAGCGTCCGTCGTTGTCCACGTCAAACCACCGTCGAAAGTGTTGGCGATGTAGAGATGCCATTCACCGTCGAACGACGATTTCAACGCATCTCCCGGCGTCGTCGTGCCGTAGAAGGACACGGCTGCGCGTCCAGCATCACCTGCGATTGCCGCCGGGTAGCGAATGTTCTTCAATCCATAGGGCGCGCCTACGTCGCCCAGGTTCTGCCACGTTTCACCGTGATCGGTTGAAGTGAGCACGGCTGCGGCTGAATCGTTATCAGCGATGACGTAGTAGACACGTCCGCTGGCATCGACCGTGACTGCCGGATCCTGGAAGCTGACTGACGGCTTAGTCTCAATGCCGCCGCTCTTCACCTGGCGAACTGTCCAAGTCACTCCGCTATCGAGCGATACGAGTACGCTGCCGACACCGTTGCAATAGTTCACCGGCAGATAAACCGCGCCGTCTTTTGGCGAAACCTTGACGTGACCGTGCAAGCCACTGCAACCACTCACGGCCGGAGTCGAAATTGGTATCGACGGACCAAAGGTCAATCCGCCGTCGTCGCTGCGCGAACAGAAACCGGTGTCGTCCGCGGTGTCCTGTGAACAGTAGTAAACCGCATTCGGATATAGACCCGGCACGTCCGTGGGTCTTGTTAACGGCGCCGCGAACGGGCCGCCACCAATAGTCTGGTGGTCGACTCCGGACGCGATGCCGCTGCCCTGCGTGGGCGTCCAATGCAAGCCATCGTCATCAGTGAACGATGTCTTGCAGCTCGGGGAGAGCAAAGTCAGCTCGCCCGCGAATGTGCGGCCGGTTTGTCGATCAGTAAAGCCAATCGGGTCAGAGTTCACCGCTTGTGAAGTCGGCGCTTGCCGATTGACCCAGGTTGAAGATTGCCCATTCGTTGGACAACTGTCGTCGAAGGTGACGAACAAAGTTTGCAAGTCAGTTTGGAATGCGGTGACACCGCTCTTCCAGTTGTTGCCGATCGAAGGCTCGCCCGCGTTTCGGCCTTGATACTCGACCGAGTTCGGCTGCTGACCGCCCGAAGTCACCAGCGTCGTCAACAGTGCGCCGGGCGCCGTGAAGTTCTCAAAGCCGACTTTCGGTCCGTTGTCCTGCGGTGCAGGCGGAATGAACCGCGGTGTCGGCGTCGGAGTCGGGCTGCCAGCCGGCGTGGGTGAAGGCGCTGAGCCGCCGTCGGTGACCGTGAACGTGCCGGTGTAAGTGAACGGTGCATTCTGCGGCACGCCGGATGTGTTCGGCGTCTGACAAATCTGCACCTGGTACTCGCCGGGTGGCACTTGACCAGCCGGCGCGTAACGCAGCACTTCGCAGCACGTTCCCGTGTCTTCCGTCTTAATCAGATCGCTCTGGCCATCGTGGTTGTAAATCAGGCTAACGCTGATGTCATTGGCCGGCACGGTCGCGTTGGCTTGAATCACGATGCTCGCTTTGCCCGGGCCGATGTTGAAAGTGAGCTTGTCTGAGCCGCACGGATACCTGTGCGGATCGTAAGTCCCCTGAATCACCTGCGTGCCTTCGGCAGTTGCCGGAGTCGGCGTTGGCGTCGGCGTCGGACTCGCGGAGGTCACGTGAATGACAACTTCCGCGTTGTTCGTATTTGAGTGTCCTGCCGCATCGGTGACAGTCAAATGAGCGGTGTAATCGCCCGCGTTGTTGTAAGTGTGTGTGAACGCCGCCGTCGGCTGTTCAGCAATGTTGCCATCACCGAAGTCGAGGCGATATGACGCAATCGTGCTGCAAGTCGTCGCAGCGCTCGACCCCGAAGCGTCGAAGTTCACCGTCAAAGGCGCAGCACCGGAAGTTGGATTTGCTGACACGGTGGCGGTCGGTGCGCCGGACGCGCAAGCCATGTTGCCCACGCGCGTGTAATCCGCGCCGCTGGTCGTCTGAACAGTTTCCAAAAAGCCGCGCGTGGCTCCAGCCAAAACATAAGTCGTTCCGGAAATTACCTGAGCAGCACCGAGATAAGTGCCCACCGCGCTACCGTCCCAGGTAAACGCCGTGCCGGTGGCCGGCGCGGCCGGCGCGGCGAAACTAATTGGCGTATCGAGTTTCAGCTTGAGAATTACAGTCCCGTCTCTTTCGAACGTGGCGGAGATCTGCGGGCAGGCGGTCGTGGCGTCGTTGGTACAGACGCGCGTGTCCTGCGTTCCGGTTGGCGTTGGATCGCGCCGGCCGATCGCCGTGCGTGGTCGAACTACGAAATCGGGCGAGAAGGTGTCCATTTCGAGAAATACTTTCTGCGGGTTGCCGCCTGTGTCGGTCACCCCAAAGAGCACATGCCATTCAGAATTCGGCGGCAACACCGCCATGCCGGTGTTCTGCGGATCCATCGTCTTCACCTTCATGATGAAAGTGACTGAGTTGTCGGTGCAGCTCGTAAACGGTTCACCTACATTCAAGCGTTCAATGGTCAGCTCGCCGCCCGTCGGGTCGGTTGCCACAGTTCCCTGCGCGCCTTCACCAGCGACTTCAATGAATGGCGTGTCGCAGGAGTTTTCGTCGCGCGCGAAAGTTGCGGTTACTTCGGCGCAATATGGCCCTTCTCCGAAGCTGTTAACCGCCGTCACGCGGTACGCGTTGCTATCAATCGGAGGCACGAAACTGGTGTCGGTGTAGCTTGTGCCCGTCACCGTTCCGATCAGGTTGAATCCGCCGTTCGCATCACGCCGATAGACTTTGTAAGAAGTGATCGCGGCTCCGCCATCGTCCGCGGCTGGCCACGAAATTTTCACGGGACCAGCGTTGTTACTGAACGTCGCGGTTGCTTTTGGCGCGGATGGCAGAGAGGGCTCGCTCGGATCGAATGACGCGAACAATCGGCGACCGCCTGATTGACGCGCAATCGTCGCGCGGGCCGTGTATGAATTCGGGTTTGCGCCGAACGGATGATTCACGCATCCGCCGATGCAGCCATCCGGATAACCGACAATGACGCGACCCTGCGCATCGAGAGTCGCGTCCATGAAATCCAGCAGGTTGCGATCGTTCGGCGCGTGCGTCGCACAACTGGTCGTGCCTAAGTTACAGATTGATCCACGCTGCACCGGATCGTTTGGCGTGGCGTCGACAGTCGTCCAGGTCACGCCGCCGTCATAAGTCGTCGCGACGTAGAGATGCCAGGGCGCCATCTGGCTGTAAGACGTCTGGTTGGTGTAATCACCAGCGACAGTCGTGCCAAGAAATGCGTAAGCAGCGCGGTTGTCGTCGCCAGCGACAACTTCCGGGAAGGTCGAGTTTTGAATCCCGAGAGCTGTGCCAACATCCTTATCATTAACCCACGTGCTGCCCTTGTCGTGCGACACGGCAATGCGCGGGTGACCATCTGCAGCCTGGTAGCCGAGATAGATCGTGTTGCTCGCCTGCCCGGGCGCTTTGCCGGTATTGTTCATGCCAATGCCGACCGACGGGTCAACCAGAAAGCCGGTCGTGCTGCTTGGCGGCGCGGGACGAACCGCCCACGTCACGCCGTTGTCGTTGGACACGATGACTGACGCCTTGCCGTTGCAACTTCTATTCGGCACATAGACCGTGCCGTCGGGCGCGACTTTCACGTGTCCGTGAATTCCCGTGCAGTCAAGCAAGCTGTAAATCGGCACGCCGGCGCCGAACGTCGCGCCGCCGTCATCGCTGCGCGCGCAAAACGCGGTGGCTGCTTCCTGCGAGCAGTAATAGACCGCATTCGGATAACTTGAATTTCGCGGCAACGGCGGTGGTGAAGCCGGATTGTACGGACCTGCGCCAATCGTCTGGTGATCGACGCCTGAAGGAATACCGCCACCCTGACTTGGCGAATAGGTCGCGCCGTCATCGTCCGTGTAGAACGTGATGCTGTCCTGGCCCGTCAACTGCGAAACAAAAGTGCGGTTCGGCGTGCCCGGTGGCACCATGTGATCCGTAAACAAAATCGGATCGAGGGACGTGGCCGATGGAATGTGTGTATCTGTCCATGTATCTTTCGCCGGCGACGAGCAGTCATCAAAGCCCAGCCGAATTGAGCTCAAGTTCGCCACATACATCGTGTTGCCGGTCGTCCAGTTGGTCCCGATGGATGGCTCGCCCCCGCTAAACGATTTGTTTCGCGGCGGCGTGTAGATCTGAAATCTCGGCGCGCCCGAACCAGGACCCGCAGTGGGCTGCGGAGATGGTGGCGGCGGACTTCCGCAGGCGGCGTTACCGACTAGAGTATAAGTTGGTGGTGCGCCGGCTGCCGGTGCGGTATTCGGCGCCAGGTCATGCGTCGGCGTCGCGCCGCCGACGGCATTCGCACCCACCAACGTCTGTGTTCGGCCATAGATGGCCGTGAGTTGCGTTCCAGCTGCGGGATTTCCCACCTTCGAATTCGCGATCAGGATCGTGATCGTCTTATCGGCGGCAGACACTACGCCGCCGTCGGCGGCGCCGAGCGTAGTCGTGACCGTGCCCGCCGTGCCGTAGTTAAACTGCATGCCGGCCGTCGGATCGTTGAAGGCGCCGGCAAAGTAAGTGGTGCCACCGTTGGTCAAGAACACGCGCCAAATTCCGCTCGCTGGCAGCGTCGTTAGATCCGCGACACGTATGGTGATAGCGAGACGCGCAACACCATCTGACTGCGCTGGTTCGCTGATCAGAACTTCAGTGATGTCCTGGGCCGGTGAACCCGGTGCTGTTCCCAGACTGCCGGTGCCCGTATCACCGGACGCGTCCGTGACTATACTCACTCCCGGCGGCACGCACGGATCGCCGGCCGGCGCAGGCGCGGGCGCGCTCTGCACAAAGACGACCGCGGCTACGATGATAAGCAGACAAATCATTGCGATGAAGCCTCGTCGCATTCGCGACAGACTAAATGTCGAGCGCCTCGAGAGTGACCTGGTCAACATTTCGTATCTCCTTCTGGCCATGCGTAATCGCAATCCTCATAACGGGACTACTTTGATCGTGATCGAATTCAACAGCGGGTTGTAAGTCACTTGGACTAGCAGGTTCTGTAGTCCACTTGCGCTGTTGCTGCTGCTTCCATCGCTTCCAGCGCCATTGCTGGCCGACCCATTCGCACCGCAGCAACTTGGACCGCTATAGACAACATTGCCGATGACGTTGAAATTGACAGTGAACGATTCGTTGTTCGGATTGCGAAACTTCAACTGTCGCAGGCCGGAAACCTCGCTTGGCGACAGCACGTTGTCGGCGCCTACGAGGCTGCTGTAACTCCAGCTCGCGCCGGCGCCGGTCTGTCCGTTGTCGGCGTTGTAGACAGTGACCCGGCCGGAGGCAGAAGTGAGCTGACCGACATCAACTCGCAAGGGCGTGTAGATGGTTTGCGTCGACGCGTCCTTGATCGCCAGATTGTAGGAACTGACGCCCCCCGTGGTGCCTTGATTAGTGATCTGCAAAGCAACCAAAGAGTTCACGTTCTGTTCGACGAATGGCTTGGGATCGAACGCGGCAAACAGGCCGAATCCGGCTGACTGACGCGCGATGGTGGCCTTGTGCGTGTAATCGTTGTGGGTGAAATCAGTCGGACCGGCTTGAATACAAGCTTGCGTGATGCAACCGTCGGCATATGCGACCTCGACGCGTCCGTAGTGATCAATCGTCGCATCGATAAAGTCGAGCAGGTTGCGATCGTCGGGTTGGTGACTGCAGATGACTGTTCCGGAATTGCAGATCGAACCACGCTGCACCGGATCGTTCGGCGTCGCATCGACCGTCGTCCAGGTTTGGCCGCCGTCATAAGTGAACGCGACGTAAACATGCCAAACACCCTGGAAGCCGGTGCCGGCGCTCGGGTTTGTCGGATCCTGGTAGTAACCGCCGGTCGGCGTACCCAGAAAAGCAAAGGCTGCGCGATTGTCGTCGCCGGCCACTACGGCCGGGAACGTGGCGTTCTTGATTCCAAACGTCGCGCCGACATCCTGGCTGGGACTCCAGACGATCTTGTGATTGATCTTGTCGAGGTGGCCCACCGCAACCGAAGGCGCTCCGTTGCTGTTCGCGTACCCGTAGTAGATGGTTCCGTTCGCGCCGATTCCGATTGATGGATCGACAATGCCGGGCGCGGGATTGCTGTCCGGAATCTGCTGCGGTTGCGACCACGTCGCCCCGTTGTCTTCCGAGAAGACCAACGATTGCCTGGCTGCCGCCGTCGCAAAGTCACCAATGGTTTCTTTTCCGGCCGACGAACAATCGCTGTTAGGCACATAGACGGTTCCGTCCGGCGCGACCTTTACGTGACCGTGAATGCCGAAACAATTAACGGTGTAAATCGGCACCGCCGGTCCGAAGGTCAAACCGCCGTCGAGACTCAGCGCGCAGGAAGCCGCCTGCGTTCCGTACTGCGAGCAGTAATAAACGCCGTTCGAATATCCGGCGCCCGTCGTCAACGGCGCGTGCAAAGGTCCGCCCCCAAACGTCTGGTGATCGATTCCGGCGGGTACGCCGCAACCCTGGCTCGGCGCCCACAGATCTCCATCGTTGAAAGGAGACGCAGTATCTGTGTACGCAGACTTGCTGCATCCGCCTGCCAGTTGCGAAGTAAACGTTCGGCCAGTCTGCCGATCGGTAAACAGAATTGGATCGAGCGTCAGAGTCGAATTCGGCGCGCTCTTTGTTTCCCACAACGCGGTCGCGGGCGAAGTCCTATCGTCAAAGCTGACGCGCAGCAGCGACGTGCTCGCCTGGTACATCGTGCGCCCTTGCGGATACTGAGCAGTCGGTAGTGCCACGCCGATTGAGGGCTCACCCGAGCTGTTGCCCATCGTTCCGGGCGCCTGGAAATTCGTGAACGCCGGCAGGCTGAGAACGCCCTGCGCAGCCGGTCCGACTTTTTGCTCGAGCGTCGCTTTGCCCGTGTAGCTGTCGCCCAGCGGAATCGTCGGCGAAACGCGCAAGAGATAGCGGCCCGAGACGGCGGAGATAGTGACCACATCGGGATTGACCGCGAAGAAGTTCGCCGCTTGAAGTTTCCCTATCGAACCGTCTGTATTGATCGTGTAGACGAACAGATCGTATTGCGCGAATGGGTTCGTCCAGTTGACCTGCACCTTGACGTAATGCTGATCGTCGTATCCCGCAGGCACACTGACATCAACAAGAGTGTCGCTGCATGGCAAAGCCGCGTTGCAGGTCGGTACGCCATCAACTTGATCAGTTGGGTTCGGAATAACGAATGGCCCGGCGCCGAAAGTTACCGGCGGACTTCCGACTGAAAGCGTCGGCACCGGAACCGGCGTCGGGGTCGCCGTCGGCGACGGCGATGGTGTCGGTGATGCAGACGGCGTTGGTGTCGGAGTTGGCGTTGGCGTCGGCGAGCCGCCGCCGCTGGGATCGGTGGTGAATGTGCCGGTGTAAGTGAACGGCGAAAGCTGCGGTACGCCAAAGGTATTCGGCGTCTGACAAACTTGCACCTGATACTCGCCGGCGGCGACGCCTTCGGCCGGCTGGTAGACCAGATTCTCTGATGAAGTGCCAGTGTCTTCTGTCGTATTCGTTCCATCAGGGCCGATCAAAGTGACACTGATGTCGTTGCTCTGAATCGTCGCGGTAACGTGAATGACGATGGCCGTCTTGCCTGACGGTACGATGAAACGATGGCGGACTGAGGCACACGGGAACGAGTGCGGATCGTATGTGCCCTGGAACACTGTGGTGCCGTCACCCGATTGCGGTGTCGGCGTCGGAGTGGGACTCGCTTCCGGCGTCGGCGACACGTCGGGTGTCGGTGTCGGCGTTGGTGTAGGCGATGAAGATCCGGTCGCGATTTCCCACAGTCCGCGACCATGCGTCGCGATGCGCAGGATGTTGTAAGGCCCTTGCACGGCCAGATCGAAAACCGCGACACGCGGTAGACCGGCGCCGAAGGGCTGCCAATTCAAGCCGCCATCCGTCGATCGATAGACACCGATATCGGTACCGGCATACAGAATGTTTGAATCATCTGGATCGACGGCGAACGCATCGACGGGCACGTCAGGGATGCCGTTGCCGGCAGCAGTCCAGGTCACTGCCGCGGCCGTCGGGCTGGTGTCGAGGTTCGTCGTCTTCCAGATGTGTTGGCCGTCAGGGACGCCATAACCAACTAAAGTGACGTAAGCGGTCTTTTTGTCTTTCGGGTCGATGACTGCTCGTCCAATGAACCTGCGTGTTGCCACAGGGGGCGTAACCTCAGAGAGCAGCGGAGCGCCAACGGTGGTTGCGAAAACGCGCCCGCTGCTAATACCAACGATGCGCACGTTGTCGTCCAGAGGCGAGATACCGATGGCGCTCACCGTGGTATTCGACGGGAGAGCGGGGGGCGCCGGAGTGTTCGTTTCAAAAACCTGACTCGCGGGAACCATCGTCTGACCTTTGTCAGTCGAGCGATAAAGATGGTCCGTGCCGAAATAAATAGTGTTTGGATTTCCAGGACCCTGCGTCATGGGCGCATAGAACAAAGTGTCGTCGGTGCATTGAATGCCGTTGAAAGTCACCGGGACGGCGCCGCTGACGGCGACACATCCGAGGAAGCCTGACGACCAGCCGTTTGGATTCAGATCGCCGGCGCCTTCGGCACGCTCAAATCCGATCTGACTGAGTTTCGCGTTGTAGTAGGTGTGATAAGCAACTACCGACGAGCCGGTGTCGGTGGCGTTGTTATCGATCAGCGCATAGCCGCCATCTCCAAAGGCACCCATCTTCCACGCGCCGTTCGGCTGAAGAAACGGAGTGCCGTTGTCCTGCGTGCCGCCGATGCTAAAGCTGCGATCAGTCGGATGCAGCGCGAGGCTGACGAACTGAGTTGCGTTCAGACCGGTGGTGTTGATGCTCGTCCACGTGTCGCCGCCATTGGTAGATTTAAAAATGCCGCCATCGCTGCCCTGGTAAATGATTGATGGATTCGAAGGAGCAACGGCGAGCGCATGCGTGTCGGGGTGGAGGCCATTAGCTTTCTTCACGAAAGTCGATCCGCCGTCGGTGGATTTTTTGAAAGCGCTTTGCACTGCGTCGTAGTCGCCGCCCCCGCCCACAAACACTTTGCTGGAATCAGTTGGATCGACCGCGATCGGCATGTCGTACCAGCACTGCCCAGCGCAGAACCCTTGTGACGATGCGGTCGGCGTCGTCCAGGTCACACCGCCGTCGGTTGATTTGCGAACTCCACCGGAGGTGCCGGCCGCGCCCGTAGGATCTACGGTTCCATCGTCTTCAGTCGCAGCGTAGACGGTCACGGTGTTGCCGGTCTTTTGAATCGCCAGCATCACGTTGGTGAACTCGGCCGTTTGCAGCGTGCGCGTAAACGCAATGTCGGAAGGATTCGCAATCAGCGCGTTTGTAGTTCGATAGATGCCATTCGTGCCGCCGGCAATCGAATCATCCAATCCGGCGAGCAGAACGTTGGGATTGCCCGGCTCAAATGCCAGGTCGCGAACTGCCGTGTTAATGCCGCCATTAGGACCGTTGATGTTTAGTTTCGTGCAGATGGGCGCGCCGCTCATCACGTTGTCGCACCGAAACAGTCCGCGGGCCGATGCATTCGGTCCCAAACCAGCGCCGGCGTTGAGGCCGCCGATGCCTGAGCCGGTCGCGACGAAAATCATGTTGTCGTCATTCGGATTGACTGCGATTTTGGTAACCGACCGACTGTGGGCGAGAAAGTGATCCGGCGTGTTCGTCGCCGAGTTGTATGGACCGATCAAGGTCGGCGTAGTGTCGGCATTCTTGATGACATAGAAGCCAACTCCGAAGAAGCAGTCGGAACAGAAGTTCCCTTCTCCGGTTCCGACAAACAGGGTAGTAGGATCGCGTGGATCGATCGTCACAGCGCCAATCGAAAGGCTCAACGCGTCATCCATCAAAGCGGTCCATGACTGGCCACCGTTGAGTGTGCGATACAGTCCGCCTTGGGCTGTTCCGATGTAGACGATGTCCGGATTCGTCGGGTGAACGGCAATCGCGAGTACGCGGCCACTCACGGGATTTCGCTGCGAGTCGACCCAATTCGTTTGTCCGTCGGGAATCGGGGCGGGCCCAACTGGTGTCCATGTCGCCGTTGATGACGAGCTCGAGTTTGCACTTGCGCTTGAACCGCTGGCGCTGGCGTCACTGCTCGCGGGCTTCCCCAGGACGATTCCCTGCTGCTCTTCCAAAGTTCGGATTGCCTGACTCCTGAGATTGAGAGCATTCGCATCCGGTAATCCCCGCAATAGCGCCGTCATTTGTTCGCGGCGTTGCAGGTAATCGCGGAAACTCAAATTGCCGCGTCCCATCTTTCCAGCATCGACATCGCCATCGCCACCGCGTTCGCCAGACTCTGCAGCGTCCGACTCGTGCTCTTCGGCTTCGTGCTTCTCGAGGCGCACTTTTGTGATCAGTTCACTGAATACATTCGGCACTGACGCGAAGACCACCAGACCAAGACTGAGCGCGAAGCAAAGCGCCACGGCCAACAGACGCGTGTTGCGAAGGATCATCGAAATCCACTTCGCGCGAGCGATTTGGTTGAACATCTGCGTTCTCCTCTTTTCAACCTCTGGTTTGTCGTCGCGGATTACTACCGCCGCGCGTAATTCAATGTGCCGAGACAGCCAGACAGAGAGCGGTCTCTGCCTGGCTCTAAGTAACTAACGACTGATGCTGACTGTCCTGGTCAGCGGGTTGAACGTAAACGACAGCGTGCGCAGCGGCGTCACACCCGACAGCGCCGGCAAAGTGGAACTGCCAGAGCCGCTGTCACTCGGCTGCGTGCCCGCCGGAAAATATTGCTTGCTGACGATGTTGACTTGCGTCGGACCATTCACGAATCCGGTGACGCGATAGAAGTAGGTCTTGCCTGGAGTAATCGCGCCGCTGACAAATTCCTTCGGTCCAAGATTGCCCGAGGATGACAGCACGTGGCCTTCGCCGTCTCGCAACTGAAGATCAAGATCGGGCAGCGCACCGGCCGAGACCGGGAACGTATCCATCGCACCGTCAACGCCAAACGAATTCGGTTTGGCGACGAACGGGATGTCCACATAATCAACGCCGCTCACGGCCGCCTGGCCGCCGGATGCGGCTACCACGATTCCGGAAACGGTTTCGCTCCACGTTGCGAAGCGCACATCCGCCGGTGGTAAACCTGTGCCGGTGCCGTCGCCGGGTTGACTGCCGTTGGCCGCAACGGTCGCAGTGCGCACCCGCGCCGAAATCGTGGCGGTGAAAGTAAACATCCGCGATTGCGGATCGCTGAACTTTAAGTGACGAGCGGTTGATGTCGCGCCACTCGCAAGATTTCCGCTGTACGTGAAGACCGCGGGATTAGTCTGGCCGTCGCCACCGTTATCGCCGTTGATGACTTTGACCGTGGGATCGGAGATTGCCACGATGCGGAAAGTGATGGGACCGTAAATGATGCCGTCTGGTGACGAGATCCCGTTGTTCTTCAGCACCTGATCGAGTTCGAAAACACCGCCCGTGAGCGACGGATTGGAAATCATGGCGGACATCGATGACGTCACGTCCTGAACCTGACTGTTCGCGGCAGTGCCTGCGCTCAGATCGGAGAATCCGATTTCCCGATTCGGGTTGATTGAAAGCGCGCGGACCGCATATTCGGTGTTCAGAACCTGATCTGACGGAATACCCGCATAGCCAAAGAACTCTGCCGTGAATCCTTTGTCTTCGTAGCTGGAGGTCGGCGCCAGGACGTAAGCCTGATGGCTCCATCCGTTGGTCGACTGATCGCCATCCATGTACGTGTGCAGCGGGGCGCCAGCGAACTGGCGTTGGCCGACAGTTCCGACTTTGCGCTTGAAGATTTCGTAACCAAGCGCGCCGCTTACCGGTTGCCATGAAACTCGCAAGGAGTTCGACGATGCAGGTTCGACCGTGATTCCCTGCGGAGCGGTCACGTGAGCCTGATCCGCAGCGAACTGTGACACGCGCGTCGAGATCGTCTGGCGACCGCCCACGATCGAATCCGCATTGATGCCCATCTCGTGCGACGCGAACACCTGCCAAATCAGAGCTTCATGCTGTCCGGGCGCGTCGAGGTTCGATGGATCCGTCGAGTAAAGAATTCGATCGGCTTCGATCACAGCATCGCGGAACTTGATGAAAGTGTCGGGCGCCGTCAGTCCCATCAGATAAATCGAACCGAGGTGCAGCCGTTCCCAGCTATCCTGACCTTGCGGAATCTTGCGGGCAGTGGGGCCGGTGGCCAGACCATCGAAGAACCCCGGCCGCGTAAAGTTGAGTTGCGGCTCGGCAGCTTTCATCAGGTAGCGCAGGTCCCACATCGTCGCCACATAGATTTCGCCGTCGCGATGCTCTTCAAACGCGTTGCCGCCGCGTGTGCCAAACTGTGAATATTTCAGCGTGTTGTGAACTGAACGAATCCAGGCAAGCAACTCCGGATTGCAGCCGGTGTCTGCGGCAAACAATTCGCAATTGCGAACTGCCTGGCGCGCGCGCGATCCTTTGGCGAGGTATTCGCCGATCGCCTCTGCGTCGGTGATGGTGTAAGCCCAGAGGTCGGCTTGAGCTTCATTCAGCGGACTGCCTTCATTGCCTTCCAATCCGGCAATCGGTGTTGACAGCGAGTGTGTGCCTTCGTGGTAAACGACAGCGCCGTCCTTGCCGAGATCGTTGAACAAATAGCCGTGACCATAAACAGTCGGATTCACGACGATCTTCTGCGGGCCAGCGGGTGTATCGACCGTCTCGGTCACGGGCACCGAAAAAGCGTTATCGAGTCCGAGCAGCGAGTGCAGGATCGTGTCCGGGCTGGTGGTGTCGAGGCCGCCTCCGATTGCTACCCCGCCATCACTCGGAAAGTGCGGCAGGCCGACGAGCGGCCGGTCGCTGTTCTGATAAGTATCCGGAAAGTCTCCCTGGCCGATCCGGTTGTGTAGCGCGTCGTCGCGCTTATGAATATCGTCGAAGTATTCGAGCAGGTAGTTAATGAAGAAATAGATATTCGCGTCGTCGAGGTGTTCGGCCGGTTCGGCCCAGTCATCGGCTTCGTTGGGCTGCGCTTCGAGCGGCGCATTGTTCGCGCGGAAATGCCAGGTACCTGCCGCGGCTTGGGCGAACGGTTGCTGCAACGCAAACACGTTCTTGATGAGCGCATGCTGACCCGTCATCAGTCCGCCGACGCCGGTCGCATTTGTCCCTTCGTTGTAATTCCTGAGGTTGACGCGGACCAGTCCTTCCGGCTCGCCTTGCGCGTCGAGTTTTAGTTGATCCGTATCGGGATTTTGAATAACCGGATGATTCGGATAGATGTCTGCCGTGTAAGGCAGTGGCGCGCTTTGCGCCAGCATCTTGTTTTCGCGCGAAAGGAGTTGACCGTTCGCCGCATCCACTTGGGTGATGAACAATCCCAGCGGGTTCGCAGAGAAACTAATCACGTTCCAGGCGAGTTTGTAACCGGTCGCTGTCGGGAAGATGTTCAGCCGTGGCGCGCGTAGCACTGGGGCTAGTTCCTGCTGCAAGGCGTTGATTGCGGGGGTGAGATATTGATCGGATCCCGCCGGTCGCGTGATTGCGTATTGCGCGATGGCTGACTGCGCAGTCGTGGCTGCGGCGTCGGCGCTAAGTGATGGCGCGGCAGCGACACTGACATCGCGAAACGCCGGGCCCATCACCATGCGAACCTCTTTGTTCGGACCCAGGACGAAACCCAATCCGCCGTTGACGACGTCGATACCGCCGTATTGCTGTTTGAACTTGACGAGGTAGCCGCCGAGCGCTGGCTTCGAATCAACCAGGACGAGCGACGAAGGATCGACGCCAAACAGAGTCGAGTTCGCCGCGACAAACGATCGCGCGACATTGTCCGGCGAATCGCCCGACGGGGTGGTGTGAAAGCCCATCATTACGTCCGGCGATCCGGCGAAGGCATTCCAACGAACCGTCGCGTTTGAGTAACCGCTCTTGAATTCGTTGAGCGCCGCAGTTTGGGCGTCCGTCGCTTTGCGCACAGCCGCTGCCGTCGCATTGACGTCAATGTTCGGAACTGAGTCTTTGTACAAATCGATACTGCGCGCGCCGGAGCTCGCTGCGTCGCTGGATGAATAAGTCAATGACATCGCGAACGCGCCAACTATCACAGCGATCGACAGCCCCAGAATTTTCGTCCTCTGCGTTTTGATTTTCATTTCTTCCTCATCCTCGTCTGGTTCGCACAAACAAAATAGAAGTCGGCCGCGGCCAGACAGAGATCGCTCTCTGCCTGGCGCCGCTTCGGAATTTGCTCGTCACTTCAAGCTGACGAGCTGGACAAGTACTGACTTGGTTAAAGGGTTGTAGGTGAAGCGGAGAACCGCTTTGCCGGAAGTTAGCAATCCAGTGATGCCGCTGGTTCCTGAACTCGATTGCGAGCCTGAGCCGCCGGAACCTGAACTGGAACTCGAAGATGGTCCGGCGCTGCCCTGGTAAGCCGTAACGGCGGCATCAAAGGTGAACTGCTCTTGCGCTGGGTTAGTGAAGTTCAGCGTTTTCTGGCCAGTTTCTTCCTGTCCAGTGAATGCTTCGTCAGACCCAATTTGCCGCGAGTAGTCGAACAGCGCGGCATTCGCAGCATCTTTACCGCTCTTGCCATTCTCTGCATTGGTCAGAGCCACGCCGCCACTGAGCGACGTAATGCGAACGACCTTCATTTCCAGAAGCGGCAGGTAGGTCTGCGCCGCTTTGTTCGTGAGCGTGACGTTCATCGTGGGAGCTGAACCATAAGTTCCACCCACGATCTTCACCTGTACCAGACTAGTGATATCGACCTGGGTTCGTGGAGCAACGACAATGCTGGTCGCGGAACTTCCGGGCGTTACGTACTTTCCGATCACACCCGCTGTGATTGCATGCACGCGGAAAAAGTATCGGCCTTCGGCAAGACCGGTTACGTTGTAGCTGGTCGTGTTGCCGTTGACATTGCCAATAACTGTCCACGCCTTTTGATCGTCCGGAATTACATTCCCAGCCTGGTCTTTGTAATCCGTCGACTTTTCAACTTCGTAGCCTTGGTCGCCACCTCGATTGCCCCAGCTAAGCGTCACGTTGCCGTCGAAATCGACCTGGTCACCCGCGGCATTCACGAAGTCACCGGTCAGAGCCGACAAGGTTGGTGGCTGCGGACCAGAGAACAAGCTGCCGGCGATTGTGTATTGCACGGGCCCGTTCGTGTATCCCTCAACCCGGAACTTGTATGTGCCCGGCTGGCTAACCGCGGCGCTGAACTGTTCCGGCCCCCCGAAGATCGCTGAGTGGGTGACTTCGTTTCCATCCGGTCCGATCAGATAGAAGTCCACGTCCAGGGCCTCCTCGGCCGTCCAGTCGAGCCGCGCGTCAATGCGATAGACGCTCGCGCTGACATCGAAAGAATGCTCGATGCGAGTCACACCGCCGACGGCCGTCGCACCGCCTGCGCCCGCGGGCAGAATGCCGGAAAAGTTTTGTGGCGTGACACTCGACGTGGCTGCCGCCGAAGGAACCGGCCGCAGGTAAAACGGCATGCGCAGCTTCTCGCCGCCGTCCGCACGAGTAGCTGTCACATACCACTGCATTTGCAGCTGATGCGTGATGAAGTTCACCGAGGTGCAGTTCGTCACTGACGACTCAGACATCGTCGTGTCGCGCACGACATTGCCATCGATCGAAGCAGTGACTGTAAAAGTCGCGGTCCCGTTCGCGGGCACGTTGACGGAAGTAGTACTTAGCGACGCGCCGATACCTGCTTGCTGCAGATCGCGACTGTTCGTCAGGTTCAAGTTGTAAGTGCCGCCCTGACCCGAGATGTCGCGGATCGTTACCGTCACGGGAATCGCGTTGGTGATGCGATTGTTGACTACCGGAACCGCGCCGAATGAATGGCTGCCGAGGATCGTCGGCGTACTGCGCAGGCAATCGCTGTCATTGGCTGCGCAACTGCCGACAACGCCCATCAGCGCTTGCGCGTGAATCGCTTCGTAAACATCGATTAATCCAGCGCCCTGATCGTTAACGTCTTCAGTCCCCAGCCCATCGCCTTTCGGCGCACCATTGCTGTCGCGCATATTGGTTGCCGTGTTCATTAACGCCGTGCGAATCCAATCAGGCGACCAGTTGTAGTGTGCGTGTTTGATCAAAGCGACTGCGCCCGTGACGTGCGGTGTCGCCATCGACGTGCCGTTGAGTGAGCCGTATTCGCCTTGCGACAAAGCACCAAGCAAACTGGCTGGTGGTACTGCCGCCAGGACATTTGCGCCGGGAGCCGAGACGTCCGGCTTCACCTGGCCATAACCTTGGACTGGACCGCGCGAGCTGAAGTCCGTCGTGTCACCTACAAACGGCAGCCGCAGGTCATTGATTATTCGTAGCGGGAAACTCGAGAGTGCGCCGTTCTCGTGACTCGGCATTGCATTGACGAGCCGTGCGGCATCTTCCGGCAAAATATTAGCTGCGGGAATCGAGCACTTCACCGCTGTCGGACTCGTGACGTCGCTGTTGAGCAAGACGCCTACGGCACCGGCGTTCACACCCGAATTGCAAATATCCGCAAACGTCGCTGACGCGATCCCCGAGTTGTTCACGAGGGCGATGCGTCCTGCGACTGATGCCGGCCAGGTGACTGTCGGGTCGTCAACCAGCGCGTAGTATTGCGCCATCGCGCCGTCGGGCGGCGTAGGCGTACCGGCCATCGCGAATACTTTGATTCGGTCGATGCACGACTGCATTCCAAAACTCGACGCCGGCGCGACTACTCCGGTTTGGCTCGATGGGAACGAATTCGCATCGAGCGCATCGACTGCCCAACTGTAGTGCGAACCTGGGTCAGTGTTCGCGGCCACCGCGATCACGCGCGTACCTGCCGCGGGTGAGCCCAAAGTTGCTTCGCCCGGTCCGGAGTTTCCGGCTGCGGCAACGACCGTCACCCCGTCAAGCACCGCATTGTCCGAGGCGACTGCGGTCGGTTCGTCCGGACCGCCACCGCCACCGAGGCTCATGTTGATGACGTCAGCCTTTGGCTTAGCAAAGCCCGTAACTGTGAAACTCTTGGTCGCGTCGTCGATGGCCATGACGATGTTGGAGGTATCGCAACCACCAATCACCGGAAGGCCAACCCCGGCCACTGAAGCCACCGTGCTGCCGACGTCACTACAAACTTTGTAGGACATCAGCTTCGCGGCCGGCGCTACACCGTGAATCGCGATCTCATCGCCAGTCATCGGCAGGCCGTCGGGGCCGGGTGCATTCGCGAGATAACCTGCAACTGTCGAAGCTACGTGTGTGCCGTGTCCGAAACCGTCTTCAACGGCGATGTCGGCAAGCGGCAGCGAGTAAACGACTTTCTGATTCGTGTGCACATTGGCAGTGTCCGGAGGCGCAACGCCCAGACGCGGCGGCGTGGGATCGCCACCGAACATCGCGTGCCGCCAATCAATTCCGGTATCGATGATCGCGACAAAAGTGGCCTGACCTTCGTTACCATCCAAACTCGAATTCGCCGTGAAGCGATTGTTGTTGCTGCCGTAAGTGCGGTCATCCGCGCCGATGTAGGGCACGCTGTGATCCAGCGTCGTGTACAAGCGCGTGTTGGGATGGACCGCTTTCACTTGCGGCATGGCCTTGATCGTCGCCAATGAAGACGAGGGGACGCTCAACGCTAGTCCGTTGTAGACGTGCGAATAGCGCAGATCGACTTTGACGTTGGCTATCGTCACCGACTGCAACTGAGCCAGCGTGCCCGAAGCAGTAAGCTGCGCCAGGAAGCGATCCTGCGCAGTTTTCAGGCCCTGCTCGTATGCGTTGATCTGGTCGCTGCTGACCGCGGCTCCCTGGTCGCGTAGTTTCGCGGCGTAAACCGCGCCGGGATCGTCCTTTAATTCGACAATCACCGTGACGTTGCTGCCTACGGCCTCAGCGCCCGACAGCAGGAATGGCATTGCTATCAATCCGGCAACGATCGCGATACCGGCGACGATTCTTAGAAAACGAAACATTTTTGAGCCTCCTCGGGTTGTCAACAAAGAGTCGAACTGAATGTGCCGAGATTAAAAAAGGAGGCTTGAGAAATCCTTGAGGACACACTTGAGGAATCGACCTCAAGTGCCGTCGTAATCGCAATGCAATGTTTTTAAAATCTAACTGCTGGAAAAGGAGTGGGGATGATGGCTTTCGTCGACGTCGAGTCGCGCGCTAGCGTCCCTGCTTTACCTGGAAAGAGTCAAAGAAACTTTCACATTTTTCTGCGGCTGCGCGTCCGTCCTGGTCTTTGGAGATCATACATTGCAATACAAAAACGCGCGGCTGCATGTCGTAGAACCTGGCTCGATTCATGAACTCCGTACCGTTATCCAACCGTCCCGTGATTCTCACCTGCCGCCCGGGGGCGCCACCCAAACTTATCGACTGTTCATCGAGCAGTGTTCCCTTCAAGGCCTCAACCATTCCGTCACGCGCTTTGTCGAGCGAGAAAGTGATGCCGGCTGAATAGTCAAAATATCCGACCAGGAAAACTGTTCCCTCGGCAAAGGAGGTCGCCATGTATTGGATCATCTGACCACCGGTGGGCGCGGTGATATTTTGGGTGCTGAGTTCTGGTTCGGCCGGGAACAACACGCTGTACCGGCCCTGGTCGGAAATGTAACGCTGACTCTGCGGCTTTGTCCGTGCTGGATTTGATTCCGGCGCAGTGTGCTCCTGGGCCGATAGGACGGCGGGCAGAAAAAGCAACGTTAGCGCGACCAAAATTAATTGTTTCATGTGCCCTCTCTTGAGCCGAACTTCTACACTTAAACTAGCGCTGCATATTAGCAAATCCGAACTGGCGCAAACAGTAATTTCTGAACGCTGTGTTAGTATCTCGACCCACTACTTGAGCCGAGGTTTGCTATGAAAAGAGCAAAGATTGTTTCGATCGTCATGCTTGCCGGGATGCTTTCGTTCAGTGCCCTTTTTCCGTTCACGGTTTCATCGCAGGGCACACTGAACGCCCCCACGAAGACAGAGCAACAACTGGCCGGGCTGCGCGCGTCAGTGACTATTAGCCGCGACGAACGTGGCATTCCCTACATCGAAGCGACTAACGACGACGATCTCTATTTCGCACAGGGCTATGTGACGGCGAGCGACAGGCTCTGGCAGATGGATTTGCAGCGACGCACGGCGCGCGGGCAGCTTTCTGAAATTTTTGGCGCCGCAGCACTTAGTCAGGACAAAATTCATCGGAGATTCGGTTTTGGCCGGATGATTGACGAAGCCGCCGCCCACCTCGACCCGGACTTCGCGCCTGCCGTCATGGCTTACACAAAAGGTGTCAATGCGTTCATTTTGTCGCTGACTGATCAGACGATGCCGACGGAGTTTCGCATCCTTCAATACAAGCCGACCGAATGGATGGCTGGAGATTCGCTGGCAGTAGGCGCATTGATGGCTGAGTACCTGTCCAACACCTGGCAGCTGGATGTTATGCGCGAGTCACTGGCTTCCCTGCCCAAAGAGAAACGCGAAACGCTGCTGCCGGACACTTCCCCGCTAGATGTTGTGGTGGTTGGGAGCGATCGCGCGCGTCCCGGGAGCGCGGGCATCCTGCCCGCAACGTCACGGCCGCACTTTTTCGATGCTGAAATCCTCGCTCAACTTAACGATCTCATTACAGCCGAACGTCAATCGTTTGAACTCCTCGGGCTTCCGCCACGCTCACTCGAAACGCTTCAAGCGAGCAACAACTGGGTCGTTTCAGGCAAACACACCGCAACGGGCAAGCCGCTGCTGGCCAACGATCCTCATATTCCGGCCTCGGCGCCGAACGTTTGGTATCAGACGGAACTGATCGCGCCGGGAATTCACGTCGCGGGTGTGACCTTTCCCGGACTACCGGGAATCGTCATCGGCCACAACGAACGAATCGCATGGGGCGTAACCAATCTCGGACCCGATGTTCAGGACCTCTATATTGAAAAGTTTGATAAGGACAACCCAACGAAATATCAGACGCCGTCCGGTTGGCGCGATGCCGAGGTCCGTCATGAACAAATCAATGTGCGCAAGAATCTTGTCGATCCGAAAAGTCTCGAGCCACAAACATTCGACGTCACGGTCACGCGGCACGGGCCGATAATTCTGGAAAAAGAAAATACGCGGTACGCACTTCGTTGGACCCTGCTCGATCCGTTGACTCTGGAAACGCCGGGAATATTTGCCGTGGACCGCGCGCGCAATTGGAAAGAATTCACGACGGCGCTCTCGACGTACAACGGCCCCACCCAAAATTTTGTTTACGCCGATGTTGATGGACACATCGGTTACTACGGCGCGGGTCGAATCCCGATTCGCAAGTCGGGTGACGGCAGCGTGGCGTACGATGGATCCACCGACGCCGGTGAGTGGACGGGATTTATTCCTTTCGACAAGCTGCCGCACAGCTACGATCCGCCGTCAGGAATTATTGTAACGGCGAACCAGCGCGTCGTCGGTTCCAATTATCCATTTTTTGTCAGCCATGTTTGGGCATCGCCTTATCGGGCCCGCCGGATTTTTGATCTGCTTTCGGCAAAGCCTAAGTTGACGATTGACGACTTCCGAAGAATTCAGGGGGATGTCTATTCGATTGGAAACGTGGCCTTCGCCCGAGCCGCCGCCAAAATTCTGAAGTCCGCGAGCCCGGGCTTCCAGCCGGCATCACTGATTACCGACCTCGAGTCGTGGGACGGCCTCTTCACCGCCGATTCGCGTGTGGCGTTGATCGTCTCGCAGATGCGCACAGCGTTCCGGCAACGCATCATGAACGGAGCGCTCGGACCTTTGGCATCAGGTTATTTCTGGCCGGAGTCGGACGTGCTGATCGATCGAATAATTTCTGAGCAGCCGCGCGATTGGTTGCCGAAAGAGTCTGCGAGTTACGCCGATCTCCTCAAAGCTTCATACGAAGATGCGCGCCAGGCGCTGACAAAATCACTCGGCTCCGACGAGACCAAATGGACGTGGGGCGCGCAGGCGAAGGCTCGCTTCAATCACCCGCTCGCACAAGTGCCCTTCATCGGCGCGCCATTCGTCGTCGAACCGTTTCCGCAAAACGGCACCGGCGGTGCAGGCGCCACGGTGAACGTCGGCGCCAGTGTGTCGATGCGTTTCATCGCCGACCCGAGTGACTGGGACAAGAGCCAGAACGGAATCCCGCTTGGCGAATCAGGCTTGCCGAACAATCCGCATTGGAAAGATCAGTTAGATGATTGGCGCAAAGTAACGCCGCGAGCTTTACCATTCAGTAAGGCCGTGGTTGAGGCGGCAACAAAAGAGACGCTGGTCTTGACTCCGAAATAGTGAAGGTATCTTCCGCAGATTGCGCCGATTACACTGATTAGTTTTTCGAGCAGCTCGAGTCGCGATATTTAAACGGCTCTCAGACTTGGATTTCCTGTACATTTGAATCTGTGTAATCTGCGTAATCTGTGGATAGTCTCCGTACCTTCATCGCGATCGAACTCCCACCAGAACTACGCAGGCGCGTCGTTGTACACATCGATCGTCTGCGACGCGAACTTCCCGATGTACGCGCGAGCTGGCTGCGCGAAGACAACTTACATCTCACACTGAGATTCCTTGGCGATGTGCCCGTCACGCGCATCGCAGATGTGTCCGCCGCAGTCGCACGTGCTACGCAGGCAATCGAACCATTCGAACTGACTCTTTCCGGTTGCGGCGCCTTCCCGCCGCATGGCCGGCCGAAGGTTTTGTGGATAGGAATTGAGTCAGGTACGCAGGCCCCTGGCCTGCCTGATTTGGGTACGCAGGCCTCTGGCCTGGCTGATCTGGGTACGCAGGCCTCTGGCATAGCTGATCTGGATACACAGGCCTCTGGCCTGGCTGATCTGGGTACGCAGGTCTCTGGCATAGCTGATTTGGGTACGCAGGTCTCTGGCCTGGCTTATTTGCACGGGGCGCTCGAGCACCAACTCGCGACCGCCGAGTTTCCACGCGAGGCACGTCCGTTTCATCCACATCTCACGATCGCGCGTCTGCGCCAGCCGAGTGGCGGGCGCGAATTGTCCAACCTCCATAAGAGGTTGGGATTCCCGCCACAATCGTTCGTAGTCTCCGAAATTGTCGTATTCCGAAGCGAACTGCTTCGCGAAGGCTCAAAGCACACCGCGATCTCCCGTCACGAATTGTCAAAGTAGCTTCACAAAAGCAAAAACGGCTGCGAATTGCAGCCGTGACGAAGGGGCTTTGTGAAATTAAGAATGTCTTGGTCGTTATTCTCGGGATGGTTACATCCAGGCACATGTTTCAATCACAGCTTGATTTGAATCCAAATAGGACGATGATCTGACGTATTAAAGCCTCCAACACCCTTTTTCAAAACCTGACAATTATGTAGGGCTATCCAGTCCAACTTTTCTTTGTAAATTATCCATCTCTTATACGTCCAGTTCTTGCAGGTGAAAGGGTCGACGTATCCGGTCTCAGGTAGAAGGTGTTCCTTCCACCACCGACATTCACTGACATACCAAGGTTTGCTTAGAGATTCTGAATTTTGGTAGACCTTCGTAACGCTGGTCATCCAGTTCTCAAGAGTGTTGAAATCGCCAGCGATAATAGAGGCACCGCTGTCCGACCGGGTTCTGCGAATTGTTTCGGCTACAGATTGGAATTGTGCGAATCTCCCCGCGACACCACCGTCTTTATCTTCGAAATGCGCTGAACAGACAATGACTGACCTGCCAAAATATTCAAACTCGACGCATAAGGCGAACCTGGCGCCGACTCGTTTTTCACATCGCACAATCTTCTGCTTGGATGCCGGTGGATTAACCCAATCAAAGGCTACAGGAAGCTCGATTCGGAAGCATTTCTTTGGCGGGATTCGCGTTAATATTGCATTGCCTTGTACCCCTCCTCCCGCCAACTCTTTCGACCGGTCCGGTGTCTGAATTTCAAAAAACTCCACACCAAAAAAACCGCCCATAGAAGTTAGTTCTGCGATCTGGCTAAGAACATCAATATTATTGGTCCTATGATTCCCCCAATCGACCTCTTGGAGACAAATCACGTGTGGAGCAACTCGGGCAATATATGCGGCAAGCGCATTGGGGTTCGCTCCGCGCTCAATATTCCAACTCAATACTTTGAGTTGACGTTCCTCAAAACTTTCTAACGTCGCCGGTCTCCTTTTCACATAGATTTTGTCTAGAGAGAGTTTCTTTTGAAACTCATTTAAGTAGTTCTCTGGTATTTCCATGATTAGAGAGATTCGCGCCTAGGTACAACAGAAGTCTGCAAGCTGATACTTAGGACATAGATATTGATAACTGGGAATTATGCTGAATCCCAGAAGCATTGTTAACTCGCTGTCCTTGTCACGAATCGGACTGGCATTTCTCTTTGTAATCTGTTTTCAGCGAAGATCTGGGTTTTTATGGCTGTCGATTTTGATCTGCGTTATCGCGTTAGTCACTGATCTCCTAGACGGATACTTATCCCGATATTGGCACGTGCAAACACTATATGGACGCATGTGGGATAGCCTAGGCGACAAATCTTTTTACACTGCGGTCATCATAGCGTTCCATTCAAAAGGCTTTCTAAGTTCGCTAATTACGTGGGCACTGATCGCACGCGAACTCGCACTCTACGTTACGCGAATTCTCTTTAGCGACAAGTTACCAAACATCGAGCAAATACGACCGTGGACGAATTGGCATGGTTATTTTATGTACTTGATTATCGTGCTCGGATTAATCCGCATGTACGCAGAGCTTCACAGCATTACGTTTTTTGTGCACCCCTACATGCAGCTGTCTGCGGTTGCGGCGTTGGTATTTGGTGTGATTAGCATCATTCACTTCCTAAACCTCGAGTCACAGCCTGTGAATGATAGGCCACAGCTTAATGAGAGCCGGAACGCCAATGGCGGCGGCCTTGATCGCCACACTAACTATTGAAGCTGTGTTAATTTTTCGCTCGTAGCAGTATTTCAGTACTTCAAAACTAAGCTTGTCATTCCGGAATACATCTTCCTTGATCTTGTTTAGCGCCACGAGTCTTAATCTCTTGATTATTCTGTAAATGGTGGCGAAGTACAGGCTATTTATCCCAAACAACAGCACTGTGACGACGAGTAAATCCACGATGTGCTGTACATTAAACTTGCCGAATGTCTCGTAGTGCAGAACTACTTGAACAAATACTAGCGCTGCCAGGATGTTGAATGCTATAAGAGCGTTATCAACGAAACCGAATCCGCCACGTTGATCTGGATTCAGAAGATCATATCTGAGCGCCCCGTTGTCTGAAGCAATCGTCATTACCCGTCTCAATTGAATTGATGAAAAGACCGTAACGTGCACAACCAAAGGCATGATTATTAGCCATGTATACAGGTTGTGAATACGCATAGCCACAAAACTCCACGGATGATTTGTCGAATCCAACACCGGTCCCCAGGTGGCCATCGGATCACCAAAGAGGTGCGTTCCGATATTTAATGCCCAACATAGAGCGCCGAAGACAACTAAACCATACAAACTTAGTTCGTAACGGCCCGCGCCTTTTACCATTGCCTCCAGCTCGACCAGTGTAGGCTCGACCACATCTTTGTCGGCTAACGCCTTGCTGGTTCGGATCGAACAGACGCCGTCGTAATACGCCTTCGTCGCGTAGAGCGCGATCGCATTCCCCGCGACGGTCGAAAACAGACCGTAGTGATTAAGAAAACCAACGCCTGGGCTCATTCGAACCACGCCATCCGTGACTGCAGCCCCGTAAAGTGCCGCTAGATCGAAAAGCGATAGGGCAATGCCAATACCAAGCAACATTAGAGGGGTTCTACTCCCGAACTCTCGGGCAAGAAGTCTGGGGGGATTCAGCATAATTCCCAGTTATCCAAACGTGACGGTTGAGAGGCTGGATTCGGACGAGTTCATATGAAGACAGGCTCGGGAAGAATACAGCCCAGGTTCCGACAGCGGTTGAAAGATAGTGCGCTAATCGTCCGAAGTCAATCCCTTTGCTTTCATGTACAAGCCTCAAAGACTCCTCACGGAGGACTCGAGGAAGCCTAGATGGGATAAGTAAGCACCCGCAAGGATTCTGGTGAGGCAAGGATCTATCCCAGGATTCCTAATCCCGCAAGATTTCGTACTATGCACAGTTTGGCTCCCATAAACGCTTAGTGCCTTGAAACATCTCACGCTCGAAACTAAACTCCGTCCGTTTCTGACCCACCGCTTTTACAACAAACAAGCTCTTGAACTTCAGAGTCCCGACACGGGACTTAGGCTTACGGGTGTCCAATGCAACTACGTGAAGCAATAGCTGAATTCGTAACTGGTTATTTCTCGACGCGCCAACGAAGCCAGAAGACACATGTCGCGTACGCTTCCGATTTGGAGCAATTTGGTCGTTACGCCGGGAAAGATCTGTTACTCACAGATCTCTCGGCGATGCTAATTGAACGATGGGCCGCATACCTGCGCGCGGAAGGCTACTCGCCGGCTTCCATGCGTCGGAAGGTAGTTGTCTTGAAGGTGTTTTGCTCGTACTGGGTGCGACGAGGTGCGCTTACGGAATCACCATTCTGGCGCGTTCAGCTAAGCTTTGGCCGCATAGAACAACTGCCTCGCGCCCTAACTGAGGTTGAGATGCGAAGCCTATTGCAACATGCTGGCCGACATCACCAGCAAATTACGGTTCCGCGAAAGACTGCTGTGCTTGCCAGAGGACGAGGGGGAAAAGCAGCATCCAAGTCTTACCGAGCGATTCGCAATCTGGCATTGGTCGATCTAATGTTCGCTACCGGCATGAGAGTTGGAGAAGTATCCGCGCTCGATATCGAAGACTTTGTAACTTCCGAATCCTGCTTCAGAGTTAAAGGTAAAGGAGGACGGCATCGTCTTGCGTATGTAGTTGATCAACATACGTTGGGCATTCAACAAAAGCACGTAGACGCTCGCTCGCGAATTGTTACGGGTAGTGCAGCCTTGTTCTTAAATGCTTCTGGTAAACGTCTCTCAACCCAAGGAATGGCAAACATTATTGCGAAGTTCCGCGAAGGCGCCGGCATATCGCGTCACGTGACTCCCCACATGCTTAGACACACGGTCGCGACTCTTCTACTTAGGAATGGTGTCGATATCCGCGTAGTTCAGGAGTTCCTCGGACATGCATCGATTGCGACGACGCAGCGGTATACGCATGTGGCTAAGGAGCATCTGATAGGAGTTCTACGAAAACATCACCCGTCCATTGGCTTACGAATGAAGGCGTAAGCGAAACGGGCCGCCCCGCGAGAAGTTGAAGATCACTCAGAGATAGATTCGGGCTAGGTGGCTCAAGAAACTGAGGCAGAAAATGGCGAACGGCCGCAGATCCCAGCGGCCATTAATTGCTTTCAAGAATGGTCGGGCAAGAGGATTCGAACCTCCAACCTCATCCCGAATCATAGTGACATTCAAAACATAGACATACTTTGAATCGAGTTGCAGCCAAGCTCAAAATCAACGGTGGTCCTGGCGTTGTTGGACGTCCCTGGCGGTGAGTGATAACTCGATTCAAGTTCTAACAATTTTGCTTGGCTGAAATTCTTAAGAAGTCTACACTCTGCCATCATGTTAAGTGATTTCAGCTATGCGTTTCGCACGCTGCGCAAAAGTCCCATTTTCACAATCACAGTTGTGGTAACCATCGCTCTGGCAATCGGTGCCAGCACCGCCATTTTCAGCGTTACTAACGGCGTGCTGTTACGCAAACTTCCTTACAAGGATCCGGAGCGGTTGGTGTTGGTCCGCGGCGATTTGCAGAAGCGGAATGTCAAAGACTTCCCGCTTTCCAATGCCGACTTTCTCGACCTGCGCAACGGCGCCAAAAACAATTTTGAAGACTTCGGCGCGGTGCAAACGTTTCGCTTTACTCTGCCTGGCCTGGATGGCACTCCTGAGCGGGTCCGCGCCGCGGCGGTATCAATTAACTTCTTTCGAATGATGGGCGGCTCAATCATCGCCGGCCGAGACTTTCAGGAGTCCGATGGGACGCCGCAACAGGCGGCGCCGGCGGCGCCGGGAGCCAATGGGCCCGCGCCCAACGCACCGCCTCCGCTGCCGAACATGGTGATTCTCAGCAACGAATACTTCCAGCAAAGGTTCGGCGGTGATCGATCGATGATTGGCAAGGCTCTTCCCGCGGCCAACGCAAATGGAC
>Ga0134126_10000391_pt1 | contig 56732 bp, 42 predicted proteins | sample KB31752_FD_96881 | JGI IMG/M metagenome (GOLD analysis project Ga0134126, IMG submission 96881) | Terrestrial soil microbial communities with excess Nitrogen fertilizer from Kellogg Biological Station, Michigan, USA - KB3-175-2 | ecosystem: Environmental > Terrestrial > Soil > Unclassified ...
TGATCGGTTGATTAAAGGCCGACCTATTTTCTTGCTTTAATCAACTGGATGATTAAAGCAAGAAAATAGGTCGGCCTTTAATCAACCGATCAGATAGCATATTGTGATCAGATAGTACAAGGCCGGAGAGACTTAAAGAGAAGATCTTCCGTAATTGATCCAGTCATTTAAGTCATACCAAGGGTCATCCCGAATAACATAACTTGGTCACTACAATAGGGATCATACTCTACATTAAAGGCCAAAAATTAAAGCCGGATGATGAAAGGCCAAATTTTAAAAATATCAATGGGTTCATAATGGAACGTTAAAATGTATGTTTAGATAAATCTTAATCTCGAAAACAAGATACTCGAAAAACGTCTCTGTATCAAGTCCCGAGGCTGTACGATGTACTACAAGACTAATCACAATACCCACTACTGAACAGATTATAATTGCCCATACAATGCCCCTGAGACACGTTTTCATCTCTTGAATCACTTGTTTTCGAATGGTCGACGTTCTGTCCGATACAGGATCGGTTGGAAGATCATGTCCATTTCGATGATACCCTTCGACGGTCATCAGATCCCATTCTAGTCTACGGTAGGTAACCTGAGCTACCGGCTGGGGTTGGTCAGGCGTCTTGGCTATCACCTTTTCCTGTCTTTCGCGAATAGCATACTCGTTTGGAAACGCGTCCATGACCAATTGTTTGATCATGAAATTGTCATTTTGGGGTACAGTCTTGGGTCCTCGGCAATTTGGGCACTTGCGAACTTCACTGCGTTCAATGCAACTCCGACAAAATGTGTGTTGGCAAGGCAACGTGACGGGCCGCACAAGAATGTCTGTACAGATGACACATTCTAATTCATTGAACTTTCCCTTTTGTGTATTGTCTAGTATTTTCTTCTGGTCATCTTGATGCATTGATTCACCTTTCTTCTCGAATTCAGAAAGAATACTAGAAATAATTTTTGGGTTGTTCAATCGTTGAATATTTACACTATGAAAAAGAATTGTAAATTTATCCCTCTTCGGCCAATACACGGATTCGACAAAGATATTGGAAAGCCGCTGCACTATCCTTTTCGGTATCACACAAGAGCTGGAGTTTGTCCAATGGCAATCCTACTATACTTCGATACTCTCCAATAAAGAAACTGTCCCACAGGCACGGGTCTTGATTCAACATTCCCAGAATTGTCTCGGCTTCGCCTATTAGAAGGAAAAAGAAAGATGGATTCGCTCTTTTTTGCACCCTTACCTGTAATCGGTTTATCCTTGCCAATGATTTCTTTCCGTTCCTGTGATAAAAGGGGCAGTCCTGCATCTAGAAACTTGGCAAGATCCCCGCAATGTTCCAGAATCTTGGTCATGTACTTTCTATCACGAGGACCCTTGTCCGTGGACGTAGTCGACAATTGACACAATTCGAACTTGTTCAAATTGAACAGACGCATGCCTTGGTTGTCACGAAGTAAATTGTACAATTTGGTTTGTGCGGTTTCGGAATGTATCGTTTTTGGCGGTTCAGTCATTGGATCGATCTCTATACTTTCACTTGCATTTTCCGCCATTTTGTAAAAAATTGGAATCAAGTTAAACTTGAAAAATGAATTATGATTAGAAAAAATATTAAATGGATTCGCAATTTTCTCTTGTTAAGAGAATCGACGAGGAATTCTTCATAGGATTAAGTTTACCGAGTTTTTATCCATCAATTTCTTGTACAAGAAATAAACAGAAATGTTCATGATTTTACACGCGACTTATCAAACAGTGCTAGACATCCCAATGCTACAAGTCCTAGGCTGACGCCATTGATAATGGTGTCGTAATACCACGGACGATCGTCGTTTCTGTTTCTATGCGGCTGTCCAACTATTGGCCATGCTTCTGAAGCATTTCTTCGTAATTGATCAGCTACCCATACACGATCTTGATCCGAAGGTTCCTGCTGAAGGAATGGCATTTCCAATTGACGATTAACTTCTCTACGAAACTGTGGAGACAAGACTCCACTTTGGTACCACTCCCGAAGACGTTCACGGTCCATTACATAGACCGTATTGTCGCTGCGATCAATCAATGTCTGGAAATCACCCCATTCTCCCTCTTCGAAGAGCACCCTATGTGGGGGAGCTGGCACCCTTGGCGATGCATCCTCCAATGCGCGTTTGGCGGTCTCTGCCTTGTTTTGCTGTTCACGACGATAATAAGCAGCTGGAAACATGTCCGTCACCAGTTTCTTGAGAATGGGATTATCATTTCCAGATACAGTCTTGGGTCCGCGACAAATTGGACATTTTTTGACTTCCTTGCGTTCAATACAATCTCGACAATACGAATGTTGGCACGGTAACGTCACTGGCCGAACCAGGAAATCCGTGCAAATGGCGCACTCCAAATCCTTTGAAATGTCCGTCTCGGACGGAACTTCCGTCTTGACATCATCCTCTATCGGCATTTTGCGGGTATGAATCGAGTAGTAGAAAGATTGTCAATAAATGAGAAAGAAACCTAAAAATGAAGAGAATTTTCCTTCTTTTCTTGAACAAAAAAATTACCTTTAATTTCATTATTCATTAATAATACACAAAGTGGAACGAGAAACAAAGAGGGAAATGAAAGTGGCCTATGGGGGGGAGGCCACCTTTCAAAAGAATCCGGATTTAATGAGCAAGTGGCAGACTGAAATTGAACTGTGGGCCCGCGACAAGACCCATTCCATTTCACAATATCTGGCCCAAAAAATCTGTTGCGAAAAGTGTGTGTATCCCAAGATTTGCATCGTGCCCTTGCTCAATTCCATTGCACGCGTCAAAAATGTAGCCATTGCGCCCGTCCCGTCTCGGGCGCGCGTCAATGAATGGAATTTTATCGTCGTTGTCACTCAATCACGCGAATTCCAAGCATGGGGCTTTTATTTTGTCTCGAATCCACCCACGCCCGTGAAAAAGGTGGATTGTCAATTGGAATGTCCCAATTGTCGATCTCGTATCTTGCGTCGCTTTGAACCATTACTTCCCCTACCTCTTTTGCCTGAACCCACTTCACCTCCCGTGTTGAATACATCTACTCCAGTACAGATATCACCCACCATGTCACCAGCCATTCCACTGCCGGAACCCCACTTGTTTACTAATCGACTTGACGAGTGTTTTCAAGCCGTCTACAGTATACCGCTCATGTGGTCATGGCCCACGTCCAATTTCCAAGTACCACTTGAATTTCCTACCCAAACCTGTGCCAAGCTCACTCCATCTGAATGTGAAAAAATTGTACAAATGTTGTTTAGCCAGGCTGAAAGACGTTTGGATTACTTGCACCAAGTCGTACATCTGACACACGTTTCTTCTTCACCTGCTACCTCGGCATCCTCTTCCTCGTCGGCTACTTCGTCTTCTTCCTTGTCTGCTACATCATCTTCCTCGTCTGCTACGTCATCTTCCTCGTCTGCTACATCGTCTTCCTCGTCCGCTACATCGTCTTCCTCGTCCGCTATTTCGTCTCTTGCGCCAGTCTTCTCCATTCAAGCATGGCAAAATCAAGATCGACAATGGTTCGAAGCCGTTACCACACCCGTCCAACGCGACGAGATCCACGCGCGTTTGGGTACCACAGAAGATCAAGCGTGCAACCCATATCATGGTGTGACGGATATCGATACACGCCGTGAATTCGTGGCCGACCCAGTCGGATTCCTGCGAACTCAACTCAAGAAATGTCAAGATCAGCCCTCGGGGCTCGAGAAACTCGTAGATTCGCCGTGGCTCACGGCCCAGGAACGGCTCTTGGTGACGCGTCGCTTGGCGTGCGAAGGCGTGCATCGGCAACAATTCATGAGTCTATGGTGGCTCATGAGCATGAATGGGATTCAAATTTTTGAAGCGTGGATGGAACAGGAACGATTGGCACTTGTTTCACAATTGAACAATACTCCTTTTTTACCGGGCTTGGACAAGGCCTATTGGTGCGAAGAGACGCTCGACACTCGAGCACCCTCGGATGGGGTATTGACAAACGTCAAGTGGCGTGAATTGGAAGCGCGTCTCTATTGGGATGTGACCACTCCTACCGAACCCGAGGGCACATCACGTAAACGTAAACGAAAAGAACAATCACTAAGCCATGTGCAACCACGATTAATCGTGTCGGGTTTTGTACCCAATGAGACTTGGAATGGAGTACATGTCCGACACTCGTCGGGTCGATTCCAAGTACGCAATCGTACCAAACTGGCCTCTTGGATCAGCGACTTGACGGTACGCATGTACAAGTCACGTACCTTGGCGTGGCGACATCACCTGTCCACTTGTCCCGGTGTGACGCGCATTCTCCAATTGGCGCACGACAAGCTCTTGTTTGGTGACACGTGGAAACGGTATTTTGCTCATGGCACGGCCTTGTACCCGTCGCGCGGTTTGCCACCTTTGCTACTTGACAAGTCGTACAAGGGCCCATTGCCCGTCACTTCTGTTACGCATGTGCCCACCCAATGCCCAGCCATGGCCGATCGTACCTTGCCCAGTACTAATTTTGTAACGTATTCAAAACAGCGTGGGTATGCAACTGCAGAGGACAAGGCCACCCTAGGTCACAATGCGAGCAACCTGACGGGCGGTATTGGTTGTTTCCCAACCACCACCGAATTTTTATTGGAACGCGCCTTCATGTCCATGACGTGCACCACGGGCCAGAATACCTGGTCTCAATTCAAGCAAAAGAATAAAACATGTCCCACATCGCGGTTCTCACTCGACATTGATGTAGAATTGACGGGCAATGAATGGATGGACCCTTCGGTCCAATACATGCCCGTCTTGCGTGAATGGCGTGTGTGGGAACCGCTACCTGCCCAACGGAGTACCAGCTTATTACTCAGCAATCATTTTGAAACCACCAGTCTAGCCACGGTCTTGGCACGTGCCTTGATTGATCTGCAAGTCGAGACGCCCGAAACCCTGGAAACGGTCATACTCACATCGTCGGGCCGCAAGCCCACGTCCGAACCATCACCACCTGTTACTGTGTGCTCGACGGGGACGAGTATGGTACCATTGGAACGCGCCTGCTCCTTTTCACCGGATCTTGTATTTGAATCCATTGACAATCACAAACGCGATACCCAAACCGAAACCGAAGATGAAGTCATGATGAATGTATATCACACATCGGATCAGGAACATGCGGTATCCACTCGACACAAGGCACCTGAACCCGTGTGGCAGAAATCATGGGGCGAGCAGACACGGCTCTTTCGCAAAGCCCATCCATCATTCAAATTGAACAATACACATCCCTTTAGTAGTTTTACAATGGTGTTTCCCAGTGTGGAAACCGCCATTGGTGATCCGCAAGTGTGCATACTGCAATTTTGCACCCACCGACTCGTCGAAACATTTGGAACCATGTTTGCCTCCAAACGCATGGATACGATCTTGGACAAGAAACCCTATTCTAACAATACGGGTGGCGGTGCGCGGTTCGTGTTTGATGACAAGTGTGTTGAAATTATTTGTACCTCGTGTCAAGCCAAATTCGACTCGGGCCAGTCCCCATACAAGCCGCATGCCAATTTCTGCCCAATGGGCGAATGCGAACGGCATCCAGAAAAACGACCCAAGATTCCATTCCTGGCTCTGGATGCACGCACGGGACAAGCCGTGTCCGAATTGCCGTGGCACGCCCTGGTAACGCACGCCAGTGTGTGGTCCCAACAAACATCGGATACCAAGCTACTGGAAGTGACACTCTCCAAAAGCTTGACGTGGAAACGCGACAAGAAACTGTCTCAATTTATGCGTTCCAAATTGGACTTGACGGACCACCGGTTCCGTGAAATCCAGACCTTGTTTCAGACCCAGGTTTGGAAACGGGATACTGTCAAGATGGAACATTTATTTATTCATCAACTGGATCCATTGGACAAGGCCCCCTCGTTTTATAGTGGTACCATCAAGAACCGGTCTGTACCCTGTCTCAATACGGGGCGTATCCACAAGCGACAGAGTTTCTTTCACATTAGTCTTCGTTATCAAGATGTACGGATTGACGATTTCTCGTGTCAAGAGGACCGCAAGCTAACGCGTGGCAAGCAATCGGCACTGGCATCAACACGTAATACGGGCATTTCGCAATTGTTTTTCGAGCCAAAACGATCGTCCAAGGTCATGCGTGGACCCGTGATTGGTACGACGCGCGACGGGTACGAACCCTTTTACCACCCACTGCCCGAAACCTTGTTTTACGTTTTATTTCCTCGGTAAAAATGATTTCCTGAGAATTTTCATTGGTGCTCTGAAATCCTTTTTATTTAATTGATACAATTCTGTTTTTTCCAAAACTTGTCCACAAGGAATGAGTAAAGAAAACAATGAAAAGAATCACGTCAAATTACGTGATTCATGGAAGGCGGCTCTGGATGGACATGCCAAACTAACTCAAGAAGCCGACCAAAAAGCATGGGAAGACATGTCGTCATGTCTCAGGACCGCAATTGATAAGAATGGTCGGTCTGGGAACCCAAGTTTCGCCATGCGTCTCAAGGCCGAATGGCAACCCTTTTTGGTGACCAAGTTATTGGCCGAATTGAAGAACGAACACGAGTTGCCCGACGTGTTACTCTTGGACGATTTACACGAAAATGGTGATCAACGAGATGGTGGTATCGTGGGAGGCGTTCGTCGTTTATTGGTGGCCATATCCGAAGAGGTTTGTTCTAGAGAGTTTGGAACAGGAAAGAAATCGTCCGTGTATTGGCCATATCTCATGTTAGTTGTTGTCGTGTCTTGACAGGAATTGACCAAGATCAAGACTCGCATGCTTGAAGCAGACAAGAAGTTTGTGGACAGTCATAACCGACGACGATAGATTTTTCCTTTCAAATTTGACTTTTGGATACTATTTTGTGAAAACGTGTAATTCAGAATTAAAAGTCTTTATGAAAAAACAGTTAACGTCCAAATGTCATGAACCCAACCAATAATGCCAATGCCGGATTCTCGGCGACAAACTTGAGCATATCCTTGGCCTTGCTATCCAACTTGGGTACCAATAACGCGTGAATCTCCTTGTCCTCCAGGTATTGGAGCTTTTCCGTTGGACCAAGCGATTGGAAAAGCATGGCAAACGACGTGGGACTGACGATAAATCCGGCAGCCTGACGATGACCATTGCCCTTGAGCTGTCTAGCAATGGCGCTACAGTCCACATCCGATTGTGACGAGGAGCGCAGCGACACTCGAAACACACGATTCGTCATGTCATAGCGATACGATGCGCTAAACGGCATGCCCTTGGCCATGCGCGCCCCAAAGAGGCTTATGTGTGCAAAATTGTCGCATGGAAACAAGGGAATCTCGTGGCCCGTCAGGGTACATTTAACCATGGTCTTGCTCTTGAATGCCGCTTGGTAGGCGTGCTCCTCGTGGTCGGTTTGTGCCAATACGGCCTTGACGCGTTCCACTAGTGGCTTGGATTCAAATTCATTCACCAGTTTGTCTGCATATTCAAACGGGGCCCGAGCCAAGTCCCAGTCCTTGTCCATGCGGAGAAGGGTAAAGACGGCCTGACTGTATGGCAATGTAAAATCAAATCGGTCGCCCTCGTCCACATACTGGTACAAGCTCGGGATGGATCTTTCCGGATGAAAGAATTGGTATGCCGATACACAACAACTATGATCCTTGGGATCGGGATGATACATCTTGACGGGCGATTCCCAGGTAGGATCCACCACATGATGGTCCATGACAAACACCGATTTGAATTGTGCACGTGCAATGTAATCGGGTGATAGGTCCATGTCCAGCACCAAGACGGTCTTGTCCTTGGTCCATGCCAAGTTCAAGTCGGGTTCGGCGCCTGAAATGACTCCGCGAAACGCGTGGCCTTTGCACTCGAGCGTACTGTCGGATTTCACACATTTCCGAAACGCGTGGTACGCCAAGGTACCGTCTAGACATGGAAAATGGTACAAGACCGCATCGTATTCGTATTGACACTTGGCCGGACAATAGAATAACTCTGGTTTCGAGCTGCCCTTGGTCTCTTCTTCCATCTTTTGTTTCTTTGCAACACTCATTTTCTTTTTTCTCTGAATGTGGATAAAGTTTAAGTTCGTAAATTCAAACAATAATAAAGGGAAAAACAATTATTCAAAACAGGAATTAATAATATTTTTGACAAGAAATTAGTTTCTAAATTTCTTCAACAATTCAAATTCCTAACAATTTTTAAATCATTTGCAAAAATTATCGTGAAAATCAAAAAGACAATTCAAAAAAAAGTTTGTCAAACAATTGACAAAATGGCCAACACCGCACTATTTACAAGTTGCACATTTGGAGGAAAAAACGTTTGAATTTGGCATCCTGCATCCAGATATACGCATTGATGAAAAGAAGCCTTGGCATCAAATTGACAATATGAAGAGCCAAAAAGCAATTGAAATCCAGTCCGTAGTAGCGACGGTCAAGCATCAGTTTCAATCCGCCACACCTCCACTAGCTCATTTAGACTGGAGCTACGGTGGTGGACGACCGTATCTCCAAATCAATTCATCGGACGTGTATCGCGTCTATGACATTATCAATGCATTCTTGAAATTGGGTCAACGCGTCATGATACTCGACGGTTCCGATACTACGTTTTATCCTCATCATACGGCTTCGCGTGAAACTCAGGAAAAACTCATGCTCGAATTGATTGGACGAATCGAGACGGTCGATTATGTACCGCTTCGACAATTGGACATTCACGATCCCGCCACGTGGATCACACCAGAAGGAAAGGCGTATGCCAAGTCGAAATCGGGCATTACCCAGGATGAAAAAGCCAAGCACGGGATAATAATGGAGGAAGCCTAGATTTCAAGGGGGGTTCTTTCTTTTTTTTCCTACTGGTTCGAGTCTCTAATTTTAAAGAAGATTTTCCAAAAAAAACATGACCGAAAGTGTAGAACTGGTGTTTGGATATCCCTCCCAAGTCACGTCTGAAACACCGCATAATCATTGTCTGGAAACGGTCTTGAAATGTATTGATGAAGCCAAACACTCGATTAGTATCTGGGTATACATGTTCAATTCATTTAAAATTCGCAATGCACTGCTGGATGCTATGCAACGCAATGTACTCGTACAAGTCTTGTCCTTTGACACCAAGGACAAGTATTGTCGTGCCATCCTAGATTACTTATTGACGAACGAAATTGAAGTGCGTCGAGCGCGCGCCGATGATCAAGACAGTGGTCAATCGCATATCAAGATGATGATTATCGACGAGAACCAAATCTTGGTCACGGGTTCTTTTAACTTTACCCATGCGGCCTCGGCCAAGAATGATGAAATGGTTATCGTGGTTCGTCAAAATACGACAGTAGTGAACAAGGCGTTGGCTCACTTTCAGTGCAAGTGGAACAAGAGTACACGCGTGCGCAAGTTGCCCAAGAAGAAAAAGAGTGGAAAGTCGAGCAAGAAGAAGTCGGATTCCAATAAATCCATTCGTAAAAAGTCTTCAACCTCTTAATTCCAATTTTTTGCCGTTTGCTTTCCAATCCTTGTTCGCTTTTCAACTCTTTTCGTGTGTTTTCCTGATTATTTTTTATTTCCGTCTTTAAAAAAGAAGCCTAGGAAACGACAAGAGCACTTGAATCCGCAAGTCGAGGCAAAACAATCACCTTGAGAAGTCCCCTAGTATCCACCCATGTAACCGTTTGTGTGGTACTGTCGACCAACGTCGGCTCTTCCAGACCTTTGCGCGTTTCACGGTGAAATGACATGTGTTGCACAGGCTCCACGTGAGACAGACCGGGCAAAATCTTGACCAGGGCCAATTCCTTGTCACCGTGCCCATAGGTATACAAAAAGGGCAAGCCCATGAACCAGTACACTTCATTCTTGAACACGAGTGTTGGTCCCTTGGATTTGGCATCCACCGTCGGACTGGGGATAACATTAGGGACAAATGGGACTGCACGTCGAATCGGGTCCAGCACGTGGGTCTTGTACCAATCGTTAATTTGAGGTTTTCTGTCCCATCGCCCCGTGTACTCATTGGACCCAATCATGCGCATGATTTGCACCGTAACGGCCGTGAGAGGATCCATGTGGTCCAAAATGTCACGTAGCAATTCATAAGGGCATGTGGCCATGGGATGTTGTAGCAATTCATGTAATCCCTCGCGTCGGACAAAGGAGTCGGCGGAGCCCCATACACTTTCATAAACATCACGCTTGTCCTGGAGAGGTAGATGTAGCAAAAACGTGTCAAAGAGTTGATGGGTGGACCGAAAACGTTTTAGACCATGCAGGTCCGCGATTCGAAACACTTCTTGGCAAAAGGCCTTTCGTCTGGCCAGTGGCATGGTATTCTCCAATTCCTTGAAACGAGAGGCGCCACAACTGCCTTGCGCATCCAAGAATCCATACGAATGAATCGTGTCCCAGATGAACCGCAACGCGTCGGACGTATTCTCATTGGATCCGTGCAAGGGTACTTTGATGGATTTGCGAGTCAAGGATTTGGACGCGAGCAATAATTCGCGCCAATATTTGCCCGTGCATATTAAAAAGGGACGCACGCCCCATAAACTGACAATCTTGGTATTGTCGTCTTCTGGATTGGTAAAGGTGACGCGCAAGTCCCGCAAGGTCTTGACATGCTTGTTCCAGTTTGTGACTGACTTTTCTCGTATCTTGCTCGACCTTATCACAATTTTTTTCTTGACTTTTTTCGCTTTTTGTGCTGGTTTTTCATCGTCGTCATCGGGAACCGTCATGGACTCGGATCGTGTATCCGTGACTGTGGTCCTTTTTGAATCACCATCCATTTCAATGTCGGGGTCAGTCTTAGTATTTTCATCACATGCAAGATTTTGTGACTCCATATCGTCTTTGTCTTTTTCACGTTCAAGGTCTTGTAAATAAAAAAGTTTTGATTCTCAATTTCTTCCAACCTCGAATTTAGCAAGAAAATTAATTTTTTAAATGGTTGTCGTCCTCTTTCTTGCCGGTTTTCGAATATGATTCATTGTAGCAAAGAGTTTTGGCAACTGCCCACTCTCGTCCGAAATGGTAAGCCAGCTACCCAGTCCTTGAATGAAATCGGCCAACGCCTCTTGTTTCGTGCATCCCCAACCGCGGCATCCGACAAAGGTCGGACAAGACGCCTCTACTAGATTCATGTCGTCCAAGTTTCGGTACGTGACGGTGCTCTTGGCGATTTGACACGCCTTGTGATAGTATATATAATCTTTGAATTCGGGAATTTCCATTTTTGCATACTTTAGTCCTAATGATTTCGTCTTGATGAAACAGTTAAAAAATGGATCAAAAATTTTAAATGGGAATTAATCCAATTAAGAAAAGAATCGTCTAGGAAACCGCGACATGCCACGGCACGAGTTCCGACAACATCGACAAGAAACGCGGAACCGCGGCTTGGTCCCAAGACTTGGTCAAGCACTCTTGTAATGGTTGTCGACGTACCGTACGACAGTGTAATTGAATAAAAGTGGAAAGAGCCATACCACGCGTGTGGTCCAATTCAAACATGTACAAGAGAATCAGCACCAACGACACTTGAAATCGAAAACTGCTCGTCTGGGTACGCGCAATCCAGAGACATTCGCTTTCACGTAAAATCGAGGTATCCGAGGGTGTACTGGAATATCGAAACGGATTAAAGAGTGAAATGTGATTGCGTTCGGCATCGTAATCCAATTTGGCCAATTGGCGCCATGCCAGCCATGACGTGTCGGGCAGCATGGATTTGGATAAAACGGATAGTAACAGAAAGTGGGTCCAGGTATCGCTGGCGTACACGGCCGAGTCGACCGAGGCATGCAAGGTGTCGTTTAGCGCATGCCATTGGTCATACAATACTTGTGCACTGTAATCCAAAAAGGAACGAGTGACCCACTTGGGATCCGTGTAATCCCGTGCTAATCGCGTCCAAAAATACTCGAGATACCATTGGCAAAAATAAACGGATGCTTCATTGATCCACGTGTAGAATCGGCGCTGCTCTACGGGCTTGACCGTCTGGTTGGCGGCCGCAAAAAACACATTGGCCCGAAATGCCTCGTCAAAAGATGTACCAAACAAGGGCAATTCGTACACCAGTAATTGTTTGAGTCCTACGGTTAATTGGCGCCTGTCCTTGGGTAGTATTCGCCCCAATTGGAGATGGGCTTCTTGCACGGTCCAGGCTTCCGCCTGTTTCGAGAGGGACGGAACCATGGGTTGGTCCGCGTCCTCTTGCACCACTTGCCAATGTGCCTCCTCATCTTCCATGACGGGCGGCGCCGGTACGGACCGTCGAGGAGGATTGTCCAGTGGAAAAGGTTCATCCTCGTCCGACTCTTCGCTGCTGGCGGGGAGACGATTTCCTGGTGGCACACGATCACGGTCTCCATGCTTCTCTTCCTTGCCCTCGGCACCCTTTTCTTCGGCACCCGGCTCGGGGGGTTGTAATTGTTTTTGTTCGGCGCTCCCCGTTCCAATAATATCGGGATGGAGACGAATGGGTCCAATGGGTTCCTCGCCTGCGGGGTGTAAATGCCGATATTGTACCATAGCGGTATTCCAAGATCGTTTCAACTTGTTACGACACTCGACGAAAACTACGCGCGTTTGGGCCAAGACATGTTGCCATGCGGCATAATCCTTGCGCAATCGTTCCATTTGAACCAAGATGGTTTCCATGGTCGTCACATGGCGTCCGATTTCCTTTATTTGCTTGGTCAAGACGGGGTACGGCATATCGGCCATGTGTTCCATTAATTCATTCAGTTCAATGGTGATGATGCGTGCTCGCGCGGCAATGACGCGTTCGTACCATACGTCGGGCAAGTGGGCAAAGAGGCGATCTTGGGCCATGGACAGCGTCTTGACCTTTTGTTCCGTGGCGGCCAATTCGGCCTCTTGCTTGTGATCGGATTCGCGGAACCGACGGAGGTCGCGTTGCAATTGAGTTAGTGCTACCCATAGTGCTTGTTTTTCGGCTCGTTCATTGCGTGCCTCACCGTGCTCATCTTGTGTTTGATGTGCTTGTTCGACGAATTGATTCATGCTCTCGTTTAAATTGGTGATCCTTGTATTGATGAGTGTTAATTCATCGGGTGGATCCGAGTCGGAGCTACCCTCCATTTTCTCTTTTTTTTAGGATTGAACCGCGACTAACAAAATACACTCCTTTAAAAAAAGAAAAAAAACAATCGACCGAAAATACGAAAAATTCTAATATCAATGTGAAAAAAGAGTGATTACACTGGACGCACATAGAGGGAATTGCAGAGATCAAACAAGTGATATTGTCGAAACGTGGCGAGAACCACGGCATGTTCGCATGGATGAGCTTGAAGGAAATCACGCATGGCCGAGAGGAAATCCAATTGCTTGTAGAGGGCTGCCACCAACAGGAACAAAGCCAAGTGACGTCCAATGTGACGTGGTCCCATTTCGGGATCCGTCTTGGACGGTTTGAATCGGTAGTACCATTGATCTTGCAAGCACTTGTCATGGGATGTGGTACGATTGGATTGGTTGTGGGATTCCAATTCAATTTTGAAAACGTGTCCATTCTCGGCTCGGACAAGGCGCAAGTGCCAATTGCGGACAAATTGCGTCAAGACTTGTTCGACAACCGGTAACAAGTGATGATCTTTTCGAATGTGTTTTTCCAAGGCAAACAAGAGCAACAGCATGACAAGGGCCACGGGCGGATCGGACGCTTTTTCGGCCATGGTCAAGAACACGTGGGGTTTGCTCACGTCGGTCGACATGTTGAGTTGAAGCAGCTTTTTCCAGACTTGGTTTAGTTCATCGGCATTCAGCAAGTAATGGGACTGACTTGGAGTCAGGGGTTTGCCCAGGAAATGTCCAATCTCGTGCCATAGTTCGGTTACAATGGCCCGGGGCACACCCAATCCGGCAAACGTGTTTTCAACCGTGGGCGCACCTACATCACGACGCGCGGCGCTCTCGTCGATGGTCGCCCTCAGATTCTTGTAATTGAGTAGCAATTCCAGATTGTATCGTGCGTCAAATTGTCGACGTGCGGTTTCACGTGCCTGGCGTGTGGCATCGTCCGTGGCAAACCGTTCCAGACGCACAAAGACGCGGTCCATGTGTGGTTTCATGTCGATAAAGGCTTCGACTTCAATTTTTAGTTCATGGCACCGATCATGGCGACACGGATCACCCACCACAGCATTGAAAAAGTCCATTTGGTTCGTGACTTTCCGCAGACGCGTAATCAAATTCTCGAGTGAACCAGAGTAGCCTTCGGTCGAGGACAAGTGATTGTCGCCAATGGCATTGATCATGCGGTGAATACCGTGAAAGACGAGACCCGAGGTTCGGAGAATATCGGTAATTCGACGATTCATAAATGCAATAATGGTTAATTGTGTTTCCGTAAATGTCTGCGCCAAGTCACGCAGCCGGCGGACTTGATCCAATTTGACGCGTGTCGGTTCCAAGTAATCCAGTGCATGTTGACGCGTTAATTCGTCAAACTCCTTGAACAGGGCATGGGAATGGACATGGGCCGTCTCAATCAAGTTGGAATCACCGACGCCCAGGAAATGCGTTGGACCATTGATGACCACCTCGTCGTGGATTCGTTGAATGTCCAAATCATACGGTACCAGTTGCGTCTCAAAATCGTGTTTCCACTTGTGGGCACGCATCAACACAATCGCAGGGGCGAATTGCAATTCCAAGGCACTGGCCATTAAATCCAGCTCGCCCAATTCTTCGAGAAAGTCTTGTAGGATTCCCAATTGTCGTTCGGTTTGTGTATGGGATAAACTGAAGACCGAATGGGACAAGTGTGACTTGGTATGTTCCGCTTCCGCCAGTCGTTGTTGAAACGCGCGTTGTCGCAGATTGCGTGCCGTCTGAATATCATGGGACAAGGTGACGGCCTCTTTGCGCACTCGGTCCAGTACCGTTTGGTCCACATTGGAATGAGTGTAATACCATTCAAACAAGGCCGACAAGCGATGGACGAATCGCCGATCCTGTTCGTACGCAGTCTGAACCAATTTCGAGAGTGGGGGGTGCACCGGATTGACATCACACGTACGGCGCGCACTTGGGCGACCCACATGTCTATGGTCGCAGCCACTTGCTCGAAATAGCCAATCACGTCCGATGCAATGGAATCCGTGTGAATCAAGGTATTCAACCAGCCCTTGGTGACGGCTTGGAGTCGATCCGTCACCTCGTCCACGTGCATGAGCAATTGCACAAATGAGTCGCCCTCGGTACGTGTGTCGGCATTCATCGTCTCCCAATGACGCTCGAGCAAGACACGCAAGATGTTGGAACCATTCACGTACCAGGCCGCCAATTGATACGTCCAGTCGAGCATGTCCATGAATGATGGGGAAAGATCGCGTGCCGCCAAATGTTCGTCACGGAACGCTACGTAAAAGGGTTGGCCCGTAAGTCGTTCGTACAACACAGTTTGGATTTGGAACCGGATCAATACATTGCGAAACGCGACCTCGGCCTCGGAATTGGTATGGTGCCACGTGACGGGTTCCAGTGCACTGAGGGTTTGACACATTTGCACAAAACGGCCCGGAAAAGCGTCCTTGAACTCGTCGAGTGTCACCAACGCCAGTGCATCCACGACGGGTTCCCTGGCTTCTCGCTTATTGTCGGGTCGTTCAAACGTGAGGCCATTGTGCATTAAGACATTTTCCACATCCGTGACATCGTTCCATTCACCATATACCGTTTCCCAGGCTTCTTGCAATCTCACGTAAAAGGCACGACTGTCCTCGTCCAAGAGACGGAGTCGATCCCGGGCCGCCACCAGACCCGTGGTCTGGTATTCATAGGGAAACTTGAGTTTCGACACATTGGTCACGTGCACGACCGAGGTTATGCAGTTGCATTGTTGCCAAATGACGAATGGAATGTAGTCAAAGAGCGACTGGTACATCGTCAGTGTACGCATCATTTCAAAGGTGCACAATACATCTGGATTGGAATTGAGCCAAAAGATGCCGTCTTCGACCGTGGACACGACGTCTGGATTTGTCACGAGGCCAACAATTGTCGGAGATGCATTGGCGGGGAAATTGTGTGACAGGTTCCAAAGGAATTGAATGTGCAAGGCTGGATCACTTTGGGCTCGCAACGCCGGATCACTTTGGGTTTGCCATAAATTGTGCAACACGACACGCACCAGATTGAGCCAGATTTGGAGTCGATTGTAATCCACGACACGTCCGCGCAATCGTCGTTCCGTCTCGTCTTCTTCTGTCGTAAGATCGTCCTTGATGGACGTTGGGGCTTGGAAATCGCGCACCAAGTTAAACACATCCGACTCGTCCAATGCAATCGGAAGACCGTATTCGCGCAATTTTTCCAACACAATGGCGGTCGATGACCAATCGTTCCACACACTGGGCCGATTTAGGGTGTCTACCACTCGGCTGCAACATTGGTGTAGAAAGCTAAACCAATGTGTCACGTACTTGTCGCCCACGTAGGGGAACTGGTACAATTTGGTCAAGAGTAATAAAGCGCCTGTCGTGTACCCTTGGACAATTTTGGGATACACGCGACTCGCTTGTCGTGCAGCCGGCCAGCGTGGCACCTTGTCACCGAATCGAAAGTTCACGGGTTGTACTTGAGAAAAGGCAATCGCTTCCCATAGGAACAAGTGAGACAAGTAGTCGCGTGTCTTGTCGATTCCGAAGCCCAAGATGTCATCTTCAAGTAACTCGGCCGTACCCTCGGCCGCACGAATCAACATGGCAACGAGTGCCCGTTGCGCAGCGTGTGCCGCGTTTGGTACCGTGCCCAAGACGGATTGGACAATCTGTGTTTGTTCGGGTGTCAAGTTCACCTCCTTGATGGGGCGTTTCTTGAGTACGGCTTGGTTCAAGTCGCGTGTCTCTTCACCCAAGCGCACCGAAATGGCCTTAGCATTTTCAATTATCTGTTCTTGCACATCTTCGTCTTGTTCCATGGTTTTGGAGACGGTCTGTTGTCTCGCCACAGTCGTGAAGATATCGTGCGGATGCAGCTCATTCAAGGGCCGGCAACAGTCCACTACAAAATCATTCAAATTTGCTGGTTCGAGTAAGTTGTATGCATGAAGGAAAGATCGGACATAGCCATCCACATATCGGACAGTAAGGTGAAAATCGGCTTCATCGGCCTTTTTCTCCCACCGGAATCGGGCATTGAATTGGTCATAAATGGCTTGTCCATGCAAGATGCCAAGACCACGAATCCAAAATAGATTGTGTACGATACACATGTCACGCATCAGAGCAATCATGCGATCCCACTTGCCCTTGGCCCGTTGCGTTTCCTTGATGTCAAATGGGTAATAATCCCCAAATCGCGTTACTTGATCGGGACAGCAAAAAGCCAAGAGTTCGATTCGACGACCCTCGCTAAAGTGTCGATCGCGTCGACCATTGGACTTGGGTAATTGCACGTCTTGGAAATAGTGGAGAAAATGGTCACGGTAACGCTCGACTACGATTTCTGGCAGTCGGGGTTCTTGATCCCCATTTAGAATCTCGAGTATGGTCGGATCAAACATAGCTTGTCCGAGTGTATCCTCGGATTCTCCATTGCAGAAATCGTAAATTTGAAGCACCATGTGATACGACAAGATGGCGTATACGATCCGGAGAAACAAAACTGGATGACGTTGCCCCTTGGGATAATACAGCGCTCGCATCTCTGCGGAATCATTGTGTCGTAACTCGGAATATCCCTTGTACAATTGCTTCAATAAACCCAACCGTGTCTTGATTTCCTTGTACGTAGGTGTCTTGGGCATGGAGCCCTGGAGCCGAAAGGAGTCCTCCATAAACTTGTCAACATCCAGGTTCCGAAACCAATCAAATTCAGCATCGAGTCGTTTCCACAATTCCACATTGATGAGCCACGATTGTTTCAAACTTTCCTTGACCACACTTTCCGATGCAAACTCCGACAATCGTCCAGTCGGGTTCTTAACCCAAGGCGGATGTCTCCGTTCACGCGCTTCAATAACTCGTCCGGGTACATCCACGGCCTCGTATCCCCGTCGCTGAGCTCTGGCCCACTGTTCCACGTCGCGCGCGTCCTTTTCCACATCTTCGTCGGCGGGTTCATCATCGGATTCTGGATTGCCTTGTGATCTTGGAGGAGAGATTCCCTTGGCCTCATCCAAGATTCTTTTTTGCTCTGCTTCCGAGTTCCCGAGGAAAATCAGTGGACGATCCTGGGGTACATCCTCGTTCAATGGGTCTAGATCCTGGGCTCTCGGCACTGGACGATCCTCGGACAAACGCTTCTCCTCTTCTTCGGCCAAGGGATCGAATTGTACCGGTTCCTCGGGTCCATCTTTGGGGTTGTTCCCCGTGTCAATCAATGGATCAAAACGTTTCGGTTTCGGTGTACGACGTCTCAACCAACGGTTTAACCACGATGATTGTTCCGCCTCTTCCTTTTCCTCTTCATTTGAACCAATTGTCGGTGCTATCCCAGCCGCAGAGGACATTTTGGCTCTTTAAGTGTAATTACGGTCCTCTTTTAATAAAGAGAAGAACCGCTTTACCAAGTAAATATTTTTTTTGCTTGTGCTCTATAACACTCCCCCTCTCTTTTTCATTTATTGTTACTCTGTAAACTCAATTGAGTTTGTTCAATGATTGTACACACTTTCCCCCTCCCTTCTCCTAAATCGTGCTTGTCTTTTGAGAATTGACTGTAATCAAAGAATCAGGGATTGGAAACAATGGAAGAAATATTTTACATCAATACAAAACACCACACTCCTACTAGCAAAATATCAATGGTACGCCCTATACATTGTCCCAGTACAAGACAAGCGGTCCATTTTTGGACATGATTCAATCGAGTCCAGGAATACCAGGTAAAGCCCAAGGGTAGTACGAGTATAAACGATAACCACGTGTCGTCCGGAATAATTAGCCACAGACCCAAGACCGTCACGGTGTAATAGTGCAATTGGAAAAAGATGAACCAGCCCCACTTGTGTCGATCCAATCGACTGGCAATCGTGGCCCATCGATACACCAATGACACGGGGAAGAAGCTGGATTTCAACACATGGTCCCATTCATGACTCTTGGCCAAGGCAATGGCAAGCCATTCCAGTACGAGCAATAGATAACACACGGTATAAATCACGAGTATACGATTGTTCTTGATTCGTTCAATATCGGCCAAACTCAATTGATTATTGGTATTGTCCAGTGACGCGTCTGGGTAAGGGATATCGTCCATGCCATTGTCTGAAATGGGTACTTGAATCGGATTGTACAGCTCTTCTTCCTTGGGTACAGCCGTCATTTCCACGCCATTGGGTTTCCGAGCATCATGCGTGTCAATTGCCGCATAGGTTTCAATCACTTGATCCATGGTATACCAATCGATTAATTGGTACAAGGCCCATTCGATCACAATCAGCAAACTGCCGACGATTAACAATTCCATTTTTTCCAGACTGTTTTTTAATGCCAAGGACACGATTCAATTTCAAAAAAGAGGATCCTGGAAAACATTTTTCATCTTGATTCCCCTTTTTTGTATTACCTGAATTTTTCTCCTTGTGGTGCGCGCTTGTCTTTTTTTAAAAGGAGGATTTGCTCACGAAATAAACCTTCATCATTTTGTGGTCAATCGATTTAGATGCGATTCAGTATACTTTGGTGCATGATAGGATGGGTCTCGGCCTTTAATTCATCACACATACACGATGCATGGTTGAAGCAATCTTATCGACTGCTTGAAGCTCACCTGTTTGAAACGGAAAAGGATTGCGTGTGTGGTTGCGTGACGAGCTTGACGAGTCCTGCATTTACGGAATTAGCAACCGATATCCAGCGATTCCAAGATGTATTTTGTGATACCTCGTGTAACCTGATTCCTACCATGGAATACACCGACACGTGGGTCATGCGAACCATTGCACGTCAAGTCTGGACCGACTTGGTACGTGATATCTTGGCCTTGATCCGATTCAATCCAATGGTGCCTAACCACAATTCAATTGATTCCGTGTGGCACCAATTGTTTTCAACATGGGCTCGACAATTGGAATGTGACATGGTACACCAGGCCGATCTCTGTCAGGTGATTTCGTGTAGTAGCGAAACTTCATTTTGATCCCTCCATCGTTTAAATTTTCCCTTTCCAATTATGTCATAAACAGGGGAGATATTCCCGTTTCGAGGAAATTGATTTTTTAAAAAAGAAGATTGTGCAGATTCTAACCAATCAAAAATCATCCACAAGGAAATTCACACTTAAAATAGGTTCATTGCTCCACGGCACCATCGTTCTCGTCAATGAGATGTAACTGTACCCAAGGGTATGCTAGTTTAGGGCAGTTTTTCTTCATCGTGTCACTATCTAGCACACACCCTACCACCAACACCTCGTGTCCATTTTCGTAATAGGATGAAAAACTAACGACGTTTTCGTTACGACCAAACAGAGCCGTTAGTTTGTTATAATCCAATTGTGAACGATTAAAATATCGTCGAGGAATGTCCATGGAAGTAGTATCGTCCTTGTTAACCTCGTCTTGGTCTCCGTTCCCATTTACTGGTGTCGTATCCTGCAATTTGACATCCTCCATTTGAGTTCGGAGATGTTTTCGCTTTTTTTCAACTTGTGAGCAAAAACCAAGAAGAAATTCCTTCACATACAAAAGAATGGGAAAAAAGTTTTTAAACAATGGCTACGGTAAACAGTCCGTAATCGGACCCAATGCGAATGCGATTCCATTCGCCACCAGTCATGGTCGTCGCGACAATGGCCCATTGAGCATGTTTGCTTCCCGTAACGAGCACTAATCGAAACTCAATGGGATGAGTCAAGAATCCAAGGCGCGCCGATTGTATACGATTTATCATACGCTCCTTGGCTGGGCAGTAAGTCTGATGGGATTTCACTTTCCAATTCTTGCGTGTTTGCTGATACCAGTCATTGGACGATTGAGAATGTTCCGAGGAGTGGACATAGAGATTGGGTCGTGATTCGTGTCGTACAATTGCATCCTTGGGAAAGAACATGGCATCGACTTCTCGAGCACCATTGTAAAGAGGGGAATCGAGTGCATTGTGTGGATCCAATTGATACATGATGGACATTAATGGAATCCGAACCGAGTCATAACACAAAACATAATGTCTGAAAACGTGTTGAGGTATCGGTCTCGTGTGAAACCCAATACGTGTCCCGTCAAGCCGTGTGATGCATAGAATATCTTGAACAGAATGCGAAGTTCGAACACATTGGACTGAAGAGGACCCGAGGATTTCAGTGACACGACCCATATTGACGGCAGTTGGAGGTCGCAAGATACGCTTGAACGCTAGTGCATGCTTGGCACGGTGTTTCTTTTCTTGGGCTTCCAACTGCTTGAGCAGTGTACGTACCCCCGGCGCGGTTTCTTGGAAACGAACAGGGTCACCACGTGACATGGTATCAAGCAGATGGTCGGTGGATTTTTGCCAGAAGTCGTCCACGGTTTTATCGTCATCGTCCATTGGTGCATTTGCGGCTCGTTTCATAATTGTACGACAGATGGTGATGAGATCATTCACTTGCTGTTGTTCCTCGACGGAAAGTTGGGCCTGGATGTAGGCGTCAAACTCGGATTGAAATGTATCCTTGACGTCTCCCATTTTTCAGGGGGAACGAATCAATTGTTATTTTTCAGAGGGAAATAGGAAAACGGTTGAGTTTTCTGTCTTTTGTCTTTGATAGTGTACTGAGAAAATAAGAGACAAACAAGAAAACCCCGTGGAGATGAAATTGAGATTTTTGGTTAATTCTCTGCGTCTTGTGGACTTTTTCAAAAAAGCCGGGGGCCAGGTCCGTGGTGCGGTGGATCGCCAGACCGACAATCGTCCGACGAATCTAGACGCTCGAGGGACTGAGTTAGAACCGGTCCCGCCGGATCGAATTATCAATCGCCTGTAAAATAAACAGTCCCTCGCCTAGAATTTTCTACTAAAAATTTCAATAGAATAAGTGGCTGGTAATTCAAAAAAAATTTTCAACAGAATGTTAAAGAAAGACGTCTGAATGGAGTCATTCATCACGTTAGTCAATTGCGTACCACGAATGCAGCCAAAGTCCGAGCTGATCAATTCCCAAGAAGGCGTCCAGAGAAAATGGCTGGTAATTAAGAATTCCGGCAAAATTCCGGCAGGAAAAAACGGCTGGTAATTAAAATTCTCCGGAATGTGCTCGCCCGTCAAAACTTATTCTCGGCGAAATTTGGAATTAAACGTTATTCTCAGCAAAATTTCGACACAATTAATTTTTTTTTCGGCTCACCGGGCAACCAAAAAGAAGCAAAGATGAGGTGCGTGACTTTGCGGTGAATTTTTGATTGTATTTTTAATTGATTTTCTGTTGGTGGTTTTGCTAGTTCCTATTCGCCGTTATCGCATGGCCCAACCGAGACACTCAAGGAGGATTTGCTTGCAGACTCGCCTTTTCCCAAGAATCTTCAACCCTCGTTTGAACAGCTATACGGTACTTGTTTTAACTTGCGATGGTCAATGTTTCGATTTCTCGACTTGTGGTGGTCAATGTGTCAAATTTCCTGACGTGAGGTTAATTGTGTTAGATGTGGATGCACCACTGTCTGGATATGGTGACTTGAGTGCTTCACCAATGCCCAAGTATCACACGGGCATATCACCCATGCCCAAGAATACGACTGACGGCTTTCCCGTCAAGGCCGTGCACTCTGGCGCTGTTTCGAGTGCGTCATCATCTTTTACTTCATCCTCTTCCTCATCCTCTGCATCATCATCCTCTGCTTCATCCTCAATGGGATTGACCTCATCGGCTCCGATTGTCAAGACCGTGAGCGAGGAATCCAAGACATTGGTGGCTGTGGAACGCGGCTCCATCTTGGACCTCGCCAAACGCACTTCTCGTAAGCAAAATTGTCTTGTTTTGGCAAGAGGATTGTACTAACTGGATCTTTGTATGGATTTTTAGGTCCCGTGTTTACCGATCAACAAGCCATATGGCAACATGGCCGAATGATTTTGCAACAGACTCAGCGTCAGGCCGACAAGATGGCCTCCACCTTGGGCCAGGCCAACCACGATTTCTTTCGGTCCACCGTGGACTCCATGAAGCGCTTGCTGCCTCAAATGGCCTTTACCGCAGCCGTCAAGGAGATTCAAGCCTCGGGCGCCGATTTGGCACAGCAGTATTTGTCTGCACAATTCAGTCAGAGTTCGCCTAGCAAGGGCGCAACCTCCTCCTCATCACCAGCCACATCTCCCACCCATGCTACATCACTCTTGCCCGGATCCGCTCCTTTTGCACTGTCTGCCGCCTCGGAGCCACCTTCTTCGCCCCTGTTTGGCTCCCATGATTCGAATTCGTTGGATGATGTCCCGCCACTTCGATATGGTAATTTGCAGTGTTGGTTCCATGTTCTAAACCATTGTGTGGTGATGTTCAGACGATGGGTATCACGACAAACCTGTGGCGACGGTGCCTTTTGCATCTCCTCCCTCGTCGGCTTGGAATGGACCTGTTCCGGTACCTGTTTCGGCCCCCGTCGCGCCAGGGCCAATGTTATCACCTGCCCAAGTGCAAGTCGTGCAACCGGCCCCTGCACCAGCGGGTACTCGACCTGCAAGGACGGGTCGTACTCAATTTGTGAGTAACCAATCCACGTCTTTCAATGCATCCTTCAATGGCCGCTCGTGTTCCTATCCTCTCCGCCCCGATGCGGGCAACACTCATCACACGGTCTCGGGCGATGCAATGATGCAAGCCTTGGATTATTTGAACTCTCGATGCATTGACGTTGGTCCGCCCTCGGAGATCAAAAAAGAGGGCTGGACCTCACTGTCTCAATATGTAGATGGGGTCATTATCCCCATTGGCAAGTACATTACCTGGATGTGCCCAAGCGGCCAATTGTGGGCCTTTACTGCTACCACCAAGGAACGCAAGCCCATTGCCTTCTTGGCCAAGTATTGGAATGCAACTCGCTTCCAATATCCACGGATTGTCATGGAACTACCCAAGGGTGGTGGCAAGAAGGCGACTGCACCCAAGAAGCGCAAGCGCGCATCCGAGGATAGCGATGAAGAGTAGTCCTCGTTATTTTTAGAGGGTGCCGCTCGGGCCCCTGTTCACTCTTGATTATCTTGTGTTTAAAACTCTTGTCTATTTTGTGTCTACTCTTCTCTTGTGTCTACTCATGCCTTTCTCATGCCCACCTACTCGGGCTTCTCTTGTGTCTACTCTGACTTTTTTTGTGCACACCTTACTGTTTGCTATAAATTGTTTCTTTTGAATTCCTATGCTCGTTCACTCGAAACGCAAGAATAAAAACCGGATTAACTTTACAAGAGTCGAAACGCAGAAATAAAGAAAATCAGTTCAAAAGACTTGACGCGTAACCTTGTTAGCATCAAACGGGACATTGTAATCAGTTCAAAAGACTTGACGCGTAATCTTGTTAGCATCAAACAAGACATTGTAATCAGTTCAAAAGACTTGACGCGTAATCTTGTTAGCATCAAACAAGACATTGTAATCAGTTCAAAAGACTTAACGCGTAACCTTGTCAGCATCAAACAAGACATTGTAATCCAAGTGATACTGCCCAAAAGGAGTTGTCTTGAGACCCGTGATTCCCCACCGCATACACATGTGAAATCCACCAATTGTTGATTCATGTTGCAAACACCCTGCGACCACGGCCATTTGTCGATGAACCGTGTCGGCTCCTGGCGCTCCCTCGTCCATGGATATTGCGACGAAATAATCGTCCAATGGAAACAGACCAGGGCGTTGAATCACTACTTGACAAGCCACATCACCATGTTTCAATGTGTAATCCTCTAGATCACGCACATTTCGCAATGGCATGGTCCCGTAATTCTTCAACTCGTGACGGAAATGATAGCGATCGACAATGGTACCCGACGCGTACACGATTGGAAATTGGTGGGTTCTCAGCATGTCGAGGTGTCGAAAAATACGGTAACCTGCCAACACAGTTCCCAGTGCCAATGCGCCTCTTTTTAAGCTTTGTTGATGTTGAGTCCAAAATGTCTTCATTGTTTCTCTTGTTCTTTTCTACTTTCTGATTTACTCTTTCTGCAATAGTTTTAAATGGTAGATAGGTAAGTCGAACCATAGACATTTCCTGCAACGTTTTCTGGCAATAATAAAAAAATTTTCAGTGTTGTAGGTCAAACATTCTTGTTGACGTTCTTCTGTTTCCTTGACTTGATGCAATGTAAGAATACAAGCAGGGCGACCATAAAGATAAAGACTATGACGGAGATCACCGCCTCAGACACACGGTTCTCCTCCCATGTGTTAATGGTTTTGCAACGCAATTCGCAATATGAACACTTGGCAATCTCTTCATGGCAAAATCTCGCGTATGCAGTCTTTACTTCCTCGATAAAGGAAAGAGCATAGGCGCGTGTAGCAAACCATGCGTAATGGAGTGTACTGAAAATGTGGGCGACGATTGTTCCCAACATTTAGTTGTCAATTGCCAAGTCTAACCAAGTAATTTGACCGAGTAAGTGAATATTTAGAAAGAATTCAATTTAAGGATCCAAAAAGGAAAAAATTAGATTAATCAATTTGATTAATCTAATTTTTCTGCCGCCTGGTAACGGTCCGAGTCATCAATGGTCAAGTAAATAGGGTGCATTTGTAAGACGAGACCCTTGTCATCGTAAAAATCAATGCGGATAGGTTCGTCGAGCGGCAGCCGACATTGTTCGAGCTCAAAACGGGTCAAGGCACGATCCGAGGCCTTGAGTTTCTTGCCCGGTACCGACTGGGCCTCGGCTAGTTTGGCTTGCTGGAAAAAGGCCTTGCGGAATTCATATGAATTCCACGCCACCTCAATCCTGGCCGTGTCCTTGTCAATCATGACTTGTGACGGACGATAATGCAAATCCAATCCGTTGAATCGAATACTATGTACTCCCCGCACGTTATTGATTTGGAACGAATCGGTCTTGCCATTGCAAACGGCAACATCCTCTCCTTTGACAGCGAATCGGACATCCAGATCCAATAGTGGATGATTGGATTCGAGTCTACCCAGAATCGGAAATGGTTCAGACGTCTATACAGTTAAATTCAGTAATGTGAATTTTTTTTTCCGTCTTGCAGTAATCGCATACCTTGGTTTCGATTGGTTCGACATCTTCAGCTTGCCAATTGGGCGCGAGCCGGGGACCCTTTTTGAAAATGGCCTTTAATTTCTGGTGGTTGGCCTAGACACAAGTCATCCCGAAATTGGGGACCTCTGCATCTGCCGACTGTTTTCGGATTTCATCCTGTCCCAATTTGTTATACAGACAGTTTTCTAAAAAACCATTTTCTCGCGCGCCTCCTTTTCCCGTTGTTCATATTCAAGTCGTTCAAAAGGCGTCAGTCCAGCGTACTTGTACAAGTCGTCTGAGGTGTCCTCCTATAAAAAACAATCAATCGTTTAGTTGTACAATTTTTTTTACCTTGATTCCCTTGTGCTTGTCCACTGTAGTTTCATCGTCTGAATCGTCATAGTCGTACCACTGTTGGATTCCACTCAATTGTGCTTGACGAGCCATGTTCCGGATTAAGAAAAAAAAATTAAAATTGGCTGATTCACAAAAACTCGATGAAGAATTCAGAGAATGCCAATCGACTAAAATGGAGAAAAACCCTTAACGGCCTGGAAAATCCACGATAAAAATCCCCATGATTTTTCTCATTGAAATTTCTTCTGATTTTAAAAAAAGTATTCAACCGACAAAATTTGAAATCATTCCAAAGAAAAACAAAAAGAACAATGGCGGATCCCACGCTAGCCAAAAAGAAAAAAAAGAATCGAACTCGACACAAGGACCGCATTGAATTGAAGGAGGGCTTTGTGCCCGTGAAAACCATTACCCGACGCGAATTCGACGCGTGTCCCGTCTGTCTTGAGCCAAGTCAAGACATTCCATGTTGTGTACGCTTTTTCTGTGGTCATATTCATTGTGAACCATGTGCTCAACGGGTGGACAAGTGCACCTTGTGCCGTATGCCCACTCGGGAATCGAATGTCATTCTTGTGGATTCTTTACATGATGAATGGTGGATTCCAACACTCTTATCCGAAAGTGACTGGGACAAGACTATTGCCAAGGAGTTTGGGACCTTGCCATTGAATGTCTCATATCCGGTCAATTCAATTAACCGGCCCTTGGCGTCAAGTGTCATTTTTCCATTAATGCCCGGTACACGAATCTTGTGTGGTTCGCCTCGATTTATTATTCGTGGTTCCAATTTGGGGTTGGCTGTGCTCGATGTGATCCGCCATTCGAAACAGCCCGTCGTATCGCAAAGAGCCCTCGTGGGATGGTGCAAGTACACGTGGCACGTGTCCGCTGACGAACTGACGGTATGTCTGGATCGGCTCGTCAAGGACCACCAATTGACAAAGCGGAACGAGACATTTTCGTTACACAACGCTCGGTCGACGCATGAACTCGCGTCGTTGGAGGCCCGGGTAGATTGTAAAGAGGATTCTGAATCCAAATTTGACGATTCCGTGGGTCAGCGCACCACTGGATTCGATTTTCCGCATCTTCGTTCAAAGAGATTCGATCCTCCAATGCAATCTCGCTTCATTCGATCCGAATTGCCAGTCCGCCATGCGAAAAACTCGACTGTTTCCGAAATGATTGCATCTATGCTTGACAAGAGACGTCACGTGATGAGCACCAACTGGGCCGCCCGGAAACAATTTGAACAGGCTCGTTCGATACATCAGAACATGGAATCGAACCGTGAAAGAGGACAGCAAAAGTTTCACGATGAACTCGTACCAGAGCTCGAAAAGGAATTGTACAAAAGGCCAGATGCTTTTCGCAATGAAAATGCTCGAGCGGACAAGTTCAGTGACACCATGGGCCAGAGGAATACTCAATGTCATACCATCCAGGGATTGGGCATGGAACTCGACACGAATGCGACACGAGTGCCGATTCTCAACAATCCGCAAGGCTATGCTACACGTAGTACCTCGTCCATTTCGATTCCAGTGGAAGCGGTCCGGCATCCGGGAGCACACGCATTCACTCCAGGGAAAAAAGGTTATCAGGACGGATATGTTAAATCGGGCATAGACGACGAACTCGATTATTCGCACTTGTATCCGTCGATTATCCAAGCCCATGACCTCACGTTCCAACTGGTATCATCCCATTCCCAGCCCAAGACACATTCCGGTTCAGCCGTGACCGATCCAGACGATGTTAGCGGTACACCTTCTCCAGCCATGATAAACGCGCTGCTCGCCCTTGTCTCTGGATCGGAACACGAACCAGATACGAGTTGGCCCATGGATTTGCACGCGATGCAGAGGGCCTGTCGGCGTGGCAAGTCCAAGTGTCCCACCACAATGGACAAGGAACTCTTTCATGGTCAAACGAAAACACAATCGGGTTCGGCCGTGCCCAATGGTCCTTTAGTGGACTTCTGGGGCCCGTGGGTGTTCAATGACGATTTTTCCGAGGCTCCAAATGTCGTGGGTCGAGCCACGGCCGATTCTACCGAGGACGGTACAGTTCGGGTTACATTATCACCCAATGACGATGGTCATGCATCGGAATCAGGATCGGCATCTAGTCGGGCTGAAAACCCATGCATGAACCGTGTCGTGTACGGTGATACGGATTCCGTCATGGTCCAATTGTCCGACGATGAACGCCGAGCAATCCTGGCGCCCATGTTGTCGACAACTAGCTCGACGCTGGTATGTATTAGTCCATCAATCGACAAGAAAGAATCGTGGATGCAACGTTATTTTGAGTCATCTACTCCGTCTTCTAAAAAGTCGAGAAAGAAGAAACACCGAAAAGCGCGTGTTCAGTCGACCAAACTCTCGGGCAAAGGAGTACCGGAGAAGATTGCCAGTCCATCTTCAAACGATGTAAATCGTCTACCTGCCAAGCAAGCAAACGCACCTGGCGCAGTTTCGACTCGGAAACTGATACTACATGAGCCCAAGAACCCGGCCTTTTTCGCGAAACGACGTATTGATCAGCTTGCATCGGAATTCGAGACCAAATGGACTGAACAGACTCGATCGGCTAAGAACTATGTCGAGAAATATCTGGATCAGCATAATGGCATGCTTGATATTGGTTATCCTAAAGATTCGGCCCGTGGGAAACCAAATACCGCCGATAGTATCGCTACTAATCGTCCCAGCAATGCGACGTTGGCTCTGGACACAAAAACCAATTCCAATTCGGATTTTACAAAACAAGACTTGTCGACAGCCTGTTCCGTGGCAAGTCAAAAGGCCATACCACCCAAGGATTTTGCCTTTTTCGTGAAGCAGCACATGGATCAACTTGCATTGGAACGTGAGCTAAGGGAAGATGGTATTATTCAATCCATAGCCTTCCATAGCCAAGGCGATCCTAAATGGAGGCATGCCACTATTGGTGATTTGGTCGGAACGTCGTATTCCAATGATCAAAAGAAACGGATGGGTCAAGTTCGGAAAAAGACCAAACATTAAAAACAATTTTAATCTTTACCTTTTGGATATGAAATTTGACCGAAATGCCACCAGACTGTTGCCAATTAAAATCTACAATACCGTTAACACGCCGTTACCTGAATTCAATACTAATTGTACATGATTCTCCAGTCGGTTTGAAGACTTTCTAAGTGCTAAACTAAGAGACTTGAATAGTTTGATCATCAGTTCCAGGAAAAATAATAACCCAATTGAATTAAGTCAAGATTAAAAAAAAAATAACCCTGGGGGACTTGTGTTTATGGTCTAAGGAGTGTAGTGTGTGTGTGTGTGTGCAAAGCAGAAAAAAAGGCAGCAAAAAAAAGAAAACTTACTTCGGAGGGTACCCGCACAGGCGCGAAACTTATTGACGATGGTGGACGCTTTACCCGACGACTTGGCATGCTCCACATTGATATGACGCGGAATCACATGAAATTCGCTAGCGGTATTCTTGATGATGCGCTGTTGAGCATTCGGCGATTGCATGAAAAACGACTTGACCACACCCAAGAAAATCTGGGCCATTTCCAAGGTCTGGGCCAAGCAAATGATGGTCTTGCCATCGGGAATGATATCACCACACGCTGCCGCCAAACGACCCGCACCATCGGTTTTGCCACCACGACGGTACAAGTGTAACAAAATCATAATGGGCAACACATCACGATCGAGGCTTTCGAGAATCGTCGCATACGAGCGATTGAATTCCGCCGCGCCGTAAATGTGGGGCAAGATGGCTGGGATGCATTCGTCATGAAACTGTTCTTGGAAAATCGATCGCGGTGGTTTCTGGTCTTGCAAGACTTGTTCCAACTGACGTCGTCGTTCTTCACCCGCCGACATTTCATTGGCACGCGGGTCCGATAACAATACTTCATTGGGTCCGGGCGGTAACCGTTCTTCGGCTTCTTGTTGCTCCTCTTTCCGACTCTTGGCAAGCAAATCGGCAAACAGTTCCTTTTGTTCCGAATGCGAGACGCGTTTCTTGATTTCGTGTAACAAGGGTGATTTCTTGTGTTGCTTCTTTTCATCTTGCACGAGATCCGATACCAATCGGAGTGCCGTGTCTGGATCAATACCGCGGTCACGTAACGCTTGGCGCGTCTTGGCTTCCGAGCCCACATCCAAATTCGGATGGTGTTTGTGTATTGTCTTTTGGTAATCTTCTGCGGTAATCGTCGAGTGGTAAATGGGTTTCAAAATGGCCTTTAATCCCATTTGCCGTTTACTCAATGAACCCTGCCGTTCTTGGGCCGTGTGTATGGGCAAGGGAGCATGGATCGGTGGGTTACGGTCTTCGAGCGTGCCCACCGATCCAGGCGGTGGCGGTACTAGACTCTTTTTGAGTTCTGTGGTCTCGTGCAAGGTTTTGCGTTTCTGTCCTCGACCTGGCGGTACGAGTCCGCGTTGTTTGGCTTCCTCCATTTTGAGTTCGGCCTGTTCCAAGAGGTATGCATCATGGTGCAGTTGCCATGCATTGCGTTGATTTTGAGTTTCTTCTATCTTGGTTATATCCATGCTTGACCGTGTGTATGCCCTTTTAAAAAAAAGAAACGGGGGAAAAAAGGATGGGGAGCACCCTTTTCCCCCTTGGTTTCTTGCTTATTTTTACCTTGCCTTTTTTTCTCTTTTATATATAAAACAGATAGGTTTCTTGTATCTTTTACTCTTTTGATAGTTTTGAGGGTTCCAGCATAAGAAGGACAAGGTAAGATATCATTATGTGTTTTGTTTCGCTATTAACTTTTTGTCAATATAGGTAATTAATTATCTGGGGAGATCATGTTCACACAAACGAGTAGATTGTTTCAAATAGGTTTTCTTAATTCTTTATCAAGCAATGAAAGTTTAGTTCTTTCTCTTGTCTATATTCAACTTGATTAAATCGACAAGAATCTGATCCATCTTCATTTTCTAGGCAAACAGACTGAAAAAGATGGGTGCCTGGTGTTGTCACGAACCGGCACGAATATTAAATACAGAAAACTCACGTCGATTGATACCTCGCGAGCAAACGGGCGTCAAATATCTGCGCGCGGAACGCCGTGCGAAAATGGGTAAAAGTCAGAAATATGTACCCGTACCTCCATCCGAGTTGGCACCGGTCCCATGGTCCTTGACCACGGGCGATAAGATAGGCATACCATCGTTTGAATATGTCGAAGGCCCTTATACCTTTGCCTATTATCTCGTCAAGGTGGATGTCAAGGCCTTGCGTCCAGGCGAGCCCGCCATTCGCAGTTTCTTTATTTGGGGAGAAGAACACTCGAGGGAAATCACCGGAACCAATGAATTAGAGAGTCCCAATACGCATACGATTCTCGAATGGATCCAAGCCTTGCTGGCCAACAAGACCAATGTTTATTGGGACATGTTTCTCGAATATGACTTGTTTGAACAGCCCATGACTCAAGACGAATTGGAACATCGGTACAATTCAGGATCGCGATGGCTCAGTGCAATTGGCAAGGAATTCCACGATTGTTTCTATCTGGAAAAAACCAAGTGCCGATTAAATGATCGAATGCGATTTCACAATGTGGATTTTCGTAATCGCCAATTGCCCGAACCGCGTATTCGTGAATTGCCCGCGTTTCACGAATTCATGTCGCCTCGTGAACCACCATCGCCCAAGTACAATCCCGTGTCTCCCGTCTCGGAACCCTCGAGTCCTCTGGCCGTACACGAACCATTGAGTCCGAAAGAACAAGACGATGAAAAGATCAAACCCAGGGGAATAGACCCGCTTCGTCTAACGTTACAAGTCAATTTGTTTCTATCTATCACACGATTCACGAATATTCGGGCCCGAGACATCAAGGACATACCCGAATATGTAATTTCGAAGGCCGATTGGAAATCGAGCGACACATTGTGGACCAAGGCCAAGTATGTTTTGCCACGATTGGCACGTGATATTTTTACCGTGGACACGGTGCATGAAATGATATCGACACGGTTTGGAATGTCACTTGCTCAAACTCAGATTCATTTTCCAGACTATGTGAAAATGGTTCAGGACTATGTCTTTCATTTAGTGGACAATCCATTTTCGACATTTGCGGAACATGAAGTGATCACACGACGCCGTCGGTTCCAACAACAAGAAGTCCATCCATTGATACAAGCCGACATTGACCATTTTATCATTGGCATGTTTCATGAACAACAAGCGCAATTCAAACACATGATTTCGTCGCTCAAAACCAGCTGGCTCGAGTTCCGGAAAATTAGCAAGACCTTGATCCATACCTGGACACGCTTATTGAACTTGATCTCTATTACCATGACGAATATGTTTGTACGTGTATACTCATCTCACATGGACGAGTACATGTTTCGGCGTGCTTTCCGACGGTTCCATCTTCCGGAACATGAACGTGATCAACCACATTTACAATTTTGCAGTAATATCATTTACACCGCAGGTGCGAGCCATACGAACCAACTGGCACTGTTTCTCAACAATAGCCGCTCCATAACCGTATTGGATCGGTACCTCGTGTCGGGCCGTGACGTTGATATAGCCGTGGGGGATGCAATGGAACGGGCTGCTTCCAATCGTCATCATAATGTACACTTGTTTCGCTTTCCACGCGAATTCCAAGTCGTACAGTATCGCGATAAACCGGTGAAAAAGGTGGAACCCGAATTGACATTGATTCCTGTTGATTGGTGGTTTGAACCCAAGAGTATCGTCCTGTGTGATTGCATGGCCTTGACCGTGTTTCGCGTCGGGACCAATCTCGTTTACCTGTGGAGCATGATTCGAAATCCGAATGAATCCAAGATCATGGCGGATTCGATGGTAGATGAATCCAAGACGGTCGCCGACTTGGATACACAGCTCAAACCTGCCGACCGGCCGGATACCATATGTCGAAATACATTGGAATTCCTAACCGATAGACATTGGCCCATGGCAGTCCGTGCTCGGCTAATCGAATATCAGTCGACGCCTAGTCCGATCAAAAACCGTACCCTTGTACTGACTGGCACATTTGGAAATGTGCTGGATTTAAAGAATCTGCACAAGCCCAATCGCAAACGGGCGCGAGAATCCAATCCGACACTTGACGAATTGGTCGATCGTGTTTGGACCGAAGTGTCGGATACGGTAAGTCGGCAATTCTTTCATCTAATGCTTGACCAAGAACTAGCCTTGCTGGTGTGGCGAACATTTTTGACACGCGATCCTGATCGTACACGCATGATGCGTGCGTTTCCATTGTCCAAGACGGATCGATGGCTCGGTCCTCACTATCTTGAAGACACGCATCCCAGACCTCTTACTCTCGTACCACCTGAAGTACGTGATGGTTTTACCATGCCTTTTTTAAATGGCTAGTAAATCATTTTTGGCCTTTAATTGTTTCGAGACAATCGAACAAGTACTACTCTAATTTTGGACTTTATAGTTTGAACCAGTTTAATCTATCACAATTGTTTCAATCAACAGGATTGGACAATGCCTAAAAGACGATTGTTATCAATGGATAAAGTCTTGTTTGGGGTAGATACCCCACCAAATGGATCGGACCCACGATAGTGAATATGTAATTGCGACAAACAATGCCACAGCGAACCCGCAGATGTAGATTCCGTCGAGATCGCCAGGTAAAGGTGTCTTCATATCTGAGACGCCCTTGATCTTGTAAAGATCGACCGGACTGCCAATGTGTTCAAGGTGATGAAGTAAATCCCACGGAACAAGGAATCGGCCATACTGAATCCCCTTGGTAGAGGATCGTTCTCCGCCGACAGAACCGGACGTGATGACCAACGCCTTGTACTTGTAATTGGCCCGTACTTCATCATCCAATTGTGCTTGGCGTTTCTTTTGGCGGTGTCGATGGATCAAATCACAAAGGACTACTGTAATACAAGCACACAATAGATAGTCCACGGCTTCGGTATTCATTCTTCTTTTTCCTCTCTTTCGATTTTCCTGTTTGAAGAAACTTTTTTCGTTTTATGACGATTAAAATGGTTAAATTTACAACGAAAAAGAATTATTCGGCATACTTGGGTACCAAATTTTTTTTATCCGCATTGAAAATTGGAAGAAAAATTGATTAATCATCATTCAGGTGGAGCCGAGGGTGCCGTGGCTTCCTGATAGGCGGGAGGAAGAGTCGAGGCCGAATCCGATACATTGGGCGTTGGATGAAGTACGGGATACGCGGGAGGTTCCGACTTGTGTTTCGGAGCATCCTCCATCTTTTCATCCTCGTCCTGTACCAGAGGCGCCACGTGCTTTAGTAGTTCATCGTGAAAGGAACCCGATCGGCCCTTTTTCTGACCAATGCCGGGCCTTGGATAAACTTGATGTGACACGCCAAACTCCACCACTTGTCCCGGTAGCTCGCGTAACAATTCATGTTCAATCTTGACCTTGTGTTCACGTTTCTTCAAAATTTCATCCATGGCTACAAATTGCACCATGTCGCGTGCACATGGCCGACCATCTGAATCCGTCAATCGTTGATCATGATCGCCATCCAATACTTCCATAGAACTAAAGTCCGCACTACCGATTCTCGGACTATCTTGGTACCTGTGACACGACGGTGTAACATGTCACTCGCGTTGATTGGGGGTTCTAAGTCTCATGTATAACCCTGGTAAATGCAGAATGTGGTGTAGTTGCATACCTTCTTGGTTTGTTGAGACGTCTGGTTATATCTATTTTCCTTTTTGTAAAGGAAGAAAAAAAATTTATGTAACTTGAGAAAGAAAAACACGGGAAACCGGATTAGACAACTAAATGTGTTTTTTTTTCGTCTTAATTGAAGGGTTGAACTGGGTTGTTTATTCTTTAATGACAACCAGGAAGCGGAAGAGAGTTGCTCCCACTAAAGGAGACATCAAATATGATAAAGAAAAAGACAGGTGGGTCAAGTACAATGGGAAAGGATGGATCTGTGTTTGTTATGATTGTCACAAGACCGAAGCTCGATACGGTTACATGGGAGATGTCAACAAAATCACCTGTCGTTGGTGTGCAAAGTGCAAGATAAAACACGGTGACGATATTCTCATGTACGGCGAACACGCATGCAAAAACTGCCGGAAAAAGGCTGCTAACTTTGGAATACCGGATAAGAACGGAACGGTCGAGCGAACTTGGTGTTCTGAATGCAAGAAGAAAGTCGAGGGTTCTGTAGCAATCGCGACCCGCAAGAGGAAGAGGAATGGTGATACTCCGATGAAAGATGATGTCAAACACGATAAGGAGAATGGCAGGTGGTTGAAATATAACGGAAAATCATGGACACGAGTATGTGATGACTGTCACGAGGCCCAGGCTTGGTATGGCCATATCGGAGAGAACGACAAGGTCGTCCCTCAATGGTGTATAAAATGCAAAGAGGAACATGGCGATAACGTGTTTCTCTCTGGCAAAGGGGCATGCAGAGGTTGTCGAAAGTTGCATGCCACTTTCGGGGTCCCAGACGATGATGGAAAAGTGATTCCCACTTGGTGTATGAAATGCAAGACTGATACCGGCGACGAAAATGCACAAACAAGTCACGTTAAGACTCAGTGTAAGTATCCCGATTGCAAATCCAAAGGAGTTAACAGGAAAGGCCCAAAGAAAGGTTTCTGTGAACTTCACGGTGGGCCTAGTTGCACGATCCCCGGGTGTAAATCCAAGGCGAGAATCGATGCAAAATTCTGCGGTTTACACGGTCTTCCGCCTTGCGAAATCCAGGGATGTACTAGTCGTGCTCAATCTGGAGGAGTTTGTGCGAAACACGGTGCCAAGTCGAAATGCACGTATAGTGGATGTACCTCAATACAAATCTTCAGGGAAGGAGGCCAACGTGGGTTCTGCAAAGCACATGGCGGGGTACCTTTTTGCATTATGCCTGAATGCACTGCAAGATCAACGACCGGTCTCTTGTGTGCATCACACAATGCTCCAAAGTGTTTGGCTTCAGGATGCACAACACCGAGTCAAAAGGGAGTGTATTGTAGAGTCCACCACCCTAATTTCATTCCTACCGTACGTGGGTATTCGAAGGAGTCATGCAACTTTATGGATTTACTTGAACGAGAACTCAAGGTATCGATTCAACACTATCATTATGACTTCGCGTCTGGAGATGTCTCTGGTTCGGAGAAGTGTTGTATTCCTGGAGATAAGAGACACAAAGTCGATGGATTTATCGCATTAGACGATTTAAATAAAAGACCAAAACTCCAGGAATTGCTCAAGCACAGAAAGAAGAGCGTAGCGTTTGAATATCAGGGCCCATGGCATGGCCACCCTTCTATGTGGGTTGATCTAGAGCCAAAAGAACAAAAGTCGCACCATTTATTCCCAAAATGGATCAAGGACTTGAGGAAGTGGAAAAAGTGTGAAGAAAACGGGACAAAAGTATACTATATCCAATATGAGGACTTTAGGGAATGGAAAAAACATTCTGTCGGAACATCGTTGATGTCTATTTGTCGCCAAGCCAGTGGTCATTTTCCTTATCTCAAGGAACATGATCCAGAATCCAATGAAGATTCTGCATGCTCCGTTCAGTGAAAATACTATGTTTCGATATACCAATGATATTGACATTAAGATTAACCTACAGCGCCTGAATAGTCACTCTTCTATGTAAATTATCATTGACATTGGTTATGAATTATATACTAAGATTTATTCTAAAAAACCAAAAGTTTAAAGTTTAAGAGAACCAGTTTTACGTATCGTGTCGTTTGTTACGTCGAGTAGACGTTAATTTGAACCATGCTAAATCAGCCTCGTCTTCATCCTCGTCGGGTTCACCCATGCGACTCGAAGAAGGAGGAGCCAAGGACGATAACGGTACCGATGCCGTGGCGGGACGTGTCGAGTCGGCCACAGTCGTGGGCAGCGGTGCATTTTGGACGGGCGTTTGCGGTGGGAAAGATGGATTGGCAAATACCTTTTGGACATTTAAATTACCCACCAAGTCACTGGGCGGATTGGCTGTAGCAGTAGTCGAATTGGACATGCCCGTGGACGGATATCCTTCTTGACCGGGCAATGGCGGACTTGAATAGGGTTGAGGAGCTTGTCCGGGATACGCCTGGGGTGGATAAGATTGGAGCGGATACGGTTGGCCTGGATACGACGGCTGCCCAGGATAGGCTTGGCCCGGATACGATTGCGGTGGATATGTCGGAGGAGGGCTGGCATACGTCTGCGCGGGTTCCTGGGGAATGGAACGACGTCGGCGACGCGAAGAAGACGAAGAAGAGGACGAGGATTCCGATTCCTCGACCTTGAAATAGCCCTTTTTCCAGCACCAATAGAGGCCATAGCCAATCCCGGCACAGCCACCCACGATAAGGAGAATACCCAGAAGACTGCGTAATGACGCACCAAAATTGCAATTGAAATCCAGGAAATCACAACCCTTGCGCAAGGCCGCTTGCAATTCTTCAATCTTTTTTTGTAGGTCATCATTCAGCAAGAAGAGGAGCGCCGTCAAGTTGCGTACTAGCGCCTGGGCATCGAGCAATCCCAGGGTATTGTCTTCCAGTTCTTGTGCCGCTTCTTCAGCCTCTTTCGTGGCATTCTCGGCAATCTCGCGTTCATATTCAAAATCCTTGTCGAGATTGTCCCAATAGTCACTGTCCAACTCATTCGGTAGAGTAAGCAAGGGTTGAGAGGTCAAATTGCGCTGCACAGCAAAAATAAGGGCCAAGGTCTGATTGCTCAATGCATACAATCGATCAAACACGGCGCGGGTCGGGCCTTTAATTGCGAGTTGCACCACTTGCACCGCCATGCTCGACAATTGCGCTTCCGTGTTGCTGATACTGTCCACGACGGCATCCGTCACTTCGACGAGGGACGATTCTACATTGGGCGCCAAGTCACCTGGCACCAAAAACCCGGTCGTATCGGCCTTGAACAGGTAGTAACCGGGGCATGCGGTAAAAGGGGGCAAGGCAAAGGTTAAATTTTGGACGACACCATCGCATGGTGAAAACCGAATCACTTGTTCGCCTTGGGCGGGAATCGTCAAGGGCACCCGCGACGCAAAGGGACAATGACTGCCCACGGGTGTGGCGATATTGTACAAGATTTGGTTATTGTAATTGAATGGATTCGTGACACGCAAGAACCCGACACTATTGGCACCAGACGGACAGGGCGGATTCAGACAGGGTGGTACAATGTGTGCTACGACCGGATCTTGTGTTGTGGGGCAGTAACTCAATGTCTCGACAAAGATTTCATTCGTGGGCAGCGTGACTTGAATGTCAATGGTCCACTGGGTGTAGGGTAAAAACTCGATAAACAGACTGGTTTCATTATCGGCCACCACTTGATAATGATCAAGTATGCTGCACCAGCCACCATTGATGCGTCGTTCTTGAATGCACCGTTGTCCAATGCCCGATACCGGTAGCAAGGGTGTGACAAATTGCAAGAAATTACGCAACTGATTGGCCCCGGCCACCGGGTTCCACAAGTCGCCAAAGATGGATTTCCACAGGGCCAGCATGGGAATGTTTTGAAGCAACGCTTGCTGATAGGCGCCAAATGGCAGGCCAGCATACGAGACGGTATTTTGACGACTGACGGGCGAATTGCTAACGGAAATGTCGCGCGGACTCACGTCAAACGTGACGGAATTGGGCTGGTTAAAGAGAATGGGACCCGCCAAGATAATATTGGTCGGCAACGGAAAGGCCACTTGCGGAATGGCTGATGTGTAAAAGACGGGTTTTTGTTTGAGGGGTTGTTTCGTCATGCCATCGAAAAAGGAGACGGATACATTGACTTGCAATCCGACTTGTTCCAGACTACGGACCGGTTCCCAGAATTCGGGCGCGGCTGTATTGAGATAGGTAAAAGTGGTACACCCCGCGGCATTCACGGTGCCCTCGGGATTGAACAGGGCTTCGGTCCACAATAAATCAGGCGGCATGAGACCCGTGACTTGACTCTCCAAATCCGGCTGAAGCGCGCCAAACCAGTTGTTGATGGCACCCTCCATGATGAACATGTCGACCATCAACTGACTGAGACTGCCGGTGGCCACTTCATTGGCGAACCCCAAGGTGGATGTATCAAAGACACATTGGCCCACGGACGTCGCCGAGGGCACGTCCCAATAAGCATTGAGTTGGGTGCTGGAAATGCGCATGGTAAAGGGCGGCGGCTTGGGGTACAAGTTAAAGGGACACGTACTGGGCGAAGCGGCACACGTGGGCGGAGTATTAAATCGAAACGAGACATTTTGTTGGGGACCATAGATGAATTGTGAAAGTTGGTTTCCGGGAGGACCCGAGGTGATGCATTCCAAGGCCGTGGGCGAGACGGTACACGGATTTCCAAATCCTCCTGGAGCAATGGTTGTATCAAAGGTTATGTTCAGCAAATACAGAATTTGACCATTGACTTGTTGCAAGCACATTTTGCGTTCTACATCGAAAAAGACAGTTGGTGCCGTCTGTAGGGTCTGTTTCGTGGTTTGCGCGGCAGCGGTTTCGGTATCCATGACGCTATAGGCACCCACATTGAAATTGATGGCGGCCTCACTGTCGCGTTCTTCATTGAAATTGTCAGAGTACCGTTGGAAAGTGATGGGATCGCATGGTACTAGACCCGTCTGAAACGGTGCACAGCTCAGCGCCAGCGACGGTGGTTGACCATAGGGATACGGCCGTGGATAGTCTTCGTACGTGTCAATGGGGGGTGGTACCTGTTTACCCGCCGACGTGACCACGGCGGTCGTGGTCGTCACCTCCCAATAGCATTGACACGTGTTATTGACTCCTACACAATTCTCGGGCGCAAACCATTCAATGGCATCTACATATTGAATCGCAAACCGCGGGAATTGCAGCAAGAAACTATTGCGACAATAGATGAGGAAATTGGAGCTAACGGCATACGTTAGGAATGCCGAACTAATCAGTTCCGAGCCTGCATTGAAGGTGTATTGATGGACAATCGTGTCAATGAGCGTAAATTCATCAAAACTCGAATTGTCGGGCGCTTGAAAGGACGAGGAACTGAGGTATGGTTGCACGTACGTGGAATTAGTGGCATTCAATTGGGCAAAGAAGCCTGCAATCACACTGGTTTTGAAGGTCGTTTTCAATTGTATGTTGAGTAATGTGGCTTGTGTCATGCGATTGATGCGGACCAAGTTACGCACCCAATCGGTAATCTGCGAGATTTGGGCTTGCGTGACATTGTTGATGTCATCCATGGCCGTCACTACGCCCTGGATTTCACTCTGCAAGAATTCCAGCTCCACTTGAATGGCCTTGTACAGTGCCACTTGATTCGAGGCAATGATATCGACGGTCGTTTTCAGAATATTGACTTGTTTCTTGACAATTTGGACCTGGCGTTGGGTCGCGGCTGCTTGTTTCAGCACAGCCTGATTGAAAATGTTTTGCACCTTTTGGTTTTCCACCACTTGCTCATTAAAGGCCGACTGAGCATCAAACCACAGCGTCGTCGCATTGGTCAGCGCCGCCAAGGACGACATCATGTTATCCAGACGTTCATTGATGGCCGCTTGGTCCGAGTTGCCGCCACAACTAAGCACCCAACACAATGGGTTAAAGACTTGAGTAATGGCACTGGTAATGAACGAGACACCCAACAACTTGCCAAAGGTGATACCCACGACGGCCGCGGCTTGAGGTACCACGTGTCGATACGGGTGTTTCATGCCCAAGGTCGAACCGTGAGTAATGAGTCTGGGCCGAATGCCCATGCCCGTATCGCCGGTACCATTCAATTGCACACTCCGATGGTAATTGTAATCCAAATAGCCCAAGCTGGCACGTTCACGCGACCGCAAATCCATGGGATCCGCTTCTTGTGGTATCGTGCCCGGAGGTACGGGCAAGGTGGTTCTATTAAAGCCCGAGGCGGTGGCGGCAGCATTGCATGTGGTTTGCTTGACAACACCCGTCAGCAAAGGTATATACAATAATGCAGGTGAATTGCGATACGTGAAACTCGGTGTGTTGCAGACAATCTTGATCAAGGTGGAAGTCGTGGTATCGTTCACCCAATTGGCGGTAAACGTTAGAAAATCGCCTAGGTTATCGTTTAACTGACACCGTACAGCAAATAGGTAGGTGATGCTCTTGGAGCCCGTCATTGGATTAATCGTGATTTGATCGTATTGAGCAATGATTTGTAATCCATGTCCCATTCCTATTTGGAGGCATAGAATTACACCGATCCACCATTTAATCATTTTCGACCAAACCCCCTAAAACGTCTTGGAATTTAGTCTTTTAAAGAAGTAAAAGATCAAGGCTGGAAATCCCTCGTCGATAGAAAAAATCCGCTCCTACTCGTCCGATTCATACAACCTAATTAAACAAGAAAGGAGATGAACATACTGCATATAAAAAACGTTTCCCTCCTTTTCTTTTTCCCTTTTCTACAGCACCTAATTTTTTTCTACTCCTTTTTTTAAAAGGCCTGGATTCGATTGTACAGAATTTTCCAGGAGACGAGTTTCCAAGCCCTTTCTTTTTTTCTTAAAATAGGAGGTGTATGAGTGTCCTTACGACACGATTCTGTCAAGGGGATGCCTCGACCTTGCCCGTGGACGTTTCAGGGTACGCGGCTCTGAGCGGTCTGGGTCGAAGCGGTCAAGTCGCCTGTGCCGCGGCACGTTTCGTGAATTTACCGGGTACCTCGGGCACTTATGCCTTCAACAGTGTCGGTGATCAAACCTATTTCGACAATGTGGGGCGTATCGTCCCATTTGCGTTCATGACCTTTGTATTCTTTGTGCTATGTCTGTGTAACATCTGGGGTATGTTTTCCATCAATTGGCAAGGCGTGGATCGACGCGCACAGAAACCCTCGGAACCCGCCTCGAATTCACCCACCTCCATTCACCGGTTCCGTCAAAGTTACAAGTGGATCCTCTTTTTTCTGGCGTTTCTCGTCATTGGCCCGGGCCTTTTCAAGGCGCTGTACACGGTCTGGCCCGCGGGCGTTGGCAATTCGTCCGTCATTGCGGCCAATTTCTGGAACAATACCACATTCATGATGTTGTGCAACCAAGGACTCTTCATTGTCCTGATTGGCCTCTTGATGCTGATCAAGTCCTTTTCCATTGCCGCGGGACGCAGTGAAGGGGCGATCATGAACATGGCCATTCTCAATTTTCTCGATCGTTACGCGTATTGGGGTATTTCACTCACTATTTTCTGGACATTATGGGATTCGCCTTTCCTGGGAACCCCGCAATTGCTACAATCGGTCTCGATTGTCTTTTTCTTTGCTGTGGGCTTGCTACCGCCCATGGGCTATTTCGGCTCGTTCCAGGACTACACCACCATTGATGAGTACGTGAAATACTGGCGGATACGCATCATCAGCAACTTTTTCAATAATCTGGTGACGTGCATTGCGTGTATTTTCATGACGGTACCCATTTACACGTACAATCCGGCCTATTACGTCTTGTCGGAACAGACGGAGACCACGTACTACTGGTTGCCGATCATCATGTTTGCCTTTACGCTATTGATGTATTTGCTCATTATCGTGTATTACATCCTGTGGTTCTTGCGCACGGTCGAGGAACGGCAAAAGACGATTGAAGAAATTTACGTGGATCGGGTACGCAATGACAAGCTGACGGTCCAGGAGCAACAAGACTTGGCCGATTTGCAAGCGCTGGCGTGGTCCATGGGCAAACGGGGCGGTAAAGCGGGCAAGAGTCGGCCGGGCACGTCCAAGGCATCGAGTCGTGCGTCGACACCCTCGCAAGCCAGTCGCACCACGACACCCACACGCGAGCGTTCGGAACAACATGTACCAAGAGAAGCGCGCTCGGAACAACATGTACCGAGGGAAGCGCGTTCAGAAGCGCCAAAACGGTTCCAAGGGGAACCTCATAAGCAAGGCGGCGGTAGTAACGAGACGTTTAAATCCAATGCCCATCATGAACAGGGTGCGAAACCCAAGACGCGCTCCTCGTTTCCATCTCATCACCATCAAGAACATGCCAAGCCCACGTCACGCTCGACGACACCGGCCCGATCACGCTCGCCGCCGTCTCGGCAACCGCCTCCTAGAGCTCGTCGTCAACCTGAACGATAAGGATTTTTTCCTTTATATTAAATTCTTGCATCCGAAATAAATCCCTGATTAGGTTTAAATACCAATTTAACAAAAAACTTTTGGTCAATCATTAAGAACAGAAATTTTAAAAGTTACAGAATCCAAGAGCACCACAAGAAAAGAAAAGACAATTAAAAATGGGCCATCACCAAAAGAAAGCATCCATCACAGTGATACCATTGACACCGGACCAAATCCGAGCCATGCGTGAACGTCTGGATACCGATTATACCTTGCGGCTTCAGGCCGTCAACTATTATTCCACACTCTTTCACAAGATGTTGAACAAGGATCTGGACTATTTTTTGAATGACGAGCATTTTTTGAATCATGTCCATCCAACCCTGCGAGACAGCGAAAAGGACTATTTTCGTCAAAAATATGCGGGACTGGACATGTTGTCTGTCTGGCTCCGACTGGATCATGTGCAAAAGGCCCTGTGGTTGGGTCAATTGGACCCTACGTACATCTTGCCCGGTCATGGACCTGTCACTCGCGTCCATGACTCGATTCGATTGTGGGGCATGGATGAATTGTTTTTCATCAGCATGACCTCGTTTACCAATGCATTGAAAGAGGCCACACTCATGGGACATTTTTTGCACTGGATAAGAGATTGGCCTCTTCATTTGCCGGGTGATCTCGATACGTGGCACCATCTTTTCAATTTTGAAAAGCGATTGCTCATGTATCGGTATACCGAGTATACTGGTACTTTTAGTGAGCCGCCCATGGAACTCAAGGTCGAACATCGTGGGGTCGCCACTCGACCTCGCTGGCCTGTTCCCTCGGATGCTGGACTGACCTCTTCCCAATCGCAGTTTCTCGATCAAACGGACAAGACCAATGCATGGATCGTTCCAATCCTGGTCTATTCGTAATCTTGGATTTTTCCGTTGGTAATCTTTTCTTTTTTATTGAGTCTTTATTATTTGCGTTTTACCTTCGTTTTCCCATACATTTTTTTTCTTTCTTCCATTTAATTGAACATCAAATAAAAAGAACAAGAATGACGACTCCGACAAATGCAAGGGAATCAGTTAAACCGGTACCCGGGAATCTGGTGCAACCCTGTATAGTGTGCCGCACTGGGCTTCTCTATCCAGTCTCTGATCGATTCAAAGAAACATGTGCATTTTGCACGAGCCCCATTCATGAAGCGTGCATGGCAAAACATGTATGTGATCCTCGGTCCCGGGCCGACATCTTCTCCTCGCGGTCCGATTCCTCGTCTTCTGCCATGACCGAGGAGTCGGACCAAAAGGACATGCGCCAAGCCTATCAACTCGAAGTAACACATGCAGACGAATCGCTTACCTTTTACGAGCATTCGACCCGCAAGGATGCCGAACATCACCTGGCCCTGTTTGAGTCAGGCAAAAAGACTGAATTCTTCAAATCCTTGTCCAGGGCCTTTGAGCGAATTATTGGATTTGCCATTGTCTATACGGATTCATGGCGTGAATTCTTGAAATCACGTGTCAGACGAGACGATGAAATTCATCGAGGCACCAAACACGAATTCAAGTCCTCGGGCTATGAAACGTCTTCCATTCAACGCTGGCCCTTGCGGGGCGATGACCATTGTGTTATGGATCGAACCGTGCTAGTGGATCCCATTGGCAAGGCCTTTGACACCCTCGTTATAGGCGAGATGATTTTCGTACCGACAGTCTTGGCCTTGGAATATGTCCGGCTCCACGGCTGGCGTGGGGACCATCTTGCACAAAAACAACCCAATCTCTTTCCGCGGACCTACCGCTCGGATTTTGTGCCTGTGCAACACGATACAATGCAGTCATCTCGTGATGGTGAACCGCTCCGGGTGATGGACCCTGACCGACTGCAAGTCCGGCAACCGTCCAGGCTGATGCGACAATGGACTACTCTCTTTTTAACTGCGTTCATGGACTGGAAAACCAAGGGATTGGCCTCGTCCGTGATCGACGAATGGATCAAACCCTGGATTCCAAAACTGTGGAATGAAGTCTCGGAATTATGGCAGTTGGGTGGAGTTCCGACGGCTCGCATATTAAAGGCGGAAATACTCCAATTTCCAACCTATCAACAGATGGAAGATGGAGATCTCTGGGAAGAGATGGAGGACGATGAATTGGATAGTGCATTCAATGTCAAGATTTAACCGGTGAAATTTTTACAAGTGGAAATTTTCTAAATTGTAAACTCTTTTTGCAGGCTTTTACTTTCATTTTACACTTGATTCAGTTACCGGCCACCAAAAGGAAAGGGCAAAATGTGGTGTCTGCTAACGTGGGTGTTGCTATGGCAGCTAGCCCAAACTCAAACGACACTCAACTCAGACGCATACGAACCACTCTATATCCAATTGGATACGGGAATTGTCAAGGGCGTTTTGAGTTGTCCCGATTTTATTCTGGATAACCTCCATTTCGGGAATGTTATCATGAAACTGGCGGGTGTCGTGCCATCCATCTGCCCCTTTAAATACGATCCACCGTCATTGATTGGCTATCAGCTACTGGCCAATGAATCCATTACCCCGCGCGTCAAATGTGATACATCCTTCCAGGAATTAATGAATGCAAACGGTTACTGGCGCGAAATGGGTGTCAAGCTTCACGTGGACTTACGAGTGTGTGGCGGACTCGATGTAAAAGGCACGGATTTCGCCAATTGCGATCCGCGTGATGAGAAATTCTGGCATGTAAACACTACGCTCACACTCGAACGTGAAGTAGCCTGTTTTACCATGGCGCTCAAGTCACGTGGCAAGGACAAGGTCTATCACGAAAATGGCAAGGAGTATATTATGAGCCAGGACATGTGCTATGGAACCTTTTCGCATTCCCAAGGACTTCAAGTCAGTGTGGGCAATGTGGATTCAATCGTGGGTACCAGTCCCACATTCCTGTCCAGTATCTTGTCGGGGAAGCGGTCCAACAAGGCCTCGGATTTAACGTTCTTGACCAATCGCGCCCATCGTGTACATGAACCCACACTGAGTCCCATGATTCAAATTCCATTGAAGATTTTGTATTCAAAGGCCCATCTCAAACAAATGTCGAAAATGCTGAATCAATTTGTCAAGTCCCAAGTCGACGATGCCAATCGAGCCGATAAGACATTGAAATTGGAATATCCCGCCAAGACGCGACTGGCACAATGTTTCATGGTCATGAGTGATTTACACACGAATAAGTTGGTGAACATGTCCGAGGTCGTGGACACCAACATTGCGATGACTCGTTTGCTTGGCTTGGCAAATGAAGACCAATCCAAACGAGATGTTGAACAGTCTCATGTGGATAGCGATTACGTAATTGACCCAAAAACGGGTCGGGTCGAAACCAAGCTTTACCCTCAAAAGTCGTCCAAGGACAATCCTGATCCTCGATTCAAACGTTCCAGACAAGTCAAGAAGAAGAAGGCGGTTCTATTGGATGAACACGATGAAGATTTGCTATTACAGGCCGCAGAATCGTATACCAATACTCAATTGGCGGCACGAAAACGTGTTACCAAGGCCGACAAGGAAAAGGAAAGGCGCAAACCACAATCGCAACCCGAAGCAAACGACGCTCTAGATCGATACAATCCATACGTATCGGAATTGACAAACGATGTGGACGAAGTTAAGGACGCGAAACAAGAACACCCCTTTTCATCCGAAATTGATCCTTGGTTTCAAGAAGAGGAATACAATGCAAGTCCTGAACATACGCGTTCGACACTTGAACAAGAAGACTTGGTAGTAACGTCGATTCCCATTTGGGACGAACAGGGCTTTTGGTCGTTTGGCGGTGGACTTCCTACACCCTTGCACGAATGGTTGGCGATTCCAGAAGAAGACGCCCCAAATGCCGCAACACCGAAAACTGAGCTCGGCGTCCAAGGCGTGTTGTCCACCAATGAAATGGTCATCGAGACGCCCAGCCAATTGACACAAGACCATGTCGTGTCTGAAGTTGTACGCACTCCCATTGTTGGCAATTCGTTGCCAGTTGCTGAACCGACACGTACGGCATCGCTGCCAGTTTCTGAACCGACACGTACGGTATCGCCGCCGCCAGAAAAAGTACCATTTGAACCAACAGACGAATGGCGCGAACAACACAAGAAACGCATGGAGAATTTCTTAAATCAAGGCAAGCCATTGAATCCAGTCAAGAGCCCCAAAACCAGGGACAATGCACCTGTCAAGCCCAAAACCAGGGACAATGCACCTGTCAAGCCCGTGACGCCTAACGCTAAGATACAGTCGTCCCCCAAATCCGCAAATGATCCGTCTCTGAAATTGCCAGACGTAGAAATCGACTTGGACACGGAACGACTGCTTCAGAGATTGGAACAAGCCGCTCAACGACTCAAGGAATCGATGAAGAAAAAGGAAAAGGCATCTGAACCCATTATACAGACCCCGGGCGTCGAAAAGGGTTTCAAGGAAGAATTGTAGATGACGAATTTTCTTTGCGATTTCGTAGACTTAAAATTTTTATGTTTATATTTTTCAAATTTTGAGAGAAGAGGACAAGAGGACAAGAGAAAAGCGGCAATACCCAGAAATGGAGGAGCGAAAAGACTGTAAAAAACGCAAAACGGTGTCGTCTGAAGCTCGACGAAATAGAATAGTGAAACGACCACCAGGACGTCCAGTTGATGGTCCGTTGGACAAGTCCAAACGGTCCAAGCCTGTCGCTAAACACGCACGTACCAAATCGTCCAGCAGGCCGAATGACACCAGACCACCAAAAGAAACACGTACCGTACTTGGATTCATGACCAATGTGTTGAACGATGCGTCTACGCAGTCGCCCGCGACAGTTGAGCTTCAAAATGTAGAAACTCTTGTCGAACATCCATCATTATTCCCGGACCCACCGCTAGTTTTATCGATACCAGACAAGCACTGGATCAAGTTATCCGAACTTGGACACTGGATTGTATGTATTGGCATGACGGAATCCGACATGCTCCAGTTTCTCGATACCGCACAGGGCAAGGTATTGGCTAGCCACCAAATCCAGGAACAATCCAATGTTTTGTTTCTATTGGTGGTCTATTCACAATTCTGGCACGTCTTGGTCCAATTGATTTACCGTGGCTATCGCTTGGGTCGGTGGTGTGCGGATACCACAGGCCCCCTCACTTTAGTGCTCATGACCGAACTCGCACGACTATTCCTCCAAATGAGACACAATCCCGACAAGATGGATACACGTCGCGAAATCAACTTACTATTGCGTGCCGTGAATACCTTGGGCACAGTATTCCGGCACGAGGACGATTTCCACCTTCGGTGGAGCACCTTGCGCGAATTCCATCGTGTTCCATATGTGAAACGATTAACTACCGAAGATCGCGTTCGAATCGAGACCTTGTTTCCATTGAAGCCAGTGGAGACCAATCAAGAACGGTTTGAAGAACAACTCTACTTGGGTAATTGGATACAAGCTCAAGGCCTGTTACGTATTCATACCGACGATATACAAGTATCGACATTGAATCTCAATTTCTCGCATAGTCTCATGTTTATCTTGCATGATTTCTGTACCACGGGTCACACGCACTGGGACTTTGTGGATCTTGTCTTGCAACAATCTACCTTTTATGATCCCGATTGTCGCCTCAGTTCGTACATTATAGAAACGGCAGGGTATTTTGACGAGGTTCGATTCCAAAGGCGAGATCCCAATTGGTGTGTGTCTCGTTTTTACACTAGATTTCTTGACAAGTTTCTAGCTGTATTGCCTGCTGTACCACGTGTTTGTGTATTACCCATGGAACCGAATCATCCATTGTATTTTGTCCAAGAACGGTTGCTTGCGTAAAAGTCGGCCTTTAATTAATTGTTTGACTATTACAGCGGGGATCAAAATGTGGTATTTGGAATGTTGGGATTATTAATAAAATTCAAACTTTAAGCTACTACTCACTGCGCACAAAAAAGTACCAGTTCATGTCCTTGAGAAAGACGTCAGTCAAATCAAATCCCGCAGCCGAGCCCAGCACGGCATCGATGTGACACTTGGGGCAAAAGGCCGTGTCCGTGTCTTTTTCTACCCGCGGTACGTCAGTTTCTATATCGGCCTCCTCTCCTTCAGTTGGATCCGGAGCCTCGACATCTGCGTCATCGGTCCATTCATCAATGTCCGAGGGTGCAAACTTCTCTTCGCAATAGAAACATGCGCATTCCGTACTGCCTTGGATGCTGACACGATTCGAAATGCTGCTCTTATGTGCAGCTTCCAGCGTTTCTACCGGGGTGGTACACTTGTAGTCCATTTCGGTTTTTGGTTATGTGATTATTGTTAACAAAATAATTTTTTGGTGGTGTAGATTTGTCACTTTTTATCTTGGAAAATGGATGGATTTCAAATTTCCTTTTTTAAATTTTGAGTATTGTCCAATTAATGACGAGACAAAATTCCCATGAAATTTTTGTAAGCGGGTTTAACTCATGTCCATTTTGGCCATGGATTCCGTCAATACCTCCGATTCTGACTTGGCTTGGACAATTTGAAGGATACGCAAAGCCCATTGTTCCAATAATAAGCGTACCTCTCCCGACAACCAGATCTTGCAAGCAATCTGTTTCGTCTCCTTTTTAACCCAGGCCTTGGTAGTGGCCGAGGCCGAGGCCTTGTCAATTGCCTCCAATTCTTTTTTCCAGTGTCTAGTTCTCGGATACGTGGCATCATGACCAGACGAGGTTGAGAAACCAGCACTGTCCCGAACTAGATGAGACATGATAAGCTTGTCCTCACATAAATCAGTCAAGGCTTGACCGATTTTAGTCCTAAAAGGTAGGAAATCTATGGATTGTGATAGATCCCAGTCTACATATCCATTGATGGAATAGTTGCATTGCCGAGTCATTCGCAAAGTCAAGCCCGTTTCCTCGTGGACCCAAGTCTCTTCACTTGGAAATGCATGGATATCGGCAATCCATGGTCCATCACATAATTTGTCGACTGGCCAATCAAATGCTTGTTTGTCTTCATCAGGTTGAGAGATGTCCCGTACTGATTTCTCTTGACTCATCTCTACCAAAATGAATTATGTTCAAGATAACAACTTTTGATTTTACTGTAAAAAACCCCCATAATAAAAGGGAAAAATAGAATCATACAAACAAAAGAAAGGTCCGGGAATTGATTCAATAATAGCAACGCTATACAACTCAAACATCCAATTACGAATGCAACCACGTTCCTTTGTTGCCTGGCCAAATGTGTACGCTTTGTGTCTCGGTCCCGCTGTCCACACTCTGAACATTGATACCCAGATTGTATCTTTCCGTGATAATGATGGTGTCTGCAGAACTGACGTTTACAATGTCTGCACGTGAATAAGCCAGTCATTGCACACTCGGGGATATCGTATTTAGACGCGTGACATTTAGGGTTTCGATAAAGTGGACCAATGGGTCTGTCGAATATATGTGCACACATTGATTTGGAAATGGGACAAGAATCGCTTGGGATATTTAGAAAACAAATTTTAGAATGAATTTAGTTTTCAGAAACGACTGAATTAAAAATGAAAATTTTTAGCGACAATCTATGGGTACAAGACGAGCATCGACTGCTTGATACTCGAGTCCAAAATTGAATCAAGCGACTGGCAAGCCAGTTTCCAGGCACTATAAAATCGCCCCGATAATTCTGCGCGTGGTACGTGCTGTTTCTTGATCAACACACAATGCTGTACGGTAAAGATAAACAACTGGATGGGAATGTGTCGCGTTTCCAATGGTTCTTCCAGATAGAATTTCCAAGTGGTACTATCTATTCTGGGAATGGATTGGGAAATGAGAAATTGGGCCACCGGGTCATAATGTATTGTCAAATTTTCCGTGGCGTCCTTCTTGACGAATAATGCCTGAATGTGGCGTAAAGACGTTCGACATTGGAACAAGACCGTGTCCGACACGAGCGTCTTGAAAAAGGCTTGATGAAAATACACAAAACAGGCGAGTCGCAAAAACGTGCCGAAATATGGCCATGGTGTATGGTGTACACACCACGTGGGACAGGGTGTAGTACCACATGCGAATTCGCGTATTGTACGCACATGAGACAAGACCACGCCCGTCGAAGCCACGTAATGAATAAAAAAGAGCCGGTTTTGAACGACACGAATCCAACGGCGAATCTTGGCACGCAGTTTATTGCGTGCATCCATGGATTGATATTGCCATAATAGGACCTTGCGCACGTCTTTCAAGAGACAAATGGATATGTTGGATGAGGTCAAGGGTAGCGCAGGTGTGGCCCACGCATCCCAGCGTTCTTGACACACGCGTTTACCCGACCAATAAGACCACTTGGCGTCGGTGAATGGTATCAAGATCAATTCATTCTTGATTGGCACCGGGCGCGACACACAAGTCAAGACCAATTCCTTGAACTTGGAACAGCGCACCATCTTGTCATGGCATACACACGACACCGAGGTAATAAATCGACACATGACTTCGGCCGAAATGGGTTGCAACATAAACCACGAGGACCACAATTCATACATTTCCGGATCCACCACCTTGTCATGATATTTCAAGAGTGTGTATCGAATAGAGCGATACATGCTATTGGTGGGTTCAATCATGAATTGGTCTACGGACGTTTCTTTGACATCCCGACCATATTGAGCCATGTGACGTAACGCCAAGTTGGTGTATTTGCTCCATTCCGGTTTGTAGGCCTTGTGTTCCGCCACGAATCTGGTATTCTTTGATGGCACAGTCAGGGTGGAGAGCACGGGCTTAACCGATGTATCGGCTTGCGTCTTGGATTCGCTAACCGGATTAGGTTCAGACATTGTTAGATCAATCATGTCGTGGCTTAGTTGGCCCATAATGGACGGAGTAGGCGAATCGTGTGATTCTAATAACAACTTGTCTAAAAGAGCATCGTCCAAGAATGACTCTTTCGAGTCGGTCATTTCCATTTGAACATCCTGTTCGGACTCCATTCTTTGTAACTTTCAAAATGGATTAATTGACGAAATTAATTTCCTAGATTCTGTTTTTCTCGATTTTTACATCTGGAAAAAGAATCTGTTTTCTCAATTTTTTCCATTCAAAAAAGGGCATTTTCTATTGAGAATTCATTTCTTTTCATTTCCAAACTCTGAACCAAAAAAATGATGTTAGAAGACATTTCATATCATTTCATCTGGGTCTTCACATTTATCAGTGTCTTCTTGGTATGGGTCTGGTGGCCTTCTGGGCGAAAGGCAAAATCCAAGGAAACCCATAGAACCCCTTTGCCTAGACGCGGGAACCTGCTCTTTGAAATACACCACATTGTGGATCCCAAACAGCAATTCGAGTTATTGTCTGTTGCCGGACATCTTCGACATGCAACACTAGCTCTCCCGTATGAACGCTTTCAACAACTGAACAAGTCCATGACCAACATCCATGTTACCATGGGATATTCTCGACGTGGCGATTTTCCAATCCAACCAATGCTAACGTACTTGTTCGATGCACCTTCTGAGACGGCCGCCATAACATTTTCGATTGAAATGGACTACGTACTACAGATGGTTTGCAGATTAAATGTGCTCCGTACCAAAGTGGGATGTCGAGAATTACATTCTCAAAATACTCCGGATCCCATGAGACCACTATGCGAAAAAGCCACACTGGCCAGAACCGATGGGTCGGCAACATTACGTTACGTTGAATTCCGTTTCAATGTTGCCTTGGCCGATGATGACGATGAATATCATCCGCGCGACTTGGAGGAACTTGAATTGGACTGTGCGTCTGTCGGTGCAGCCGTTCTTGTCGATTTGTATCGTGTTACACAGACCTTAACTACTGAATATGTTGTCACCTTGCGCCGGACCGGCGTACCCTTGGCCAAGGTCTCGCAAGAATGTGAGCAATTGATAAGCTATCTCAAGGCACGTCATTACAAAGTCAAGGAACACGTGGACAAGGCTATTCTATCCTGTGATTCAAATGTCCAGATGGACAACGGTTGGCTTTTCACCGAGCACGTACCTACCCAATGGATCAACCGAGCCTATATCTTGCACCAAACTCATTCAGTGCCATTTCGACATCAGCGTCTGTGGGATACCAAGGAATTTGGCGAACTCTTGAAGTTGATTTAACATTTTTCCCTGCATTTAAACTGAAAAAAAAAATTTGACGAAACCTGATCATTAAAACAGATTTTTCAAATCTCGTTCTTTTCTTTAACACGAAAAAGAAAAAAAGACGGAGTGTTGAATGACGGACGAAAAGCAAAAGACCGAGACGGTACCCGAAGAAAAAGACAAGCGGAAAAAAGTGCGAGTCCGACGGAAAAAGGACAAGTCGAATGCAACATCGCAATCTGTCGGTAGTACTACAGAACCAGGCAAGGAAAAGACATTGACTTCCTTGGCCAAATTAATGGCGGAATGGGGCAACATCGACTTAAAGGACCGTGCCATGCGATTCGAGACGCGTGCGCGATCGTTACTGGACGAGAGTCCCTTTTTCCGCCAGACACGTCCCGTCAATGATTTGCATAATGAAGCGCTCTACAGTTATCTGACGGATCACTGTCAACGCGGCGTATTTGAATTGAGTTACGAATCCACGGATCAATTGCTGGACGATGATTTCCATTCCATGGAAAACTTGGAGCAGGTCGTGCGCTGGCGCTCGCTCGAAGAATTACAAGAAATCCGTAAATCACACGGAACCAATGTCTCGTCGCTACGAGATGGCCTGGGTCCGAAAAATTACGAGAAATTAATGACGTATGATCCCTTTTCGGAATATTGTGTCATGTTTATTGCACCCAATATTGGCGATGGCATGGCACGTACGATTGTGGCTCTGCGACATCGCACCATGCGTGATGATTTCGAAAAGGCCGGCTTTTTCTTGCGTCATTTCTACGCGTGTCGTGAATGCAATCCGTTGCATGGTCCCAAAGTCACATTTCAAGACCATACCTATCCCGCCTCGTTTTTAATGAGCAAGTCCTTGGATCACAAGGCGCCCATTCGATTCCAAGTGGAACGTCCATTGGATCCATGTCCGCATTGTCATGTACAATTTTATTGTCGCGGACAGCATCTCGACAAGGCACAAGAACACTTGGACATGTGTCGTAACCTGGCGCAACGACTCAAAAAGGGCGATTTGACTCATGATTTAGACCAGGATTTACCCGAGGCCTTGCGTGAACGTTCCGATGAAGATTGTATAGGAATGGTACGTACAGGTATCATCCAGGACTTGGAAGCTAGTATTTTTCCGGTGAATGAAGCCATCTCATTCTTGGACGATATCGATCCTCAAAATGATGAAGAAATTCATGATTCCGACGAGCTCAAGGCGCCCAGTAAGGACGAGCCCGATTTGGTCGTGGCACGTGATCGTCCTAGCCTAGAAGAATATCGTACACAACATTTTGCCGAGTTTGCGTGCCTGTATACCCATTTCGAAGATTCGAAAGAAACGTACGCCAGTTGGCTTGTGCAATCGGAAGCCACAACGGATCAATTGCAAAATTTATTTGGACGATTGAATGTGTCCTTGCCCACACGCGAGGCTGCGGCCAAACCTAAGCTGGCCAAACGGCGCATGAAGGCGGCCATGGACAAGAAGCGCAAGAAGAAGCGCGCCACCAACAAGGATCAGGTTCCGACGAACGAGGAGGTACCCGTGGAGTCGGTACCGGCGCATGTCCTCGGATTTCAGACGGGCTCGGTCAAGAAGACGGTTGCGCAAGCCTCGAAATCGAATTCGGCCAAGAAAGCGGGCAAGCCGTCTTCCAAGTCAAGTACAGACAAGACTCAAAAATCAAGTGGGACCAAGCCGGTTCGAGAAGGAATCAAGGAATCCCCTGTCCAATCGCGTGGACCACTTGCCGCATCTCCTGTTCGATTGCCAATTGGTGTCGATTCGGCACAACCCGCCACGTTGTTGAAAGCGCCTGCTCGCACATTTTCGGCACATTTTCTGCCGTTGCAAGAGAGTAAGCATATATTCGTGGTACAGCCCAATAATGGCAAGAAGAATGCTGGTCCAGGCACTAAGCCCAAGAAGAGTCGGAAGAAGAATGAATGAATTCCATAATTTTGAATCTGACTGTCTTGTATAAACTCTTTTTTATCTTTCGATTTGATTCTGCCTCTGATTCAGAAGAGTAGAATTGCCCAGTAATGGCACACAGGATAGAATTGGGTCAATCATTAAACTGTCTTGTATTTAGGAAATATGACGATACTATTTGTCGAAAGTGGGACTATAGCTATAGTCCCACCTCTAGTTGACCCAATGCATAATTTCGACGGTTAGTTTTCTTTTGGCTTTAACCCGGTGGGCCTGAAGTGGGACCTATTGATAGGTCCCACCTCAAATATCTAATAAAATTTTTTTACTCGTTAATTTTTCTTCTTTTTTAACTAGGGTGTCGTGTCTGAGGTGGGACCTAACGTTAGGTCCCACCTCGAATATTTCAATAAATTTTTTTGCTAGTTAATTTTATTTATTTTTTTTATTTTTTGGGTTGATAACTTTATGGATTCTAGTCTGAAGTGGGACTGTATGTATGGTCCTACCTCAATCCAACATTCAGATTATAATTAATATAAAATAATAGAACCTTTCTTTAATATAATGTATTATTGGATAGTTGAGGTGGGACCATACATACAGTCCCACTTCAGACTAGAATCCATAAGGTTATCAACCCAAAAAATAAAAAAATAAATAAAATTAACTAGCAAAAAAATTTATTGAAATATTCGAGGTGGGACCTAACGTTAGGTCCCACCTCAGACACGACACCTAGGTTAAAACTGGAAAAATTAACTGGTAAAAAAATCTGTTGGATACTCGAGGTGGGACCTAACGTTAGGTCCCACTTCAGACACGCCACCTGGATTAAAATTCAATGAAAAAAAAAAAGAGGGGGAACCTAGAGAAAAATCTATTGGGGGGGGGGGCTGAGGGGGGACCCTATTTATGGTCCCACATTAATTTTTCCTTTTTGTTATTTTAAAAAATTCCTTATTTTTAAACTGAACCCCAAAAACTGTTTTTATTGTTAAAACAAAA
>Ga0134126_10000392_pt1 | contig 56667 bp, 46 predicted proteins | sample KB31752_FD_96881 | JGI IMG/M metagenome (GOLD analysis project Ga0134126, IMG submission 96881) | Terrestrial soil microbial communities with excess Nitrogen fertilizer from Kellogg Biological Station, Michigan, USA - KB3-175-2 | ecosystem: Environmental > Terrestrial > Soil > Unclassified ...
ACGGCGTTACCGAAATGCGCGTCGGCGTGTACATGTTTTTCGATCTTGTCATGGCAGGACTCAAAGTCTGCAGCACGGACGACATTGCGCTTTCGGTGCTGACAACTGTCATCGGCCATCAGGCGAGCAAAGGCTGGGTGATTACCGACGCCGGCTGGATGGCACTTTCGCGCGACCGCGGCACGCAAAGTCAGGCGGCGGACCAAGGCTACGGCCTGGTTTGCACCGAGGATGGCCGGCTCCTCGACGATGTGTTGGTGACTGGCACCAACCAGGAGCACGGTATCGTAGCCTCACGTCCCGGTCGACCGGCGCTCGACGTCACGCGCTTTCCAGTGGGTACGCGGCTCCGCGTTCTACCGAATCATGCCTGTGCCACTGGCGCTCAGCACGATCGGTACCTTGTAGTGGGTGATGACGGTGTCACCGTCCTTGCCGAATGGCCGCGCATCAACGGTTGGTGACCTGCCGCCGCTCGGCTGCTGCGGCCGCCGCGACCTGCCGAAGCATCAGATTGAGATCGGCTCGTGAGAGGTACCGGCCGGCAAGAACCACCGCCCGTATCTTGCGCGTGTTTTGTATGTCATCGAGTGGACTGGCATCCAACAGGACGAGATCCGCGAATTTGTTCTTCTCAACAGTGCCCATCTCGGACTGGCGATGGAGGAATTTCGCCGGATTGAGAGTCGCGGTCTGCAGCGCCTGCATCGGTGTCAGGCCTGCCTTGACGAACAGCGCCAGCTCTTCGTGGAGACTAAAACCCGGGAACACGTGAACACCGGCTGCGGTATCTGTTCCTGCCATGAAAGGCACGCCCGCCGCAAACATGGCGCGTGTCATGTCCAACTCCATCTGCACGAATTGCCTGCGCACGGGCAGCGGGTCTGTGTCCAGGTCCTTGAGTATGTCTTTTGTGAACATGGGCCAGGTGCGATCCTTCCAGGCGGCCGGCGCATACTGGAGCAACGGATCGTGGCTTTTGTCGATGTCGTCAATCAGCCACTGACCGCGTTCCCAGACGAGGGTAGGGACCTGCCATGTCTGGTTTTTGGCCATGAGTGCAATCAGCGTGCGGGCCCGTTGTGGATCGTATGTGTTGACATTGCGACCCAGGCTCTTCGGCCCTTTGATCAGCTGATCCTCGATCGTGGAGCATCCCTCGAAGATGCCTGTGAAGTGTTCGATGCTGCGCTGGCCTGCCTCAGAGGCCTCGGAAGCCCGGACTGCATCCGGCACGTGACCAACGAAGGTTATTCCCAGCTCCTTGGCCGTTCGTGCGGCAGCGAAGTAGCCATCGCGGGGAATCAGGGATTGAATCTTAATGAAGTCCACGCCCTGGGCTTTGAGCGCACTCACGACCTTGGTGCCATCTCTCGCGTTGGCTACGGGCGCCGAGCTCGGGAACCGAGGCGTTGGGCCATCCAGCATAGGGCCGGCGAAGATCATGCGCGGCCCGAGCAACTTGCCGGCACCAATCTCGGCGCGCCACCGGGTCAGGACCGGGATATCTCCTCCCATGTCGCGCACCCCTGTGATGCCGTTGGCAACAAACAGCGGTAGCGTGATCTTCTCATCTGGAGGTATCCACTCCCCGAAGGCCGTGTGCACGTGCATGTCCCAGAGTCCGGGAATGAGGTACTTGCCGCGCCCGTCGATTCGGGTTGCGTTGGTAGGAATATGTGCGGTCGCGCTCTTTGCTACATCAACAATGCGCCGCTCCGCGACTATGACAGTCATGTCGGGTTGCAACGGCGCGCCGGTTGCGTCAATGACATTCACGTGGACGAAAGCCAACGGGGGTGCGGCCGCTCCCGCCTCGGTGGCCGAGCTGACTATCAGAAACAGGGTAATGAGCAGATTTCGCAGCATCGATTTGCGACTATAGCTCTGGTTTGGCCGGGACGCTTCCGTATTGCGGACGATCTCCAGCCGTGCCATTGTTCCCGGCGTGAATGATCTGAAACTGCTGTTCTTCAAGCTGCGTCGGCTGCTTCGTAGCCGGGGGAACAGTGTTGCGGATACCGACGATCTCATTCAGGAGGCCTTCCTGCGCCTGCAGCTCTATTGCCGCGAGCACAAAGTCGAAAAGGCGGAGCCCTTCCTGGTGCGCGTAGCTCTCAATCTTTCCAGCGACCTGCACCGGCATCGCAAGCGCTCCGGGTCCGTTGCTGAAACTGTCAAAACGCTGCAGGTGGCCGAGGCCGGCCCCTCGGCAGATGAGGTATTCGCAGCTCAGGAGCGTCTACTGCGTATGAAGGCCGGACTCGACCGTATGAGCCCGCGCCGCCGCGAGGTGTTTATCCTGAATCGGATCGAGGGGTACACATTCCCGCAGATCGCCAAGCAACTTAACATTACGTTGTCGGCAGTGGAGAAGCATGTTGCCAAGGCGCTGCTATTCATGACCGACTGGATGGATGAGGAGAATCAAGACGTGGAGGGACCCGGCAAATGACTGTCGCCAGGCGGGCAAGGGCGGAGGCGAGCGCGTGGGTCGTGCGGCTACACGGGCCGACGCGTACGCCGGAGGTCGAGGCCGCTTTCCGTCACTGGCTGGGCGCGAGCGATGAGAACCGCCTGCAGTTCGAGCGTGTGACCCAAGTCTGGGACGACGCTCGAGGCATCCCGCAGTCAGGAATGGCTCGACCCGCACGAAACGACCGCTCCTACGGCCCTCGGGCTTGGGCGGTTGCCGCCGTGATTCTGGCGGCTGTCGGCATTGTCACGCTGTCGGTGTACCGCATCTGGTTCGCGGGGGTTTATCGCACCGGTGTCGGTGAACAACTCCTGGTGCACCTGGATGATGGCAGTCGGGTCTTGTTGAACTCCGACAGTCGGATCAAGGTTCAATTTACCGCTGACAGCCGGCACGTAATCATGAGCCACGGTGAAGCGTACTTCGAGGTCGCCCGCGCCCCGGACCGGCGTTTTATTGTCAGCGCTGGCAATCACGAGGTCACCGCTCTCGGAACCGCTTTTCAAGTGCGATATGACGCGGGCAACACCGCGGTCACCCTGGTCGAGGGCAAGATCACAGTATCTGATCCTCAGATGGAGGCTCGAGGCGCGCCCGTGCCTGCGTCCGACCGCGCGCGAGTAGTCACGCTTACACCCGGTGAGCGCCTGCTGATGGTGCGAAATGCTGCACCGAAGCTGGATTCCCCACGCCTGGACGTCGTCACGGCCTGGCGACGCGGCGAGGTCGTGCTGGAGAAGACCACACTCGGTGAGGCGGTCGCGGAGATGAACCGGTACCAGGGCGAGCAGCTCATCATCGGCTCCCCGTCCATTGAGAAACTGCGGATTAGCGGCATCTACCACATTGGTGACAGTATCGATTTCGCGCGGACGGTCGCCAGTCTGTACCGGTTGCAAGTCACCGAAAAAGACAACCAGATTCGCCTCAGTCCGGGGCCCTCGGGCGCCATCGAGCCGTAAAAAATTTCACCGACCCGTTGCGGTGTTCTCCACCCTCGAGCGTCTACCCGGCAAAGGTGACAAACCCGGGGGGGATCGCGTGCTGGCACATTTTCGAATCTACATTGCACTAGCGGTGCTCGGGGTCATTGGCTGCATCGGCTCCCCTGTTGTGGAAGCAGCGGATGCCACCTACAGCTTCGATCTACCGGAGCAACCTCTAGCCGATGCGCCGCGCGCCATTGGCCATGAGGCAGCGGTAAACATTATATTCGCGCCAGAGGTGGTCGACGGGGTCAGGTCTCCCGCGATTCACGGCAACCTCACTGTTGATCAGGCGGTGAGGCAGGCCCTTGCGGGAAAAAACCTGCAGATACGGCAGGCGACCCCGAGCAGCATGGTCATTGAGCGTCCAAGTCAGGATAACAGTCCGCCGATTGCTCAGGAGGAGACGCAAAATCAGCAGGAGCTGGCGGAAGTCGTCGTGACCGCACAGAAGCGCGCCGAGCGACTTCAGGATGTGCCGGTGTCCGTTAGTGCGGTGAGCGGCACGACACTGGAGGCTACTCGAGCTACGTCTCTTGCGGACTATGCGGCCTTCGTTCCAGGCTTGCAGGTGACCAGTTACACAGGGCAGCCCAGCCAGGTCAATCTGACGTTGCGTGGGATCAGTACTGGCTCAAGCGCCGCAAATCAGACAGTCGCGATTTACGTCGACGAAGTGCCGGTGGGATCCAGTTCGATTTACGCCTTCGGCGGTTCGTCCGGGATCGACCTTCTGCCCTACGATGTTGAGCGGATCGAGGTTCTGGAGGGGCCTCAGGGCACTCTGTATGGCGCGAGCTCCTTGGGCGGCCTTCTCAAGTACGTAACTCGCGAGCCCAACTTGCAGGAAACCCAGTTCAGGGTTGGAGGCGATGTCTCTGACTTATACAACGCGACCCGAGCAGGGTATGGCGTGCGGGCCAGCGCCAATGTTCCTTTGATCCCGGGAGAGCTCGCCTTCAGCGCCAGCGTTTCGCAAGCTTATACTCCGGGCTACATCGATAACGTGGCAACCAACGAGCGGTCTTTCAACAGCGGCAGACAGGATGCGGGACGTCTGGCTGTGTTGTGGAGTCCCACCAGTCAGCTATCGATCGAGCTCAGCGCCATGTTGAATCGCTCACCGTTCAACGGTGCGGGCTACGTCTCGGTGGATCAGACGACGGGGCAGCCCACCGCCGGCCGCTATGCCAACACAGATCCCGAGCCTGACTCCAATAATGTCACCACGCAGCTATATACCGCCCGGCTGCGCTACGACATGGGCTGGGGCAGTGTGACCTCCGTGTCGGGCTACTCGCGCATGAGCACCTTCAGTCAGGCCGACGCGTCATCGATCTATTTTCCGATTTTTGGCGACTACGCGGATTTTGCCAGCCGCGCCGACATCAAGAAATTCACTCAGGAGATCCGGCTTGCCTCCTCGGGGCAGCGCACTCTGCAATGGCTGGTGGGTGCCTTCTTCACCAACGAGGACGCCCACCAAAGCAGTGTGGGGTCGGCACTGACGCCCGGGATCAATCAACCGGATCGGGCGTTCGATCCTTTACTCAGTATTGTCGAGCCCAGCCGGTTTCGGGAAGTTGCGGGGTTTGCCAATGCGACCTGGAAAGTGCTGGACCAATGGGACATCAGCGCTGGCATACGTGATAGTCACAACGTGCAGAGCGTTCACGAGAGCGCTTTCGGCTCGGTGTTTGGTGCAACGTCCAGCGAGCAGCTGGTGACGGATTTCCCGCAGGTTTCCCAGAGCAAGGTCACTTATTCAGTCAGCTCCAGTTATCATTTCTCTCCCGATCAGATGCTTTACGCGCGGGTTGCAACCGGTTACCGGCCCGGCGGCGCGAATCAGCTCGCCCCGGGCGTGCCCCCCACTTTTGGCGCCGACACGACTACGAACTATGAGATCGGCTTCAAGTCGGAGTGGCTCGATCGCAAGCTCCTGCTCGATCTGACTCAATATTATATCGATTGGCAGGACACTCAGATCACGGCGGCCACTCCGCTCAACCTGTTCTACATCTCTAATGCGGGGGCGGCTATAAGCAGAGGGACGGAGCTTACGACGGCGGTGCGGCCGGTGCGTGGATTGAGCATCGGTGTCAACGCGGCCTACACCAATGCCCGGTTGACGAAGGATGCCCCCGGGCTGGGAGGTATGCGGGGTGATCAACTACCCGGTACGCCAAAGTTCAGCGGCTCGCTGATCGCCTCTTACGAGCATCTTCTGGTGCGCGATTTCACAGGTCAATTCAACGCTGTGTGGCGGCTCGTCGGAGGCCGGAACACCCTGTTTCCAGGAAGCGCGGATGTGGGCACGCCCAATTTTCGGCTCAGCTCGTACAACACCCTCGATCTCTCGGCGGGCGTCAACCGGGGCGGATGGTCAACCCGCTTGTTCGTGCGCAACGCGACCAACAAGTACGCCTATACGACCAGTATCTCCGGGGAGCCGGCTCTGAACGCGATCCTGATGCCGCGCACGCTCGGTTTGAGCCTCGATGTCACTTTCTGATTTCGGGCCGGGTTGGCGCTGGGCCCTGCTGCTTGCCTTCTGCTCGAGCGCCTGCGCCGCGCCGTCGGTTGACCCGGCGCTCGATGTGTATGCTCACTCGCAACAGCTGGTGCAGCTCCCGGACGGGCGAGGGATGAATCTCAACTGCCAGGGGGCCGGCACGCCGACCGTGATCCTGGAGGCCGGCGCAGGCGGCTCGACTCTGGACTGGCGCCGGGTGCAAGGCAGAATGGCGCAACTGACGCGTGTCTGTGCTTACGACCGCGCAGGAATGGGGTTCAGCGATTCCGGGCCGTTGCCGCGTACGGCCAAAGCAGTAATGGAGGATTTCGTTGCGCTTCTCCAGGCAGCGCAACTCAAGCCGCCCTATGTGTTAGTTGGCCATTCGCTGGGCAGTTACTTCGTGCGCCTGTACGCCGATCATTACTTGAGCAACGTCGTGGGAATGGTTCTCGTCGATCCGTCCGTGGAGTATCAGGACACGCGCATGGCCGCCGTCAGTCCGCAGTTGTCGGCCTCGATTCGCAAGTCCGATGAGGAGCAGCGCGAATGCGCCCGTCTGGCGCAGTCCGGGGAGCTCAAGGTCGACTCAGCGCTTTTCAAAGCGTGTTCCTTCGGCAATAAGCGTGATCTGGCTTTCAGCGACTCCCTATTCCAGGTAGTGACTCGCAGAAGGCTGTCGGCGGCCTTCCGGGTCACGTACGTTTCCGAGATCGACAATATGGAAGGTCAGGACAGTGCGGAGCTCACCGAGGCTCGCCGTTCCTATGGAAGTATTCCTTTGATTGTCCTGAGTGCGGCGGACTCCGGTCCGGTGGCCCAACTTTTCATGAACATGCACCAGGGGTTGGCGCACTTGTCGTCACGCGGTATGCACCGCCGGGTTGAGAAATCCGGACACTACATTCAGCTGGATCGTCCCGAGGTAGTGGTTGGCGCGGTGGGCGAGGTGCTAGCAGGGAGCGCGGCGGGCGCTCCCTGCAGGCAAACTACTGCTTCTTGCCGGTGAAGGTGCCCGAGGCGTTCCCCATCACGCCGATCGTACCTTTCATCTGCGCGGCGGACTCCAGCGCGCCGTGGTATTCCACGGTGAGCTGTTGGCCCTGGAAGTTGATGTCATAGCTCCAGTCGACATTCTTGCCCCCGGCTTTGCCTTTCAACGGCAAGTCACCGGTGATGTCCTTGCCGCGGCAGCTCCCTGTTACATTCGCATCGGCCTGTTTGAGTGTGCAGGTGATGTCAATGGTCATGCCATTGATGGTGCCGTCAATTTTCCAGTCCCCGTTGAAGCCGGCGGTGGCCGCTGGCGCGGCTGCCGCGGCGGAGCCGGCCGCCGCCAGGGCGACCAGCAGAATCGAGAATCGAGTGCCCATACTGCTCTCCATGGTTGTCGGTTTTTGGCCCGTGACGCATGTCCCGGGTGCGCTGGAGAATAAATCATCCGTCATCCGCGGAAAAGCGTAACATGTTCATTAAATCGCAAATTGGCGTCCGGTCACCGCACCGGATGACCTGGAGCGCCGGGTCGTTACGGCTGTGCGACAATCCGGTGGCGCGAGCCCCGTGCCGGGGCGGGAACCACGGTGGCGGGCTACATATCTCTTTCAGCCCGCGCTTCGCGCAGCATCAGTCCGGTGCGTCGCAACCGGTCCGCCATGACTTTCATGACGTGCAGCGAGAAGTTGGGAGTTTGTTGGACCAGGAATTGGAAGCGCTTTGCGTCGATAGGGAAGAACTGACAATCCGTCACCGCGGTGACGGTCGCGCTGCGCGGGAGGTTTTCTATCAGGGCGTGCTCGCCGAAGATGGCGCCCGGTTCGGCCTTCTCGACAGTAATCGTGCCGATGGTTACGACGGCCGTGCCTTTCATCAGCACGTACATGAGGTTGCCGGGATCACCTGCGCGGAATAGGGACTGACCCGCTGCAATGGCGACCAATTCGGTCTCGAAGCGGAACAACTCGGTGAGGTTCATGACTGTTGCTTCGCGACACTGCAACCCTGGGGCATTCATTCTAGCTGAAGTAGCGGGTTGCCGATGGGCAGCGGCGGGTCAAGATAGCCCGCCGCGGTATAGCTCAAGTCTGCAACGCGACAGCGGGCTGCGAGTGTTGTAATGATCAGGGTTGCCAGCAACGCAAATATCAACGTCCAAAAGGCGATTTCTCCCAAAATCAGCTTGCCCACGTCCCGACGGCGCGCGCATCGCGACGGTCAGCTGCAACACTGACAGCCACTGGCGCAGGCGTTTGCTGCGCAGTGATTCGCTGCCGGGGCGTCCCGCCAGCCAAGGAGCAGGCCAACACTCAGGGCCCCTAGGTTCTCCAGGCAGAGGATGCAGGTTGACGTAGTTGATGGCGGCCAGGGCTGCCCTCAGTGCGACAGCTCGCGCAGGATTGCGACATCAATCCGCTCACGGTGTCCAAGGCATACAAAGAGCTCGCCCGGGATGGCTTTACTGACAAATACAGGGGTGAAGGGCTCATGCTGCGCAAAGGAGTGCGCGACATTCTGTTGCGGCGGGAGAGAAACCGCTTCATGAAAGAGGAGTGGCCGGCATTGCGTTCGCGTTTGAAACGGCTGGGAATCGACGTTCGCACGCTTGCGGAGACGGCCGACGACTGAAACGCGGGCGCTGGCAGTGCTAGGTCGCTTCCGGGAGCGTGGAGCGCAGCTGGATGCCGTCGTGATCCGTGATCAATGTCGCCAGCCAGTCAACAAACACGCGCACCCGGCGCGAGAGGTGACGACTCTGCGGGTAGACCACGTGCAGGGGTGCGGGCTCGGGAAACCAGTCTCCCAGGACCAGATCGAGCGCTCCTCGCTCCATCGCCTCCTTCACCACGAATGCGGGCATTTGTGCGATTCCGAGCCCGGCTTCTGCCGCGGTGACATAGCTATTCTCGTCCTCCAGCGCCAGATGCCCTGGAAATACAGCCTGAACGCGTTCGTTTCCCTTGGAGAAAACCCACTCAACCGTCCCGCCGGCGCGCGGTGAAAAGTGATTGATGCAACGATGTTGGGCGAGGTCGCGTGGATGAGCGGGTACGCCGTGTTTGCCGATGTAGGCGGGCGCGGCGCAGGTGGCGAAGTAGAGAAAGCCAACACGGCGCGCGACCAGACTCTCGTCGCCGATTTCTCCAATCCACAGCGCGCAGTCAATTCCCTCAGCGACCAGGTCGAAGTGCCGCTCGTTACAGGCGAGCGCCAGCTCGATATCCGGGTACTGAGCGAAGAAGTCTGGTAGCGCGGGGACAATTACCGCGCGGGCGATGAGTGTCGGTACGTCGACGCGCACGCGTCCTCGCGGAGACGAGGAATGTTGCGACAGGCCTTCTTCAACTTCCCGCACTTCCGCGAGAATCGCCGCCGCACGATCGTAGTAGGCGGCGCCGTCCGGAGTGACATTGACGCGTCGGGTCGTGCGGTTCAGCAGCTTTACCCCGAGAGAGGCCTCGAGCTTCTGAATTAGAGTGGTGGCCGTCGCGTTCGGGATGCCGAGGCTTTCGGCGGCGCGCGTGATCCCTCCCGTCTCGACGACGCGGACGAAAAGGGTCATGGCTTGGAACTTATCCATCCTTATTATTCATATGACAGAATAATAAATTCATAATAGCCAGTTTATTCCATTCAGAATGAATAATACATTGCCTCATCGAGATCAACCCTGAAGGAGTCGAGATGAGTGAGGCAAAGACCGTTACCGATCAGAGCTTTTCGGAAGACGTACTGAAATCGGCGCAGCCGGTGCTGGTCGACTATTGGGCAGAATGGTGCGGCCCGTGCAAGATGATCGGTCCGATCGTGGAGGAGACCGCCAAACAGTACTCCGACCGGCTGACTGTCGCGAAACTCAACGTGGACGAGAATCCCGCTACGGCGACTCGTTACTTCGTGCGGGGAATTCCCACCTTGATGTTGTTCAAGGACGGACAACCGGTGGCCACTCACGTCGGAAGTCTGAGCCAGGGTCAGCTGCAGGCGTTCATTGACGCGCACACGTAGGCGGCCGCACCCTGCGCGGGCGATATCGGGACGGCGATAGTGTATCGCGCGGGCTCAGCCCCTGGGATGACGCGCTGCTACAGTGTCGCCGGATAGCCTAATCGACTACCTACAATACAGGGGCATCGCAATGACCCGATCGCGTTCCGCACGCCATCGTCCGGTAGCAGCTCTCTTGTCCGTACTGGTTGTTGGCATGCCCTGTGCGCACGCCGCCGATTCTCTCGTAGGGAAGGTGTTGACCGTCAACGGTCCCATTGACCCCAGCGAGCTGGGAATGACTTTGCCCCATGAGCACCTGTTCATGAATTTCCAGCCGCTGGTGGATACCCCGGAGGGGTGGCGCGAGGTCGGGGAGGTCAAGCCGTCGACTCCCGAGGAGATTGCCTATTACGAGGCGCCGTTGACCATCGAGCGGCTCGGGGCGGCGACCATGGGCAAGGAGAACCGCGACAACCGCGTGTTGGATGACGAGGCCACGACCATCAAGGAGGTTCTCGACTACAAGTGGAGTGGTGGCCGGTCCATTGTCGACGTCACCACCATAGGCATTCGCCCCAATCCGACCGAGCTCAAGCGCGTGGCGGATGCCACCGGGCTCAACATCATCATGGGAACCGGTTGGTATGAGCATGGCTACGTAGGCGATGTTATTGACGGTCGCTCGGTCGCGAGTCTCGCCGACGAGATGCTCAAAAATATCACCGTCGGTGCGAACGGCACCGGTATCCGGGCCGGAATTATCGGCGAGATAGGCGTGAAGATTGCCGATCGGCCCTACGAGCGAAAGATCCTCGCCGCCGCGACCCGCGCGAGCCTGCAGAGCGGCGCAGCCATTTCGATCCACATGTCCCGCGGGTATCACGAGCAGATCGCCACTCTCAAAATTCTGAAGGAGGACGGCGCCGATCTCACCCGGGTGGCGATGGGGCACTCCAATCCGATCGCGGACAACATGCAGCTGATGAAATACGTGCTGCAACAGGGCGCTTATCTGCAGTTCGACCTGCTCGGCGAGGCACCCCACATTCTCTCGGAAGTTCCGGATCATGATGTGGCCGTGGCGATTGTCGAGTTGCTGCATCAGGGGTACGCCAGGCAGATCCTGCTGTCACAGGATGTCTGCCTGAAGACCAAGCTCAAGGCCTACGGTGGCAACGGCTATTCGTTCATTGCCGAACAGTTCATCCCTTACTTGCGGCGGCTGGGCGCCACCGACGAACAGATCAATCAGATGGTCGTTGAGAACCCCAAACGGCTGCTGACCTTCGTCAAGCCGCGGTCCGTCAAAGGTTGAGCGGGAGAGCCTGTCATGACGTATTCGAGATCAGTTGTTGCCCTGGCGCTCGCCGGGATCCTGTCCGCAGCCGGCGTGTCCGCGCAGTCGCCGGCCCAGCCGATGCCGGCTATTCCTGACATCTCCGGCAAAGTTTTGACCGTGCATGGGCCTGTCGCGCCATCGGCATTGGGCGAGACGCTGATGCACGAGCATATTTTCGTGAACTTTCAGCTGGCCATTCCCGATACGCGCAATCACGCCACCGAGGAGGAAGTCGCGCGTCAGAAGCTCACTCTGGCCAATCTCTCGGCGGTGCGCTCCGGTGTCTGGAATCCCGACAACGACTTTCTGGGTGATTTCGACACGGCCAAGGCGGAGTTGCTGGACTTCAAACGCGGTGGCGGTGGCACGGTCGTGGATGTTTCCAACATTCGCCTGGGCCGTGATCCCAAGGCCCTGTTCAAGACGAGTTACGCCACCGGGCTGAATATCGTCATGGGATCGGGTTGGTACCAGAAGCGCTATCACCCTCTCAACATGGATCAGCTCACTGTCGAGGAGATGACCAATATCATCGTGCGGGATATCGTCGCGGGGGTCGACGGTACCGACATCCGCTCGGGCATCGTCGGGGAAATCGGGATCAATGGAAATCCGCTCACGCCGAACGAGCTCAAGAGCACGCGCGCGAGCGCCCGCGCGGCGCGGCTGACCGGCGCGCCCATGACTTTCCATATCGGCGGGTATCGCGAAGAGAAGTTCACCATATTGGACATCGTTGCCGCGGAAGGCGTGGATCTCAAGCGTGTGGTGATGGGACACAGCAACTCGCTTGCGATCGATCTGCCGCTCGCGCGCCGGGTGCTGGCGCGCGGTGTGACCATTGAGTTTGATTTCCTCGGCGCGCTCGGCAGCCCGGGCGGCACCCTTGGGCCCAACGACGATCTCAAGGTTGCTCGCGGGCTCATGCAGCTGGTGAAGGAAGGTTATGCGGGTCAGATCGTGTTGGCGCAGGATGTTTGCACCAAGCTGCAGCTGAAAAAATATGGTGGCCTGGGGTACACCTACATCGATGACTATTTCCTGCCGGCGCTGCGCAGGATGGGACTGTCGGAAGCGGATATCCACAAGATCATGGTGGAAAATCCCGCGCGCCAGCTCACCTTCGCCAGGCCGCAACCGCTGGTGACCGCGGCAACCACTTCCGGCTAGGATACTCCTCCGGGGCAGGTTACCTGCCGTTCCCGGCGGAGGATGATGGATCGTGAACCGCCTGTTGTCTTGCGCAAGCGCGCTGTGTCTCCAGTTCGTCGGGGTGGCGATTGCGGGGTCCGATGGATTGTATTTCCCGCAGTCGACCACGCAGACCGAAGCGGATGAATATACCCGCTACGAGTTGTTGTCTCCGGAGACGGCGAGTTTCCGGATCAACTATGAGGTCACCGCGACTACTGCCGGTGCCAGGTATTACTACAACCCTATCCGCAAAGGCAGTCTCGCGAGTGACGAGAGCGTGATCGATGCGAGGCAGGGTAAGGCGCTGCACTTTGAGATAGTGAGCGGCACGGAAGCTCGCAAGGATCCATTAATGCCGGACGCAGACGCCGGCATGGACTACATCAAAGTCACCTTGGATCGCCCGGTGCCTGAGCGGGGGCAAGCCCGCCTGATTATCAGGAAAACGTATAAGGATAGCAGTAGCTATCACGCCGACGGCGATGCCATCGTCTTCAGTCGTCCGCTCGGCATCAAGCGAAACAAGGTGACGTTGCCGCCAGGATACGAAGTCGTCGCTTTGAGTGTGCCGTCCCAGGTCATCACCGAAAGTGACGGCCGGATTTCCATCAGCTTTCTGCACGCGGAGGCGGGTGAGGCGCCGCTTACGATCCGAGCGATGAAGGATGCGCAGACAGGCCAGGGAGCTGTGCCTTATGCGTTGACGGACAAACCCAGTTGGGAAGCGCCGTTCCCTGGTGAGACCGAGGAGGAGCGACTGTCCGAGCGAGCCCATCAGGATCGGGAAATCGTCTACTTCCTGCAGCAACCGCAGACACATTCCTTCATGCTGTATCACGATTACACGGAGACCCGCGCCGGTGTAAACGGCTATGCGAACGTGGTTCGAACAGGAAGCACGGCGAGTAATCCTTCCGCCGTCGTCCTCGATACGGGCGAGGTCCTGAGTGCAAAGGAAATCAACGGCAAGCAGTTCGCGGCATTGAAGTTGAACGTCGGCGACACGGTGCCGCCTGATGCGAGCGTTGTTGTGATTCCGTTCCCGGCCGTGGTGAGTGGTCAGAGCCTGCGTCTGCGGATCACCGAAACATACACGGCGCCCGTAAGCTATAAGCTGGAGAAAGAAGAGCTGGTGTTCGATCGCAGCCTCGGGCGGCCGCGCAACGCCGTGGTGCTCCCTTCCGGTTGGTATTGCACCTTCAGCTCCGCTCCCGCACTGATCAGTCAGTTGCCCGATGGCCGCATCAGGCTGGACTACTGGGATGACAGGCCGGAGGCGGTTGACGTTCTGCTCAAGGCCCGGCGGCGGGTGACTACCAGGCACGCGTCATGAGTCAGGGCATCCAGACCACCTTCTGCTGCGAATGATGCTCCACGCCCAGGATGTGGCGGTACAGCTCGGGTTTGCGAGCCTGGATGTAGCGGTGTCCGCCTGATTTGCCGAGCTTCTCGTGAGCACAGGTCGCTATCGCAACATCGTCTCCGAGCGTGCGGCATTCCGCCAGAATATCGCCGAAGGGATCGATCACCATGGAGCAGCCGTTCTTGAGCTGGTCGTCATCCATGCCGATCGGGTTGGAAAACACCGCGTATAAACCATTGTCATAAGCGCGCGCCGGCAGCCACTTCATCAGCCAGGCGCGGCCCTTGAGGCCGTCGAATTCGGCGCGCAAGGCAGTCGGATCGGTTTCCCGATTCCTCCACAGGAGCGGGTCGACGAAGCCGGCGCCAGGTCGCGTCGAGGGTGTGCACATGGTGACGTGCGGCATGAAAATGATTTCGGCCCCCAGGAGCGCCGTCGCGCGCACGTTCTCAATGATGTTGTTGTCGTAACAAATCAGAATCCCGCACTTCCAGCCTTGCAGGTCGAAGACGGTATAGCTGCTGCCGGGCTGGATATGCGGGTTGATGAACGGATGGATCTTGCGGTGCTTTGCCTTCAGACCCTCTTTGTCGACACAGATCTGGGCCTTGTAGATCGCGCCGTCAGCGCCACGCTCGAACAGTCCCGCCAGCAGGCTCACTCCGTGGCGCGCGGCGATTTCAACCAGGGCGGCCGTGCTCGGTCCGTCGGGAATGGCTTCGGCGAGGTCCCACAGCTGTTCTTTTGAGAGTCTGCGCGCAAAGGTGTAACCGGTGACTGAGCATTCGTGAAAGGCGACGACGTCCGTTCCCGACTGCGCAGCCTTTGCGCACAGCTCGTCAATCCTCGCCAGATTGAACTCCTTGTCACCGCTACGGTTCTCGAACTGAGCGGTCGCGATCTTCAGATTTGCCGGCATGGTTGTTGCCTCGTCGATGCGTCGCGTGATCGATCCCGCCGGTCGTGTTGGATCAGACAGTGCGAAGAAGGCGGCGTCGAGTGTTTCATAGCTGATCGAGTATATAGCGAGCGGGTGGCCAGTCAGCGAGTTACTTGTGGGCGCAGCGGCGCGCCACTAGAACCCCGGCGTGGTATCCTCGAGCGCCACTAAGTTGCCGAATTCGGGGGCCATTACGGCGAGAGCATGAATCTCAGTCTGGACGGGCGGGGAACGCTCTACGAGCAAATTGCGCGTGCGATCAAGGGCTCGATTCTTGACGGGCAGCTCGCCGGGAACGCGCGGTTGCCTTCGACGCGGGCATTGGCCGTGAGGTTGGGTGTCGCGCGCAAATCCGTCGTCGAAGCATACGAGCTGCTTGCCACCGAGGGATTGGTGACGCCGCGTGTTGGTATCGGGACGGTCGTCTCGGTTCCGCGGCAGTCCGTGCCCAGCGATCAAAGACAGCCTTCAGTTCCCCCGCCGACCCGCTACGCAGCGCGGCTGCGCGCTTTGCCGCCCATCACCTTGGCGGGGCATCTCGCGCCGATGCGCTACAACCTTCAGTACGGCGCGCCGTTCGTCAATCCAGGGATCTATTTGTCGTGGACTCGTAAAGTGAGCGCCGCCGCGCGCCGGACCGGTCCCGGATATGGACCGTCGGTAGGACACCCACCATTACGGGCGGCCGTCGCTGATTATCTCAGCCGCCGGCGCGGGGTGCTCTGTGAGCCTGAGGATGTGGTCATTGTGTCGGGTACTCAGCAGGCGATCTCGCTCGCGGCGAGAGTTTTGCTCAACGAGGGGGACGCGGTCGCAGTTGAAGATCCCTTCTACGAGATAGCCGTTCACGCGCTCACGGCCCATGGCGCCCGCATTATGTTTGTCCCAGTTGATAGTGAAGGCTTGCGTGTCTGCGACATTTCGGCATCGGCTTCTGCCCGCCTGGTTCTGGTTACTCCATCTCACCAGTTCCCGTCCGGCGTTGTGATGCCGCTTGCGCGGCGGCTGGAGCTGTTGCAATGGGCTGCGAGCTCGAATGCCTGGATACTGGAGGACGACTACGATTCCGAGTTCCACGGCGGATCGCGGCCTGTCGCGACTCTGCGTTCCTTGGATCTCACCGATCGTGTCATTTACGTCGGGAGCTTTTCAAAGTCATTGTTTCCCGCGCTGCGCATCGGCTACATCGTGTGTCCCAAGGCTTTGCGTAGCGACTTCCAACGTGCGAAGCGTCTCGAAGACCTGGGCACGCCGTTCCTGGATCAGGTGGCGCTGGCGCATTTCATCCAAAGCGGGCTCTATGAGCGCCAGCTGCGGCGTTCGGTCCGTGAGGTATTGCGACGCAGGCGGGCGCTGGTCGACGAGGTCGGCAGGGCTATGGGTCGCCACGTGGAGATGGGTCCGCACGAGGGTGGGATGCATCTTGTTCTGTGGTTCCCATTGCTGACCTCAGAGCAACTCGATGTGGTGGTGGCGCGTGCCGCGGAGCGGGGTGTTGGTGTGCAACGAGTCAACCACTACTATCACGTGCCACCGCGGGCCCCGGGTCTACTGCTGGGTTACGCCAGCGTGACCCCGGGGCAAATTCGTTCTGCGGTGGACATTCTCGCGGCCTGCTTGCGCCGGCTTTGAGGCGTGGGGATCAGTCGCGGAACTCGAAGGTGAACCGGACGGGGTAGCAGGCGTTCACCGCCACGCCGTTCTCTGTCGTTGCGCGATAGTGGCCGGAGCCGGCCTTCGCAAGTTTCAGTGCGCCTTCGTCGATTCGCGCCATGCCGGAGGACTGGGCGACAGTTGGATCTTCCGTGAGCCTGCCCTGCGCGTCGGCGCAGACATGGATCGTGGCGCTGCCTTGTTCGCCGAGGCGTCTCGAGGCGGCGGGGTAGTAGTCGGCCGAGTTTGGAAATCCCTTGCCGGGGCCGCCTAACACTCGCTTGACGGGCGCTTCGACTTTAGGGGCTGTCGGCACAGGCGGGGGCACAGCGGGGCCGACCATGACGTCACGAATTGGGGGGGTTGGATCGGGAGGGACATCGAACGGGATGTCCCTCTCGACGATTACGAGCTTCTGCGGCTGTATCAGGTCCACCTCCGTTGGCGGAGGCGGTTTCACATCATGTGTAGTGTCCGGCAGGAATGTCGTTTCCATCGATCGCGGAATTGCCTCGATGATTCCGTGCACCAGCCCGGTTGCGAATGCATAGATTACCGCAACGTGGAGTGCCACGATGACTACGAAAGCGGTCGTGCGGCGCGAGAAGAAGGAGAAGAAGGTTGAGTCCGGTTGTGCGTGAGCCGTCATGGTGGTACTCCCTGCGGTCGAAGTCGCTGCCGCGATGTTGAGTGCGTAGTGCTCTCGAGCGATTACTATCGTGGCCCAGCAACATCCGAGGCCGAACAACACGCGTGACAGGGTGCCTTGTCGCGCGGACAGGTCTGCCAGCCACTCCTCTTCCAGGCGCTCAGACAGAGAGGGCGGCGCGTTGCGGGCGGCATGTCGAATGAGGCGCAGAGCAAAGTCGTTCATATCGGGACCCCCTTGCCGAGACTTGCGAACACCTCGCTCGCGCGCGCCAGTCCGCTCGGTGTCAGCCGGTAAAGGCGACGGCGCGGGCGGCCGACGCTGGCGGGATCGACCGCCTCCCAGCGGCTGACGAACCATCCGGCTGACTCGAGTCGGAGGAGGATGGGGTAGAGCGTTCCGGACGCCAGACTGCTGCGTTTTTGTAGGTCCGCGCCCGACAGCTCATCGGTCGGATTCTCGAGGAACGCCTCCAGCACCCGCAGGGTCTGGAGGGACATCCGTACATCACGATCTCGCTTACCCATGGTAGTAAGTCTACATAGGGTGCCCAACCTTGTCAAGGCCAACCCCGCTGTTAGAACAAGCTCCCATACGCCCAGCGCCCCGCCGCCGCCACCTCCTTTGGAGGTGCTCACCACCGCTGGAGGTGGAGCGGCTTGCGGGTTGGTGACCGTGACGTGCATGGTCGCCGGCGCTGCTCGCCCCGCGCCGTCGATTGCAGAAACCGTAAGAGTGGTCGTTCCTCCCTGGTACTGCGCGGCGATGACAGTCAACGAGCAAGTGAGTGTGCTCGAGCCGCAATCGGACGGAGAAATCGTTACACCCGCTGACCCGGACGCGACGACAGATGCTGGGACCAGCGTGCTGTTGGTACTTTGCACGGAGAAGTGAAGACTTCCGGTGGCGCTGACCGTGAAAGGTTGGGCTGCGGATGTCGTCGAGGAACTGGCGTCAATGGAAACGTCCTGGAGCGCTGTAATCGCAGGTCCGGGTAACGTGGCGAGCGCGCCAGTGGCATCGACGCGCCCGTAGCCGAAGGTGCCGTCGGGCACACTCGGGCCAAGTTGTGCGGCGCCGTTTTCGAGCGCCGCCAGCAGTTGGCTCACGGTCAGCTTTGGAAATGCACCGCGGATGAGGGCAGCGACCGCGGCGGCGTTGGGAGCCGCGGCGGAGGTACCGTAGAAATTGCCATCTGGAAAGAGCATGGATGCAAAGTAGGTGTCGGCGGCGTCGACGTAAATTCCGTCGGGCGCTACCAGGAGGGGCGCTTGGATCTTGGCGGGGGCAGGGAAGTCGACTGTGATCGGACCCTGGCTGCTGAAGTGCTCGATGTCGTTGCCGATCCCGTCGGACCCGTTGACCGCTCCAACAGTGATCACTCCGGCGGCAAAGGGTTGTGGAGTGACGAAACTGCCCACGGTGGGTAGGGAGAGGGCGGTCAGACCGTCGCCGCCCACCCAGAGTTTCAAGAATTTGCCTGCCAGCGAGGGGTCCGGCGTGGCGATATAGATCGTGTTAGCTCCCGGGTAGAGAGTGATCGTTTGGGTCACCACGGTGTCTGTTGCGGTGGCGGTCGACAGACATCCAGACTTGGTGTCGTCAGTGGCATTTTTCCAGAACACATCGAAGTTGCTGGCGTTCTTGCCGGGAGAGTCCGCCCAGGCGAAGGTCACGGGGACCGAGATCCCCCCTGAGGGGGTGATGGTCAGGACCTGCTTCGCACTTGCGCTGAATTGGTTGACGTAGTTGTCGACCTGGGAGCTGCCGTTACAACTCAAGGTGGACAGACCCTGCGAGGCGACAGTGACAGGCGTGTAAGTGCCCTCCCAATAACTGCCGTTGTCGTTGCCGGCCGCCGTGAACAGCGCGACCATCGGGTTTTGGCCGAGAAACTGTTCGACCGCCTGTACGTTGGGGCTCGCCGACGACAGTGGGTCCTGATCTGTGAATTGCAGGTCATCGACCATGATGGTGGAGCCGGCGCTCGCAAACTGTTGCAGACACGCTGTGTACTGTACGAAGGTTTGCGGTTCGCAGAACGCAAGGTTTGCATTCGGCGCGACGGCATGTACCTCTTCGAGCAACACGGTACCCTCGTCGTCAGTGCCGTTCGTGCCACCTGCGGCGCTAGTCAGGACTTTTACGTTGGGTAGCTCTCGACGCCCCTGGATGGTACTGAGGCTGGCGATGCCTGCTGACTGCACTCCGACCAGAACGCCGTTGCCGCCACCGCTCGCTCGAGCGACGAACTGGTCGGCATGCATGATTGTTAATGCATTTCCGTCGATCGTGCCCGTGCCTTGAGAGGTGCTCATGGCTTTCAAAGAGGGGCGTGGCACGTGTCTGGCGTACGAGGGAAGTTTCACGAGTGTCACGCTCGGAATCGCACTGAGCGCCGGCAACACCGCTACCGGTATCCAACCTTCGACGACACACAAGGGTGGCAGGTGTGTGGAACTGTTTACCGATAGCCCTGCCGCCACGAGAGCGGCGGTCGGCGCCTTGGATGAGCAGTCGTAGTGAACGTCCGCCTCGACGCCGCCTTGGGCATCGGTCCGCGCGTCATAGACCGCCTGCATGCTGGCGGAGACCCGGGCGCGCCACGGATCGGCGGCCGTAGAGTCTTGGGGGACGGCGCTCAGTAAAAACAGCCACGCCGCAGGTAGGATCACCGCGGGCAGCGCTGAAACCTGTCTCGTACCTCCCATCGATCCGATTGTGCCCGAAGCGTGATCTGCAGCCCACTCGGCCACGCTAATCCAGTGCTCCCCCGGCAACCGCAGCTGCGCAGCAGGCGGGCTGCGACCAGAGTCTGTGATCAGGTGAACATATTCCACGACCCGGATCGGGCACCATCCAATGTCGCGGCATTATGCGATCACGGGGCGCCGCGGGGCACAAAACTATGAAATCAATGAAGGCGAAGTGGCTGTTGACCTTGTTGTCGGGCACTGGGGCGGGGTTCTATCCCGTGGTCTCCTCGGCGCTCGGGCTCGGGGACATTCAGGTCGACTCCCGCCTCAACCAGACCTTGCGCGCGCGCATCGAGATCGTTGGTGTCAGTGACGAGGAGTGGCGTGTCATTCGCGCGAGCATCGGCTCGCAATCGCTGTCGAGTGGGGATGTCGCCCATCCGGAGCTGCTGGGATCGGTGACCTTGAGCCCCATCGAGGCTGCCGACCATCGGCATTTCATTCAGGTGAAGTCGAGCTCGGTATTCACCGAGCCGCTGTTTGATCTGCCCATCGAGGTATCGGATCAGTCGGCGCATGTGGTTCGCAGTTACGCGGTGTTGCTCGATCCCGAGGAGACGGTGAGCGCGCCGCAGAAGATCGCCGCGGCAGAATCCGTGTCCGTAGCCCCTAAAGCTACGCACGCGAAACGTCATTCAGGCGGCCGGCACTCTGGGCGTGCCACGAAACATCCGCGGTCGCGGAAGCACGCGCCGGGTGCGGTGCCGGGATCGCACGCTGCGTCAGGGTCGAGTGTGGCGTCCGCGCCGAGTCAGACGCCAGCGTCTGCGCAGGCGAACGAATCCGCTAAGGACCAACTCGAGCGGCAGCTGGGTACGTTGCAGCAGATGCTGGCTCAGATGCAGACAACTATCGCCGCGCAGGATGCTGAAATAGCCAAACTGACGCGAGCCGTTGCCAGCGGGGCTCCTTCGAGCGAGACGCCAGTGGCACGTACGGCGGAACAGCGGGTAGCCCCGGCGTCCGTGCCGGCGCCTGCGGCCGCACGCGATGTCGTACCTTCGGTCGATACTGGCGATGCTGATGATGACACCGAGCCTACCTCGTTCTGGCGCCGGCCCGGCTTCTTCTACTGGGTCGCGTCGGGGCTTGGTTTGACGGCAGCTCTGGCGGCGCTGAGTCTCTGGCTCGCGCGGAGGCGTAAGGCGGAGGAAGTGGGAGCCGTTACCGTCGAAGAGCGGTACGCGCAAATTAGAGAGGACGAGCCCAAGAAAACCTATCAGGCGGTGCAGCCCTCGAACTACCAGGTGGAGGAGCACTCGGCAGACTCCAGAGTCGCGAGCTCTACGGGCGCTGTGGCTTCGCAAACCGATGCGGACGATGACGATGCGGACGGAGTGGAGTCCTGGCGCACGCAAACGTCGCTATTGGAGCAGGACGTTTTTTCCGCTACCGCCTCACTGCCGCTCGTGACGGACGATAAGAACCACGTCGAAACGACCAGGACGCAGGCGATCCCCTTGGCCGCCGCGGATGATGAGAAGACCCTGGAGCTGCAAACGACGCTGGAAACGCTAGAGATGCAGCAGACGCTGGAGGTGCGGCCGCCGGACGCACAGCACACGCTGGCGATACAGCGGACCCTCGACTCCCTAACGATGGGACGCGCCGATCCTTCGGGGACGAACCGCGATGTGGTCAAGTCGCTGGAGCAGACTTTGGATATTGAGCCGGACCGCGTCGATGTCCAACTGAAGCTGTTGGAGATCTACCATCATGAGGCGCTGGGGAATCGGGATAATTTCCACTTGCTATTGAGCAAGCTGAATATCGATCAGGATGCGCTGTCCCCGGCGCAGCGCTCGCATCTGGAGATGCTGCGGCGTACGTTGGACGACAGCAACGTCGATGCGGATTCCAATTTCGCAGCTGAGGCGGCGGCCGTCTGATCCCCGCCTGAGAAGCGCGCTGGATCTGCCGGATACTTTGCTCGCAAAATACGCGAGCGTGGTCCAGTGATCCGGAGAGCCGCAGCGTGCCTTACACACCGATTCTCGCGACCTTGGGGTATGTTCTGGCGCCCGATCGCCAACGGGTGCTGATGATCCATCGCAACGCTCGTGAAGATGATCATCATTTAGGGAAGTACAACGGCCTGGGCGGCAAGCTCGAGTCGCATGAGGATGCCGCCGCAGGCATGCGGCGCGAGATTCGCGAGGAAGCGGGCGTCGAATGCCTCGAGCTCAGTCTACGTGGCACGATCAGCTGGCCCGGGTTCGGCAAGCGCGGCGAGGACTGGTTCGGATTCCTCTTCATGGTGACGCGTTTTAGCGGTACCCCTCTCGACCGTAATCCGGAAGGGGCACTCGAATGGGTGGAGATTGAAAGGGTGCCGTCGCTGCCATTGTGGGAGGGCGACCGGCATTTTCTGCCCCTGGTATTCGATGCCGACCCGCGACCGTTTCATGGTGTGATGCCGTACCGTGACGGGCGAATGCTCAGTTGGGCGTTCAGCCGCTGATCGCGGTCGAAGGCGATGTTCATTACCAGGATGCACCTGCCGCGCCGCACGGTGTTGAAGGCACTGGGCGCCACTGTTGGGTTGCCTCTGTTGGACGCCATGATCCCGGCCGGGACGGCCCTTGCGAAAACCGCGGCGGCCCCGCAGCCGTCCATGACCTTCGTGTACTTTCCGCACGGCGCGGTCATGGACGAGTGGACGCCGCGGAAGCTGGGCGCCGATTTCGATCTGCCGCCGATCCTCGCGCCGCTGGCGCCGTTTCAGAAACAGCTGACAGTGGTCAGTGGGACTGAAAACAAGTCCGCGGTGGCCACCCCGGTGCACGCCATCACGCCGGCGACCTGGCTGAGCTGCGTTCCTCCACGAATCGGTCGCTATCCTCATTGCGGCATCACGGTCGATCAGATTGCGGCCCAAAAGATCAGCCAGGGCAGGCGACTCGCCTCGATTCAAGTGGCGACCGAGGAACGAGGCGGGGAGGGCTCCAGCGATCGTCTTTACGGTTGCAGCTATGCCCGGACTCTCTCCTTCCGCTCACCCTCCACTCCGCTCCCGATGCAGCACGATCCGCGCAAACTGTTTGGCCAGCTCTTCGGACTGGGCGAAACGACTACTGCTCCCCACGCGGAATATCGCAGCGTAGTCGATCTGGTGAGGCACGATGCCGCCGATCTCAGTCGGACGTTGGGGAGCGCGGATCGCGTGCTCCTGGATGATTATTTCAGCGGCGTGCGCGAGATCGAGCGTCGTGTTCACGAGCATGCACTCGTGGGCGATTCAGCGGCGTCCGGCGAGCACCTGCAGCTCATGTTCGATCTGATCGCGCTGGCCTATCAGGCGAATCTGACTCGCGTAGCGACCTGCATGATGGCCGCCGAGGTTAGCCAGCAGCGCTATGGCTTCATGGGGATGGCGGACACCATCCATACTCTGTCGCATCACCGGAACGACCCGGTGAAGCTGCAGCAGCTGGCGGCGGTGCAGACCTTTCATACCCAACTGTTGGCGAAATTCGTCGCCAGGCTGGGGGAAATGCCGGATGGCGACGGCTCAATGCTCGATCATTCGATCATTCTGTACGGCAGCAACATGAGCGACGGCGCTCGGCACGACCACTTCCCGCTGCCACTTGCGGTGCTCGGTGGAGGTTGCGGCCGGTTGCGGGGTAATCAACATCTGCGTTATCCCGACAGAACACCGCTCGCCAACCTGCATGTCGCGCTGTTGAACGCAGTCGACATTGCGGCCCGAGCTTTCGGGGACAGTACCGGCGAGCTGGCGGGATTTCTGGCGACGTGAGCCAATGCTGCGTTGCCGAAACCCGGCATCGCAGTCAATTTCGAGTTGTATCATCCACGCAACGTTTTGGGACAGCGTCGCGTGCAGTCTTGCATCCTACCGGCCCAGGAGGTCTACTGTATGTCTGGCTCAAGCCACACAACACGAACCTGCAAGAATCCAAGGGAGCAGAACAATGAAAAGCTCTGGGGAGATGGGGCGGACGTTGGTTTTATCGTTCCTGCTGTGTCTGCCGTTGCCGGCGGCATTAGCGGCGGGCGCGGCCGGTGCGGCCGCCGAGAACGATACCGCTGAGTCGGAGTCCATTACCGAGGTGGTCGTCACCGCCACTCACCGAGCTGAGAATGAGAAGGATGTGCCTGTCTCGATCTCAGTGGTGGACAATAACCTGATCACTTCCATGGGCAATGCTGGTGATGACATCAAGCAGCTCGCCTTCAGGGTGCCGAGCCTCAACATCGAATCGTCCAACGGTCGCGCGTTCCCACGTTTGTATATTCGTGGCTACGGCAACACCGATTTTCACGATTTCGCCTCGCAGCCCGTCGGGTTGTACTACGACGACATCGTGCAGGAAAACCCTGCGCTGAAGGGCTTTCCCATTTTCGATCAGGCGGATGTCGAGGTATTGAGAGGGCCGCAAGGCACCCTGTTCGGCCGTAATTCGCCGGCAGGCGTGGTGAAATTGGAGTCCGCCAGGCCGGAGCTGGGCGTCACATCGGGCATGGTCTCGCTGTCGGACGGTACATTCAACACAGCGGTGGTCCAGGGTGTGGTCAATCTCCCGATCAACGATGTGATGGCTTTGCGCATCTCGAGCCAGATTCAGCATCGTGACAACTGGATCAACGATCCGATCAATCAGACGCATCTTGGCGGTTACGACGACTGGGCCGGGCGTCTGCAACTGCTCATTCAGCCGAGCGCGGATTTCAGCGCGGTGATCAATGTTCACGGGCGCAGCCTGAACGGCTCTTCGACGGTTTTCCGGGCCAACATCATCCAGCTCGGCAACAACAATCCCGTTCCGGGGTTCGATCCGAAGCTGTACTACGCCGACGGGCCGAACAGCTCGACATTGGGGACGGTCGGCGCCAACGTCCATCTGTCGTGGAACCTCCCCGGCGTGACACTGCAATCGATCTCCGGCTACGAGACAGTGCAGAAGTACCTTGCCGAGGGTGATATCGACGGCGGCTACGGGCCCGGCAACGTCTTCTGCCAACCCGGCTGCACTGTGCCGAGCGGGCCGGGTTACATCCCATTCCCCGTAGAAACCTCTGCCGGCCTGCTGCATCATGAGCAGCTGACGCAGGAGTTCCGAGTGCTGACCAACTATGTCGGTCCTCTGCAGGCGCAGGGCGGGCTCTTCCTGTTCTACGAAAATGTCGAGGCGGCCGACGACGACTATTGTACGCCCGGCTCAACAGTCAACAATTGCCCGAATGCGCAGCTGTGGTCGTTCCAGGATACCACCGTGTCCCGGCAGAGAAACGATGCCGAGGCGATTTTCGGCTCGGTCGACTACAAGCCGATTGACGCGTTTAAAGCAACAGCTGGTGTGCGCTTGACGCAGGACCACAAGGAGTTCGCCACCCTTTACGCGAGTACCGTTCCGCCTCCCACCGCGCCCCTTGCTGCTTCCGCTGGCGCTTCCAATGTGAGCTGGGATGTCAGTGGCACCTACTCCATCACCCCGGACATCAACGTATACGCGCGCGTCGCGACCGGATTCCGTGCGCCCAGCTTCGGTCCGCCGGCGGCCGGGTTACCCGTGCAGGTGGCGCGCTCGGAGAAGATCATTTCCTACGAGGGTGGGATCAAGGCGGAGCTTTGGGATCACAGGGCGCGGATTTCCTGGGACGCCTACTTCTACGACGTCAAAGATCAGCAGCTGACCGCGGTCGGCGGCTCGGCCAACGTCATCCAGCTCATCAACGCGCAAAAGACGCTCGGCAAGGGCTCGGAGCTGGAGCTCGAATTGCACCCTGTCAGCGGTGTGACATTCAACTTGAGCGGCAGTTACAACGATACGCGGATAGAAGATCCGACGCTCGGGGTCGCGCCGTGCTTCAACTGGGACTTTGCCGTTCCCGGCATCAAGTGCAACGTGCTCAATCCCATCGATGCCAACGGCCACGCGCTCATCAACGGCAATCCCTTGCCCCAGGCGCCCAGGTGGGTTGGCGACCTGGGCGTGAGATATGACTATGCGCTCGCCAACGGCAGCAGCGCGTACGTCTTCACTGATCTGTCCACGCGCAGCACGATGAATTTCTTCCTCTATCGAGCCTCGGAGTTCACGGCGCAACCGTTGACGCAGGTGGGCTTGCGACTGGGCTATACATGGGGGAACGATAAGTACGACGTGGCTGCGTTCTGCCGCAATTGCGCGAATCAAATCCGCGTCATCGGCGGCATCGATTTCGCCGACGCGCTTGGCTTCATCAACGACCCGCGGATTTTCGGCGCGCAGTTTAGAGCGAAGTTCTGATGTGCGTGTTGCCTTCCACCGCTTCCGACAGAGCTTTTTCGGGCACGGTGCTCCATACGCCGGCCCGCGGGCAGCTGGAGCTGTTGCGCGATGCACTCATCGTAGTGGGTCGCGATGGGATCATCAGAGCGGTTCATCGCCGGGAGTCGGCGGAGGCTGCGGCCGAGGCGCATCGATTTGCGGCCACGGGAAGTCTGGTCACCCTTCAGCCGCATCAGTATTTGCTTCCCGGCCTCGTCGATCTGCACGTCCATGCGCCGCAGTGGCCGCAGCTTGGAAAGGCGCTCGACCTGCCTCTCGAGGAATGGCTGCAGGCTTACACCTTCCCGCTTGAATCCCGCTATTCCGATGCCGCCTTTGCGAAAACCGTCTACGAGTCGCTGGTGGAGGGGCTTCTGGCGAACGGTACGACAACGGCGCTGTATTTCGCGACTATCCACCTGCCGGCGACCCAGGTCCTCGCCGCGGTATGTTTGAGAAGAGCGCAGCGCGCTCTGATTGGCCGGGTCGCGATGGACGATGTGCAGCTGTGCCCGCCGTACTACAGGGACGTATCCGCAACGGATGCCGTGAGTGAAACGCGCGCCTTCATCCAATACGTGCGATCGATGCCGGGAAACGGGACGGAGTTGGTCAAACCGGTCATCACGCCGCGATTCATTCCGGCATGCTCGGACGAGTTGCTTACCGGTCTGGGCGCTCTGGCCCGAGAGAGCGGCTGTCATGTTCAGACACACTGCTCGGAAAGCGACTGGGAGCATCGCTTCGTGCTCGACCGGTGCGGGAAGTCGGACGCCGCCGCTCTGGATGGTTTTGGGTTGTTATCGCCCCGTACCATTCTCGCTCATGGCAATTTTGTCGGTGACGACGACATTGCGCTGCTCCGCGCACGCGGTTCCGCGATAGCACATTGCCCACTGTCGAATGTTTACTTTTCCGATGCCGTGTTTCCCCTTAGAAAAATTTTGCAGCAAGGGGTTCGTGTCGGGCTTGGCTCGGATATCGCCGCCGGATCCAGCCCGTCGATTCTCGATAACGCACGGTACGCCGTCATAGCCTCGCGAGCCCTGGAAGCCGGGGTCGATGCGGCGCTGGAACGGAGCCAGAGACGGTGCCCGGACTCCCGGATAGATTCCGTTACTGCCTTCTGGCTGGCAACCGCCGGCGGCGGCAGCGCACTCGATCTGCCTGTTGGTGTGTTCCGGGAGGGGTATCAGTTCGATGCGCTGCTGCTCGATCCGGAGGTGGCCGGGAGCAACCTGCACATCGATCCAGAGGAGGCGCCGCAAGACATCCTGCAGAAGATCATTTATCTCGCCAGTCGCACCAACATCCGCGCGGTATGGGTCGCTAACCGGCAGGTACACGCGGCTCAGGCATTCTCGCGCGCGTAGGCATCGATGGCGCTCAGCCAGCGGCGTTTATCGGCTTCTTCCAGGAATGAGGCTTCGAAGGAATTACGGGCAAGCTTCGTCAGCTCGGCCGGGGTCAGGCCGAGCCCCTGCTCGAGTGCCACAAAATTCTCCAGCAGATAACCGCCGAAGTACGCCGGATCGTCGGAATTGACCGTGGCACACACTCCGCGCTCCAGCAGGCGCTTGAGGTTATGGTCCTCGATACGGTCGAATACCTTCAATTTGACATTTGAGAGCGGGCAGACCGTCAAAGGCATGCGCTCCCGCGCCAGGCGATCGAGCAGCTTCGGGTCTTCTTCACTGCGTACCCCATGGTCGATGCGGCGGACCTTCAGGATGTCGAGCGCCTCGTAGATGTATTCCGGGGGACCCTCTTCGCCGGCGTGCGCCACAGTGAGCAATCCCTCCCGCCGGGCGCGCTCAAAGACGGCCGCGAACTTCGAGGGCGGGTGACCTCTTTCGGAGGAATCCAATCCCACGGCGGTGAGCGCTGCCTTGTACGGTAGTGCTTCCTCCAGGGTCCGCATTGCATCATCAGCGCTCAGGTGGCGCAAAAAGCACAGGATCAGGCGGTGCGTGATGCCGAGCTGTTCCCGCCCCTGGCGCAGCGCCCCCACGATACCCTCGAGCACGGTGGAAAGGGCGATTCCCCGTTCTGTGTGAGTCTGAGGGTCGAAGAAAATCTCAACATGAGCCACGCCCTGCTCATGGGCTTTGCGCAGGTAGGCGGTTGTGAGGGTGTGAAAGTCCTCAGCGTCGCGCAGTACGCTGGCGCCGGCGTAGTAGATGTCCAGGAAAGACTGTAAATCCGCAAAGCTGTACGCGGCGCGCAGGGCCTCGACATTGGCGTACGGCAGGGCGACGTTGTGCTTTTTTGCGAGCCGGAACGCAAGCTCGGGCTCCAGAGTACCCTCGATATGCAGGTGTAACTCCGCCTTGGGGATACCCCGCAGAAATGCGGTGACATTCATATCATTCCTAGGGACATTTGCAGCGGTTGTGCAATTGTAGTTAGGATCGGTGGCGATGGGTCAACTGACAACGCACGTTCTGGATATCAGTGCGGGTCTGCCGGCCGCCGGCCTGCGGATCGACCTCCATAGTTTGCATGCAGACTCGCCTACGCTCGTCACAACCGTGACCACCGGGAAAGATGGCAGGGTGGCCGCTCCCCTGCTGGCCGGTGCCGCGTTCCGCGCCGGTCGCTACATACTGACATTCCATGTGGCGAGCTATTTCCGCGCCCGGGGAGTTGCTCTGGCGGATCCGCCGTTTATCGAGGAGGCCGTGATCCGAATCGGCATTGCCGATCCGGAGCAGCACTACCACGTGCCCTTGTTGATCGCGCCGTGGAGCTACTCGGTCTACCGGGGAGGCTAGCGTGAATGGTATCCGCTTCCTCCTCGATGGTCGCGTAGTGTGCGCCGAAAACGTGTCGCGCACCACCACGGTACTCGAATATCTTCGTGAAGTGCAGCACCGGACGGGGACCAAGGAAGGCTGCGCAGAAGGCGATTGTGGTGCCTGCACCGTCGTGTTGGGCGAGCCGGCAGCCGATGGCAGCCGGGTCGAGTACCGTGCGGTCAATTCCTGCATTCGTTTCCTCCCGACCATTGACGGGCAAGAGCTCGTGACCGTCGAGAGTTTGTTGGCAGCTGATGGCAGCCTCCACCCGGTGCAGCAGGCGATGGTGGACCAGCACGCCTCGCAATGCGGCTTCTGCACGCCGGGCTTCGTGATGTCGTTGTTTGCCCTTTATCTGGACAATCCGGCGCCGACTCGTGAGCAGGTGCTCACTGCCCTGTCGGGGAACCTATGTCGCTGCACGGGCTATCGGCCGATCATCGCGGCCGGACTGTCCATGGGCGAGTACCCTGAGGGGCCGCACTGGAATCGCGACACGCCGAAGTTGGCTTCCAGGCTGGCGCAGTTGCGCGAGGTGCAGCGCTCGGCGGCGTTGCGGATACCGGGATTCTTTGCGCCACGGACAGTCGATGAGCTGGCGGCGGAGCTGGAGAAAAATCCCGGTGCGCTGGTGTTGGCGGGGGGCACCGACGTCGGACTCTGGGTAACCAAGCAACTGCGCGACCTGCCCGATATTGTTTACATCGGCGCGGTCGCGGAGCTCAAACACATCCGCCGCGGGGGCGACATTCTGGAGATCGGCGCGGCTGTCTCCTTGAGTGAGAGCTGGCCTGCGCTGGTGGCGGAGTTTCCACCGCTTGCCGAGATGGCGCAGCGTTTTGCTTCGCCGCCGGTGTGCAATTCTGGCACGCTGTGCGGAAATCTTGCCAATGGCTCGCCGATCGGTGATTCGCTACCGGTCTTGATTGCGCTGGACGCCGAGCTGGTGTTGCGCCGTGGCACGCGCACGCGTTGCCTTCCTCTGGAACGTTTTTACCTCGGGTACCAGCGTACGGCGCTGGAGCCCGGTGAATTTGTGGTGTCGGTCCGAGTGCCGGTGTCGCCGGCGGCGCGCTCCGGTTGGATCGCAGCCTACAAGGTATCAAAGCGCATCGACCAGGACATCTCCGCTGTTGCCGTTGCGATGGTCGTGCGAGTTGAAGAAGGCCGTGTTGCGCAGGCGCGGATCGCTTTTGGTGGGATGGCTGCCGTGGCGGCCCGAGCCGTTGCGACCGAGAGGGCACTGGTTGGTGCGGCATGGACGCAGGCCGCTGTCGATGCGGCCGCGGAAAGGCTGGCGGAAGATTTCAAGCCTCTGACCGATATGCGTGCGAGCAGCGCCTATCGCTTGCGCGCAGCCGGCAATTTGCTGCGCCGATTCTATCTTGAGCATGCTGACTCACACGGTGGGTCCACCGCGCCGACGCGAACGATGGAAATAACAGCTGTGTCGGCCTTGAGCGGCCCGGCCTCACGCGGCCCGGTCTGACGCCATGTCTAACGCGGTACCCCATGAGAGTGCTCATCTTCACGTCAGCGGAAGAGCGGTCTATACAGACGACATTCCGCTTCCGGCCAGAACTCTGCATGCTGCGTTTGGCCTCAGTCCGATTGCCCACGGACGCATTCGGTCAATGGATCTCGACCCGGTGCTGGCGTTTCCTGGGGTGGTGGCCATCGCCACGGCGGCCGACGTCCCCGGTGAGAACAACTACGGCAGCGCCGTTCACGACGATCCGATCTTTGCAGCTGGTTTAGTTGAGTACGTCGGCGCACCAGTGTTTGCCGTGGCCGCGAGCGACTACGCGGCCGCCAGAAAGGCTGCGCGTCGTGCCAGTATCGACTACGAGCCCCTGCCGGCGGTACTGGATATACGAGCCGCGTTGGCTGCCCACACCACCGTGCTACCAACGCAGCGTCTGGTACGTGGCCAGCCACATGAGGTACTGGCTCAAGCGCCGCGCAGATTGAAAGGCACGGTCCAAATGGGAGGCCAGGACCACTTCTATCTCGAGGGCCAGATCGCCATCGCCATTCCTCAGGAAGATGGCGGGATGCTGGTGCATAGCTCGACTCAACATCCAACAGAAGTCCAGCAGATCGTGGCGCACGCGCTGGCGAGGCGCGCAAACCAGGTCACCGTGCAGTGCCGGCGCATGGGCGGCGGATTTGGCGGCAAGGAGACGCAACCAGCGTTGATTGCCTCCGCCGCGGCAGTGCTGGCGCATAAGACGGGCCGGCCGATCAAGCTGCGTCTGGATCGGGACACCGACATGCTCATGACCGGCAAGCGGCATGACTTCCTCGCCGATTACGAGGTGGGATTCGACGAGGATGGGCGTATCCTGGCATTGACCGTAATGTTGGCATCGCGGTGCGGGTACTCGGCCGATCTCTCCGGGCCCGTGAATGACCGCGCCATCATGCATCTCGACAATGCCTACTTCCTGGAGAATGTCGAGATCGTCTCGCACCGGTGCAAGACGCATACGGTGTCAAACACTGCGTTTCGCGGCTTCGGCGGCCCTCAGGGAATGGTGGTCATCGAACAGATCGTCGATTCGATCGCGCGCTCCCTGGGACTGGATCCGCTCGTCGTCCGGCGCCGCAATTTCTACGGGGTCGGGCAGCGCAACCTGACACCCTATGGTCAGGAGGTCGAGGACAATCTGACTCACTTGATTGTCGACCGACTCGCCCAGACCAGCCACTACCACGAGCGCCGCCAACGGATCGCCGAGTGGAATGCAACGCAGCCGCTGCTCAGGCGGGGAATCGCCCTGACGCCGGTCAAATTCGGCATTTCGTTTACCGCGACGCTGTTCAACCAGGCCGGTGCGCTGCTCCATGTCTACACCGACGGGACCGTGCTCCTCAATCATGGCGGAACAGAGATGGGGCAGGGGCTGTTTACCAAGGTCGCTCAAGTGGTGGCTCATGAGCTCGGCCTGCCGCTCACCGCAATCCGAGTGTCCGCTACCGACACTTCTAAGGTGCCCAACACATCGGCGACCGCGGCCTCCTCGGGTTCGGATCTCAACGGCAAGGCGGCCCAGGCAGCCGCGCAGACTATCCGGGCCCGACTCACTCAATTCGCTTGTGAGACTTTCCCGGTAGCCGGGAATGAGGTGACCTTTCGGGACGGACAGGTATTTGCCGGCTCGACGCAACTCACTTTCGCGGAGCTCGTGCAACGGGCGTACCGCGCGCGGATCTCCCTGTCATCGACCGGCTACTACCGCACGCCCAAAATCGAATACGACAAGAACACCCTCAAAGGCAGGCCATTTTTTTACTTCGCCTACGGCGCGGCCGTCAGTGAAGTTGCCGTCGATACACTGACGGGAGAAAGCCAGCTCGTACGGGTGGACATTCTGCACGACGCAGGACGCCCCCTGAATGCCGCCATTGACATGGGACAGATCGAGGGCGGCTTTCTGCAAGGTGTGGGCTGGCTTACTTCAGAGGAGTTGTGGTGGGACGCCAAAGGCGAGCTGCGGACCCATGCGCCATCTACCTACAAGATCCCGACGGCACGCGACTGGCCTGAGCAGGCGCATATCCGGTTTTTGGAAGGTCGTCCCAACCAGGAGGACACCATCTATCGCTCCAAAGCCGTTGGTGAGCCCCCCTTGATGTTGGCTATTTCGACGCTGCTGGCGATTCGCGACGCCATTGCCAGCTGCGGGCCTGCCCACGCGCTGCCGGATCTGGTCGCTCCCGCGACTCCGGAGTCGGTGCTGCGTTGTCTTGAGAGTCTGAACACGGCGAGCGCTGCGAGCCGGGAGGCGGCATTGAGTGCGGAGGCTGGCGCATGAAGAAGCTCCCGCGCAACTGGGTAACGGCCGTTCTGCAGGTTCTGCAATGTGAAACGGCGGTGGTGCGCATCGTCGTTGCGGAAGCACGCGGCTCAGTGCCGCGTGAGCCTGGAGCGTTCATGCTCGCAGCCCGCGGTGGCGCGCTCGAGGGAACCATTGGCGGCGGGAGACTCGAGTGGGAGGCCATCGCCGCTGCTCGTGAGTTGTTCGATGATGTGACCGCCAGTGCTCGCCTCAACAGGGTGGTGTTGGGCGCCGACCTGGGGCAGTGTTGCGGTGGCGTTGTAACCGTCTGGATCGAACGCTTCACACGCGATGATGTGGCGTTTCTTCGAGCGGCGCGCGACGCTGGCGCGCGCGGTAATGCCGTGTTGAGTAACACCGCACGAGGATCTTCGGTGGCAGTTGAGCGTCGTGTGGTGTCCGGGCTGGGCGAGGATGGGGCGGCGGCTGATGAGTTATTGAGAGCGTCGTATCCCCGGGCGCACCCTCTGGTGATAAATGGCGCGGCGGGAGAAATCACCTTCCTCGAACGGCTCGACGACCAGCTTCCCGCGCTCTGGCTTTATGGGGCCGGCCATGTAGGGCAGGCATTGGCGCGGATTTTGGCCGACTTGCCCCTGCGCCTGACATGGATCGATTCCCGCGCGGAGTTGTTTCCCGCTAATGTTGCTGAGGGTGTGCGGGTCCGGTGCGTGCCGGACGCGTTGGTGACGGTTCCAGAGGCGCCGGCGGGCGCTTATTTTCTGGTGATGACGCACAGTCACCCGCTGGACTACGCGTTGTGCCAGGCGATCCTCAAGCGTGCCGATTTCCGGTGGGTGGGGTTGATTGGCTCGGATAGCAAGGCAGCGCGATTCCGCTCGCGGTTGCGGCGCGAGGGCGTGGGTGTGAGCGACATCGCCAAGCTCGTGTGCCCAATCGGGATTGAGGGGATTCAGAGCAAGTGGCCAGCGGCCATTGCGGTCGCGGTGGCCGCGCAGTTGATGCAGCAGATCCCGGCAGCGGCCGGTGAGCTTCGGGAGCCGGCTGTTGAGTCACGCCAGCATTGGGACGTCGGCTGCCCGGCTGAGAATTGCGCGACTTGTGGGACAAATGCCGCAGCGGCGCCGCCGGACACTTTGGTGCCCACTTCGTGACGGCCTATCTGCTGGACTGGTGCGGGCTGCTGGTCCGCTGGCTGCATATTATCGCGGGTATCGCGTGGATCGGCTCGTCGTTCTACTTTGTCTGGCTCGACAACTCGCTGGAACCGCTGGGCGAGCGCGAGCCACCTGATCCGCGGGTGGCGGGTGAGTTGTGGTCGGTACATGGCGGCGGGTTCTACCGCTCGCGTAAGTACCGGGTCGCACCGGAGGTTCTGCCCCCGACCTTGCATTGGTTCTACTGGGAAGCCTACACGACCTGGCTGTCGGGCTTTGGGCTGTTGTGTTTGCTGTACTTCCTGCGGGCCGAGGCGTACCTCATCGATCCTGCGGTCATGGCCTTATCCAAGCCGGCGGCGATTGCGATTGCCGTCGCGGCGATTGTGGTGAGCTGGCTGGTCTACGATGGGTTATGCCGCTCACCGTTGGGGAAAAGACCACGTGCTCTGGCCATAGCGGTAGCGATCGTGACGGCGCTCGAGGCCTGGGGGCTGTGTCAGATCTTCGGCGGACGCGGCGCATTCATGGTGTTTGGCGCCGCGGTGGGTTCGATCATGGTGGCGAACGTGCTGTTCATCATCATTCCGGGGCAGCGGGAGCTGGTTCGAGCCAAGCTGGAGGGCCGCGAGCCGGACGCTGCGCCGGGGTTGAGGGGAAAACAGCGTTCCGTGCACAACACGTATTTCACCCTGCCGGTGCTGTTCGTGATGATCAGCAACCACTATGCGATCACTTACGGGTCGCGTTACAACTGGCTGGTCCTGATTGCCATGAGTTTCGCGGGCGCCTGTATTCGTGGGTGGTTCGTGGCGAGGCACAAGCCGGCAGGGCGTCAAGGTGTGATCGCTGCGCTGCCGGCCGCGGCGGGTGTGGCGACACTGTTAGTGCTGATTGTCTCTCTTGCGCCGACGGGCGGCCCAAGCGTCGAGACCCTCAGTCATGCGGTCGGAGGCTCGTCAGCGGATGCCGCGCAGGTACGAGCCATTGTTCAGCAACGTTGTGTCCCCTGCCACAGCAAGAGCCCAACGCAGCCCGGGTTCACCGCGCCGCCCAATGGCATCGCGCTGCAGACTCTCGATGAGTTGCGCGCGCATTTGCCGGAAATTCAAAAGCAGGTATCGCTTCGCACCATGCCTCTGGGTAACCTGACGGGCATGACGGACGAGGAGCGGACCAAGGTCTTGATGTGGATCGGGCATGGCGCGGCAGGTGGAAGTCCATGACTACACTCGAACAGCTCAATGCTGCACCCATCCGGGAGTTCGTCGCCGTCCTTGGCGCGATCTACGAGCACTCGCCGTGGGTGGCGGAGCGCGCCGCGGCGGGGCGGCCCTTCGGCTGCAAGTCGGACTTGCTCGCGGCCATGTGCGCGGCGGTGCGGAATGCAGCACCGGCTGAGCAACTCGCGTTGATTCGCGCACACCCGCAGCTGGGAGCGCGTGGGCGCAATCGAGCCCAACTTACGGCGACCTCCGCACAAGAGCAGCAGCGGGCTGGCCTGGATGCCTGTTCGGATGAGGAGTTCGCGCAGCTGATGAAACTCAACGCCGCGTACGTGCAGAAGTTCTCATTCCCTTTCATCCTCGCCGTGCGAGGCCATACCCCCCATTCTATTCTGGCGGCGCTCACCACCCGGTTGAGCAACGACGCCGCTTCGGAGCGCGCCGCAGCTCTGGCACAGATCGATCTGATAGCCGGCTTGCGCCTGGCTGATGTTGTGATGTCCTGACCTCACGAGAGTCACACTGATGCTGAAAACCGCACAATTACAACAAGAAACCCGGTTATCGCTGCTGCAGCGCCTGTTTGATCTGCAAGGCCACGGGACGACGGTACGTACTGAGATCTTCGCCGGCGTGACTACATTCCTGACCATGGCATACATCGTCGTGGTGAACCCCTTGATATTGGGTGCCGCCGGCCTGCCGGTGGCGGGAGTCGCCGTGGCAACCTGCCTGTCGGCGGGGTTCGCCTCGATTCTGATGGGCTTGTTGTCCAACTATCCGCTCGCCCTGGCACCCGGAATGGGGCTCAACGCCTATTTCACCTACACGGTCGTGAAAGGCATGGGTCTACCCTGGCAAACCGCTCTGGGTTGCGTCTTTCTCTCCGGCATCGCCTTCCTGCTGCTGACCGTGGCGGGTGTCCGGCGCCTGATCATCAGGGCGTTGCCCAAATCGCTGTTTGCCGCCGTCGGCGGTGGCATAGGGTTGTTTATCGCTTTCATTGGCCTCAGGGATGCGGGCATCATTGTCGCGGCACAGGGAACGGTAGTGGGGCTCGGGCAGGTCACCGCGCCCGCGACGGCGCTCTCCATCCTCGGGCTGCTGGTGATTGCCTCGCTCCAGGCGAAAGGGGTGAAGGCCGCTATGTTGGTCGGCATCCTCCTGACCGCCGCCGTGGCCTGGATGTCGGGGCTATCGCACTTCACGCCCGCGGCCTACAGTCTCGCCGATCTCAGCTCTACGGCTTTCAAGCTCGATATTCCGGCCGCCTTGAGCCTGAAGGGCGGGATTGGTTTGTCGTTGGTCGAGATCGTTTTCGTGTTCCTGTTCGTCGATATGTTCGACAACATCGGAACCCTGGTGGCCGTCACCAAGCGGGCGGGGCTCGTTACCCAGGATGGCTCGGTGCCTCGCATGAACCGCATCCTGCTGTCGGACTCGATTTCAATGTTGGTGGGAGCATTGGCCGGCACCAGCCCTGTAACGAGCTACATCGAAAGCGCTTCCGGTGTCGCGGTGGGCGGACGTACCGGGCTCACCAGCGTCGTGGTGGGCATTCTGTTCCTGTGTACGTTGTTTTTCGCGCCGCTCGTACAGGCTATTCCGGCTCTGGCGACCGCTCCGGCGCTGATTCTGGTGGGCGCTTTGATGATGGGGGCGCTGACTGAAGTCGACTGGGGTGATCCTGGCGCGGCCATTCCGGCCTTTCTGACCGTGATCATGATCCCGTTGAGTTATTCGATTGCCAACGGCCTCGCCTTCGGCATCACCAGCTATGCGATTCTGAAAATCGTGCGCGGCCAGGCAAGCCGCAGCGACTGGCTGGTCTATCTGCTCGCCGCGCTGTGCATCGCGCGCTTCATTTACCTTGCGTGACGACCTCAGCCGGCTTGATCGCGTCGAAGAAGTCTGCGCGGACGGGCTTGTATTTCAAGATCTCTTCGCGGGTGAGGCCCTGGATCTCGTGCGGGAACACCAGCCAACTGTCGGTCGAGTGCACGTAGTAGTCGGGCACCAGCTTGCTGCGATTGCGCGCCGGCTTGTAGTAAACCGTGGCGATGCGGATCTTATTGGGCAGGTTGCGACGGCAGCGGCGTGTCAGCTCCGACAGCACCGCCTCCAGGCTGCGGCCGGAGTCGAACACGTCATCCACAATCAGCAACTCGTCATCGTAGGACAGTCGGGAGACGAGATAGTCGGTGGCGTGGACCCGCACGGTTTTGTTCTGGGTGTCGATGCCGCTGTACGAGGAGGTGCGGATCGGAATATGGTCGGTATGGATACCGTGATACTCCAGGACCTCTTGCACGGCGATGCCGATTGGTGCGCCGCCGCGCCACATGCCCACCAGGAAGGTGGGTCGCAGGCCGCTGCCCACGATGAGGCGGGCGAGCTCCATGGAGTCGTGCAGTAATGAGTCGGCGGAGATGAAGAGTTTTTCCATGAAGCGTGACTATACGCCGCTTGCCGGGCTCCTTGTGCTGGTTCTGCTCCTGCAGGGCTGCGCCAGCGCCGGATTCCTGGTGGCGAACGCGCCCACCGAATTTGATCGCATTGACCGGCATGCTGACTTGCCCTATGGGGACGGGCCGCGACGGCGCCTGGACATTTATTCTCCGCGGGGTGCGCGAGAGCGGCCCGTTGTTGTTTTCTGGTACGGCGGATCCTGGGTGAAGGGTAACAAGTCGGAGTACCGCTTCGTCGGGACGACCCTGGCCGAGCACGGTATTGTCGCCGTCATTCCCGACTACCGCCTCTACCCTCAGGTGCATTTTCCCGCATTCGACGAGGACGGTGCGCGGGCGGTGGCTTGGGTAGAGCGGCACGTCCGTGAGTTCGGAGGTGATCCCCGCCACATCGTGCTCATGGGGCACTCCGCTGGTGGTCACACGGCGGCGTTCTTGGCCTTCAACCATACATTTCTGCAGACATTCGGAGCCGACCCACGAGACATCGTCGGGTTGGTTGGCCTTTCGGGCACGTATGTTCTGGTCCCGGGGACCGCGGAGGAGCGTGCCACTTTTCCACCGCCATATACCGAGAAAGACTGGCAGCCCATTCGTTTCGTCGACGAGCGCGCGCCACCGGCGTTGTTGCTCCATGGCGAAGATGACAAGGAAGTTCTTCCGCAGGAAGCCATTCAGCTGCGCGACACCATGATGCGCGATCACCTGCGCGTAGAGTTGCATCTCTACCCGCACCGGGGTCATGGAGCCACAGTCGCCTCCTTCGCGCCAGTGGCGCGCTGGCGTACTTCCGCAGTCAAGGAAGCTGTGGCGTTTGTCAACAGCGTGACGCGAGGTCACTAGTCCCTCGACCGTTGCCCGGGCGTCTCAACCCGTCAAGTCAACCTTCGGGATGATGGTCACGTCGGCCTGAGTCTTTTACAACACACAGCATAACCTGCCGCGGGCTCGATCTCCCGCCGGCAGTTGTCTGGTTCATACCGGACCAGGTGTTGCCTGTCGAACTTTACGTACCGCGGCCCTTGGGCTCGCGGCGCGGCGGCGCGCGCCTGTCCGTATGGGGGTAATCAAAAGTGGGGAGCGAGCAGATGAAAAAGTTAAAACATCACGCAGGCAAGGTCCTGCTGCCGGGCGCCGCAGTGTTGCAGGTGCTGCTGGCCAATTCGGCGCAAGGCGCCGATACCGCCGGAGCCGCGGCTGAGGCCCCGAGTCAGGGTCTCGAGGAGATCGTCGTAACCGCCGCCCGGCGCGAGGAGAGTCAAAGCAAGGTGCCGATCAGTGTCACCGCGTTCACGCAGGAGACCATGGATCGGGACAACGTGCGCACCATCGATGACATCGTGCGCCTCACTCCTGGCGTGCAATTCAACCGCAATACCGAAGCTTCCTCCGCCATAGCCAACATCTCGATTCGCGGCATTCAGTCGGACGCGGGCTCGGGAGCCACGGGTATTTATATCGACGATACGCCGATTCAATCACGGGCCTCCTTCCGCGGTCTGGGAAGCAGCGTCTGGCCGCAGATTTTCGACCTCTCGCGTGTCGAAGTGCTGCGTGGTCCCCAGGGCACGTTGTTCGGTGCCGGGTCCGAAGGCGGCACGGTGCGCTTCATTACCCCGCAGCCCAGCACTACGAAGGTTGAGGCGTACGCTCGCGCCGACGCTTCCTTTACAGAAGGCGGCCAGCCGAGCACCGAGGGCGGCGCCGCCGTCAACCTGCCGCTGGTCGACGGCGTGTTGGGTGTGCGGATGAGCGCCTCTTACCGTCATGATGGCGGCTACATCAATCGCATCGACTATCTGACGGGAAATGTCGAGCAGCAGGGCACGAACTACGACGACATCAGCACCTTGCGCATCGCGGCGCTCTACAAGGCGACTGACAGTCTCACCATCACCCCGTCGTTCTACTGGCAGAGCGGCTACTACAACGATTCGAACTCCTACTGGGCCTCCTATTCGAACCCGGGCAACAACGATTTCAATCGCAGCTCGAACATCCGTAACCAGGCGACCGATAAGTTCAGCCTGCCCTCGCTCAAGGTGGAGTGGGGGGTGGGCGATGTGCAGTTGACGGGCAACATGTCCTACTTCCAGCGCGAACAGCCCAGTGTCGATGATCTGGCCTACTTCGAAGCGGCCGTCTGGGCGAAGCAGCCTTACTATCCGGCCGGAATGTACGCGCCCTCATTCCAGCATACGGTGCAGAGAAATTTCACCCAGGAGGTGCGCCTGCAGTCGGTTGATCCGACCGACCGGGTGGTCTGGACCGTGGGTGTGTTCCACACCAACAACTACCAGAACTCGGGCCAGATGGTCCAGGACACCTTCCTGCCGGCGCTCTTCCAGAAAAATAACGGTGTGAGCTTCGAGAGCGTGTTCGGTTCGGGGCTGCAGGACGGCCTTTACACCGTGGTCGTAGGGCCGTTCATCACGGTGGACCGGCAGTTGGCAGGCTTCGGGCAGGCCGACATCAAGATCACCCGGAACCTGATCGGCACGCTCGGGTTGCGTGTCGCGAAGGTCGATTCCGATACCGACGTGAGCTACAGCGGGCCGATCATCGGACCTACCGTGCACAACACCAACAGCACCTCGAGCACGCCGGTCACGCCGAAATTCGGCCTGTCCTATCAGGTGACCGACGGTGAAATGCTCTATACCAGCGTCAGTAAGGGCTACCGTATCGGCGGAGCCAACAACCCGGTCGCGTCCGCCTGCGCAGGCGACCTGGCCAATGTCGGGCTCACCAGCTCGCCGAAGCTGTTCAAGGAAGACTCGCTGTGGTCGTACGAGATCGGCAGCAAGATGCGCGCTCTGAACGGTCGCCTGGCGGTGGACGCCAGCGCGTATCTCATCAAGTGGAACGACATCCAGTTCTCCTACACGTTGCCGAATTGCGGCTTCTCGCTCACCACAAATGCCGGTAAGGCAACCAGCAAGGGCTTCGAGCTGAGCGTGCAATCGCGCCCGGTCGACCATCTCGATCTGGGCGTGGCTCTCGGGTATGTGCATGCCGCGTACGACAACAGTTCGTACTTCAATGGCTTGCAGGTGCCCGGAGGCGCTATCACTGGCGCTGGTGATCGTATAGCGGTCAGCCCATGGACGGTCTCGCTCGTCGGCCAGCTCAGTTTCCCGGTCCTCGACCACGACGCCTACTTCCGCGTCGACTACAGCTACGCCGACAGCATGAATCAGAATCTGCCCAGCCAGGATCAGCGTACCGGGGGTTACGATCCCGCCCTGCCGGGCCTGCCGGTCCTGAATGATCTGACGTTGAAGCTGGGGGCGCACTTTGGACCGACGGACGTCGCCGTCTACGCCAATAACGTAGCTAATCAACACCCTGTGTTGGGATCTACCCATGCTATCGCGGGCGATCCATTGTTCCTGAGCACCACCGTCCGGCCCCGGACTCTCGGGGTCACGGCTGCCTATCGGTTCTGATAGAGCGCGCTGCGCAGGGCATCCTCCCTCTCTCCCCCTTCGGGAGGATGCCCTGCCGGGAAGTATTGCGGTGAACTCGCTTTAGCTTTTTTTGCGGCAGAGGTTGGCTATGTTCTCGAAGACTGGTCTGGCTCTCGGAGCCGTCGCTTGCGTGGGTGTCGTTGCACTGACAGCTGGCCTGGCACGGGCTGAGCTGCCTGCTGCGGCGCAGTATTTTTCGTTCAAAGACAAGGTGCCTGCCGCCCAGGAAGACAATGTGCGTAATGTCCGGGTGTTGATCAGCGGCAACCAGACCAACGGCCGGCAAAGCATTCTCGAGTCGGACTGGACCCCGAAGTTTTCCGTGCAGCCGCACTTCCACAAGAAGCATGCGGAAACCTTCCTGATCCTCTCCGGCCATGTCGAGTGGACCATCGGCGGCGAGACGCACGTGATGGGCCCCGGTGATGCCGTGCACATCCCTCCCAATACCATACATAGCGTCAAGGTCATCGGACCGGGAGACATGCATTCGATCATGATCTCCGAGCCGGGCGGCTACGAGGAGATTTCCAACTACGACGCGCGTTTCACTCCCGAGCAGAAGAAGGATCCGAAGCTCATGGATCAGCTCAACGCGCTGGCGGATTTCAACCGCGTCGAGAAGTGATGTCCGGCGGCGCCGGACGTTGCGCCGGCGCCGCGACCCCAGGCACTTCGATTCAGAACTTATATCGAAGCTGCAGAGTGATCTCGCGACCGAAGATCGGTCGGACCATTTCCAGATTGTTGGCGACGCCGCTGCCGCCGAGCGCAATGCGCGCGTTGCCTTCCGTCAGGCCGATCTGGTTGGTCAGGTTCGTGCCCTGCAGGCGCACTTCGAACTTGTCGCCGACTTCGGCCACGGCGCCCGCATCCAGAGTGTAGTACTGGGGCAGGATCTGCTGGTTGGCGATGTCGGAGTAGCGCAACCCGATGTGACTATAGGTCGCAAAGATCCGCAGGCCGCCGAAGGGCATCGGCATGTCGTAGGCCGGTGTGATGCGGAACTGCAGGCGCGGCTGACGCTGCAGGATGAGGCCGGTGTAGTCGGCGCCTCCGGCCGTCGCGGAACTGAATGCCGTGTAGACGGAGTGCTGCCAGTTGCCACTGACGTTGATGCTCAACCGGTCGATCGGCAACCACATTCCTTCGACGTTCACGCCATACGAGGAGGCTCCGTAGGAGGCGGTGATGTTTTGTCCAGTGGCGGTGAACTGTTGGTACGGGACGCCGTCGAATTTGCGGCGAAATACGTCGACGACCCCGTAGATCGTGCCGGCCTGGGCGCGATAGCCGATCTCGTAGTTCTTGATGGTCTGCGTCTGCGGGGTGCCGCTGCGCAGATCGTCGAAGCCCGGGAAGTGTACGCCGGCGTTGATACGTCCGAACACTGCCATGTGTGGCGTGAGCTCGTAGTTCGCGCCCAGGGCCCACGAGCCGCGGGTGTGATTGTATTCTGAGCATTCACTGGTGCCGGAGGTGTCGCAATCCACGCCCTGGTTGAACGTTCCGGTCGGGACACTGGCTCCTTTGTTGTAGAGGTGGAGCGGGTTGTTATCCAGGTCCATGTTAGCGGTGTTCTCAATGGAGCCATGGTCCTTTTGTTGTTCGATGCGATAGCCGGCGTCGAACAGCCACGGACCCAGCTTCCAGGAATCGGATAGGAAGAGCGCCGAGTTCAGTCCGTTCCAGTGCTCGTTCAGGTTGAAGAAGGAAGCGGTCAGCAGGCCCGCGCCGTTGGTGACCTGGGCGCCATTGTTCAAAGTCAGGTCGATGAGCTGCGCGTTCGGTGTGGCGGTGACCAGCTCGTTATTGCCGAGCCACCAGCGGTCATCGGACGAATAGGCCGCAATGTAGCCTCCCACCGTCAAGGTATTGCCGGGCAGCAGATCGAAGCTGAAGCGCATGTCATCGGTGAACGATTGAATGTGTTTCTGCACGATCCAGAATCCCAGCGAGGCCACGTAGGAGCTCGGGTTCACCGGCGCGCCGGTGCTCACCAGCGCAGCCGTGTAGTTGGTCGCCAGTCCGGCAGTTCCCGTGATGGCGGAGGTGCCGTTCGCGGTCGTGATCTGTTGCTGAGCGTAGGAGGCCAGGGTCTGCGGCGCGAAATTGTTGAACAGGCAATAGCAGTCCACCTCCCCGGCGTTGTACATCAACTTGTTGCTGAAGGCGATGGTGTCGGTGAGCTGCAGGTCGAGGTCGTTGCCGAACATGTGGAGGTTCGCGCCGCGGCCATCCGCGAGGTCGGCGGTGATCGGCTCCGCCCCCGGCGCCTCCTGCACCGAGATGCCGCGCAGGCCGTCGCCGGCGAAGGTCCCGTTGTTGGGATTGAAGCCGGGGAAGGCCGACACGCTCTGGCCTTTGCCGCTGCCGTTTACGGTTACTGGTATGTCCGTGATGAAGAGGTTTTTGTCATTGAGGACGCGCGCGAAGAACAGAATCTTGCCGTTATCCCACTTGTGGGAGAGTGTGCCGGTGAGCTGCCCGCCGTTGTCCGCCGGAAATTGGGAGTCGCGCACGCCTTGCGAATAGCGGTAGAAGCCGCCGAAGCTGATGAGCCAGTCCTGTGTGAGCGGGCCGCCGTAGAAGCCATCGATGCGGTAGCCGTGATCGGTGCCAACCGTGAGTCCGAGGTCGCCGTGGGGGTCCGCAGTACCCTGGCGGAGGATGAAGTTCGCCGTCGCTCCCAACTGGCCGTTCGAGAACACCACGCCGGGACCACCCTGCAGCACTTCTGCCCGCTCGACGCTTTCATCGATACGGAACAGCGACGAGTTGTCCATGAAGGAGATGTTGCCGGAGTGCGGAAAAATCGGTGAGCCGTTGATCTGGTATGTGACGTACGGAGCGTCGCCGCCGCCAGGGAAGCCGGCCAGCTCGATGTTGGCGCCGGCTTCGCCGCCGCTGGATTCCGCCCACACTCCGGGCACGATCTTCAGCAGATCCGCGGCGCTCGAAGGCTGCGCGTCCCTGATTTCTTCCAGGCTGGCAGTGCTGATCTCAAAGCTCGCATCGAGCTTCTTCACGCCGCTGGAGGTCGGGGTTCCCGTTACTACGACCTGCTCCAGAGTGTTGGTGTTAGCGGTGCTGGCGTCGGCGTTCGCCGGCGCGTTTGCGTTGGCGGCCGCCTCCTGGCCGTAAGCGCCGCCGCTCAATGCCGCGCCGCTGAGGGCCAGCACGCTGGCCATGCGCCTGAGAAAACCTCGACGTTTCATATCGCTGCTCCCCTCGGTTTGTGATTGCTCGTATGCTGCGCCGCCTGCGCCGCCTGCGGCGCCGTGCGCGCGGGCCGTTGTGTCGCCGGGCGGATCCGCAGCGGACGGTTGGGCTACGTTGACGGCGATGGTGATGGCGCTGACCTGTTTGAAAGTCAGGCCGCTGCCGTCCAGCAGCTTGCGCAAGCCAGCGGTGACGGTGAAGTCGCCGCGCAGGCCACTGGTCTGGCGATTCGCAACCGCGGTGGAGGAGAACACCAGGCTGATGTCGGCCTGGCGCGCGAACTCCTTCAGCGCCAGCGATGCAGCCTGGGGTTGAATGTCGAAGTGGTGCAGCGTGACATCTGCATAGGCGTACGAACCGACGAGAGCCAGAGCCAAACATCGGAACAGCGCCCGTTGCGCGAAAGATACAATCCGCATTCCTTCCCCCTCCCGCTCTTTAAAGAGACGGTTGAGAGAAGAAAAGGCACTACTCAGTTTTGTGGTGCGATGAACACGGTGCCGTCAGCGGTGCGATGGATCGTGACCGGTAGCGCGGCCTCCAGGCCGTCGAGGAAGCCCTGCAGATCATTCGTCCTGAAACGGCCGCCGACCGGCAACCCGGCGATCTTCGGGTCGCTGATGACAATCCGGGCATCGGTGTAGCGCTGGATTTCAGCAATTGCCTGCGACAGGGGCTCGCTGTCGAACACAACCGCGCCATCACGCCATGCCAGTTGGCTCGAGACTTGTTCCTCACTCACTGGAGTGACGGCGTAGTTCACCGTGGCGGTGGACAGTTGTTCGCCCGCGCTCACCGCCCGCACGGTGACGACCGGAACTGCCGAGCCAGTCGCGACACCTGCGGTCTTTTGTGTAGGGGGTGCCGGTTCGGCTTCCACCTCGACACGTCCCTCATTGACGAGAACCTCGACATGACTGTCCGTCCGTACGCGGACCTCGAATTCGGTGCCGATCGCCCGAACCACCGCATCGCCCGCATGGACCAGAAAAGGCCGGCCGCGGTCGGCGGCGACCTCGAAGTGTGCTTCGCCTTTACGCAGGTAGATGTCGCGCGAGCCGCGGCTGAAGTTCGTTGCCACGATCGTGTTGGTATTCAGAGTGACCATCGTACCGTCTGGGAGGGCTACAGTTTTGTGTTGGCCTACCGCGGTCGAGAGTGTCTGCGTGTCGTTGCCTCGATGCAGCCACGCGACACCCACGACAGCCCCCAGCACCATCGCAGCGGCTGCAAGCCGCATATGGCGCCGGCGCGCGCCGGCAGGGGCCGCAGTCGGCTCGGTCGATGCGGCAAGGTCCAACGGATGTTGGACCTGCATGAGGCCGTCCAACGCTTCCCAGACCTTGGTCAAATCCTCAACCGCACGGCGATGGCGCGGGTCTTCGCGCAGCCATGCTTCGAAGCCTGCCGGGCCGGCGCCGCCGTCCGGGCCGGCCTCCATGCGCCAGATCCAGGTGGCCGCCTCTTCCTCGATTTCCGCGCGCGTGCGCAACTTGACGATTTCACTCATTCGCCACTCCCGCCGTCTCTGACACTACGCAGTGACCGCGAGCGAGCCTGGTCGGTAACTTCCAACAAACCCAACTCCCGAAGATGGTCTCTACAGCGCACCAGCCCCTTGGCCACGTGCTTCTCGATGGTGCTCTCGGAGACGCCCAGCACCTGCGAGATTTCCGCGTGCGAGAGCTTATGCACCTTGCGGAGCACGAACACGCGACGGCACAACGGCGGCAGGCGCTCGACGGCCGCGCAGAACGACTCAAAACGGCGGCGCGCGTCCGTTTGCTCTTCCGGGGGCGCCTCATTAGAAAAGACGCTCAAGGTGTCCAAATCCGCCATTGTGTCGGTCGCCTGCGCCTTGTGGCGCCGGGCGCGCTCGACGGCCAGGTTGTGAGCGATCCGCAGGAGGAGCGCTTTGGGGGACTGGATCTGGTGATAGTCCGGCAGGGCGTAGATGCGGACGTAGGTTTCCTGGATCAGGTCCTCGATGTCTTCGGCCCCGGAGGTGAGCTTATTCAGATAACGCTGCAGGGCCGCGCGGTGCTGGAAGACCTGATTCACAAACCAGTCGTGCCGCTTTTCCGCCATTGGGCTCTCCGACCGGCTGTTCCCCTGCCGGCGTCTTTTGGCGGAAAGTCTACCCCTGCGGCCTGGGGCCGCGCGATCATCTTACCGCCGGGCTGACGGTTGCGGCCGTCAGCCCGGACAATACCGCGTCAATCCCACTTCATCAAAGCGGGTGGGTCGCTCATCTGGTCCTGCTTTTCCTCCGCCTCGGTCTCGTCGTTCTCGCCTTCTTCCTCAATGAGGTCGAAGTGGTCGAGCGTCGTCGACTGTCCAGCAGGGGTATACGGATTGAAGAGCGGTGTGTTGCCCATGTGTGGCTGCCACGGTCGGTGCGTTCTCATGACGCCTCCTGAAGCTTCAGCTCACTCACCTGAACGCGACTATTTTACTCCTTCTTTGTCGACTTCAGGGCTCGTCTAGGGTTCGCTCGGGGCTTCGCTTTGTGTGGGTTCCGGGGCCGATGTTTCCGATTCCTCGACCTTGGCCGCTACGGGTCCGGCAAGGCGGGCTGCTGCTTCGAGCATGGCGGGCGTTGGTGCTGCAGCTACTGGAGCTGGAGCTACTGGAGCTACTGGAGCTGGAGCCGCAGGGGCTTCACCCGCTGGGGCTGCGGCCGCCGGCATTGCGCCCGCTGGCGCGAAAGGGCGGGACGGTTGCGGGGCGGGAACGGTTGTAGACACAAGAGTCCGGGCGCGGTGAGCGTTCTGAACGTCGTGTGCGGTGGGTGAGTCGTGTGCGGCGGGTGAGGCGCTGGAATGCCATAGGCCCTCGCGCCACGACGAAACACCCAGGGTTACGAGGAAGGCAGCACACGCCAAACTCAACAGTATGATCCGTTCCGGCATTCGCGTTCCTCGCCACCGCTTGTCAAAACTCCCGACCCTGGAGAGGAATTATGACAGTTTGAGGTCAGCGTTCAACATAGCGGCGCTCACCGGAGGCCGGATCGTAGAGAACCTCGACCTCCTTGCCACTTCCCGGATCGGTAAAGCGCTCGCCGGTGGGTTCCCAGCGCGCATCCGGCGGGTCGCTCTTCTTGTAGCGCCAGCGCTCGAAAACGATGCCGAGAGCCAGGACGCCTCCAACACCCAACGCCTGCGCGCCAGGAACTTTCACGCCCTGCGACCAGAGCCAGGCGCCGATCGCCGCGATGATGATCGCGATGACAAGAACCGCTGCGCGCAGCATGGTCAACTCGCCGCCTCGAGAATAACCGCGGTGCCGTAGGCGACGATCTCGCTCATCGTCTGTCCGATCTCGGAGGAGTCGAAGCGCATCATGACGATGCCGTTCGCCTGCATCTGCCTGGCGTTCTTCACCATGCGGTCCACTGCGTGGCGGCGTGCTTCCTCCAGGAGTTGCGTGTACTCGGTGATCTCGCCGCCGACTATGGAGCGCAGCCCGGCCATGATGTTGCCGCCCAGGCCGCGACTTCGAACCACGACGCCAAACACCTGTCCCTTGGTTTCCTTGACGCGGTAACCTGGCACGTTTTCGGTCGTAACGACGAGCATGGCCCTCTCCTGGCTTAGTGTTGTTGCTGCTCCTCTTACCATGCCGTTTAGCAGCGACGCTGCGAACCCGGTCAACTTTGTATGCTGCGCCGCGCCAGATCAGATGGACGATGAACGTATCCTTAATTTGACGGGCATTCCATTAAGTTACCTATTCGGTATTGCCCGATAAATCCTCAGATGGGAGAGTAGGGGCATGAGTGCCAGTCCCCTGCAGCGCCGGGTCTTCGCGATCCTATCTATTCTCTATGGCGTCCTCGTCGTCGGGTGTGTTCCGTGGGCGAGCCGCACGGTTTCGGTCGCCCCCAGTGTGGTCGGTATTTACGGCATCGGTATGCTGTTCGCCGATCTGTGCACCGCCGCTATGCTGGCGCGTCTGTTTCTGTCACAGCGGCGCCCGGCATTGCTGGTGCTCGTCTGTGGATATCTGTTCAGCGCGGGCGTTGTCTTAGCCTACACCCTGAGTTTCAATGGCGCGGTGTTGGCCGGTCGCCTGTTCGGCGACGACTACACGGCCAGTGCGCTATTCGTGGCTTTGCGCCTCGGCACGGCATTGTTGTTCGTCACGACCGTGCTGGTCGAATCCTATGCGAGGAGCGCGCGGGCGAAACCCTACCTGTTGTATGTCGCGTGTGCCGCCACGCTGCTGGTGTGCGTTGCCCTTGCTGTTGTTTTCTCGGGCTACTATCTGACCGTGCCGGCCGCGGTGCGTGAGTACTTCAGTGAGACGGGCCAGATCATTTGCGGGGCGACCATCGTCCTGTATTGCGTAGGTGCCTGCATAATCTGGCGCAGACACGCGTTCAACGATCCACTGTACTTATGGCTGGCGCTGATACTCGTGGCGTCCGCGGCTGATTTGATATTGAGCAGTGCGGCGGGTGCGCGTTTCACCGTCGGTTGGTACATCGCCCATTGCAGCTCGGTGGTCTCATCCTACCTGTTGTTGACATTTCTGCTGGGTGAGCTGGCCGCCGTTGCCCGAAGTCCGGGCGCGATGGTCATCGCCATCCGGTATACCGCGGCCATTGCCATCGCCATGGCGGCCATTATTTTGCGCTGGACCCTTCTGCCGTGGCTGAAGTCGGATGTGCCTTACGCGACGCTATTCGGGGCGGTCGCGGTCGCTGTGTGGATGGGCGGTTGGCGTCCGGGGCTCACGGCAGCCATTGTGGGCCTGGCCGGCACGGCCTTGCTGATCGGACAACCGCAGAGCTTCGCCGCCAACGACGGCTGGAATACCGCGCTGGGGCTGGCGGTATACGTTGCCACGTGCGCGCTGATCATCGGCTTGGGCGAGGCCTTGCGTAAAGCTCGGGACGACTATCGCCGCTCACAGGAGATGTACAAGGAGGTCGTGCTCGAGCTGAAGCAGCGTGCGGCGGAGCTGCAACAGGCGAATTCGGTCAAGAGTGTATTTCTGGCGACACTCTCGCATGAGTTGCGTAATCCGCTGGCGCCCTTGCGTAATGGCATTGCCATTCTCAGGCGACGCGCTCCAGAGGGCCCCGGTGACGTTTACGCCATGATGGAGCGGCAATTCGGGCTGCTGACACGCCTGATCGACGATCTGCTGGATGTCAGTCGCGTCGATCGCGGCAAGCTCGAGTTGCATCGGGAAACAATCGCAGTCGAATCATTCATCGATGCCGCTATCGAGACGGCGCGACCCAACATCGAGGGCAAGTCGCATGAGCTCGTGGTGCACTATGCGCCCCGGTCGTTCCATGTGGAGGGCGATTCAACCCGCCTCGCGCAGGTGATCGCCAACCTGCTCAACAATGCCGCCAAGTACACACCCGCCAGTGGACGGATCGAGCTTTCGACCCGAACCGAGGGACCGCAGTTGGTGATTTCGGTAAGAGACAACGGCATTGGGATTCCGCCCGCCGATCTTGCGCGGATTTTCGATCTGTTCGTACAGCTCGATGCCAGCAAGACTCGAGAGGCGGCCGGGCTGGGTCTCGGGCTCGCGCTGGCCCGTTCGCTCGTGGCGCTGCACGGCGGTGAGCTCAAGGCGCAGAGCGCTGGAGTCGGGCAGGGCAGCGAGTTCCAAGTGCATCTGCCCCTCGCATCCGCTCCTAGTGAGACACCCCATCCGCCGGGTCGTCACTTGCATGTCTTCGATGACAACGGCGCAACGTCGATAAGTATGGGTGCTCTGTGGGGCAACGGCGGGAGCTCTCTCCACTAGCTCTGCGCTACGTGCTGCGACAAGCCGGCGACCAACGCATCGAACGTAACACGGCACGCCGGGCGGTCACGCAGGTCCGAGTGCATAGTGATCCAGGTTTCCAGACCGATGGAAACCAGTCGCGGCAGCACACGTACCAGGGTGTTATCGCGCTTTGCGAGCGCTACCTGACAGATACCGAGGCCCGCGCCGCAACGGATCAGGGCGAGTTGCGCGAGGTCGTTGTCCGTCCGCAGTGAAAAAGTCTCGCGGTTGAAGGCAGGCAGGAGCTTGCTGGCGTTGCGGATAAAGGCGGTCATCCGGTCGAAGCCAATGATTGTATGCTGCGCCAGTTCTGCCACGTTACGTGGCGTACCGTGCCGAGCGAGGTACTGTCGGGTGCCATGCAGTCCCAGTTCCACCCGGCCGATCCGTCGCGCCAGGAGCGACTCCTGCCGGGGTGGTGTCATGCGAACCGCAATGTCAGCCTCCCGTCGCAGCAGATCCTGCACGAGATGGGTCAACACCAACTCGACTTTGAGATCCGGGTGTTGCGCGCGTAGCCCGGCAATAATCGGCGGCAGAACCTCGACACCAATGACATCGCTCGCGGTAATGCGCACGACCCCACGCACTCCAGAGCCCTGGCTTTTGGCGGTGCGCTCCAGGGCCGCAGCCGTGCTCTCCATCGCCTCAGCGTGAGCTCGCAATGCGAGCGCCCCATCCGTGGGGAGCAGCCCGGTAGGCGATCGAGTGAACAGGGCTAAGCCCAAAGCCCTTTCCAGTGCCGTGATGTGACGCCCTACAGTAGGCTGCGCGACACCTAAGGCGCGCGCTGCGCCCGAGAGCGAGCCCTCGTGCAGAACGCCGAGAAACGAGCGGTAGAGCTCCCATCCGATGTCTGAAGAAGCCATGCATAAATGTATAGCAGCTGCATCATCTTATGCAATTCCATACCAGACCGGAGGAGCAGAGAATTGCGCCACAGGTCAACTACTGGAGGCGGGTCATGGACAGCAAGCGTACGGTTCTGGTTCTAGGAGCTACTGGTGGTATCGGCGGCGAAATTGCGCGCCAGATGCGTGATGCCGGTTGGGTGGTGCGGGCGTTGAAGCGCGGTGCGCGGGTGCCGTCGCAATGCCGTGATGGGATCACCTGGGTCAATGGCGATGCGCTGGACCGTGCGAGTGTCAGTCAGGCAGCGCACGGGGCGTCGGTGATCGTGCACGCGGTGAATCCACCCGGATATCGTAACTGGGCCAAGGTAGTGTTGCCGATGCTGGAAAACACTATCGCGGCCGCTGCGCCGTCCGGTGCCACCGTGGTTCTGCCAGGGACCATTTATAACTATGGTCCAGATGCCTTTCCCATCCTGACCGAAGACTCACCACAGCGTCCGGTTACGCGCAAGGGCGCGATCCGCGTCGCGCTGGAACGACGTCTGCAGGAGTACGCGCACAGTGGCGGCCGTGTGTTGATTGTCCGGGCGGGAGATTTCTTCGGGCCGCAGGTGGGTAACAGCTGGTTCGCGCAAGGTCTGGTCAAGGCCGGTCGGCCCGTAACCAGGGTCTATGCCCCTGGAAAGCGCGGCACGGGCCACGAGTGGAGTTACGTGCCGGACGTCGCGCGCACCGTCGTCGAGCTGCTCGAGTTAGGAACGAAGCTGCAGCCGTTTGCTACCTTTCACATGGCCGGGCATTGGGATGCGGACGGCTCGCAGATGGCGCGGGCCATTGCTCGTGCCGTAGCCCGGCGCACCGGCGTCGAACCGCGTGTAAGTGCGTTTCCGTGGTGGTTGTTGAACGTGGTCTCGCCCTTCGTGACCACGTTCAGAGAAATGCGCGAGATGCGTTATCTGTGGCGCGAGCCGTTGCAAATGGATAACACGCGGCTGGTACGCACTCTTGGGCGTGAGCCGCATACATCCCTGGATGCGGCTGTGGAGGCAACCCTGCAAGGTATCGGTTGCCTCTAGTTTTCATGGGTCAGGCGGTGACCGTCCGCTGCCGCTCGAAGCGAGTCAGGATCCACAGTGCGCCCGGCAAGGCGGTGAAGTCCGCGAGCAGTGCGAGAATGAACGCCGAAGAGGAGACGATGCCAAACTGCCGCATCGGGGGGAGATCCGACCACGCCAGCGCGAGAAAACCGCTGGCGTTGATGAGGGTGGCAAACAGAATCGGCCGCCCGGCGATCAACATGGCGTGCCGCAGGGCCGCGGCGGTCGAGCCCGCCACCTGGCCCTCGTTATAGTGATAGAAAAAGTGAATCTGGTCGTTCTCGGTCGCCCCCAGTACCGTCGAGCCGATGAGGATGGTGGCGATGTTGAGCGGGATGCCGGTGGTTCGCATGATGAGGAACACCGACAGAATCGCGAACAACGACGGAATCATGGTCATCAGCCGCGCCGCGGGACTGCGGAATACCAACAGGAAGGCCGTAAAGATCACGCTGGCGGTGAGGGCGAAGCTCTCCGTGAGCGTTGGCAGCAGACGCGTCGTAATCTCCCCCGAGACAACACCCTTGCCGACGAGGCTGCCATGTACATTGCGGAGCGTCGGGTCGGAGGCTTGGTAGTCCGCCCAGGTCTTGCGGAGGAATGCCTCGATCGAGCCGTGCCGTCCGAAATATTCGCCACGGCCACGGATGCTCAGCCGGACGCTGGCGAGATCTTTGACGTCTATGTAGGCACGCGCGCCCGGCTCGGTCAGGACGACCTGCTCGAGATCTGCCGCCAACCTGGACCAGGCGTCAGGTTGTGTCGGTAGCTGGTCCGAGCCGGACTCGATGTAGCGCTCCCAAGTCAACACGGTGGTGGGACCGTCCACGGCGGTGATGCCCGGGCTGGCCTCGAGCCGCTGGGTCAGCAGGTACATGGAGCGCAGGAATTCGGGGTCGAGTGCGTGCCCCGGGGATGTCTGTACCCACAGCTCCATGACGTCCAGGCCGTTGGTTTCCTGGAAGCTGCGGGTATCCTGGGCGATGCGCTCCTTCGGGTTCACATAGGTCAGGGGGTCGGTTTCCAGGGACAGAGCCGGGATCCTGCCCGGGATTCCGAACAGCGCGGCCGCGCCGGCCAACATCAACAGCAGGGCGGCCGCCACGAACGCCCAGCGATAGCGCCGGGTTGCAGGCACCAGGAAGTCGACAAAACGCGGAAACCATTTGCCGGTCGTCGCGCGCTCAGTGCGCAGCGGAGTCCGCAACAAGGACTGCAGAGCGGGAAACAAAGTGAAGCATCCCACCCAGGCGATCACCAGACCGCAGGCCGTCCAGATCCCCATCTCTCGCACCGGGCGGATGTCGGAGACGGCCAGTGCCGCAAAGCCCACGGCGGTCGCGAACATGGATGCCGTGCTCGGCAGGAACTTGTTCGCGAGTGCGCGCGCGTGGTGTTCGAGCAGTGTCGGCGCGTCATCCGGCTCCATGAAGCGGGAATGGATGTAGACCAGCGTGGCTGTCGTGGTGACCATGACAGTCAGCGGAACGAGCGCGGAGACGACGGTGTTTGTCCAACCGAAGATATGCGCCTGCCCTACGGCTATAGCGACCACCGACCCGAGGGTCAGAACAATCGCCAGAAGGGCTCGCCAGGAGCGGTAGATCAGCAGCACCAAAGCCAGCACAAATATCCCGAACAGCGGCATGGAACGCTCGGTAGCCGCGCCCGTTTGTTTTTCCAGCCAGGCATCCAGCCAGGGGGAGCCCACACGTCGGATGGCGGTGAAGGGCTTCCCAGCGTGATCGAGCGGCAGCACGATCGCGTCGATTGCCGCAAGGGCCTCGTCACGCTCTTGCGGTGAGTTGACCCGCAGTTCCACGGCGATGCCGAAATAGTGGTCGCCGAGGAGTCCAGCTCTGCGGAACAGTTGTGTGCCAGTGGAGAATTTGCGCAGCTGGGCCGCCTGGCTTGCGGTGATGTCGCCTGTAGCCGTGCCGCGGCGGAACAAGGTCAGTACGCTATGAGGCTCGACGTGCGGAATCTTTCCGAGCTGCTGCTCAAGGTGATCGGCAGCGCGCAGCACCTCAGGACTGAGTGGGTCCGGCGCCTCGAGCATGAGGAGGGCCTGGTCTCCTTCGGGATAAATTTTCTCGAAGTCGAGCGTGGCGCGGGCGATCGGATCGCCGGGCACGATGAGGCGATCGATCGCCGAATCGGTGGGAATCTTGAGGGCGCCATAAATACCGGCGACCGTCAGGACCAGGAAGGCGGCGGCGATCCAGAGCCGCCCTCGCAGCACGGTGAGGAAAATCTGATGCATCGTTTGGCGATTATTGGGGAGCTTGGCGCCAGCGGCGCGCCGGAATGATAGCCTAAAGAGATGAGCACACTATTAGCGGCCGCCGTTTCGACTTTGGTGTTTTGCGCCCCCGGATACCCTGGAGGCGCCGGTGACGCGCAGCCGTTCGTCGACCAGTTTGCGGAGGCTGCCGTCAAGGCTGCCGGCTGGCCAGCGGGGAGTCTGTCAGCAATTTATGACCCTACGGATGCGGGAAGTGTCGCGAAACTGGGGAGCACCGATGCGGTGCTGGCTTTCGTGCCCTATCCGTTCTTCGTCGAGCACGGCGCGCAATTTCATCTTGCGCCGTTGGTCCAGGCCGACGTGACCGGTACGGGTGTGCAACAGAAATGGACGCTGTTTGCGAAGCCAGGAAAGGTGACCGGGCCGGCCTCGCTGAGCGGCTACACCATAGTGAGCGTTGCCGGTTACGCGCCGAGCTTTGTGCGTCATTCGGCGCTCGAGGCTTGGACTCTGCCCGCGGACGTCAAAATCCAATCGGTGGGTCAGATATTGAGCGCCTTGCGGCGGGTTGCTTCGGGCGAGTCTTCGGTCGCGCTGCTCGATCAGTCGCAGACCACGGCGCTGGCGACACTGCCCTTCGCGAACGATCTGAGGCCGGTGACACAATCTCGCTCCTTACCCGTTGCGATGATTGTGGTCGTGGAGTCGCGTTTGCCTGCGGCCCGCGCCAAGTCGCTGCAGGCTGGGTTGCTCAAGATGGGGCATGGCGGGGAGGGGAGTGAGGCGTTGAATCAGCTGCGATTGCAGGGATTTATCATGCCTCAGCTGCCGCAGACGCCGGCGCATGCGGCCGGGAAATGATGCTCCGGGCTGTCGCGTGCCTCGCCGCCGTCACATTGTTGGTGTCTGCGTGCACGCTGCCGAAACGGCCCAGCGCGCCACTGCCGTCTGCGGCGCCGGGCTCGGTTGAGGGACTGGCTGCCGCCATTGAGGCGGATTCCGACCGCAGCGATCATGAGTCCGATGCAAAAGTCCGTACCCAACTTGCGGATGAGGCCAGCTCGTACGCAGACGCTTGTCTGGCGAAGGCACCGCAGGCCGCGGCCTGTCTCTACGGCCGCGGTGTCGCGTCAGGCCTGCAAGCGCGGGCACATCCGACACGCGCCGGCGAACTGTTGAAATCCATGCTGGATTCGCTGAGCAGCGCCGATGCTGCCGATCCGAACTACGACCATGCGGGGCCCTCCCGCGTGCGGGCGTTAGTGTTGATTCGCGCGCCGGGTTGGCCTCTGGGGCCCGGTGATCCCGAACTGGGGTTGGATTCCGCGCATCGCGCCGTCAAGTTGCAGCCGGACTATCCGCCGAACCTGCTCGCGTTGGCGGAAGCCTTGGCAAAGAATGGCGATGCAAACGGCGCCCGGGACGCCTATGCTCGCGCGCGGGATGCGGCCAACGCACTGCCGCCAACCAACCAGGGGCGGCAAGGCTGGCTGCGGGAGGCCAATCAGGGGTTGCAGGGGAAATAAGGGTCTGTGAGCTCGGCCAACACGGCGCGCAGCTCACTCAGGCGGGGTGGTTTGTTCAACAGCCGGGTGACCTCCGGCGGTAGCGTGGTGTCGGCCAGCAGATTGTGCCCCCAACCTGTCAGCATGATGATGGGCGTGTCCGGCGACAACGAGCGAATGGCGCGCGCCACCTGCCGCCCGTCGACGTAGGGCATTCCCAAGTCGGTGATCACGATGTGGAACGGGGTGTCCGTCAGTTGCGCTGCATGGAAGGTATTGATCCCTGCCTGTCCGCCGCCGGCGATCGCGACTTCGTGGCCCTCAGTTTGCAGCGCGTTGCCCAGTGACTGACACAACATCGGGTCGTCATCGACGACCAGGATCCGCAGGCTTCGCAGCGCAGATCCGGTCCGTGTGAGCGGTTGCACCGCGTACTCGCGCGTTTCCTCGCTGACCGGAAAAAACAGACGCATGGCGGTACCACGGCCCTTCTCGCTTTCGATCTCGAGAGTGGCGCGGTGGCGCTGCGCCATGCCATACACCATAGCGAGACCAAGACCCGTACCCCGCTCGCCCTTGGTCGTGAAGAAAGGCTCGAGGCAGCGCCGGCGTGTTTCCTCGTCCATGCCGATGCCGCTATCGCAGACCTCCAGCCATATCCATCGCGTTGGCGTTCCCGCGGGGCCTGGGCGCATGGCGACTCCCGTGCGCACTTCTATGGTTCCTCCTTCGGGTAGCGCATCGACGGCGTTGAAAATGAGATTCGTCAGGGCGTCGCGCAGCTCGTGGTCGGCGCCGCCGATCGGAGGAAGGTCGACCGCCAGTTGGGCGCGCAAGTCGATCATGATGCCGCGCCGTTGCGGCAGGTCGTTCCAGCGGGCGCGCGTCAG